>Ga0157369_10011111_pt1 | contig 10242 bp, 8 predicted proteins | sample C25metaG_FD_113461 | JGI IMG/M metagenome (GOLD analysis project Ga0157369, IMG submission 113461) | Corn rhizosphere microbial communities from Kellogg Biological Station, Michigan, USA - C2-5 metaG | ecosystem: Host-associated > Plants > Roots > Rhizosphere > Soil | place: USA: Michigan...
ATCGTCAAGGCCCGGATCGCCCCCGTGGTGCTGCTGACGGCGTTCAGCCAGCGCGAACTGGTCGAGCGGGCGCGCGACGCCGGGGCGATGGCGTATGTCGTGAAGCCGTTCACCGCGGCCGACCTGCTGCCGGCCCTCGAGATCGCGGTCAGCCGGCACCAGCAGATCGTGGCCCTGGAGGCGGAGATCGCCGACCTGTCCGACCGCTTCGAGACGCGCAAGCTCGTCGACCGCGCCAAGGGCCTGCTGCAGGCGAAGTTCGGCATGTCCGAGCCGGACGCCTTCCGCTGGATCCAGAAGACCTCCATGGACAAGCGGCTGACGATGCGTGAGGTTGCCGCCGCAGTCGTGGATTCCTCCGCCTCGGCGACCGGCTCGGCAGCGCTGCGTAGCGGGGGATCGACGGAGAATCAGGGCCGTGCGTCGGGCGGGGAGTAGGCGCACTGATGGGATGATCCGAGGATCCGACACACACTCGCCAGCGTGTCCGAATCGTTGTCGAGATGAGCCTTCCGCGAACCCTGCGGAGCCGTTCGCGAGCGAATGCCGATGGTAGGTTCCCCCAGGTCAACGCCTGGGCGCTCCGTCCTGGCGGTCTCACATGCGGAAGAGGTAGACATGGCGAAGCCGATTCGGGCGCTGGCCGTCGTCGCCGTCGGAGCCCTCGGCCTGGCCGCCTGCGCCAGCGGGAGCAACGGCAGCACCGGCAGCAGCGGTGGTAGCGGTGGTAAGACGCTGATCGTCTCCACGGACCTGCCCCTGCAGGGCTCCAACAAGGACGCCTCGGACTCCACCAACAATGCGATCGACCTGTACCTCAAGTCGATCGGCAACAAGGCCGGCAACTACACGATCCAGCTGCAGAAGTACGACGACTCCACCGCGGCCGCGGCCAAGTGGGACCAGGCGCAGTGCCAGACCAACGCCCAGAAGCACGTGCAGAACAAGGCCGAGGTCGCCGTCATGGGCACCCTGAACTCGGGCTGCGCCAAGATCGAGGTGCCCGTCCTGAACCAGGCCCCCGACGGCCCGCTGCTGATGGTGTCGCACGCCAACACGAACGTGGGTCTGACCCGGAAGTGGGACGCCGGCGAGCCGGACAAGTACTACCCGACGGGCAAGCGCAACTACGCCCGCGTGGTCACGACCGACGACGTCCAGGGCGCGGCGGCCGCCATCTTCGCCGGCCAGACCCTCGGCGTGAAGAAGTGCTACATCCTCAACGACAACGAGACCTACGGTCAGGGCGTGGCCAAGGTCTTCCAGGACAACGCCAGCAAGAACGGGATCCAGATCCTCGGCAACGACGCCTGGGACCCGAAGGCCACCAGCTACACCTCGGTCTTCCAGAAGATCCAGGCGTCCGGCGCCGACTGCATCTTCCTGGGCGGCATCTACGACAACGGCGGTGCCCAGCTCATCAAGGACAAGGCGTCGGTCCTCGGTGACAACACCAAGGTCAAGGTGATCGCCCCCGACGGCTTCACCGGCTTCCCCGACATGAACAAGTCGCCGGCGGCGCAGGGCATGTACCTGACCTTCGCGGGCCTGACGATCGACCAGCTGACCGCCGCGGGCGGCGCCGGCGCCAAGCTCGTGGACGACTACAAGAAGCAGTACGGCCAGCCCCCGTCGTCGAACTACGCCCTCTACGGCGTGTCGGCCATGCAGGCCATCGTCAAGGCGATCGCTGCCTCCGACGGCACCCGCAAGGGCGTCAACGACGTGGTCTTCACCAAGGGCATCACGATTCCCGCCAGCGAGTCCGTCCTGGGCAAGGAGATCGTGATCGATCCGAAGACCGGGGACGTCAACGCCAAGGACATCACGGTCGAGATCGTCAAGAACAACGCTGAGACCTTCCTGAAGGCCCAGTCGGTTCAGTGATCGCGAACGGGCCCGGGCGGGGAGGACTCCCCGCCCGGGCCCGTTGCCACGGCCACGCTCGCGCACGCACACTGCCCGCAGCGCAAACGCGCCGCCGCCCGTCACCCTGACGCCGGCAGCGCCCTCGACCCAGGGGTGAGCCCATGACGTTGACCCAGACCCCGATCGAAACGGCGGAGGTCAGCCCCCGGCTCCGGCCCGGTCAGCTCGCCACAAGAGTCCTGGGCAGCGGGCTGCTGCTCCTCGTCGCCTACTGGCTGGTCGTACAGGCGGTCCAGCACACGACTCAGTTTGCCAACGCGCTGGTCACGGGCATCAACAACGGCGCGCTCTACGCGCTCATCGCCCTTGGCTACACCCTCGTCTACGGCATCATCGAGCTGATCAACTTCAGCCACGGTGACCTCTTCATGCTGGCGACGATCCTGGCGGCGTTCGTGGTCGTCACGACCTTCGGGGCCACGACCACGAACTGGGCTGCGGCAGGCGTCATCGGGATCGCGCTCGTCGTCTGCATGACCGGCGCGGCCGGGCTCAACGTCGCGGCGGAACGCCTCGCCTACCGGCGGCTGCGCCGAGCGCCGAAGCTTGCGCCGCTCATCACCGCCGTGGGTCTCAGCTTCGTGTACCAGTTCGTCGGCGTGTACACCAACGGCTCCGCACAGAAGAGCTGGGACACCATTCTCGGCGACACGGGCTTCACCGTCGGCTCGGTGACCATCCACTGGAGCACGATCGTCATCATCGCCGTCACCGTGCCGCTGCTCCTGGCGATGACGTGGCTGGTCACCAGCACGCGGCAGGGCAAGGCGATGCGCGCGACGGCCCAGGACCAGGACGCTGCCCGGCTGATGGGCATCGACGTCGACCGCACGATCGCCTTCACCTTCGGCCTCGGCGGAGCCCTCGCCGGCGCGGCGGGCGTGCTCTACATGGAGTCCAGCGGCATCACCCGGTGGGACGTGGGCTTCCGCCTGGGCTTGTTCGCCTTCACGGCGGCCGTCCTGGGGGGGATCGGGAACCTCACCGGCGCCGTCATCGGCGGGGTCATCATCGGGATCATCGAGAGCATGAACGGCTCCCTCGGTCTCGGTCAGCAGTGGGGCCAGACCGTCATCTTCACCGTCCTCATCGTCCTCATGGTCTTCAAACCCGAGGGGATCCTCGGCAGGCCCACCCAGGAGAAGGTCTGACATGGCGACCTCGACGACGGGGCGCGGCGGCCCCACCCTCCAGCGGAGACTGCGCTCGCTGCCCGTGCTCTTCACCATCCTCGTGCTGGTGGTGTTCGTCTTCTACCAGTTCGTCCTCGGTGGACTGGTCCAGCCGGTGCAGGACTTCTTCGAGAGTTGGTTGCCCCTGTCCGGCCTGAACCAGTGCCTCATCTGGGCGGCGCTCGCCGTGGGGCTGAACATCGTGGTCGGCTATGCCGGCCTGCTCGACCTCGGATACGTCGCCTTCTGGGCGATCGGAGGCTACGTCTGCGCCTGGCTCATGTCCTCGTTCTTCAGCCAGTGGCAGGTCAACATCTTCGGCTCGGCCCCGCCCGGCCAGGAGGCGGGCATCCACATCAACTTCTGGCTCGTGCTGCCGATCGGAGCGGCGGTCTGCGCCCTGGCCGGCGCGATCATCGGCGCGCCGACGCTGCGCCTCAAGAGCGACTACCTCGCGCTCGTCACCCTCGGTTTCGGTGAGATCATCCCCGAGGTTTTCAGGAACGGCGGGGACGTCAACGGTTTCAACCTGACGAACGGCGTCAAGGGCATCGACCCCATCGACCCGATCCCCCTCGGTCTGATCCACGCGATCTTGCCTCGGGTCCCGAGCACCCTCGGCCCGTTCGACAACACCTACAAGTTCCTCGTCTACGCACTGCTCACCGGCGTCGCCATCTTCATCTCGCTGCGGATCCGGGTGGGCCGGCTCGGCCGGGCCTGGCTCGCGATCCGGGAGGACGAGCTCGCCGCCAGCATGATGGGCGTACCGCTCATGAAGACCAAGCTGGCGGCGTACGCCGTCGGCGCGGCGATCGGCGGTCTCGGCGGAGTCGCTTACGCCACCCTCACCGGCGGCGTCATCCCCGACAGCTTCCAGTTCGCCAACTCCATCATCCTGCTGGCGATGGTCGTGCTCGGCGGCATGGGCAACGTCTGGGGTGTGCTCGTCGGCGCGCTCGTGCTCGAGTGGATCAACTCGACCGGCCTCGCGCAGCTCGGGAACTCGATCAACACCAGCTTCGGTACCGACATCAACTTCCCGTCGTACAACTTCCTTCTCTTCGGCGTCCTGCTGATCGTGATGATGCTGTTCCGCCGGGAGGGCCTGCTGCCCGAGGCCCGCACGCGCCAGATCCTGCAGGAGCCGGAACGTGGCGAGATCGAAGCCGTCGGCGCCGACCTCGAGGGGACCACGGTATGACCGCCACCGCCGTGCCCCGCGACGCCGCCGCACCTCCGCTGAGCATGCACGCCGACGCCATCACGATCAAGTTCGGCGGGCTCACCGCCGTGCGGAGCGTCGACTTCACCATCCCGCAGCAGTCGATCGTCAGCCTGATCGGGCCCAATGGTGCGGGCAAGACGACGTTCTTCAACGTGCTCACCGGCCTGTACCGTCCGACCACCGGCCGGGTGTACCTCGGCGAGCGCGAAGTCACGGGACTCCCGCCGCACCGCATCGCCGACCTCGGTCTCGCCCGGACGTTCCAGAACATCAGGTTGTTCAACCTCATGACGGCCGAGGAGAACGTCCTGGTGGCGATGCACGCACATATGAAGTCGGGCGTCTTCAGGACCGTACTGAAGACCCCGGCCCAGCGCCGTGAGGAGCGGGAGGGCCGCGAATTCGCTCGGGAACTGCTGGAGTTCGTGGGCATCGGCAAGACCTGGGACGAGTACGCCCGCAACCTCTCATACGGGGACCAGCGCCGGCTGGAGGTCGCCCGCGCCCTGGCACTGCGACCCCAGGTGCTGCTGCTCGACGAGCCGACCGCGGGCATGAACCCGCAGGAGTCGGCACGCTTCGTCGACTTCGTGCACCGGGTGCGCGACGAGCAGAAGATCTCCATCCTGCTGATCGAGCACGACATGAGCGTCGTCATGCGCGTCAGCGAGCGGATCACCGTTCTCGACCGCGGCGAGAAGATCGCCGAGGGCGGGCCCAGCGACATCCGCAACGACCAGCGGGTGGTCGAGGCGTATCTCGGCAAGACGGGTACCGAGGGCTACGGGAGCGACCAATGACGACGGATATCTCGCCGGCGACCACGCCGGACGCACGCGCGACCGGCGCCATGCTCACGGTCCAGGACCTGACCGTCTACTACGGCAACATCGCCGCCGTGAAGGGTCTCACCCTGGCAGTCCAGCCGGGCGAGATCGTCACCCTGATCGGGTCGAACGGCGCCGGCAAGTCCACCACCCTCCGGACGATCTCCGGCCTCCTGCACCCCCGCAAGGGCTCGGTGACGTACAAGGGCAAGGACATCTCGAAGCTGCCGGGCCATCAGATCGTCGCCGAGGGCATCTGCCAGTCACCCGAGGGCCGGCGCATCTTCCCTCGCATGACGGTGGAGGAGAACCTCGACCTGGGTGCCTTCCTGCGCAAGGACCGCCAGGAGATCACCGCCGACAAGGAGCGGGTGCTCGAGCTCTTCCCACGACTGCGGGAGCGCATCGCGCAGAAGGCGGGCACCCTGTCGGGTGGCGAGCAGCAGATGCTCGCCGTCGGCCGGGCCCTCATGGGTCGACCGGGTCTGCTGCTGCTCGACGAGCCCTCCATGGGCCTGGCGCCGGTGCTCGTCGACCTGATCTTCGACACCATCCAGACCATCCGTGAGCAGGGCACCACGGTGCTCGTCGTCGAGCAGAACGCGCTCGCCGCGCTGCGCATCGCGGACTACGCCTATCTGTTGGAGTCGGGCACACTCAAGCTCCAGGGCCGTAGTTCGGACCTGGCCAAGGACGACGACATCGTGCGCGCCTACATGGGCGGCTGACCTCCTCCGCGCTCCTGCCTCACCCCCGTCACTACGGACGACCCGCCTCGCGGAACGCCCGGGGGCGGGGGTGAGCCGTTCGTGCGAGACACGTGGACGACGCGCGCGGCGCGCCGTCCACGTCCGCGGGCCATAGCTAGATTCGCGTCGTCGCCGGGGGTGCGGTCACGGTGCGGCGCTCCCGACGGGCGCCCGACGTCGAGGAGGCTCGCGTGACGCGTCCGCCCGTGGACGTCCGGCAGGCCCTGCCGGACGACACCGAGGACCTGCTCGTGCTCTGGGTGCAGGCGCGTGCCGAGCTCGGCGGTGCCGGTCGGTCGCTGCTCGGGTCCTCGCCCGACGTCATCCGTCCTCGGCTCGTCGACGCGCTCACCCGCCGCGACGACCTGCACATCCTGCTCGCCCGCTGGGAGGGCCGGCCCGCGGGCTTCGCGATCGTCCGGGTCGGGCAGCTCATGCCCGTGCTCGAGGGTGACTGCGTGCAGCTGGAGCATCTCTTCGTGACCGCCCCGCTGCGCCGGCACGGCGTGGCCCGGGCACTGCTCGCGGGCGTCGCCGGTCTCGCCGAGCGCAGCGGGGCCGACCAGATCCTGAGCGGTGCGCCCCCGTCCGCGCGCGAGATGCACCGCTTCCTCGCACGGCTCGGGTTCACGCCGCTGGTGCTGCGCCGGGTCGCGGCGACCGCCACCCTGCGCCGGCGCCTGGCGGGGGAGTCGCGCCGGAGCGCGCTGGAGGACCTGCTCAGCCGCCGTCGTTCCTCGCGCGCCAGGTCCAACCGCCTCGCCACGCCTCCCGGCGGCCTCATGCTCACCCCGCCGGTGCCCGACGTCGAGGCCCGCGAGGTCGTCACCGTGGTGGACCTCCCGGCGGTGGAGCATCCCGCCGACGGGCACGCCCGCGACCTTCCGGCCGTGCAACGCGGCCGGAACGGGGCTGCCGGGCTGCCGGCCGACCCCCGGGTCGTGGACCTCGCCACCGAACTGGCAGTCGCCGACCCGTGCCCTCCGGAGCCCACGGTCGCCTCCCTCGTCACGCAGCGCGGTGCCCGGCGCGGGCGCAGCCGGGCCGCCGCCTCGTCCACCGCCCGGGCAGCGGACGGCGACGGTCCCGGCCCCGCGGCTTGACCCCCGGGGGGCACCCGCCAGAACCGTCCGGCCGGCAACCATCGTCCGCCCGTGCGTCGGTGGCGGCGCATAGGGTGGTCGGCGTGACGCCGCCCTCCCCGACGACCTCCGCGCCTGCCCGGCGGAGCCGCCCCGCCACCCCCGCGCCGGCGTCCCTGCCGCCCCCGCGCGGGGCCGGTCGGGTGCTGCTCGTCGACGGCCACTCGATGGCCTACCGCGCCTTCTTCGCCCTCCCTGTCGAGAACTTCTCCACGTCGACCGGCCAGGTCACGAACGCGGTCTACGGCTTCACCTCCATGCTGATCAACGTGCTGCGCGACGAGCAGCCGACGCACGTCGCCGTCGCGTTCGACGTCTCGCGCGTCACCTTCCGCAGCGAGCAGTACGCGGAGTACAAGGCCAACCGCTCCTCCTCCCCGCAGGAGTTCTCGGGGCAGGTCGCCCTGATCAAAGAGGTGCTCGCCGCGCTGCGCGTCCCCGTCCTCGAGAAGGAGGGCTTCGAGGCCGACGACGTCATCGCGACGCTCACCAGGCAGGCCGTGGCGCAGGACTTCGACGTCGTCCTGAGCAGCGGCGACCGCGACGCGCTCCAACTCGTGTCGGACCGCGTCACCCTGCTCTACCCCCTGCGCGGGGTCAGCGAGCTCATCCGGATGACCCCGGAGGTCGTCGAGGAGCGCTACGGGGTGCCTCCCGAGCGCTATCCCGACGTCGCCGCCCTCGTCGGCGAGAGCAGCGACAACCTGCCCGGCGTCCCCGGTGTGGGCAACAAGACCGCGGCGAAGTGGGTCACCGGCTATGGCGGGTTGGACGGAGTCATCGCGAATGCCGGCAGCATCGGCGGCAAGGCCGGCCAGAGCCTGCGCGACCACCTCGAGGGCGTGATCCGCAACCGGCAGCTCAACCGCCTCGTCGACGACCTCGACCTCCCGCTGGGCATCGACGACCTGAAGGTCCGCGCCTGGGACCGCGAACAGGTCCACCAGGTGTTCGACGGGCTGGAGTTCCGGGTCCTGCGCGACCGGCTCTTCAGCACTCTCAGCGCGCCCGAGCCCGAGGCGGAGGGGGGCTTCGACCTCGCCGTCGAGCACCTGTCGGGGCCGGCGGTGGCCGCATGGCTCGCCGCGCACGCCTCCGCCGCGACGGGGCTGCACGTCGTGGGCTCGTGGCACGCGGGCCGCGGCGACGCCGAGGGGCTCGCCCTGGCGTCGGGCGACGGAGCCGCGGGCTTCGTGCACCTGGTCGACGCGGACGCCGAGGCGACGGAGACGCTGGCCGGGTGGCTGGCGGACGCCGAGCAGCCCAAGGTGCTGCACGACGCGAAGGGTCCGCTGACAGCGCTCTCGGACCGCGGCTTCGCCGTCCGCGGCGTGGTCAGCGACACCGCTCTCGCCGCCTACCTGGTGCGGCCGGACCAGCGCAGCTTCGACCTCGCCGACCTGACGCTGCGCCATCTCGGCCGCGAACTGCGGGCGGAGGTGGAGGCGGCGGAGGACGGCCAGCTCGCCCTCGACGTGGGGGACACCTCCGGCGACGCCGAGGCCGCCATGGTGCGGGCCCGTGCCGTGCTGGAGCTGTCCCAGGTGCTCGACCGCGAGCTCGAGGAGCGCGGCGCCAAGCGGCTCCTGGCCGAGGTCGAGCTCCCGCTCGAGCGGGTGCTCGTGGCGATGGAGCAGGCGGGCATCGCGGCCGACGTCACGAAACTCACCTCGCTCGAGGCCCACTTCGCGCGGGCGGTCGCCGAGGCTGCGGACAACTGCTACCGCGAGATCGACCAGGAGATCAACCTCGGGTCGCCCAAGCAGCTGCAGACGGTGCTGTTCGACCAGCTCGGCATGCCCAAGACGAAGCGCACGAAGACCGGCTGGACGACGGACGCCGACGCGCTGGCGGAGCTGTACACCAAGACCGAGCACCCGTTCCTGCTGCACCTCCTCCGGCACCGCGACGCCTCACGGTTGCGGCAGACCGTCGAGGGCCTGATCAAGTCGGTCGCGGACGACGGCCGCATCCACACCACCTACCAGCAGACGATCGCGGCGACGGGCCGCCTGTCCAGCACCGACCCGAACCTGCAGAACATCCCCATCCGCACCCAGGAGGGGCGCCAGATCCGTGAGACGTTCGTTGCCGGTGCGGGCTTCGAGAGCCTGCTGACCGCGGACTACTCGCAGATCGAGATGCGGATCATGGCGCACCTGTCGGGCGACGAGGGGCTCATCGAGGCCTTCCGCTCGGGGGAGGACCTGCACCGGTTCGTCGGCAGCCGGGTGTTCGGCGTCCCGCCCGCGGAGGTCACCCCGGCGATGCGCTCGAAGATCAAGGCGATGTCGTACGGGCTCGCCTACGGCCTGTCGGCGTTCGGCCTGTCCCGCCAGCTGGTCATCCCCGTCGAGGAGGCGCGGGGGCTGATGGCCGAGTACTTCGACCGGTTCGGCGGCGTCCGCGACTACCTCCAGGGCATCGTCGCGCTGGCCCGGCGCAGCGGGTACACCGAGACCATCCTCGGCCGGCGCCGCTACCTGCCCGATCTCACCAGCGACAACCGGCAGCGCCGCGAGATGGCCGAGCGGATGGCCCTCAACGCACCGATCCAGGGGTCCGCCGCGGACATCATCAAGGTCGCGATGCTGCGCGTGGACGAGGCGCTGCGCACCGAGGGGCTGCGCAGCCGGCTGCTCCTGCAGGTGCACGACGAGCTCGTCCTCGAGGTCGCGCCCGGGGAGCTCGCCCGGCTCGAGGCGCTCGTGCGGGACGCCATGGCGAACGCGGCGCACCTGTCGGTCCCGCTCGAGGTCTCGGTCGGGATCGGGGCCTCCTGGCACGAGGCCGGCCACTAGCCGGGGCGGCCTGTGGCCAGCCTGGCGGCGAGCACGAGCGTGCCCGGCAGCAGCCGGCCGCGCAGCCGGCTCCAGCCGCCCCAGACGTGGTCGGCGTCCTCGGGCCACTCGGGCTCGACGAGCCGCTCGAGCACGAACCCGGCGGCGACGAGGTCGGCGACGCGGTCGCCCAGGGTCCGGTGGTGCTCGGCGTAGAGGACGCTGCCGTCGGCGTCCCGCTCGACATAGGGGGTGCGGTCGAAGTACGAGCGGTACGCCGTCAGCCGGCCTCGCCCGGGTCGTCGGGGAAGGCCCACCGCACCGGATGGGTCACCGAGAACACCCAGCGCCCGCCGGGCCGCAGCACCCGGGCCACCTCGCCCATGACCCGGCCGGGATCCGCGACGAACGGCAC
>Ga0157369_10011112_pt1 | contig 10242 bp, 11 predicted proteins | sample C25metaG_FD_113461 | JGI IMG/M metagenome (GOLD analysis project Ga0157369, IMG submission 113461) | Corn rhizosphere microbial communities from Kellogg Biological Station, Michigan, USA - C2-5 metaG | ecosystem: Host-associated > Plants > Roots > Rhizosphere > Soil | place: USA: Michigan...
CCCGAACGGTCGAAGCCGTTTGCCTCGCTATCGGCGAGGCTCTCCAACTCTTCCCGCCTGAAGAATGCGCAAGCTATCTGGCAAACTCAGGATATGGACGAACCTAACTTCATCACGCTTTAGCCCAGACGCCGCCGCACTTCCTCTTTCATCTGGTCGCGAAACTCCGCACGGCGCGCCGGGCGGTCCTGCTCGCGCACATCGAAGCGGTCGAACACGTTGAAGCTTTCCAGGATCGGATGCTTGTCGCTCGCCATCGCGAGGATGCGAAGCTGCTTGGCGGCGGCATCGCTCGGACCCGATACTTCCCAGCGCCGGATCGTCTCCGCGCCGCTGGCCGGCAGGCCGCAGAGTTTGGCCATGTCGGCCGGCGTGAGTTGCCGGCCGATGGCCTCGCCGAGATCGGCGCGCAGTTGCTTTAATTCAGGACCCGTCATTCTGAAACCGTTTATAGCGAATCGACGAACCGATGCCGCGTCCGCCAAAACGGTTTCATCTGCCATCGATGCGGCCAGAAGATGGTGAGGGAGTTATTTCACCAATTCCTCGATCGCGACCGGGAAGCGCCGCACGCGGACTCCCGTCGCGTGCCAGACGGCGTTGGCCACCGCGCCGGCCGAGCCGGTGATGGCGATCTCGCCGACGCCCTTGATGCCGAGCGGGTTCACGTGCGGGTCGTGCTCCTCGATCATCAGCGCTTCCATTGAGGGTATGTCGGCATTCACCGGCACATGATATTCGGCGAGATTGGCGTTCATGATCCGGCCGGTGCGGTGATCGACGATCGCCTTCTCATGCAGCGCGAACGAGACGCCCCAGATCATGCCGCCGAGATACTGGCTCCGCACCAGATGCGGATTGACGATGCGGCCGGCGGCGAACGCGCCGATCATGCGGCTGACGCGGACCTGGCCCAGGTCAGGATCGACCCTCACTTCCGCGAACACCGCACCGTGCGCCCGCATGGCATAGTTGGTCTGCGCCGCCGGGTCCATGGCGCCGTCGCCGCGTGCCTCGATCTCGGCAAGGCCGGCACGTGCCAGAATGCCGCCAAAGCTTTCGCTGCGGCTTTCATCGTCGCGGCGGAACAGGCGGCCGTCGCGCGCGACCACGCCGGCATTGCCGGCGCCGAACAGCGGCGAGCGCTGGTCGTTTGTGGCAAGCTCCGCCAGCTTTCCGACCGCGGCCGCGCCGGCATTGTGGATCGCAACGCCGGCGGTTGCGGTGTGTGCCGAGCCGCCGGCGATGCCGGCATCGGGCAGGTCGGAGGTGCCGGCCTTGAACTCGACCCGATCGAGATCGAGCGCGAGTGAATCGGCGGCGATCTGCGCCAGCGCCGTCCAGGCGCCCTGGCCCATGTCATGCGCGCCGGTCTCCATCACGCCCGAGCCATCGCTGCGGATCACCGCGCGCGCTTGGCCTGCAAACATCAGCGCCGGGAACGTTGCCGTGCCCATGCCCCAGCCGACCAGAAAGCCGTTCTCGTCGCGCATCTGCCGCGGTTTCAGCGGCCGCTTCGACCAACCGAAACGATCTGCGCCCCTGGCGTAGCATTCGCGCAGCGCCTTCGAGGAAAACGGCTTACCGGTGATCGGCTCGACCTCGGCATAGTTCTTCAGACGGAAGGCGAGCGGATCGATGCCGCAGGCTTCCGCGATCTCGTCGATGGCGCTTTCGAGCGCGATCGATCCCGTCGCTTCGCCCGGCGCGCGCATGAACAGCGGCGTGCCGATGTCGAGCCGCACCGCCTCGTGCGAGGTGGCGATCACCGGGCTCGCATAGAACGAGTGCGAGGCGTCCGCCGCCGGCTCGTAGAAATCATCGAAGGTCGAGGTCGAGATCCTGGCATGATGATCGATCGCGGTGAGCGTGCCGTCCGCGGCCGCGCCCATGCGCAGCCGCTGGCGGCTTGCGGAGCGATGGCCGACCGGGCCGTACATCTGGTCACGCCGCAGCACGAGCTTTACGGGACGTCCGACCAGCTTGGCGGCGAGGATGCCGAGGATCTGCGGCCCGGAGATCAGACCCTTGCAGCCAAAGCCGCCGCCGAGGAACGGGCTGCGGATATGGATTTTCTCCGGCGCGATGCCAAACAAGCCGGCGATGCGGCCCTGCGCCATCGCGAGCCCCTGAGTGGGCGTGTCGATCGACAACGCGTCGCCGTTCCATGAGGCGACGATCGCATGCGGCTCCATGGGATTGTGATATTGCGGCGGCGTCTCGTAGGTCGCTTCGATCGCGTGCGCGGCGTGCGCCAGCGCATCCGCGGCGTCGCCATGGGCGACGACGGCGGGATGGCCGACGCCGACCGCAGGCGGCACATAGCTCTCGGCGTCATCGAGCGTCGAGCGCGCCGGCTCGCTCTCGTAGCGCGGCGAGAGCAGCGCCGCGCCTTCGGTCGCCGCTTCCAGCGTTTCGGCGATCACCACCGCGATCGCCTGATTGGCGTAGCGGATGGAATCGTTTTGCAACAGCTCCATGCGGAACATGAAGGGGTTGGTCTTCGCGTCCGGGTCTTCGGCGAGCATGGGCCGGTTCTGCGGCGTCATCACCTCGACGACGCCGGGATGGCGCCTGGCCGCGGCGACGTCGAGCGAAGCGACGCGGCCGCGCGCGATGTGGCTCACCGCCAGCACTGCGAACAGCATTTTCGGCGGATGATTGTCGGCGGCGTAGCGGGCTTCGCCCGTCACTTTCAGTACGCCGTCACGGCGGGTCAGCGGCTGGCCGATGCTCGAGCCATGCCGGATATGGGCGGGGTCGCGGGTGAGCGTGATCTCAGACATGCAGGGCTCCGATGGCGGAGGAGAACGGGGAGGCGGGAAGGGCCGGCACACGGTCCGGTGTTCCCTGGATAGCCAGCGTCAGTGCGCGCACGATGACGCGTTGCGCCAGCTCGATCTTGAAGGCGTTGTCGCCGGAGGGCCTGGCATCGACGAGCGCGGCCTGCGCCGCGCGGCGGAACGCGGCTTCACTCGCCACCGATCCCGCAAGCTGCGCTTCGGCCGAGCGTGCGCGCCACGGCTTTGGCGCCACGCCGCCCAGCGCGAGCCGCGCTTGCTTGATGCTGCCGCCCTCGATGACAAGGCCGGCCGCGGCCGAGACCACGGCGAAGGCGTAGGAGGTGCGTTCGCGCACTTTCAGATAACGCGCATGCGCGGCGAAACTGCGGGCCCCAGCGGGCAGGCGAACCGCGACGATGAGTTCGCCGGGCTGGAGCACGCTGTCGCGCTCGGGCGTGCTGCCGGGCAGGCGATGCAGCGCGTCGAGCGCGATCTCGCGCCGGCCGCCCGCGCCTTCGATCTCCACGACCGCATCGAGCGCCACCAGCGGCACGCAGAAATCGGACGGATGGGTGGCGATGCAGCCTTCGCTCCAGCCGAGAATCGCGTGCAGGCGGTTGTCGCCGCCGCGGGCGTCGCAGCCTGTGCCCGGCGTGCGTTTGTTGCAGGCGCTCGCGGTGTCATAGAAATAGGCGCAGCGCGTCCGCTGCAAGAGATTGCCGCCGACCGTCGCTGCGTTGCGCAATTGTGCGGACGCGCCGGACAGCAGTGCTTCCGCGATCGCGGGATATTCCTTCGCGAATTTTTCGTCGTGCGCGAGATCGGCATTGCGCACCAGCGCGCCGATCCGCAAGGACCCGTCCGCAAGTCGCTCGATGCGATCGAGCCCGGGGAGGCGCGAGACGTCGACCAGCCGCGACGGCTGCACGATGCCGCCCTTCATCAGGTCGAGCAGATTGGTGCCGGCCGCAAGATAGGCCGCGCCGGGCGCGCTGGCGGCTTTCACCGCCTCGGTCACGCTGGCCGGGCGCACATAATCGAACTGGTTCATGCCGCGCGCTCCGTCTTGGTATCCTTGAGAATTTTCTGCGCTTCGAGCACGGCCCCGGTGATCCCGACATAGGCGCCGCAGCGGCAGAGATTGCCGCTCATGGCCTCGCGGATACGCTCGGGATCGTCGCCCGCCTGCGCTTCTGCGATCAGGCCGATTGCGCTCATGATCTGGCCCGGCGTGCAGAAACCGCATTGGAAGCCGTCATGGGCGATGAAGGCGGCCTGCACCGGATGCAGATGCTCGCTCCTAGCCACGCCCTCGATGGTGAGGATGTCGGCGCCGTCGTGGCTGGCGGCGAGCGCGAGACACGAATTGATCCGCTTGCCGTCGACCAGCACGGTGCAAGCGCCGCACTGGCCGCGGTCGCAGCCCTTCTTGGTTCCGGTGAGCTGGAGCCGCTCGCGCAGGAGATCGAGCAGGGTGACGCGGGGGTCGTCGAGCGTGATTTCGCGCTGCTCACCATTGACGGTGAGCCGGAGAGACAAATTCATGCGATGGTCCGATCGATGCTATGGTCAAGCGGAAGCGCAACGGGCACAGGTGGTCGGCCCGTGAATCGCTGCGATCCGCGAGGGGCCGCCGGAGGTGACGGCTGGATTGGTTGGCGTGACGGGATCAGTTATACGGAGGGTTCCTCCGTTTATCAAGAGCCGGCCGATCAACTGCCGGTGACGAGACGTTTGGGATGGAAATTCGTTCCGCAAAAAGCTCCCGCAAGCCGCGCGCCGACGCGCTGCGTAACCGCGAGCGCGTGCTGGAGGCTGCGAAGGCCGTGTTCAGCGCCGGCGGGGCGGGCGCGAGCCTCGAAGCGGTCGCGCGCGAGGCCGCCGTCGGCATCGGCACGCTCTATCGCCACTTCCCGACGCGCGAGGCGCTCTACGAAGCGGTCTATCGCCGCGAGGTCGAGCAGCTCAGCGAGCTGGCGGAAGAATTGAAGAACGAGCGGGAGCCGGTCGAGGCGCTGCGCCGCTGGCTGCGTTCCAATGTCGAGTTCGTCGCCACCAAGAAGGGCATGGCCGCGGCGCTCGCGCTCGCCGCCGGCCCGCCTCCTTCGGAGCTGACGGCATTTTCTTTCGAGCGCCTCACCAAGGCGATCGGGATGCTGCTCCAGCGCGCGGTTGCGGCCGGCGAAATCCGCGCCGACGTCACGCCCGAGGATTTGCTGCGCACCCTGGTCGGCATGTGCATGTTGCACGATCAGCCGGGCTGGCAGGCCGGCGTGATCCGGATGGTCGATGTGCTGGTGGATGGGCTGCGGGTGCAGTCGGGCGCCGGTAAGGGCGTGCCGCGCCGGTCGCCGAAAGCTTAAGCCGCATATCGCCAACGTTCGTGATAATGCCGCATAGCGCGGTGTAAAACGGCATCCCGTTCTGATGGTCGGTGCCGTTGGAGTTTGCAAATGAAGCCGCATGTCGCCTGTATCGTGTCTGCCAGCATCGATGGCCGGATCTGGCTGAGCCGCTGGAGTCCGGACCCGTCGGAGTTGCGGGGCTTGTTCGAGCGCGTGCATGACGAGATCGGCTGTGACGCATGGCTGGTCGGCCGCACCACCGGCCGCGAATTTGCCAAGCGCGACACCTATCCTACGCAAACCAGCGCGACGTTTCCTCGCGAGCATTGGTTCGCACAACGCGACGCGAAAGCCTATGGCGTCGTGCTCGATGCCCACGGCAAGGTCGCCTTCGGGCGGTCGGACATCGGCGGTGATCCAATCGTTGCCGTTCTCTCGAAGAAGGTTTCCGACGCGCATCTCGCGGGTCTCCGCAGCGAGGGCATCTCCTCTATCTTCGCAGGCGAGACGGAACTGGATCTCACCCTTGTACTGGACATTCTGGGCCACGAGCTCGGTGTCAAACACCTGCTCGTCGAGGGCGGCGGCACTACCAACGGCAGCTTCCTCCGCGCCGGCCTGATCGACGAAATCCACCTGATCCTGAACCCCGCCGTCGATGGCACCAGGGGCGCGCCCAGCGCCTTCGACTCGCCCGACGAAGGGCCGAACAAGGCGCCGCTGCAGAAGATGACGTTGGAGAGCAGCAAGCCGCTCGAAGGTGGCGCGCTGTGGCTGCGGTATCGGGTGCAGAACCAGTAGGCCCTTGAGGTCGCGTGTCCTGAAGTGGAAAATCAGGTTCGTGATGGCCTTCTCGAGAGAACTCGCTTGGCGGAACAATCCACCTACCTGACCAAAGGCGTACGTGTCGGCCTCGTTCTCACTTTGATAACGACGGGCACACTCGTTTATCTCGTCTTCTTCGCCGAAAAATTTCATTTCGCCTTGACGATGGGCGCCATCGTCGCCTTCCAGCTGAGCTTCATCTGGACATGTGCGGAGTTGATCGACGGCCCGGACGAAGAATTGCCGCCGGAAGACGATGAGCTGCAGGACGGGAATTATTCGCATTGATGGACGAAGCGGGCCGCCAATTGAGGTGTCGGGATGGCGCGCATTCTCTGGCTGGCTGGTGGTGGAACAACCATCAAGCCGCCAACGCCGGCAGTATTAGCCGGGCGCGTCACCACCGCGTGCCCCCTGTTGGGCAGATAGCGTGTAGTTGCACGCACGGGAACAAGAAACGGTTTGCCATCCGGCGCGTTGCCGCCGGATACAACCGGAGGAAACGCCCATGCGAACTTCAATTCTTACAACCATTGTCGTGTTCGGCAGCGCGGTCGCCTTCCCGGCAATGGCGCAACAGCAACAGGCTGCACCGAGCAGCGAAACCAGCGAGCAAATTCACAGCGGTGCAGACAAGCAGCTAAAGGCTAACGAGCCGAACGAACAGATGCAGCGCGAGGCGGACAAGGGAGTCAAGACGCGCAACTCTGGAGAATCCGGATACGTGGCGGACCAGGAAAAACCCGGCGCTTCTGCGCATCCTCCGGGTCAACCGGGAAGTGAGCAGACCACAGGTTCGGCCCCGAAATAGAATTGCCAGCCGTCCTGCGCGCCGTGCCCGCCAGCGCTCTCAGAGCATGCACACCCATTGTGTTCCGTGCATACTGATCGCGCGAGCGGCACCCGAAGACAAGTCTAGCGTAACTCCGCGCGTGAATGGTCCCCGGTCGTTTATCACCACCGTGACGGACGACCCATTCTTCGGATTTGTCACGATCACGCGCGATCCAAAAGGCAGCGTGCGGTGTGCTGCCGTCATTTCACCTGACGCGAACGCCTGTCCACTCGCGGTCCGGCGTCCCGACACATAATACGTGGCTACTACTTGTTGCCCAGAGCAATTCGCGACCGGCTTGGAGTGGGCAAAGAACCAGGAGAAACCCCGGCTATGAGCCGGAAGGGACGATGTGACCAGCCACGCAACAGCCAGTCCAAAAATACACAATGAACGCATCGCTTCTTCCCGCCTATCTGGCGCCTCGATGGATCGCGAGGTTACTGATTTGATTGCATAACTGGTGCTGCCGGACAGGATTGAACTGTCGACCTCTCCCTTACCAAGGGAGTGCTCTACCACTGAGCTACGGCAGCATGCCCCGGGGAAAGCGAGAATCGGCCGATACGGCACCCGCGGGCGGCCGGTTCTTGCCACAAGCCTCCCGCGCGCGCAAGCACGCAGGTTTCCGGGGTGGCGGATAAAATCTGCCGGGAAATCAAGGCGGGACAGCGGCCGGCTGCCTCCAGCGCAGCGATCGTGGCTGGCCCGGTTCCCGATTTCGGCGCCCGGCCGCCGCTCCCGTGCCCGCCAGCCGCTTGACGAACCGTGCTCCGGAAACGCGCTATGCTGCCGAGCTGGCGGCAAGAATGAGCAAGACGGGACGGCCATGGCGGACGACAAAGGCAGGGGCGGGGAGGCGATGGCGCCGGGCGCGAAGGATTCGCGACAGGATCGCCTGAAATCGGCGCTGCGGGAAAATCTCAAGCGGCGGAAAATGCAGGCCCGTGAGCGCGGCAAAAAAAATGACACGCCGTCGAGCGATCATCGGGCCGACGACGAGGCCTCCCCAGATGGGGAGCTTGGCAAGCGCGAAGACTAATTCTATCGCCGCGGGTCGATTGGGCGAGTTGAGAGGCGTTGATGGCAGCCGACAGTGAGATCGATCGCGAACAGGAGTTTCGGGTCAATGCGGAAGGAGGGCGGATATTTCCCCGCCTGGAGCAGACCTTCCCCAACCTGACGGACGCCGAAATCGGCCGCATGCGCCGTTTCGGCGAGCTGCGCATCTATAGAGACGGCGAGCGCCTGTTCGAGACCGGCAAGCCGGGCCCCGGCATGTTCGTCGTGCTGTCGGGCCACGTCGCGATCACCCAGCGCGACGGCCTCGGCCATGTCAAGCCCATCATCGATCAGGGACCGGGCCAGTTTCTGGCCGAGGTCGGCCAGCTCTCCGGCCGGATCGCGCTGGTCGATGGCCACGCCGAAGGCGATGTCGAGACGCTTCTGATCCCGCCGGACAAATTGCGCGCGCTGCTGGTCGCGGAGGCCGATCTCGGCGAGCGGATCATGCGGGCTCTGATCCTGCGCCGGGTCGCGCTGATCCAGGGCCATGCCGGTGGCCCGGTACTGATCGGTCCCTCCAATTCCACGACCGTCGCGCAACTGCAGAACTTCCTCACCCGCAACAGCTTTCCGCATCATCTGCTCGATCCCGAGCGCGACCATGACGCGGCCGAGATCATTGCGCGCTATTCGCCCTCGCCATCGGATTGGCCGCTGGTCGTCACCATCGACGGCACCGTGCTGCGCAACCCGACCGAAAACGAGATCGCCCGCGCGCTCGGCATGATCGGCGGCCCGCGCGGCAACAAGATCTACGATGCCGCGATCGTCGGTTGCGGGCCGGCGGGGCTGGCGACTGCGGTCTATGCGGCTTCCGAAGGCCTTTCCGTCGCGGTGCTGGATTCGCGCGCCTATGGCGGGCAGGCGGGCGCCAGCGCGCGCATCGAGAACTATCTCGGCTTTCCGACCGGCATCTCCGGCCAGGCGTTGGCCGGACGTGCCTTCAGCCAGGCGCAGAAGTTCGGTGCCGACATCATGATTCCCGTCAGTGTGAAATCGCTCAATTGCGAGCGGCGGGACGGCGCCTTTGCGCTGACGCTCGATAGCGGCGATGAGCTCCGGGCGCGTGCCGTCGTGGTGGCGGCCGGCGCGCGCTACCGCCGGCCCGATATCGAGAATCTCGACAAGTTCGAGGGTCGCGGCGTCTGGTACTGGGCTTCGCCTGTCGAGGCGCGGCTCTGTGCCGAGCAGGAAGTGATGCTGGTCGGCGGCGGCAATTCGGCAGGACAGGCCGCGGTGTTTCTGTCCGGCCACGCGCGCAAGGTGACCATGGTGATCCGCGGCGGCGGGCTCGGGGCCAGCATGTCGCGTTACCTGATCGAGCGTATCGAGGCGACGCCGAACATCGAACTCCTGTTCAACACCGAGATCGCCGGGATCGCCGGGCGCGACGACGGATCGTTAGGCAGCGTGCGCTTGAAAAGCCGCTTGGCGGCCGAGGAAAGTACGTTCGAGCTGCGCAATCTCTTTCTGTTCGTCGGCGCCGATCCTGCCACGGGCTGGCTCGGCGGCTGCGGCGTTACGCTCGACCGCGGCGGCTTTGTCGTCACCGGCGCGCAGTCGGAGCTCAATCTGGGGCGCCCGGTATCGTCGCTGGAAACCTCCGTGCCCGGCGTGTTCGCCGTCGGCGACGTGCGCTCCGGCTCGGTCAAGCGTGTCGGCGGTGCGATTGGCGAGGGCGCACAAGTGGTGGCCGCGCTGCACGGCTTTCTCGGCGACGCCGCAAAGCCTTCACTATAGCGCGTTCTCGTGACAGGATGGCGAAGGGCCATGCGCTTTTTGAGATGACGCAGATCATCTTGCGTGTGGCAATCTCACGGCACACGTCGTAGCATCATGCCGTTCCAGCGGGGGAATCTGTCATGATGTTGGGCCTGAGCTTATCCGCCTTCACCACGCTTCACGTCGTCATCAGCCTGATCGCGATCGTCGCCGGTCTCATCGTGATGTTCGGCATGCTTGGCCCCCATCGCGCGGGCAGCCTGACCGGACTCTTCCTGCTCTTCACCATCCTGACCAGCGTCACCGGCTTCATGTTTCCGTTCAACGGCGTCACGCCGGGGATATTGATCGGAATCCTCTCATGCGTCCTGCTCGCGATCGCCTGCCTTGCACTCTACGCGATGAAGGCGTCCGGGCCCTGGCGCTGGATCTATCTGCTGACCGCGCCGGTCTCGCTCTATCTCAACGTCTTCGTGCTCGTCATCCAGAGCTTCCTGAAGATTCCACCGCTGCATGAAATCGCGCCCGGCAACCCGCCGGCGGGACCGGCCTTCGCCGTCGTCCAGGGCGTCGTGCTGGTATTCTTCATCGTCATGATCATCCAGGTGTGGCGCCGCTACAGGCCGGCCTAGTGCCCACTTTCCGAAGTTCGTACACCATTGCAGCA
>Ga0157369_10011115_pt1 | contig 10237 bp, 14 predicted proteins | sample C25metaG_FD_113461 | JGI IMG/M metagenome (GOLD analysis project Ga0157369, IMG submission 113461) | Corn rhizosphere microbial communities from Kellogg Biological Station, Michigan, USA - C2-5 metaG | ecosystem: Host-associated > Plants > Roots > Rhizosphere > Soil | place: USA: Michigan...
CGCTGATGCCGCGCCAATGCGCGGGGCGACTGGGCGACCGGGGCGATGGTGTCCAACGCCTGCTGCGACTGCCCGCCCAGCGCATACGCCAGGGCCAGGTTGCAGCGGTTGTCGAGGTCGTCGGGCTTGAGGCTCAGGCTCCTGGCGAACGCGGTTTGCGCCGCCGCGGCCTGGCCATTGAGGATCTGCGCGACACCCAGGCGGGTGTACGCAACCGGCAAGCCGCTGATCCCGGCCGCCTGGCCCAGGGCGGTGACGGCGCGCTGAGTCTTGCCCACTTGCAATTGCGCGGTGCCCAGGCCGAGCAGGGCTTCGGCGTTGCGTGCGTCGAACCCCAGGGCCTGCTGGAAGGCCCGTTCGGCGCCCGCCGCATCCTTGGCGTCGAGCCTGGCCTGGCCGAGCTTGAGCCACAGCTCGATACCCGCGCCGGGTTGCTGCGCCGCCCGCTCGTACAGCGCTGCCGCACTGGCGTAGTCGCCGCGCTGGCTCAGGTCATTGGCCAGTTGCAGGGACTTGTCGGCATCGGTCGCAGGTGGGTGGGCGCAGGCGGTCAGCAGCAGGGTACTGGCGAGCAGAAATCTAGGGGTCATCGTCACAACTCGTCTGGCGAAGGCGGAGGCCATGTAAGCATATTTTTGATGGCTGTCCTATGCCTGTTCAGCGCCAGTTTCGCCCACGCTGCCGAAGAGCCTGACTGGTTCTCCCAACCCTACGCCTACGTGCTGGTGGACCAGGACGTGCGCAGTGCCCTGGAAGAATTCGGGCACAACCTTGATGTGCCGCTGGTGCTCTCCGACAAGGTCCGTGGCAAGGCCCGCAGCACGATTCGCGCGGCCACCGCCGGGGAGTTCCTGCAAACCCTGTGCAGCACCAACGGCCTCACCTGGTACTTCGACGGCAACCTCTTGTACCTCAACGCCAGCGATGAAATCAGCGCCAGGCTCTTCAAGGCCAGCGCCCTGGACCTCGACCAGTTGCAGGCCTACCTCGGTAACCTCAATGTGTTCGGCCAGCAGTTGTCCATGCGCAACGGCCCCGAGGGCGATGAAGTTTTCGTGTCCGGACCACCGCCGTACCTGGCGCTGGTGCAGCAGCATGTCGATCACCTGCAACCCAAGGTCACCGCCGCCCCGGTGGCGCGCGAGCGCGGTGTGCGGGTATTCCGTGGCGCCCAAGTCAGTACCGAAACCCCAACCCAGTAAAGGAGCAGCACCATGTCCGTAACGGCCGTAGACAGCAATCTCGCCCCTGGTGGCGCCAGCCCTGAAGCCAGGTTCAACGCGGCGGTGGATAACGCCAAGGCCGCCGATAAGCCCGCCGAGCCCACCGACGCCGAACTCACCGATTCGTTCATCACCCAGGCGGTCACTTACGGCGGCCAGTTCATCATCATGCCGAAGATGCAGGAACTGCTGAACGACGCCATGTCCGATGACGACGAAGAGTAGGAAGCCCCTATGACTATCAGTCTCGCCGCCGGCGCTTCGGCGTTGCCGCCGTCTGCCGGCGCGGGGCCCGCCGGGGCCTCGCAGAACCTGTTCGAGCACATGGCCAACACCGCCAAGGGCATGCCCGAAGGCGCCAGCCCGCACCAGATCGGCTCGGGCCTGATGGAGCGCATGAACAGTTTCATCGACCGTACGCGGGCGTTTTCCGAGCGCGCCGACCTGCTCACCAACAATCCTTCGGCACCGCCGCCGGCCCAGGCAGAAATCCGCACCGCCAGTGCTTCGCCCCAGGGTGAACCCGGGAAAAAAGTCGGCGAGCAACAGGTCGACCAGATCGTCCACTCCCTGGGCAAGATGTTCGATTACTCAATCGAAACCCAGATGGTGGTGCGCGGTGCGACACAGATTTCCGGCTCCGCCAACACGCTGCTCAAGGGGCAATAACATCATGCCAAGCCCAAACCGTGCGCTGCGCCTGTTGCTGATCGGCCTGCTCGCCAGCCTGTTGCAGGCGTGCAACACCGACCTCTACACCAACCGCAGCGAGCGCGACGCCAACGCCATGGTCGCGGTACTGCTGCGCGGTGGCGTCCCGGCCGAGCGCAAGGCCCAGGACAACGGCCAGCTCAAGGTGGTGGTCGATGAGTCACGCTTTGCCGAAGCCATGACCCTGCTCGACAACGCCGGCCTGCCGCAGCAGAGTTTTTCCAACATGGGCGAGGTGTTCAAGGGCAATGGCCTGGTGTCGTCGCCGGTGCAGGAGCGGGCGCAGATGATCTATGCGCTCAGCGAAGAGCTTTCGCATTCGGTGTCGCAGATCGACGGCATCGTCGCTGCCCGCGTGCACGTGGTGCTGCCGGACAACGACCTGCTCAAGCGCGTGATCTCGCCGTCATCGGCCTCGGTACTGGTGCGTTACGACCCGGGCACCGACATCAATACGCTGATCCCGCAGATCAAGACCCTGGTCGCCAACGGTATCTCCGGGCTGAGTTACGACGGCGTTTCGGTGACGGCGATCAAGGCCGCCGTCGCCATCAGCCAGAACCCGGCGCAACCGCGCCTGGCGCGCTTCATGGGCCTGTGGCTGCTGGAAGACAACCTGGCCCAGGCGCGGCTGATGTTCGGGGCCTTGTTGCTGATCGCACTCGGTGCGGTGGGTGTGCTCGCCCGTCAGCAGTGGGCGCGTCGTCAGTCCCAGGCGTTGTATGTGCTCAAGGAGGGTGAATGAGTTTGTTCGAACGCTGGCAGGGGCTGATTGCCGAGCCGCTGCGGTTTGTGCGCGGGCCGAGCCTGGGTGCATGTTTTGCCGGTGAATTGCCAGACGCCGTGCTGCAGGCGATGCAGGGCCAGCCACGCTTTCGCCAGCGCCTGGAGCAGTTGTTGGTCAGTCATTATCAACTGGCACCCATGGCGCAATTGACCACGCCGATGGCGGCGGACTTGGCGGTGCTGTTGTTGTCGCCGGCACAGTTTGCCCGCTTGCCGAGGTTGTGCGGCGCCATCTGGCACGCCCCGACCCTGAGCCGCGAGATCCGTCGCGAGGTGGTCAACGAATTGCGCGAAGGCCTGGGCGCTGAGGTCTTCGTGAGCGCCCTGGCCTTGCGCCAACTCGGTGGTGCGGCGGATCTGCTGCGCGAGCCGGTCGAGTTGGTCGACGCCGTCGACCGCGATGGCCAAGGCTGTGTCGCGGCCTGGCTGCACGCCAAGCACGCCGACTGGCAGGGCTGGCTGCGTTTGCGCTTTGCCTTTCCCCAGGGCCACGGCGCCCGTGTACCGCGCGACCTGGAAATCGTCCAGGCCGCCGCTGCGTGCCTGCTGGCCGAGGAGATCACGCCATGAGTGAACTGCCAAGCCGTCCCACCGCCCGCATCCTGCGCGCCGAAGACGCCGCGTTGTGGAGCGATGGCTTTGCCTTCCTGCAAGCGGCCAAGGCGCAGGCCGAGCAGATCCGCGCCGACAGCGAGCAATGGCTGAGCAGTGCCCGCGCAGAGGGCTTTGAAAGTGCCCGGCAAGCCGGCGCTGAACAGGTGGCGCAACTGCTGCTCGCTACCCAAGCCCAGGTGCAGCATTACTTGAGCAGTCTGGAAACGTCCCTGGTCGACCTGGCCCTGGGTATCGTGCACGAAGTGCTGGGGGAGTTGGACAACGCCGAGCGTGCGGTGCGCAGTACCCGCCAGGCGTTGAGTGCGTTTCGCCAGGACCAGGCCCTGACCTTGTGGGTGCCGCCGGCGGACGTGGACGCCCTGCGCCAACGCCTCAAGCTGGAGGGATTGGCCATTGCGGTGGATGCGGATGAACAGCTGAGCGCCGGACAGGCTCGCCTGAACAGCCCGGCCGGCTCCGTGGAGCTGGGCCTCGAAGCCCAATTGCAGAACCTGCGTCGCAGCCTGTTGCCCTTTGCCGAAGAGGGCCTGGCATGAACCTGGAACAGCTGCTGCCACGCCTCTGCGAGCGCCTGGCCCAGGCGCGCCCGCGGCCCATGCACGGCACCGTGCTGAGCATTCGCGGTGTATTGCTGCGCGCCAGTGTGGCCGGGGCGAGCATCGGTGAGCTGTGCCAGCTGCGCGACCCCGGCAGCGCCCGCAGCCTGAGCGCCGAGGTGATCGGTTTTGACGGTGACGAGGCCATCCTGTCGCCCATCGGCTCCATGGAAGGCCTGTCCACGCGCACCCAAATCACCGCCACCGGCGAGACCCTGGGCGTGGCCGTCGGGGATGCGCAGCTCGGCCGGGTCATCAGCCCCATGGGCGATTTCCTCGACGGCGACGGCATGCCGCCGACCGTGGCCTTGCAGCACTACCCGCTGCACGCTGAACCCCCGGCAGCGTTTTCGCGACAGTTGATCGTGCGTTCCATGGCCCTGGGCATTCGCTCCATCGATGGCCTGCTGACCCTGGCCCAGGGCCAACGCATGGGCATCTTCGGTGAGCCCGGTGTGGGCAAGTCGTCGCTGCTCGCCAGCATCATCCGCAACAGCGAAGCCGATGTGATCGTGATCGGCCTGATCGGCGAGCGGGGCCGGGAAGTGCGTGAATTGCTCGATGTGCAGCTCGACGCCCAGGCCCGTGCGCGCACGGTGGCGGTGGTTGCCACTTCGGATCGCCCGGCGGCCGAGCGGGTGCGTGCGGCGTTTGTCGCCACCACCCTGGCCGAGTACCACCGCGACCAGGGCCGCAACGTATTGCTGTTGATGGACAGCCTCACGCGTTTCGCCCGGGCCCAGCGCGAGATCGGCCTGGCGGTGGGCGAGCCGCCGACCCGGCGCGGTTATCCGCCGTCGTTCTTTTCGGCCTTGCCGCGTTTGCTGGAACGCGCCGGCCCCGGGCCCACCGGCAGCATTACCGCGCTGTACACCGTGCTGACCGAGGGTGATGCCGCCAGCGATCCGGTGGCCGAAGAGGCCCGTTCGATCCTCGACGGTCACATCGTCTTGAGCGCCGAGTTGGCCCAGCGCAACTACTTTCCGGCGGTGGATGTGTTGCGCAGTCGCAGCCGTTTGCTGGAGCAGGTCGCCGGTGAAGAGCACAAGCGGCTGGCGATGCGCATGCGTGAATTGATGGCGCGGTATGGAGAGATCGAAATGCTGATCCGCGTGGGGGAGTACTCCGCCGGCAGCGATCCTTTGGCCGATGAAGCGATCAACCGCCAGGCCGCTATCGAAGCCTTCCTGCGCCAGAACGCGGGTGAGCCGAGCAACCTGGAACAGACCCTGGCCCACATGCGCCGGGTACTGGCATGAACAAGGAGCAAATCCAATGAAAACCCAACAACTACGCACCCTGCAAACCCTGCGGGTGTTGCGTGAACAGCGGGCCGCCAGCCAACTGGCCGCGCAGCAGCAACGCTGCGAGCAGACCCACGGTGTGCTGACTGACGCCAAGGAGCAATTGCGCCTGCACCGTGAGGCGATTGCCGAAGAAGCGCGGCAGGTTTATGCGTCCCTGACCGAAGGCCTGTCGGTCGCCAGTTGGCAGGCCGCCCAGGATCGCCTGCGCGGCCTGTCGGATGACCAGCAGCAACTGGAAAACGATGTGGCTCACGTGTCCACCACGCTGCGAAGCCAGGAGCGCGAGCGCGATGTGTTCCGTCAGGAGCGCCTGAGCCGCCAGCGCCAGTCCGAGGCCTGGCAAAGCCTGCTTGAGGGCCGTGAAAGCGCCGAGCGCCGGGTGGGCGAGCTGCGTGATGAAGGCGCCGGCACATGATTCCAGCCCTTGCCGATTCGCTGTCGCCGTGGCTGACCCACTACGACACGGCGTTACTGGCTCTGCACAACCAGTTGCACCGCCGCTGCCGTCCCTGGCAGGGCCGTTGCGGCGGGCAGGACTTGCGCGTGAGCTGGGCCGCCGCAGCGCGCCGCCTTGACGCGCCGCGTCATGTGCCGCTGTCGCTTGGCGGTGCCGCGATGCGCCTGAGTTTGCCCGCTGCGGCGCTGGAGCAACTGATGCTGCCGTTGGCGCTGCCGTTCGATGTGCAGCCGTTGCCTGCGCTGCCGCGCGCGTTGTTGCTGGAGCTGGCGTTGCTCGACCTGATCGAAAGCCTGGAGCCGTTGCTCGGTCACCCGCTGCAGGTGCTCGAAGCCGCTGATGAGCAGGGCGTGTTTGCCCTGCGGCTGGCGCTGGAATTGACCTTCGGCCACCAGCCCGCGATGAGCGCCCAGTTGGACCTGAGCGAAAGCGCCGCCGTACTGGTCACGCAACTGCTGGCGCAATACGGCGAGGTCGAACCCGACCCCTTGCCAGGCCTGCGCCAGACCCTGGCGGTGGTGGCGGGACGCCAGTGGCTGTCCCTCGGTGAACTGCGCAGCCTGCGCCCCGGTGATGTGCTGATGCTGGAGCAAGGCCCGGGCCTGTTGCTCGACCTCGATGGCCGCCTGCAGGCGCGCTGCCAATACCAGGGCGAAGTCCTGCGCCTGCAGGAAGCCTTGAAAGCCCCCTTTGTGGAACCGGAGAACCCCATGACTGATGTTGATGCCGCCGTTGCGCTGGATGACCTGCCGTTGAAACTGGTGTGCCAGGTGGGCAGCCTGGAACTGACCCTGGCGCAGTTGCGTGAACTGGGCGCCGGCAGCCTGTTGCAGCTCGACACGCCGGGTGTGGACAGCGTCGACCTGATGGTCAACGGCCGTCGCGTCGGCCAGGGCCAACTGGTGAAAATCGGCGACGGCCTGGGTGTGCGCCTGCTGAGTTTTGCCACCCCATGACCGGTTATCAGCCGAACCTGATCGAGATCATCCTGGTCGTTGCGACGATCGGGCTGATCCCGCTGGCGGTGGTGACACTCACCGGGTTCATGAAGATCTCGGTGGTGCTGTTCCTGATCCGTAACGCCCTTGGCGTGCAACAGACGCCGCCGAACCTGGTGCTGTACGGCATTGCGTTGATCCTGTCGGTGTACGTGACCACGCCGTTGATTGGCGACATGTACCGGCAGGTGGAGGGGCGCGACCTCAACATCGAGCATGTGGAGCAACTCAAGGATTTGGGCGATGCATTGCGTCCACCGTTGCAAGCGCACCTGAAGCGGTTTGCCAATGAGTCCGAACGCGGTTTTTTCGTGCAGGCCACCGAGACCATCTGGTCGCCTGAAGCACGCGCCGATTTGCGTGACGACGACCTGGTGGTGCTGATCCCGGCGTTCGTCAGCTCGGAACTGACCCGCGCCTTCGAGATCGGCTTTCTGCTGTACATCCCGTTCCTGGTGGTGGACTTGCTGGTGTCCAACGTGCTGATGGCCATGGGCATGTCGATGGTCTCGCCGAACCTGATCTCCATTCCGCTGAAGATTTTTTTATTCGTGTCCCTGAGCGGCTGGTCGCGCTTGATGCACGGTTTGATTCTGAGTTACGGCTGAGGCACGATCCATGGGCCAGGACGTATTCCTGTCATTGATGAAACAGGCGCTGATGACGGTGCTGATGCTCTCCGCACCGGCGCTGGGCGTGGCGATTATCGTGGGCTTGAGCGTGGGCCTGTTCCAGGCGCTGACGCAGATCCAGGACCAGACATTACCCCAGGTGGTGAAGCTGGTCGCGGTGTTGATGACCATCGTGTTCCTGGGGCCGGTGCTCGCCGGGCAGGTGGCGGAACTCGGCGGCCAGGTGCTGGACAACTTTGCGATGTGGACGCGCTGACCGCCCATGGATGCCAGCCTGACCGCGCAGTTCCTCGAAGTCGCCTACCCGGTGATCAGCTCCGCGTCGCTTGCCGCTTGCCGTGCCATGGGCGTGGTGGTGATCACCCCGGCGTTCAACCGCCTGGGCCTCACCGGCATGATTCGCGGCTGTGTGGCCGTGGCGATTTCCATCCCGATGTTCTTCCCGGTGTTCGACGCGCTGACATCGATGCCGGAGCACGGCAGCCTGTTTATCGCCGGATTGCTGATCAAGGAGTTCCTGATCGGCATTTTGATCGGCCTGCTGTTCGGCATTCCGTTCTGGGCCGCCGAGGTGGCGGGGGAGTTGATCGACCTGCAACGCGGCTCGACCATGGCGCAACTGGTGGACCCGCTGTCGTCCGGGGAATCCAGCGTGATGGCGACCCTGCTCACGGTGATGCTGATCACGCTGTTCTTCATGTCCGGCGGGTTCATCCTGATGGTCGACGGCTATTACCACAGCTACCAGCTCTGGCCGGTCACCGCGTTCACGCCGGTGTTCGCCAGCTCGGCGCTGCTGGCGGTGTTGTCGATCCTTGACCAGATCATGCGCGTCGGCGTGCTGATGGTCTCGCCGTTGCTGATCGCACTGCTGGTGACCGACCTGATGCTCGCCTACCTGTCGCGCATGGCGCCGAACCTGCATATCTTCGACCTGTCGCTGCCGCTGAAAAACCTGTTTTTCACGATCCTGATGGTGGTCTACATCGGCTTCCTGATCCCGCTGATGCTCGACCAACTGGCGGAGTTTCGCGGCACGGTCGAACTGCTCAAGACCCTGGCCGGCATGGAGTAGCCCATGGCCGATACCAGCGAAGAAAAATCCCAGCCGGCCACGGACAAGAAGCTCCAGGACGCACGTAAAAAGGGCCAGGTTGCCAAGAGCCAGGACCTGGTGTCGGGCATGGTCATCCTGTTCTGCACACTGTGCATTTCCGTTCTGGCGCCACGGGCCAAGGCCCAGGTTACGGCGCTGATCGACCTCACCGCGCTGATCTACGTCGAACCGTTCGCCACGGTGTGGCCACGGGTGCTCGACCATGCCGAGCAACTGGTGATCGGCATCACGTTGCCGGTGATGGCGGTGACCACCGGCGTGGTGATCCTGACCAATATCATCACCATGCGCGGGTTTGTGTTCTCCACGGACCCGATCAAACCCGAGTTCAAACGCATCAACCCGGCGGAGGGTATGAAGAAGATCTTTGCGCTGCGCAACCTGGTGGAGTTCATCAAGGGCCTGATCAAGGTGCAGGTGCTGGCAACCGCGTTCTACGTGGTGGGCAAGCATGCATTGCAGGCGCTGATGGAGTCGTCGCGCTGCGGTGCCGAGTGCATGCAGTCGACATTCTTCCTGGTGCTCAAGCCGCTGGTGTTTACCGTGCTGTGCGCATTCATCCTGGTGGGCGGGGTGGACGTGATGATGCAACGCTGGCTGTTCGGCCGCGACATGAAGATGACCCGCAGCGAGACCAAGCGCGAACGCAAGGACATCGACGGCGACCCGCTGATCAAAAGCGAACGCCGCCGCCAGCGCAACGAGATGCAGGCTCTGGCGACCAAGTTGGGTTTGGGCCGTGCGTCCTTGATGATCGGCACCACCGACGGTTGGGTGGTTGGCGTGCGTTATGTGCGCGGGGAAACGCCGGTGCCGGTGATCGTGTGCCGGGCCTCCCCGGAGGAGGCGTTGTTGATGCTGCAGGAGGCGTATGACCTGGGGATTCCCCATGCGCCGGACAAAACCCTGGCAGCGGACATCGCAAAAAAGGCGGTGGCTGGCGACCCGGTACCTGATGCCGCATTCCAGGCAGTAGCGGACTGGTTGGTGGCAGCCCGTCTGATCTGAAGTAAAGGCGGTGTCATCGCCTTTACTTCAGATCAGACGCGCATGGCTCCAGAGGGTGGGGCCGCCGCCACAACGGGTAAGACAGGCGCAACCGGATTGGCTGCGCCTACGACTGTTGGCGCCTTTTCGAGGGCGGTATCGACTGCCGGTCCAGGTGAATCGACAGAGGTCGCCTCTTTCACGGCAGGTTTTTCCGGGAGGCGCAGATGTTCGGGGACCTCGTTTTTCAAGGCTTTCCAGGACGGGTCAAGCGATACCGGCGGTTTTTTGGGGGGCGCGGCGGCTGGTTCCTTGTCGGGTGCTGGTTTAGCCGTCTTGTCACCTGCTATGGCTTTAATCGCTTTACCTGTGCCGTAGGTGGCGCCGGCAGTGGCCACGCCGGTGACGGCACCGACAGCGATTGCTTTGCCAGCGCCAATCAAGGCGGGAATGATTGCAGCAAGAAATGGAAACATAGGTAGGGTCCTTCATTGGCCGGGACGGAAGCCGATCATGAGTGTCCAGAGCGCCTCCATCAGTTCCATTTCTTACTGCTGGGTTCAATCAATTCCTACATCGTGGTTGTCGTTGGTCCACTCCGACGGTTTGAGCGAGTACTTATCCTGGTCTGCCTGACAGGGTCATTTCACCGCTGTAAAAGCTTGTGCGATTCATCCCATGTTCAATCACTACCGGTGCTGGAGCCGCGGCAACGAGGCGATGCGCAACTTGGGTTCCTGCAACCGCGCCAGGTCGGTCGCGATCTGCGCCCGCCAAAAATGCGCGCCCGCCAACTGCGCGTCCACCC
>Ga0157369_10011119_pt1 | contig 10234 bp, 9 predicted proteins | sample C25metaG_FD_113461 | JGI IMG/M metagenome (GOLD analysis project Ga0157369, IMG submission 113461) | Corn rhizosphere microbial communities from Kellogg Biological Station, Michigan, USA - C2-5 metaG | ecosystem: Host-associated > Plants > Roots > Rhizosphere > Soil | place: USA: Michigan...
GATCGAAAGCAGCTCGATCGGCAGCGGGAACACGATAGTCGTGTTCTTTTCGACTCCGATTTCTGTGAGGGTCTGCAGGTAGCGAAGCTGTAACGTCATGGGCTGGGTCGCAAGCAGTTGCGCCGCATCCACCAGCTTTTGTGCCGCGTTGTACTCGCCCTCGGCATGAATGATTTTCGACCGCTTCTCGCGTTCAGCCTCGGCCTGCTTGGCCATGGCTCGGAGCATCTGTTCTGGCAGGTCGACCTGCTTCACCTCAACTGAGATCACCTTCACGCCGAAGGGCTCGGTGCGCTGATCGATGATGGTTTGAATTCTCAGATTGAGCTTGTCCCGGTGGCTGAGCAGTTCGTCCAGTTCCACCTCGCCAAGCACCGAACGCAACGTCGTCTGCGAAAACTGCGATGTCTGGTAGACATAGTTGGCTACCTTGATCGCCGCGGCATTGGGGTCCACCACGTAGAGCGTGATAACGGCGTTCACTTTGAGAGTGACGTTGTCTCGGGTGATTACATCCTGTGCGGGAACTTCCAGCACATCCTGGCGTAACGAGATGCGCACCATCTGGTCAAATGGCCTGAATACGAGGATGATTCCCGGCCCTTTTGGAACGGGGAGCGCCCGGCCCAGCCTGAAAATCACCGCGCGCTCGTAATCGCGCAGAATCTTGATTGAGTTGATGAGATACAGAACGATGATCGCGATGGCAATGAGAATCGGAACGGAAACATTGGGCACAGTGCTTTCCCCCATTCAGGACGGATTGTACTCCCGCAAGAAATCAAGCGGCGGTGCGCGGGGTCGCTGCAGACTCAGCAGGAGCAACCCGGAGCAGATACTGCTCGTGCCCGACGACGCGCATCTTTGTACCGGCCGGAACCGGTTCGCTGGCAACGGCGCGCCAGATTTCTCCCTCGACAAGCACGTGTCCCTCGGGCGAAAGCGGTTCCATTGCCGAGGCTTCGCTGCCTACAAGGGCGTCAACGCCCAGCCTCGCTTTTAGACGCCGCGCCTTCAAAGCCAGCCTGACGAGAAATACCGTGATGCTTCCGAAGCCGAGGCTTACTCCGACCGCGACCCAGGGATTGATGCGCAGTTCGGGTATGGGCGAGGCTATCAGCGTGAGCGTGCCGAAGGTGAGGCAGACGATACCGGCGATGGCGAGCACGCCGTGGCCACCGAACTTCGCCTCGAGCAGCATCAGGCCAAATGCGGCCAGAAGCAGCATAACGGCCGTGAACCGGATTGGGAGAAGGTCTAGCGCGAAGACGCCGAGCAGCAGCATCAGCGTTCCCAGCGCACCCGGGACGATGGTTCCAGGCGTATTGAATTCGAGATAGATGAGCAGCGCTCCGCCAACCAGAAACAGGAGTGCAATATTCGGGTTTACCAGCCAGCCAAGCAGGTTTTCGCGCACTGTCGGTTGCACCACTTCGATCCGTGCATTTTTGGTGTGCAGGGTCTGTTTGGTTCCGTCCATCCGGGTCAGCTGTCGTCCGTCGATTGCGTTGAGCAACTCTGTATCGCTTCCTGCGATCAGGTCGATCAGGTGCTGGTTCATTGCTTCTTCCGCTGTGTAGGAGTGCGAGGAGGCTACTGCGGCGATTGCAGCTTCGGTGTTGCGATTTCGCCGAGCCACGTAGGAGCGCAGGAAGGCTTCGGCGTCGTTCTCGATTTTCTGGCTCAAGGTTTCGTCTGGCTTGCCGCCCTCGAATACGACGTGTGCCGCGCCGGCATTGGTTCCCGGGGCCATGGCGGCGATATCGGCGGCTTCCAGAAGGAAGAATCCGGCAGAGCCAGCCCGGGCTCCCGCGGGAGTCACATAGATGATTACGGGAACCCGGGAACTCAGGATTGCGCCCGCCATGTTCCGCATGGAATCGACCAGGCCACCGGGGGTATTGATCTCGACCAGCAGCGCCGCCGCGCCGCTCGCATTGGCTTGCGTGATGGCCCGCTCAAGCATGGAAGCACTGACGGGCTGAATTGTCTCGTCGAGAACCAGTTTTACAACGAGCGGCTGCTGAGCGGCAGCTTTCGAAAGACCGGCAGAAAGCAGCCCGACGATGAATATCACCAGGGCTAGTACTTTGCGGAACCTGAATCCACGCACTTGCTCACGCATGGCTCGCTCCTCGGACCAAACTAATGCTACTGCTTTTTCCCGGTCCTCGCCTCAATTTGCCGATTCAGATCCTGGGCTGTGCGGCTGGCCGGATCGAGTTTCAACGCTTCAGCAATCTCTCGACTGGCGTCATCCATGTGATTGGCTGCCATGTCGAGCTTTCCAAGAACCAAATAGGCATCGAACGACGGCGCAATCTGGAGGGCCTCATTGGCCTCCTTACGCGCGGAAGTGGCGTCACCGGTTCGTTCGCGAACGGCTGCGAGTCCCGCGTGAGCATCGGCCAACTTTGTGTCGTCTGCAACTGCGGATTGGTAGAGCCGCTCTGCTTCCAGAAGCAGTCCGCGATTGAAGTATTCTCGCGCCCTTTTGGCGAGTTTCAAAGCGCGCTCGCGGGCCGGGAGGGCAGCCAGACGCGTCGCCTCCATCTCGTCCATCATCTGTGCGGCTTGTTTGAACGCGCCAGCATCGAAAGTGCGGATAATGCGTTCCAGAGGTTGAGCGCCGCTGTCTGCGTCCGCAGTATGCGGCGATTTCCACGCTCCGAGCATCTGCTGAGCTTCCGGATCGTTGGGGCGCAGCTTGAGGCACTGGTTCAGCTCGTTGAGCGCACTTGCAGCGGAACTGTGCCGCTTGAGGCTGATTGCGAGATTGAAGTGGTAATCAGCCGCATTTGGATCGGCAGCCGCGGCCTGGACGAACAGGCTGGTTGCGTCTTTATCCTGGCGGCTCACCGCCACGCCCTCATTGTTGAGCACCTCAGCAAGAGGCAACTCCCTGGCGACATTCGCGAAGGCTTCCTGCGCCTGAGGGTATGCACCGAAGTAGAGAAGCGAGAGTCCACGGTAGAAGCTCGCCTCAAGCGCTTCAGGATCATTGGGGCTGACCTTGGAAAACGACGTGGCGGCCTCTTCGTATTTTTGTAGGTTGAAATCTTCACGACCAAGCGCCATCCACGCCGGGCCGAAGTTCGGGCTTAGCTCGACGGACTTCTTGAGGTGCTTTTCACGTTGCTGCTGATCGGCCTCGGAAATTCCTCGGATGTATTGCTCGAATGCATCGATGCGCAGATTGGCCCCGGCTGCCAGAAACGTCTCCTGGGCCACGCTGAATCCAGGATTCATGACGCGAGTGAGGCGCCACGCAAGCGAGTCGAAGACGGCGATCAGGTCATTCATCTCACCGCGAGCCATCACCGCATCGCTCATCCGAAGATGCGGCACATTCAGCACGCGCGCTTCGGCGATGATGCCGGTGCCCTCGAGGCGATAGCTGCCAACGATAATGGAATCCACGTCGAGCGTCTGGGCCAGCTTTAGCGCGCTTGCTCTCGATGGCTGAAACTGCTCGGGCAGGCCGAGATGATCGAGCGCGTACACGCGATCGGGGCGGCTCATTGGAGCAAATCCGGCCGAGGTGAAGCGTGCGTCGAGAATGGCGGGGGCAGCTTCGCGGATCCACTCAAGATTCAACTGCCCGGTTCCGTTATCGAACGGAAGAACGAGGAGGATCCGATTCTTGCCGGCGTTGGAGGCTTCGGACGTTGTCGCCTGTCCGTGGGCCTGGAACACGCATACCAAGACCAGAACGAAAACAATCCAGGCAGTTGCTCCGGCCTGTCGGATACCTCTGCGAAATGTTAGGAAATGGAGCACGACAGTCTCGATTATAGGTGTTTCGCATTTGTTCCGCAGTGATGTCGAAGGTGCTGCATTGCACTAACGTACAGGTTGAGGCACCTGCGCTCGAGCCTCGAACTGCCGGTTGAATCGAAGCAGTGCGATCCACTGATTGTGGTCGTCACGCTTCCAGATGAGGGATCCGTGCAGGCGAACCGCGATGGCCTCCGGCTGCATATCGTGGTGGAGGCCGAAGTACCGCTCGTCGAGCGCCTGGCTCCTTGGGCCAAGGCTCAGCAGCGGAGATGACGGATCGTATTTCGTTGAGAAGACAAGCGCGGACGAATAGGCACCAGGTTCGGCGGCGGCCCTGTCAATCTGCTGCTGCGTGAAGTCTTCGAGTTTGTAGACCTGGTACGGAGCCCTCACGTATCCCAGTTCCGGCTTGCTGAGCTCGTCGGTGACAGGCCAGGCGGAAAGCACAGTCGATCCGGCAAAATGCTTGTTCAGCTGGACGATTCCGGCCATGTGCAGCCGGATCACTCTCGCGTACTCCAGGTTGTCTTCCGGTGCGAAACGATACGGAGGGTTGATGAACAGGCCTGCTATGAAAGCAGCGGCCGAGAGCACCGCCAGAGACTGCCAGAAAGGAACGCGGTGCGAAAAAGTGGAAACCGCGATGAGAAGGACGAGGGGATACATCGGCAGCAGGTATCGGGTCAGCAGCGCTCCACCGAGAACGCTAAACAGAATTGCATTCACCAAAATGACAAAGAAGATGCGCCACAAAACGGACTTGCTGATGCGCGGCTTCTCGTGACCGTCGGCATCGCGCCGCGGATTCAGCATGAGCGCAGCCACAGTGAGCAGAACGGCGACGAACATGTTCATGTGCGCAGTGAGATGGAGAAGGCGATGGCCGAATGCCGCAAGAAAACGGAGCGGCGCAAAATTCGCTTCTGCGTTATACCTCAGAAACTCGGGGTTGCCGAAGACGAAGCCTGTTTTTGCGTAGTGCCACGCGTACCAGGCCGCCAGAGGCAAGGCGCAAGCCAGAAGCCAAGCCGCCTCCTTCAACCAGCGCGCTCGCTGCGGCCCGGCGGAGCGGAATGCGTCTACAACGGCAATCGCCGCAAGCGTAAACGGAATGGCTATCGCTGTCTCTTTCGAGAGCACTGCGGCAGTGAACCAGAGCGCCGCCAGCGCCGGTCGTCGATCGCGATCCGGTAAGGCATAGACCAGTCCCCAGAGAGAAAAAGCTGCTGCGAAGATGTCTGCCTGGGCTAGCGTGCTCTGCGCAAACCAGATTGGATAGAGCGCTGTCAGCGCGACTGTCCAGAAAGCCACCGGCCCGGAGCCAGCCAGTCGGTGACCGAGTCTCCACAGTGCCAGCAGCCCGAACGAAGCGACCAGCAGTACCGCCTCACGCGTAACCTCCGGGTAAAAGCCTGAGAGCTTCCACCAGAGGGCAAGATAGACGCTCGGCAACGGTGGGTGGGCATTCGAAAGAGTTGTAGTCGGAATCAGCGATCCGGTTCGGAAAAAATCCCACGCGGCCGGGATGTAATAGCCAGCCTCGTCCCAGTAGTAGGGCAGGCGCAACAGGGAGAAATGGCTGGCGTAAAGAGCCGCAAAGATAACCGGGAAGACCATCCACAGGGGAAAGGGCGCATCCAGGCGCGGCTCGAAGATTTGTCTCAGGTACGATCGCGTGGTCATCTCAGTTTTTCGAGCAGCCGCGGTGACGTGTTTTGCCGGACAGACCGCGCCCCGAAGCGACACGGCAGCACGGCACGGAATCAGAGGGCCTAATTGACGGAACCCTGCGGGAAGTTCACATTTTGCGGCTCAAGGTTCAGCGTTCCAAAGGCCTGTTCATACTGAGAGAGATTCTGCCCAAGCACATTCCAGAGTGCCTTCGCCTGTTGCGGACTGAGGAAGATGGCATCGTGGTTGCGGATCGTCACCTGGTCGGGGCTGTCGCTGGAGGCGAGGCCGAAGACCAGCGAGAAGTCCCAAACGCTTACGCGCACCTGAACGCTGTTTGCATAGGACTCCCGGTAGTCGGGGGTCTGGGTGACATTCATCTGGGGCTGTTGCGGGGTAGGAGCCATAGTTCCTACAGCTTACAAGGTTCAGACGGGCCGGGGTGCCTCAGATGTTCATCCTGCGGAGGCAGAACGTGTGTTCCCGGTGCGGAAGAGGGGACTTGAACCCCAAGCGTTTCGGCGCTGGCTCCTAGGGGCTTTTACTTGCTGACCCGGTATACCGTATTGTTCGGCTTCAAAAACTTAGAAGCCAGACTATCGGTCGGAGTTCAACTCAACTGTCACCTTCGCTCAAAATCTCTCTGAGCAGGAGTCATACGACTTAATTGTCCAAATGCGAAAGGTCTACGCATTCCCGATTCCCGATCCTCCGGAGGAAGAGTCTTCCCCTGCCGTCATACATTAGTGAGTCGTGAAGTTGAGGTTCGGCCCCGAGTAATCGCGTATTCGGAAGCGATCCCAGCGGTAGTCCGGCCCCGATTAACTTCCGAGTAGCGGACCATACTCCAACTACCCGCTTACACCGATTTTTCCGTTGTTTCTAAACATCATCCTTAGACATGATGGTGTGATGGAATCAGAACGGCTCTCGCCATGCTAATTAAACTTCTTTGGGTCCTTGCCATCTATTTCCTGATCGCCGGCGGCTTCCGAATCATTCATCTAATTCGGGCTCGTGCCATGCGCGCATTCGCGATCAGATTAGGCTTCGAGTACATAGGACCCGGTGCTCCGCCAAATTGGTTGTGGAATCCCTCCGAGTTCCATGCCCGGCCTCCTATTCCATCTTGGATTTCGCACCTTCGGCCTTGCGGGGCGCAAATTCGACAAGTATGGAACGTGACAAAGGGCAACATAGATGACGCGCCTGTGCTGATCTTCGACTGCGTCATCGGTGACAGAGGCGGTCACCCCTGCACCGTGCTCATGTGCCAAACAGAGCAAGACCCGTTCGTAACTGTCACGTCGCGGGACCGCGCTTTAGCGACACACGGATGGTCGCTCCTTCATGGCTCCTGGTTCCTCTGGTTCTCCTGGATGATGGGTATAAGGCGGCTTGAAGCACATCTGAACGATATGAAAATCGCTCATCGCGCGTGATGTTGCAGCATCTGCCCTGCATTTTCCCCGAATTGCGGACGTATGACCGCGCATGCATCAATAACCCAATTTCGGTGCATTTTCACAGTTGGGGAAAATCGCGGACCATCTGACCGGAACAACCGAGAAAAGGGTGTCTTGGTTCCAGAGTGCCGGAGCCGTTTTGCGTTATCGGTGCTCTCCTCCAAGAACCCACACGCGTTGGCGCTTCGGCAATTTCCATTGACGCTGAAGCGTGCCCAAGCGCACGATTTTTAGTTGGTATTGATTGGCGCTTACCACACTTCCAGCAATTGTGATACTTTAGGTCTCTCGCAGGAGCAATCAAATGCAAGCACGACGCCTCTCTCTGGCGGCTATTTCTCTTGTAGTTCTTCTCGCAGGCTGCACCCCAGCTGCACCGCCCCTGGCGCCTCCGGACACGCATGATGCAGACGCCAAAGCAATCAAGGACGTTGAAGCTGCATGGGTCCAGGCATTCACCACCAAAGACGTGGACAAGGCAGCCGCGTTCTACACCGACGATGCATCCGTCTTCCTTCCGGGCGCGCCTATCATTACCGGAATTCCGGCAATCAAGGCTGCGCTCAAGCCGATGATTGCGGATACAAATTTCTCACTCACCTTTGCAGCTGACAAGGTGGATGTAGCGAAGTCTGGAGATCTTGGCTATAGCCAGGGCGCCTACACCATGACCTACTCCTCTTCGACAGGCAAGAAGAAGATGGCCGAAAAAGGAAAATACGTCACCATCTTCAAAAAACAAACCGACGGCAGTTGGAAGAACGTTGCGGATATCTTCAACGCAGATGCTCCCGCCGCAGCGCCGAAGTAGAACAAGCTTGATGAGCACATTGGCCTGCACACATCAACCGATGAACTGCGAACTTCGAGTTCACAGCTGCAAGCCTCCAATCGAGACTGACGAAAAGAGGGTGGCCACATGCGAGCGACACGATTTGCAATCCTGATAACTTACCTGCTGCTCTCGGAAACTAATTGCGCTTTCTCGGTACTGGCGGCAAGGACGCCCGTACGCCAGCAACTGATCGGCGCGTGGCGATTGGTCTCGGACGAAGAAACCGTGAACGGGAAGCTGACAAAACTGGATCAGACCGGGATTCTGACCTACACCAGCGATGGCCACATGTCCGTTCAGATCATGGACAAGGATCCGAACGCCTCTGATAAGTCAGGCAACCCTGTGCAATACGATGCCAATGGCTACGAGGGCTACTTTGGCACCTTTGACGTTAACGAAGCCGCACACTCTGTTACCCATCACGTCCAGGGTGCCCTGGTGCGTTCTTTGATCGGGAAAAATTTAACGCGAATCTACACGTTTTCGGGGAAGCAGCTAGTCCTGAAATCTTCGCGTACCGACGAAAGCTGGCGGATCGTCTGGGAACATTACTAGGTATCTGCCGCCGACTGGTCCGCCACGGGAATCTTAGCCCAGAGATAGGTGTCAATGAATGCCAGATCGCCAATGCACTCATTGAGAAGAGTTACTGGTTAAGCGAATGCCAATGGCAGATAGTGGTGACGGCATGGGCGAGAGAATCGTGATTTTCACGCGGACAATCTTTTGTACGGGAGTTGATTACTTTTCGACACGGCTGGTCCGATCGCAGGAAAAAAGTAATACTTACCACTGCTCCATTGAGTTTTCAATTTATCTTCGCTAGCCTGACATTCCCCCAAACAATTGATTGCACCGAAATGTGGCGTGAAGAAGGGCGAATCTTCGTTCAGGTGAGACGCGCACCAAATACCGACAGAGACCTTAGCTGGGAGTTCTTCTGGCTTAGAGGATTGTTCCTGAGCAGTTCCGCGTCGCTATTTCTAATGTGGCTCGTTGGGTCACCGTTTCTGATCAACCCTAGAGGAAAGCCTATGCCGAAAAAAAGAAAGATCGACTGGGAAGTCTTTTGGTTGTGGGAAGTGCTTTTCTTAGCTCTGCCGGCGTTGTCCGCTGTTTTTATGCTGCCCAAGGGCGGTCATATTCACTCGGCCAGAGTTGTTCTTTTAATCGTGATTCAGCTCTGTTTGACAATGTTCAATGTATATTGGGCGCGGTTTCGGCCTGCGCGACATTGATTTCGTGGATCACCTGATTTGCTCATGCAATGTTGGAAGGAGATCGAACGATGCTTGAAGAAGAAGATGCAACTCAAATGGCGATAACTGCCTATTCTTTATCGTCTAAGTACACGAAGCCATCGCTTACAGAGCAGTTGTTCTTCGCAGTTCTGGGGGAACTCGTACGAGTTAACGAGCAGTTGGAAACCCTCACTCGCGAACTGGAAGGCGCTTGAGCTTCTTCATACGGGAGGATTCGGACTTCCGCACCCAAAGAATTCCGCACGCGTGGCGAGTCTCTATTCGAGATTGTGAGTCATCGAGAGAATAGTCTTGTATCAGCATCCTGCGCACAGTGTGCAGTGGGATTGTGCGAACTAGTTCGATTGGCAAGCTGATGCAATAAAAAAATGGTTCGCGGCTGGCCAACCGTAGTGTTTCGGCTCCGATAACTTAGAAGCCATGTTATAGGTCGGAGTTAGAGGTATACACTTTCTGGCAGGAACGTCATCCCGATATGAGCCAGATAAGGATTGTTCTTTATCTTCAGTTGCTTTTCGCAGTGCTGCTGCTGCCGGCCTTGGCGCTTGAAGCAGAACAGGATCAAGCTGCCCTCGCGGTTGAAGCCAGGAACGGGCAGAGCACATTTCATATCGGCGAGCGCGTTCCTCTCAAGCTTACTTTCAGCAGTCCAAATGAAACCGAGTACCTTATTGCGCCGTTGGTACGCGGGCGCGGAGGAGAGTTCGACTGCAATCGATTCGAGGTGGTGAGCCCTGCTACTGGATGGTCCGACCCTTTGGAGATGTACTTTAAGCAGGATCTCATCCGAACAGGGCACGGTTGGAGTTGGCCACCTTTGAAAAAGGGCAAGCCAGTTGAAGCTTCGGTGGATCTCAACGAATGGATTCGTTTTGATCAGCCGGGCGAATACACGATCAAGGTCACCAGCTTTTGCGTCTCCAGGGCAAAGCGGTCGGGACGCTTTTCCCTATCAGGAACGATCAAGCTGCAAATTGTGCCAGCCACGCCGGAATGGCAGAACGAAAAGTTCAAATGGATTCAGCAGAATCTGGATTTGCTTGATCAGCCTCCACCGGAAGAGATTCCAGGCGGATCTGGCCAGTCGCAATGGGAACGCCGGGGTGAGCTGTTTGAAAGTGCAAGAGCCGACCTCAAATACCTCGCAACTCCGGCGGCTATCGACGAGATGACTCGTCGCCTCCGGAGCGAAAAGTACAACTTCGCGGACCAGTGCA
>Ga0157369_10011126_pt1 | contig 10230 bp, 10 predicted proteins | sample C25metaG_FD_113461 | JGI IMG/M metagenome (GOLD analysis project Ga0157369, IMG submission 113461) | Corn rhizosphere microbial communities from Kellogg Biological Station, Michigan, USA - C2-5 metaG | ecosystem: Host-associated > Plants > Roots > Rhizosphere > Soil | place: USA: Michigan...
GATTTACGATAAAATTCTCTTGATTTCTGAAACTGTTGTTGCTTTATATTTATTCTATATCATTATTCCTTACACCAGATTTGGAAAAACGATGATCGATAAAATTGAACCAAATCCAAATGAAAAACCACTGGATATTCTGGTTTGCAATGTTTATCAGCACAACCGGAATTATCAAAAACTAATTGATTTAATTAAAGAAAAAAATCCTTCCGTTTTGTTCTTTCTTGAAACAGACGAAGAGTGGAAAAAGGCTCTGGAATCTGTAACGAAGGATTATCAATATAAAATCGAAGTACCACTTGCAAACACTTACGGTTTACTGTTTTACAGTCATATTCCTGTTAAAAATCAAGAAGTTAATTATTTGATTGATGATGATATTCCGTCCATTGTTGCGGATTTGGAATACAATAATAATGTGGTTCGATTGTTTGGAATTCATCCTACGCCGCCGGTTCCTCAGGAAAATCCCGAAAGCACAGAACGTGACGCCGAGATTCTTTTGGTAGGTAAAAAGGCCGAAGAATATGGAAAACCTGCAATTGTTTTTGGAGATTTGAACGATGTCGCCTGGTCACAAACTACCAAATTATTTCTAAAATCCAGCGGGATGTTAGATCCAAGGCGCGGACGCGGAATGTTCAATACTTTTCACGCAAAATACTGGTTTTTGCGTTGGCCTTTGGATCATTTTTTTGTGAGTCCGCATTTCCGTTTGGTTGATATGAAAGTTCTGAAAACCGTTGACTCTGACCATTTTCCGATTTGGATTTCGCTCGTTATCAGAAATGAAGATAAAGAAGATCAATTCGATATTTCGACAGAAGAAGAGCAGGAAGTAATTGAAAAAATAGAAGAAGGAATCGAAAAAGGTGATGCTGATTAATCTCCGTATCTTGAAAATTAAAATTTAGAAATAATGAAAAAAATAATATTTGGATTGATGTTTTTCTTCGGTTTTGCAACTGTTTTTGCGCAGACAAAAGAGAAGAAACCAATCGTCATCGTTCAGAATGTGGTAATGGGAACTTTGACACTCAATAGTTTGGATCCCAACAAAATTGAAAATGTTCAGGTTTATAAAACGCCTTCTACCGAAACAGCGAAATTTGATGATCTGATAAAAAACGGTTTGATCAATATTACGCTCAAAGAAAAGATGGCCATCGAAAGTATAACGATTTCCGAAGCGAAGAAACGATTTAAATTGCCTTCGACTGCTTTGGTTTTCCTTAATGACATCGAAGTTCACGACGGGAATATTCTGATAGCAGAAGACCTTTTGAAAACTTCAAGCGTCATCCATCCTGACAAAAAACTCAACAATTTTTCCGCTCCGGTTTTAAAGATAAAAACGGATTAAAGTTGTTTTTCCCTTTCTGAATCTTTATTTTTGCTGAAATCGATATTTTAACAATATGTTTTTTAGCAAAACGAAATTCCTTTTCAGTGTAATTTTTCTAATTTCAATTTCACAATCAATATTTGGACAAAACCGTATCAGCGATCACAATAATATCGGCTGGTACGCTTACAACGGAACTTTTAAACTCGATTCTAAATTTTCCATTCACACAGAATATCAATGGCGAAGGAATGACTACATCGAATCCTGGCAACAAAGTCTTTTACGTTTGGGAATCAATTATCAAATCGATCCAAAAGTTCAATTGCGAGTTGGTTACGCTTGGGCAGAGACTTTTCCGTACGGCGAAATCCCCATCAACGGAATGGGAAAAGATTTTACAGAACACAGGATTTACGAAATGGCAACTGTCACAGATAAGATTGGTAAGATTGACTTATCGCATCGTTTTATGCTGGAACAGCGTTGGGTCGGTCGATATTCTAATGCTAATCTGACTTCCGAAGATCAATATCCGTTTATGAACCGGGCGCGGTATATGATCCGTTTACAAATGCCATTGAAAGGAAATTCGATTGTGGACAAAACGCCTTATGTTGCTGTTTATGACGAATTGATGATTGGATTTGGAAAGAATGTTGGCGAAAATATCTTTGACCAAAACCGGATTGGAATTTTGTTGGGTTATAAATTCAATAATCTAATTAGAATAGAAGGTGGTTATCTGAATCAGATCGTGCAGTTGGGAAGGGAAGTGGAAGGTAAAAATGTGTTCCAATACAATAATGGATTTATTGTAAGTGCAAATTTCAATTTCGATCTTTCCAAAAAATCAAAAGAATAATTTAATTTCGCAAAATGAAAATAGCATTCCTGGGACCCGAAGCTTCTTTTACGCAGTTGACAGCAACGCAGTTATTCCCAAATGACGAACTAATCCCGAAAGCCAATATTTTGGATTGTTTTTTAGCAGTTCAAAATAATGAAGTGGACAAAGCCGTCGTTCCTTTGGAAAATTCGATAGAAGGAACAGTTTCTATGACCTTGGATTATCTGTATCAAACGCCGGAAATCAAGATTGAGGCTGAAGCTGTGATGCCGATTGCGCATCATTTGATGATTCATCCATGTCAGGAAAATGAAGATTCTATTGAGAAGATCTATTCTCATCCGCAGGCTTTAGCTCAGAGTTTTCATTCTCTTAATAAAAATTATCCCGACGTTCCGAAACAGGAATTCGCTTCCACGGCTGCGGCTGCAAAACGCGTTTCCGAAAATCCGGAGCGAAAAATTGCGGCTGTTGCGAATAAATTTGCTGCCGAATTATACGGTTTGAAAATTCTTAACGAAAATATACACGATGTTGAGGAGAATCACACTCGCTTCATCATTATTTCCAAAACGGAGAATTCTTACGAGAATCATCTTGAAAATATAGGTAAGAAAACAGCAATGCTTATCACTTTACCACAAGATCACGCTGGAGGATTGCATCAGGTTTTATCCGTTTTTGCATGGCGAAATATGAACCTTAGCAAGATCGAATCCCGAACTCTGAAAACGAAATTAGGAAATTATTTCTTCTTTGTCACCGTTGTTGGTGGTTGGGACGATGTGCTTTACATTAATTCTGTGGACGAACTGAAAGCGATTGGTGCTGATGTTAAGTTTTTGGGGAATTATAAGGAGTTTTTGTTGGAAGGGTAAATTTTTTTCAAGTATTAAAGAGATGATTTTTCTTTATTTTTAGTTCTTTTTCTATTTCTTTTGTAAGTTCTCTTGAAATTGTTGCTAATGTTCGATATTCCAAATCTTCCCAATTTATAAGAATATAGTTTCTCTTTTCTTGGTTATTCCTCGTTCCTGTTCCATAAGGTTTTGGAAAAATGATTTCATTCTTTTTCTGCATTTTGCTCCAATTCCAAAAAGGACAAAAATATTTACTTTTATATTTCTAATTTGATAAACCCCTGATTCTTCTGGCCCTTCCATGTTTCTGCAATTGTAAGGAGATGGCATTTTTTTTCAATTACTCCATTCCATTCTAATGAGTATAATTATATAATTAAAATATTTTCTCTAATCCTCATCTTGAGTGTTATCAACATTAATAACTTTCTTATTAATAAGAAAGTAAACCGGCAATCCCAGCAAAATCAATCCCAATCCCGGCAAAGTGTAATCTGGTTTGTAGATCAAAAGCAAAATACAAAACGCCGTTCCAATCAAAAGGTAAAGCACAGGCGTGAACGGATAAAGAAAAGTTTTGTAACCTCTTTCCAGTTCAGGCTTTTTGATTCTCAGGTAGATCACACCAAAAACGGTCAGCATATAAAACAGAACGATTACGAAGGAAACCATATCCAAGAGATTTCCATATTGTCCGCTCAGGCAAAGCAGACTTGCCCAAATTCCCTGCATCCAAAGTGACTTTTCAGGAACACCGTTTTTGTTGTTTTCAACGGCAGATTTCAGGAATAAACCATCTTTTGCCATCGTTTGGAAAACCCTTGCACCAGCTAAAACAATTCCGTTCACACAGCCAAAAGTCGAGATCATTACCAAAATTGCAATGATTATTGTTCCTGCATTTCCAAACATTTTCTCCGCCGCAGCAACTGCAACTCTGTCATTCGCCGCAAAAGCGATAGAATCTCTGTCAAGCGCATTCAGATAAACAAAATTTACCAAAAGATAAAGAATCATCACAGCAGAAGTTCCCAGGATCATTGCTTTCACAACGTTCTTTTTAGGATTCTCGATCTCGCCGGAAATGAACGTCACATTTTCCCAGGCCACAGAACTGAACACTGAACCAACCATCGCCGCCGCAATTCCGCCAAGGATTGTTGCGCCTGAAATTCCCGTCCATTCCGTTTGTTTCAGGTTTTGGAACGCATCCCAGCCGAAACTCATATTAGAACTCCAATTGGAATTATCGATCAGAATAAAACCTAAAATAATCAATCCCAACAAAGCAATTATTTTTGAGGAAGTAAAAACATTCTGCAAGATTTTCCCGAACTGGACACCTTTCGTATTCACAAACGTCAGAAAAAGAATGACGGCAATCGCCAGAATTTGAATCCATGTAATTTTAAATTCGCCACTTTGAAAGATTGGAGCTGCGTCATTCAGAGAAGGAACGAGATATGCCGTAAACTTCCCGAAAGCCACAGCAACCGCTGCAATCGTACCGGTTTGGATTACGGTAAACATTCCCCAACCGTAGAGGAATCCCATTGGTTTTCCGAAAATTTCTGTGATATATGTGTATTGTCCGCCCGCTTTTGGGAACATTGCTGATAGTTCGCCGTAGCTTATCGCTGCTGCAACGGTCATCACGGTTGTGATCAGCCAGACCACGATTAGCCAATAACCCGATCCGAGATTCCGCATAATATCAGCGCTCACAATAAAAATTCCGCTCCCGATCATCGATCCCATTACGATCATCACAGCGTCCCAAAGTTTGAGTTTCTTTTCCATAGTTTTTTATTCTTCATCAAATATAAAAACATCTTTGGTATTTTGGTGATAGCGAGTGAATTAAAAAGTGAATTGAAATTATTTGGGGCAGCTTTTTCCGCCTTCCACTCCCGCTATTTTTTGCCAGCACATTTCCCAATGCAAAAAAATGAGCTCCGTTCAAACCTAACGAAGTGGTTCATCGATTCAAATGAAAATCAATAAAAAATTGAGATAAGTCGGGCTGCAGCGTTGCCAAGATCAAAGTTTAAGTATTTAATCAGCACCTTTCTTCGAATTATCAATGTTCAATTTTTTTTTTAAATATGTGAAATTCGACACTCTTGTAACTCATTGATTTATAATAAAATCGATGCATCTGCCTCAACGTAGTGAATCAACGGCTCAACGTAATGAATCAATGAGGCTTCGTAATGAATCAACGGCTCAACGAAGTGAATCAAAACTTCAACGTAATGCTTCAACCGTTCATCGTAATTGATCAGTGAGGCTTCGTAATGGTTCAATGGTACTTCGAAGTGAATCAGCGGAGCTTTGTAATAAATATTTGAATCATTGCAGGTAATCCCTAAAAGCTCCGTAGGAGCGACCTATTATTAGAAAGCATTTAACCCATTTCAAATAGAGCTCCGGAGGAGCGACCTGTTAATAGCAGGTATTGATTCCAATTGTCAGTTCCGTTATTAGATAGATATTTATTATAAAAAATTGCTTCGAGTTTTTCAGAATGAAAAAAATGACACAAGATTTTATGCAGGCAATTGCGAAAAATATTATCTCACTTTCTATTTTGGATAAAACTAAAAGTAAAATTTTCTTTAAAATATTCTATAAAATTAAGATTCTATTAAGCATTTGATAATAGTTTGTTAGTTTACAGAGAAAAGCCTAATTTTGCAACTTCAATTTTACACACAATATGGAACTAGAATACATAGAACATCTAAGCCCAATGCTGAAAGGCGATATCAAGAATTATCTGATCGATATCGATGGAACGATTACAGAAGATGTACCTAATGAAGAGCCAGAAAGAATGGTGACTTGTGAGCCTTTTCCGGATGCTTTGGTAACAATCAACAAATGGTATGACGAAGGTCACCAGATTTGTTTCTTTACTTCCAGAACAGAGGATTTGAGAGAAGTTACAGAAACGTGGCTGAAAAAACACGGGTTCAAATACCACAGCGTATTACTAGGAAAACCAAGAGGCGGAAACTACCACTGGATAGATAACCATCTTGTAAAAGCAACGAGATACAAAGGGAAATTTACTGATATGGTTGAAAAACAAGTGACCATACAAGTTTTCCGTGACTAAAAATATTTTAAATCAAAAATTCCCGCGTTAAATTCTCGGGAATTTTTGATTTGATGACAAAACCCATAGCCCTGATAGAAGCGGCATCCTTTTTTATTTTTTGTCTTTATACTCCTTTTGGATGACAAACGATGTGAAAAAATAAAAAAGATACAGCGGATAGCAGGATTAAGCTCCTAAAAAATAATAATGAACAGAAATGTTCTACTTAAAAATATCAATTTACAATGAAAGTACTTGCAAATGACGGATTGACACAATCCGGAATAGATGCTCTGAAAGAAAACGGATTCGAAGTGATCACAGATAAAGTGGCTCAGGAAGATCTGATTACTTATATTAATGAAAATCAGGTGACGGTTCTGCTTGTAAGAAGCGCAACGAAAGTGACCAAGGAAATGGTGGATAATTGTCCTAGTATGGAGATCATCGGACGTGGTGGTGTCGGGATGGATAATATCGAAGTAGCTTATGCGAGAGAAAAAGGAAAACACGTGATCAATACGCCGGCAGCTTCATCTGAATCTGTTGCGGAACTGGTTTTTGCTCATCTTTTCTCTGGTTGCAGATTTCTTCAGGATTCCAACAGACAAATGCCAGTCAAAGGAAACACCGAGTTTGCAAAACTTAAGAAAAAATACGAAGCCGGAATTGAACTGAGAGGTAAAACTATCGGAATCGTAGGCATCGGAAGAATAGGACAGGAGGTTGCAAGAATCGCTCTTGGACTTGGAATGAAAGTGATCGCTTCTGATACCAGAATAGGGAAAGCTAGCGTAAGAGTTGATTTCTATAACAGCCAATACATCAATGTGGAGATTGAGACTGAACCATTGGAACAATTGATCCAGCATTCGGATTTCATCACGCTTCATGTTCCTGCTCAAAACGGACCGATTATCGGAAAAGCGGAGTTGGAGAAAATGAAAACCGGTGCAGCTATCGTAAACTGTGCAAGAGGTGGTGTGATCGACGAGAATGCTTTGATAGAAGCTTTGGATTCTGGAAAATTAGCGTTTGCGGGTCTTGATGTTTTCGAAAATGAGCCAACGCCTTCTGAAAAAATATTGACTCATCCGAAAATCTCTTTGACGCCTCACACAGGTGCGGCTACAGAAGAAGCTCAGGACAGAATCGGAACGGAACTGGCAAATCAGATCGCAAGTATCCTTTTGGTTAAATAATTTAACTTAAACATAAAAAAATGCCTGTCTTTTTGACAGGCATTTTTTATTTTCACCATTCATATTAAAATTTTACTTTTGTGTCTATGAAAAGAAAAGTACTTCTTATCTACACCGGTGGCACGATCGGGATGGAAAAAGATTATGAAACAGGCAGTCTTGTTCCGTTTGATTTCTCAACAATCTTCAATAGAATTCCGGAAATGAATCTTTTAGAATGCGAGGTTTCCGTTCATCCGTTTGAAAAACCTGTTGATTCTTCTGATATGGGACCGCAGGAATGGCGGATGATCGCAGACTGGATTCATAAGAATTACGATAATTTTGATGGTTTTCTGATTCTTCACGGGACAGATACGATGTCTTATACGGCTTCTGCACTTAGTTTTATGTTGAAAAATCTTGGGAAACCTGTGATTTTGACGGGTTCTCAATTGCCAATCGGAGATTTACGAACTGATGCTAAAGAAAATCTGCTGACAAGTCTCTATTACGCCAGTCTTTATGAAAATGACGAAGCGGTCATCAAAGAAGTGGCTGTCTATTTCGAATATAAATTATTAAGAGGAAACCGAAGTCTGAAATATTCTGCTGAGTTTTTTGATGCTTACCAAAGTCCGAATTACCCGATTCTTGGACAATCTGGTGTTCATCTGAATGTGGATAAGAATGTACTGTGGAAACCAAAAGGCGAGTTTGAGTTGGATAATTATCTGAATGAAAATGTCTTGTTCTGCAGGATTTTCCCTGGAATGAACTTTGAATCGCTATTAGAGATCAAAACTGCTGAAGCTATTATTTTACAGGTTTTTGGCTCAGGAACAATTTTTAATAATGAGAAAACGCAGAAAGTTTTACAGGAACTCAGAAATAGAGGCGTAGAGGTTGTTGTCATCAGTCAATGTATTTCTGGAGGAATTAGTTTTGGAAAATACAGCAACAGTAACATCTTTACGAAGATCGGTGCCATCAGTGGAAAAGATATGACCGCAGAATCTGCGATTACAAAAGCAATGCATATTTTGAAGAATCCAAATTACAACAGAAGTTTCTCGGAACTATTCTGTGAAAATATTTGTGGAGAAATCACAGAAGACTTTTAATATTCTTTTGAGAATTCAGATATTTTATTATATTTGCAACCTCAAATAGAGAGGTGTCCGAGTGGTTGAAGGAGCTAGCCTGGAAAGCTAGTGTGCGGGTAACTGTACCGAGGGTTCGAATCCCTTCCTCTCTGCAAAGTTTAAACATTATTTAAAAAACGACTAAATTATTTTGGTCGTTTTTTTATTTTATAATCTATCAAACCTTGTAAATCTAGTATCGCATTTCATATATATTTTAATAAATTATTAAAAGTATTTCAAAATACCAAAACCAAATTTTAACATAAAATAGCTTTTGTTAAGTAAATTTTAAGATTTAATGGCGTATTTATTGCTTCTTAATGAAACAATTCTCATGTTTAATTTGAGTTTTCATGGTTATTAGTTTTTATCCCCAAATCATTTGGGGATTTTTATGTTTATACTTAATTAAACTATAACAGATGGAAACTGATAATTATATTGCAGTGATGAGAATTAAAATAAACTCCACCGAGAGTGAGTACAGCCTTACAGAAAAAGGTCTGGAACTTTACCGATCCTTAATCTCTTGGAAGAATGGCAAGCTGAGTCCGGTTTGGAAAAGAAAATGTACTTTGATTTATTACCAGCTGATCAACCCGTTTTCTAAAGCTTTATTATAAACTTCCTCATCAAAGGAATACAAATCCGGCGCTTTGTGAGCACCACCTTTTCTTTGTTCATCCAATTTTTTGAGTATTCCCAGATTTTTAATTTTTCTATAGAAATTACCTCTATTAAGTTTTTTTCCGAGAATAGATTCATATAACTTTTGAATTTCAGAAAGTGTGAATTTTTCGGGTAATAAATTAATGCCAATAGGTTTTATGGAAATTTTTTCTCTCAGTGTTTGTAACGCCTTTTCGATGATTTCCTTGTGATCCATTGCCATTTCGATCTCAGGAAGTTGGCTGAGGTAGATCCATTCACAACTCTCACTAAACTCGTCGACAGTCAAATCTATCTTCGAAGGATTATATAAAGCATAATAACCAATGGTAATGAATCTCTGTTTGTGAAATAAGGTCTCATCAAAATCTTCAAAATAAGCCTCGCTTCTATTTTTTTTCCCAAACACACCGAATTCCTCCAGATACGAAACAGCATTTACACCTGCTCTGTCTTTAAGTATTCTTACGACTGCATCGTCCAAATCTTCATCTTTTCTTACATAGCCTCCCGGCAAGAACCATAGTTTTCTATAATTCATTTTTAGCAAAAGGACTTTTAGTTCATTTTGGTCAAAACCGAATATAACCGGATCTGCTGATAAATTGGGTAAAAATATCTCTTTTGCTTCGTTCGATCTTTGTAAAATTAATTCTTTAGAGTCCATTTCATTAGTTTCTTGTGTCAATGTTACAAAAATATTAATAAAAAAATAGAGCAAGAGCAAATTTTAAGAAATCACAACATTTTTTGGTGATCATTTAACATAATAATTTTATTGTTTCTATTAGAATCAATAAAATTTTAATTTGATTTTTATTTTAATTAATTGATAATTAAATGTTTATATCAATATTAATTTTTATTAATATTTATTTGTTCAATTAAAATAAAGAATGTACTATTGTAATGTTTCAATATGAAGCAATGAAATGTATTGTTATTTTGGTTTGAGACTGAAAGTCATATTCAATTAAACAACAAGATTTTTAGCAACTATTACAAGAGAATTGTCTTTGATGAATTTGGTGTTTGGTTTTAAAGTTTGATGCAAGGAAGTTCTATTAAAAA
>Ga0157369_10011127_pt1 | contig 10230 bp, 8 predicted proteins | sample C25metaG_FD_113461 | JGI IMG/M metagenome (GOLD analysis project Ga0157369, IMG submission 113461) | Corn rhizosphere microbial communities from Kellogg Biological Station, Michigan, USA - C2-5 metaG | ecosystem: Host-associated > Plants > Roots > Rhizosphere > Soil | place: USA: Michigan...
CGTGTCTGACCGGGTGGGCGCCAACCGCGTCCGCTCGACGGTCACGATCCGTCATCCGGGCGGCCTCGGCGTGCAAGCCAAGTACGGCACCCTCTCGCGGGCTCTCCGCGCGGCCGGCCTCGGGTCGGCCAAGGTGACGAGGCGGCCTCCCAATGGGTAAGCCTCTCCTCGTCTTCTCCGACCCCGTCGAGGTGGGCCTTCGTGTCCTCCGCGGCGCGTTCGCGGCGCATCCCGAGGTGGCCGGCCTCGGCCTCACGATCTCGCACAAGATGCCCGACCGTGACGCGGACACCGCAGCGCCGGCCATCCGCCTCGCCGACGACGGCGACGCTGGGACCGGCCGTTGGCCCGTCTCCGAGGATGCCGTCCTCCGCGTGACCGTTTGGGACGCCTCACCCTTCCGCGCCCGCCGCCTCGCGCGCCTTGCGCGAGCGCACCTCCTCGCCTACCCCGGCGACGCCACCTCGCGTGGCTTCACGGCCGGCACCCGCCCTTTCCCATCCGAAGACCCTGACGACGCGACTCCCCTCGCTTCGTTCACCATCACGGCCCGCCTCCGCGCCGGCTAGATAGGAGCGCCCCGCTATGAGTGGAGACGCAACCAAGACGAGCCTCTGGACCGACGCTGACGTCCGTGTCGACTGGACCATGGCCGCACTCGCCCCGACCGACGGGAAGACGGCCTACGCCGCCGCATGGGGCCTTGTCGGCCTCCTCGACGGTTCCTCCGGTATCGAGGAGGTCCGCGACGAGGACAACGCCGAGCACTTCGCATGGGGCGGCGTCCTCATCAAGAAGGTCCGGTCGAAGCACAAGCGCACGATCAAGTTCGTCGCGCTCGAGAACAACGACGATGTCTTCAAGTTGCTGAACCCCGGCAGCACCCGCGGGACCGCCGTCGCTGGCGTCTCGACGGACATCGTGAAGTTGCCCAAGTACGTCGACTTCTCGATCTCCTTCGAGGTCCGTGAGGGCACCGCCGCCCGTCGCCGCACCGTGAAGCGCGCGACCATCGAGGAGATCGGCACGATCAAGGCCAACGAGGACGACCCGGCCATGTACGAGATCACCGTCGTCATCTACCCCGAGGCCGACGGCACGCTCTACCGCGATGTGTACGGCCCGTCCGTCTGATCGGATCGGCCCTAGCACCAACGCATTTCGACTGAGAGGGCTTCCCGCGTGGGAGGCCCTCTCGGCGTTGTTCCCTCCTCCACGCCCCCAATTTCGTTGCACCGCAAAGGATTACCGACCATGAGCGACTCCGAGCAGACCTCCCCCGCCGCTGACGAGAAGACCCTCGTCACCTTCGACTTCGACGGCGTGACCTACACGATCCCCACCGCTGACGAGTGGAGTCTCGACGCCATCGAGGCGTTCGAGGACGGCAAGAATGCCTCCCTCATGCGCGCCATCCTCGGCCCGGTGCAGTGGGCCAAGTTCAAGAGCGTCCCGCGCAAGGGCGCCGACCTCGGCAACCTCTTCGAGGCCGCTGAGAAGGCTGTCGACGCGGGAAACTGACCGGGCTCGCCTACCTCCTCCGACACCGCCGCTCCGCTCTCGTCGCCGACCTTCGGCGCGAGTACGGCGTGCGGCTGTCCGAGTTGAGGACGGGCGGGCTCTGCCTCTCCGAGTTGGCCGCCTATGCCGAGCACCTCTCCGCCGATTCGGCGGTTAGGAGCCTCGAGGCGGGCCTTCCTCCCGGTTGGTCCCGGTCGCACGTCTTCCTCACCGACATCTTCGCCGCGACCAACGGCGACCTCCACCCGGCCCGCGCCGCGCTCGCCAACAAGAGCCGCGCCGAGGACGTCCGCGCTCGCCTCGTCGCACAGGCGAAGCGCCACGCCCTGCCTGACACCTCCTAGGAGGCCCCGTGTCCAACGTCGGTTTCGCCACCGTCTCTATCGTCCCGTCCGCCAAGGGATTCCAAGCCGCACTCAACAAGGAGATCGGTCCCGAGACCGCTCGCGCCGGCAAGTCTGGCGGCGACAAGGCCGGCAAGGGATTCCGCTCCGGTTTCCTCGGCTCGCTCAAGGGCATGGCCGCCCCGCTCGCCGCGGTCATCGGCGTCGGCGCCATCGGCGGCCTCCTCAAGGGCGCCATAGATCAAGCCTCGGGCCTACAGGAGGCCGGGACGGCCCTCAAGACCGTCTTCGGCGAGGGCTACGGCGAGATCATGAAGTACGGCGCGCAGGGCGCCGCGACCCTCGGGCAGTCCAAGTTGGACGCCCTCAAGGCCGCGCAGTCGTTCGGCGTCTACGGCAAGGCCGCGGGCCTCTCGGGCAAGGAAAACGCGAAGTTCTCCGGGTCGCTCGTCGGCCTCGGCACCGACCTCGCCTCCTTCTATGACTCGAGCCCCGAGGAGGCCATCGCGGCCATCGGCTCCGGTCTCCGCGGCGAGGCCGAGCCTCTCCGTCGTTTCGGCGTCCTCCTCGACGACGCGACCCTCAAGTCGCAGGCCATGAAGATGGGCCTCATCAAGACGACGAAGGAAGCGTTGTCGCCGGCCAACAAGGTCCTCGCCGCGCAGGCCGTCATCATGAAGCAGTCGAAGGTCGCTCAAGGCGACTTCGCGAAGACGTCGGGTGGCCTCGCCAACCAGCAGCGCATCCTCTCCGCGTCCATCGACGACCTCAAGGGCAACCTCGGGCAGAAGTTGCTCCCCATCGCCACGAAGGCGACGAAGTGGGCGGCCGACTTCGCCAAGGGTATGTCCGACGGGTCCGGGGCGGGCGGCGCGTTCGCCAAGAAGATCGGCCAGATCAGCGGTGCCGTCAAGGGATTCGTCGCCGACTGGCAGGCGGGCACCGGCACGGCCGGCCAGATCCGCGGCCTCTTCGAGACGGCCCGCGACGCGGTCACCGGCTTCATCGACGAGTGGAAGACGGGCGAGGGCACGGCGGGCAAGATCCGCGCCGCGTTCGAGCGAGTCAAGTTCGCTGTCGACGGCTTCATCACGTCGTTCAAGTCCGGGCAGGGCACCGCGGGCACGTTCCGCTCTGTCCTCGAGGGCATCGGCAAGGCCATCGGCGGCGTCGTCTCCGCGGGCGCCTCCATCCTCTCCTTCCTCGCGCAGCACACGACGACCGTGAAGATCGCGGCCGGCGCCATCGGCGCCCTCATCCTCGTGACGGAGTTGCATGGCGCTGTCCTCGCGGTGCAGGCCGCGGGCGGGCTCGCCTCCTACATCAAGGGGACCCGGCTCGTCACCGGCCTCACGAAGACGTGGGCCGCCGCGCAGTGGCTCATGAACGCGGCCCTCACGGCCAACCCCATCGGAATCGTCATCGTCGCCCTCGTCGCCATCGGCGTCGCGCTCGTCGTGGCGTACAAGAAGTCCGAGACGTTCCGCAACATCGTTAACCGCGCCTTCGACCTCATCAAGATCGGCGCGCTACAGATGGCCCTCGGCATCGTGCAGGGGACGCGCTTCATCGTCAACGCCTTCCTCTCCATGGTCGGCTCCATCGTCACGGGCGCCGCGCAGGCGTTCGGGTGGGTGCCCGGTCTCGGGCCGAAGTTGAAGGCCGCCGCGGCCAAGGTCGAGGGTTTCAAGACGTCGGCCAACGCCTCGCTCGCGAAGGTCGAGAAGGACCTCAAGTTGAAGGTCTCGACCGCCGAGGCCGACGCCAAGATCAACGCCTTCCGGCGTCGACAGTCCGCGTCCATCAAGGCTTTCTTCGACGTCACGACCCGCAACGTTGGCGGGCGTGTAAACGTCAACGGCGTCCCGACCAACGCCGGTATGCGAGAGCACGGCGGCCCGGTCACGAAGGGCAACACCTACATGGTGGGCGAGAAGCGCCCCGAGTGGTTCGTCCCCAACTCCAACGGACGCATCGTCACTGACGATCCCTCGAAGGGCGGCGGCGGCTCCTCCGCGCCGGCCGGCCCCGTCCACGTCACTTCTTCCATCACCATCGGCAAGCGCGAGTTCGCGTCGCTAGTCGCCGAGGCCAATATCTACAACAAGGCGAAGGGCGGACAGTGATGCCAGCAGGTTTCTTCATCGGCGTCCCCGGCACGATGCTCTCTCTCCCCGACGCGCAGGGCGCGCTCTCGATGTCCGACGGCCCCGACGTGAACCTGACCACGCTCCTAGGAGGTGGCCGGTTCGCGTCGGTGGCCGCGGGCTCTCGCCGCGCGTGGAAGGTCGACATTCCGGCGATGTCCCCCACCGAGATCTCCAACCTCTCCATCCTCCTCCGCGCCATGCCGGCGCCGTACGCATGGCTCTCGGTTTGGGCGACCCGCGTCAACGTCCTGACCCCGGATATGTCCCTCTTCAAGACGACGTACGCCGGCCTCACGAAGGGCGCCATCGTCGAGTGTGAGGGCGGCATCTTCACCCCCTCCGCGTCGAGCGCCACGGGCGCCCTCGCCTTCCTCGGCGCCGGCATCCCCGTCTTCCCCGGAATGCCCGTGACGGGCTCCTTCTTCGCGCGACAGTCCGGGGCCTCGCCGGTCTCCGTCTATGTCCGCTTCAAGGATGCCGCGGGCGTCACGTTCAACAGCAACGCGGGCTCGCTCGCGGTCATCGGCACCGGCCCGATGCAGCGCATCACGCGCAGCACCATCGCGCCGGCCGGCGCTGTCACGGCCGAACTACTCGTGCAGAACGCGAGCCTCGTGGCCGCCCCCGCCCTCACCTACACCGCGACCGCGAATGAGTGGGGCGTCGGCGATGGGTGCCTGTCCTCCGTCGTCTCCGGTTTCGAGGTGACTCCCACCGAGATCGAGACCGACTCCCCCGGCGACCGCCTCGCGGACGTCTCCTTTACCGTCATGGAAGTTGGCTGATCCCCTTGCCCGACGTCATCACTCCGCACGCCACCGTCACTGTCGACGGCGTCGCCGTCCCCGTTGCCTCCGTCTCTCTGACCCGCGAGATCTCGACTGATCTCCCGGCCTCGGTCACGGGCGGCGGCGGCATGGTGGCCTCTACGGGCGAGATCGTGTGGGGCGTCGGCAAGGGCGGCGTCCGCGACCCCGCGTTTCGGGCTCCTAACCCCGGCCAAAGGGTCGTGGTGAAGCGAGGCACCGACGGCGCCTTCGGGACGCTCTACACCGGCTTTACGGGCGCCGTCGACGAGACGACGGGCACGGCCTCCGCCAACAACGCGGCCTCGAGCATCGTGGACGACACGGCGCTCCTCGACCGGACCATCAGCATCCCCACGCACTTCGCTCGCGAGGTCTCTGGCGTGGGCGTCGAGGACGTCGAGTTGTCCTCCGCGTGGCTCGCCTATGACATCGGCCGGCTATGCGGAATGTCGGCCTATCACTACAACAGCGGGACCGCCGTCGTGTGGGCCTCGCTCGCCGGCTCGCTCATCCCCTCCTTCTCCCCGACCCCCGGCTACGTGAACAATGCCGGCTGGGAGGCCGTGCAGACTCCGACGGGCATCGGGATTACCGTCGACCCCGGCAACTCCTTCGAGTACGGCATGAGCCCCATCGGCTCCAACGGCGGCAAGGCTGTCGAGTGGTCGATTTGGGCCGACCCGGCCGCGGCCGGCGACACCCGCATCCTCCTCACCGGCTATGACGCCGTGGCCGGTCACCGCGGCTTCGCCGTCCACCTCGGCGGCGGGCGCGCGACCGTGACGCGCTACTCCTACAACGGGACGACCACGACCGACACGACGATCATCGACGTCCCCGCGTCCGGTTGGCAGCCCATCGGCTTCCACCTGTGGTGGGGGTCGACCGGGTGGGTCCCGACTCTCCGCGTCGGCTCGCTCATCACCGTCGCCCCCATTCAGTCCGACACCGCGGCGACCGCGCGCTCGACGGGCGAGAAGTGGCAGACGTTCCTCTCGCGCAGCGGCACCGGCTCCGCCAACCTCGCGGGCTTCGTCTTCGACCGCTTGCAGTCGACCGCGAAGCCGTGGGCCGAGTTCGCCCACGTCGCGCGGCTGACCTACCAATTCCCCGACTCCCCCTCGCTCCTCCGGTGGATCGTGCAGCCGCCTCAGCATGGCGCGAATGGCCTCAGCCTCCTTCGTGAGGTGGCCGCCGCCGAGTTGGCCGGCCTATGGATCGACGAGGACGGCGTCATTCAGTACCGCAACCGTTGGTCTCTCCGCGCGACCCCGCGCTCGAAGACGCTCACGTCGACCGACAACCTCATCGACCTCGAGTGGAAGAACAGCCTCGAGTCGCTCCGCTCGCGCGTCACCGTCAAGTGGCGTATGCCTACCATCAACGTCCGCACGACGTGGACGGTCCCGGTGTGGACGGCCAACGACGGCGGAGACACGACCCTCAAGCAAGAGGACGGCACGACCTCGTGGGTCGTCGAGCCTGACGACTCCTCGGATTGGCTCAACCCGGACTTCACCCTCTCCCTCGCCGCCAAGGGCGGGCGTGTAAACGGCTCATGGTGGGGCGGGACCGTGAAGACGGACTCGACCAACGCGACCGTCCGCACCGCCGCCACGGGCGACGTGACGCTGACCTCGACGGAGATCGTCGACAACAAGGCCGTCCTCACGATGGCCCCGACGACCGGCATCCTCTCCACGCAGTACCTCGCGATTGACGGCCCCGTCGTCAAGGCGCAGGGCCTCGCGAAGTGGACCGATATGTCGACGACCGTCGTCTCGACTCTCGGCCCGCTCGCGACCGCGCCCGAGTTGCTCCACGACGCCGGTTGGAAGATCCAGACGATCAACCAAGCCACCGTCCTCGGCAACTTCCTCGCCAACCTCACGGCGAAGCCGCTCATCCAGATCGACCGCGTCGCCATCAAGCCTGACCCGACGATCCGCCTCGGCGACGTTGTGGCAGTAGTCGACCCGACGATGACGGGCCTCACGATCGAGGGCGTCGTCTTCCGTATCGAGGAGTCGTGGGCCGACGGCACCGCCGCCATGAGCCTCGGCATTCGCGCGATGACGGTCTCTGAGCCCTTCGCCACTCTCGCCGAGTTCGATGCCCGTTGGGCCGGCGCCTCTCTCGGCACCCTCGACGCCGCATGGTCGACGAAGACGCTCGCCGACCTCGACTTCGGTCCCCTTCTCTAGCAAAGGATTTCCCTCCTCATGGTGACGGTTCCCACCGCAACATCGACCTTCCCCTCCGCGCAGTGGTGGCAGGATCTCTCTACCTCCATCACGACGGACATCGCCTACGCCAAGGCCGCCGCCACCGAGGCCCCCGTCCTCACGGGCGGGACGGACCTCGACACGATCCGCAACTCGTCCATCTATTGCGTCCTCCTGCCGAGCAACACGCACGCGCACGCCCCCGACACCGTCTCGGGCATCCTCCGCACCGTCTTCACGTCCTCGACCCTCTCGGTCCAGACGTGGATCTCGGCGACGAAGTCGGGCAACACCTACACCCGCGTCGCAGGGTCGTCGGGATGGAACCCGTGGGTACGCACCGACGCCGGCGCCGTCGATGTCTCCTCGAGCAAGGTCGGCCCGCCGTCCTCCTTCAAGACGGTCCCGCTCGCGCTGACGTTGGGCACGGGCGGGGCGACCTACGCCTCCCTCTCCCGCGGCATCCGCACGCCCGTCGACTTCGCCGCGGAGATCCCGCGCTTCCGCGTCCACATGCGAAACATCAACCCGCGATTTGGGCTCGTGCAGGCGGCCAACCCGGTCGCCATCACCGGCCTTTGGATCGGCCCGCAGGGCTCCGCGGGCAAGTGGACCGGCACGCCGACGCAGGTCTCCTCCGGCTTCACGCTCAACGCGGCCGGCGATGAGTACGTCTCGGGATGGATCGCCTACCCGATGACGGCGGCGACGTCCTACCTCCTCGGCTACGGCTTCACCGCGACCGCCGCGGCGACGACGCAGGTCATCGGCGGCAACTACTACACGACGGCCGCCTCGGACGCCGGTAACAACGCCGCTTCCACCTCAGCCGTACAGGGCGTCGCGCCCCTCGACGTGTGGCTCGAGGCCGAGGTTCCCGCCTCGACGGCCGTCATCGCGGTCGTGGGCGACTCGCTCTCGTCGGGCGTGGGCGCGACCCTTCCCGTCCGTGACTCGGTCGTCTCGCAGTATTGCCGCACCCTCGGCAACGCCGTCCCCATCCACTACGCGGCGAGCGGCGACACGCTCTCGAATTGGACGGATGACGCGCAATACAAGTGGACACGATGGACGGGAATGTCGGCCCCCGACGCTGTCCTCATGGCTATGGGCTCCAACGACATCTTCCTCTCCGACAACCTCGCGCAGACACAGGCCGATTGGGAGGCCGTCGCGGCTGTCGCGCGCAAGAGGCTCACGCCGAACCTCTACGCCACGACGATCCTCCCGCGCGACGCCGTCACCGGCTCCATGGAGACGACCCGCCGCTCCTTCAACGCATGGCTCAAGGATGGGACGCACGCCCGCGACGTCTTCGACATCGTCCCCGGCGTCTCCACCGACGACGAGACCCTCGTCCCGGCGTTGCAGGCCGATGGCATCCACCTCACGACGGCCGGCTACGCCCTCAACGCGGCAGCCATCTCGCGCCCTATCGCCACGCAATTCGCGCAGGGCGCGCAGGGCCTCACCGGCCCTAAGGGCGACCCCGGCATCGCGGGCGGGTCCGACGCGGCCACCGCGACGTGGATCTCCTCCGGCGCTTCGACGCAGGCCGCGGGCGACTCGCGATGGACGAAGACGACCGACGTCAACGTCGTCGACGGCTCCGGCACCGTCGGCGCGAAGGGCTCCATCGTCCGCCTCGGACGGTACGCCTTCAACACCCGCGCGACCGATGTCAATATGGGCCTCGTCGCGGGCGGCGGCGTCCTGACCGAGAACGTCGTCGGCGGCAACCCGGCCAACGTCAACGACTTCGCCACGTCGAACCTCACGGGCGCCCCGACCCTGACCGGCCAAAACGGACTGTGGGACTTCATCGTCTCCGGCTATGACAACGTCGTCAACGGTTGGGCCGTCGTGATGAACGGCTTTCACAACAAGGTCCTCACGGACGGTAACCACGCGACCATCGGCGGCGGCTCGCTCCACACCATCGGCGCGTCCGCGTATGCCACCGTCGGCGGCGGCACGGGCTCGACGATCAACGCCGCGTCCGACGGCGCCGTCATCGCGGGCGGCTCCCGGCACACCGCGACCGGCACCTCGACGGCCATCGGCGGCGGCTCCGACAACGTCGCCTCGGCGGCGGGCGCGACCGTCGTCGGCGGGCGCACGAACACGGCGAGCGGGCAGGACTCGACCGTCCTCGGCGGCATCACCAACGTCGCGAGTGGCATGACGGCTGTCGCCTCCGGTCAGGGCGCCATCGCTGACGCGAACGGTATGCGCGCTCACGGTTCACGGTTCACCGTGGCCGGCGACGCGCAGGACTCCACCGTCAACGTCAAAGTCGAGACGACCACGGCCACGCAGACGACGTTGTCGCTTCACGGCGGCGGCGCCCTCCTCATCCCGGCCGATACGACATGGGCCGTTAGTGCGCTCGTCGTCGCCCGACGTACCGACGTGGACGGCGAGAACGCGGCCTTTCGGATCGACGCTTGCATCAAGCGCGACGCCGGCTCGACGACCGCCCTCGTCGGAACCCCGATTGTGACGCCGCTAGGCGCCACCGCGGGCAGCACATGGGCCGCGACGCTGACGACCAGCACACCCGGCAACATCAACGTCCGTGTCACGGGCGAGGCCGGCAAGACGATCCGTTGGCTCGCGAACATTCGCATCGCGCACGTTTCCGGCTGATCGCCTCCTGACGAAGGCCCTAGTCCCCCAACGGATTAGGGCCTTCGTCGTCCCGAATGCATTGCAACCAAAGGAATCTCATGAACTGGCGCCTTGCCAAGTCCCTTCAGACCCTCCGCGACCAACTCGACGACATCGCTCCGAACCGCTCGAAGAAGTCCGACGGCTCCATCGGTGACACCTCGCACGCCAGTACGGGCTCCGCCTCGGATCACAACCCTTGGATCTTCCCCGGCATCGTCACGGCCATCGACATCACGCACGACCCGGCCAACGGGTGCGACGTGTGGGAGATCGCCAAGGCCATCGTCGCGTCCCGCGACCGTCGCCTCAAGTACCTCATCTATACCGGCCACGCGGGCGCCACTCCCGGCATCCTGTCGTCCACAGTGTCCCCGTGGACGTGGCGGACGCGCTCGAGCGACGACCACCCTCACCACCTCCACATCAGCGTGGACTCCAACGCCGCCGACTATGACTCCACCGCTCCGTGGCGGCTGTCGGGCGGCGGCTCGCCGGCCTCGGTCTCGAC
>Ga0157369_10011129_pt1 | contig 10229 bp, 7 predicted proteins | sample C25metaG_FD_113461 | JGI IMG/M metagenome (GOLD analysis project Ga0157369, IMG submission 113461) | Corn rhizosphere microbial communities from Kellogg Biological Station, Michigan, USA - C2-5 metaG | ecosystem: Host-associated > Plants > Roots > Rhizosphere > Soil | place: USA: Michigan...
CGTAATAGTATTTCAGGAATGGTAAAGGCTGACGAATACCGCGACCTATTTCCAGGCGCCCTGGAGCTTATGATTCTGCAGACGCTGCATCGTAAGCCGATGCACGGGTATGCACTTGCACAGCACATTAAAGCCGTCTCGGACGATCTCCTTCAGATCGAAGAGGGTTCGTTGTATCCAGCTTTGCAGCGGATGTTGAAATCGGGCTGGCTGAAATCGGAGAAGGGCGTTTCTGCGCGGAATCGGCCAGTGACGGTCTTCAAGGTGACGGTGGCCGGAAGAAAACGCCTGGAAGAGGAACGGTCGAGTTTCGAAAAGATGTTTGCGGGAATCAGGCGAGTGCTCGCCGTCGCCCAGTCGTAGGAGATTCTCATGCGCTGGCTGAGACAACTATTGACGCGCCGCGAACGCTACGACGAGCTTGAAGCATCGGTGCGCGAGCATCTTGAAGAGAAGATCGCGGATCTGATGGACGGCGGAATGTCGCGTGCAGATGCGGAGTTTGCCGCGCGGCGCGAGTTCGGCAATGTCGCGCTGATTGAAGAACGGAGCCGTGAGGTGTGGCAGTGGACGGGGCTTGAATTGCTGCTGTCGGATTTGAAGTATGCGATTCGGCAATTGTGGCGCTCTCCCGCATTCACAGCGACCGCTGTATTGACGCTGGCGTTCGGCATTGGAGCGAACCTCGGCGTCTTTCAACTGCTTTATAGCGTGGTCCTGGCCCAACTGCCTGCGCTTCACCCCGAACAACTTTCGACCCTGCATGTTGCGCGCACTCCATTCGACCAGGACTGGGCGGTGTCATACCCGGCATACCAGAGATTGCGGCAAGCAACACCCGAAGCTCCTTTACTCGCGTTTGGCGGAACCGGACGAGCGGTTCTTGATTTGCCTCATCGTGCGGAGATCATCGCGAAGTACGAACTCGTTTCAGACAACTACTTTGGTGTGCTTGGTGTTCGACCTGCAGCGGGACGATTATTTATCGCCGAGGATGCTCGCATTGCGCCGAGCGAGTGGCCAGTGGTGCTTCGTTACGACTTCGCACGCGATACTTTTGGGTCGGCGGCCCAGGCGGTCGGACAGCATTTTCGTTTCAAACAGCGGGCCTTCGTAGTCGTTGGCGTGGCCGCCAGGAGCTATGCCGGACTCATCGCCGTTGGCATGCCCGATTTCTGGATACCCATCGAAGTGCAGAGCAGTGGAGGATCTTGGACGGGATTTGACTCACTTGGACCAGGCCATGATGTGCATCTCGATAAGCCGTGGTATAACCAGCCGACAATTTTCTGGCTTTATCTTATGGCGCGGATCCCACCCGGCCAGCAAAGCGCGGTTCGTGCAAAGTGGGATCAGACTTTCAGATCAGACCGCATTTTGATGACAGAGGCGACGCCCGATCCGGCAGCAAAGGCCGCAGCATTGCGCATGACCACTGAGCTAATTCCCGGGAACCACGGGTTTGGAGTCATACGAAAATTCTCGACGCCGTTGATGCTGCTGATGGCGCTTTCAGGCTCGATTTTCGTTGTGGGCTGCCTGAACTTGGCAAATCTTCAACTGGCGCGATTACATGCACGCGCGCATGAACTTGGCGTGCGCATGGCCCTTGGCGCAAGCAAGCTAAGACTGCTGCGCCAGATTGTTCTCGAAGATTCAATCGTGGTGATGCTCGGCGCCGCTGGGGCATACGCAATTGGCCGATCGGCTACGGGAATTCTGATTCGCTGGGTATCCAACCGAAATTCGACGTTCTCAATCGACCTGCATCCGGGCTTGCCCATTGCATCGATCGGCATTGGGCTGATGGTGGTGTCGCTGCTATCCTTCAGCATTCTTCCAGCGTTGATCTTCTTGCGGAGCGACATAGGAACGACTGCTTCTTCGCGCGCCAAGGTTTCAGGAATTTCGGAGACCGCCCGCCAGCGCTGGCATTCGAATGCGCTTCTTTGCACGCAGGTGAGTCTTTCGCTCCTGCTCTCGACCATGTCGGCCTGTTTTGCGGCTACGCTCGTGCATTGGGAAACTGTCGATGTGGGGATGGATCGCGAGCACGTTCTTTCATTGATCGTCGACATGAAACGATATGATGATCACCCCAGCAGCCTTCCGGTGCTCTTCCATCAGATTCAGGAACGCCTTCAGGCTGTTCCTGGCGTTACAAGTGCTGCCGTCGAACTATGCGGAAACATCCCCTGTGGGTGGATCACTGCCTTGTACGCTCATGGGCGAAGCGGCCTGACGGATTCACAGGTGCATGGACAGGAAGATCACGTCGGTCCGGGATATTTCAGGACTGTCGGCATCCCGATTTTGCGCGGGCGAGATTTTACTTTCGCTGATACGGAGAAAACGCAGCCCGTTGCGATTGTGAGTCACTCCTACGCCCGCAAGCTCTTTGGCGATGACGATCCAATTGGCCAATGGGTTGGTTACGAGCCTGCTCCTAACGATCGCAAGTTTCTAATTGTGGGAGAAGTTGCCGATGCGCGGGTGAACGGTCCCCAGGACAATGCTCCGCCCCTGGCTTATATGGATATCGACCAAGTTCCTGTGGGACCGCATGGCATCAAGGTGCGCACAATCGGCGATCCCGCCGAAGTAGCACCTCTCGTTCGAGAGGCGCTTCATTCCGCTGCTCCCTTGTTGACGATCGGTTCGATGTGGTCACTTTCAGCGGAGATGGATGACCGCCTGGGCACGGAAAAACTGCTGGCGCGGCTGGCCGGAATTTATGCGAGTTTGACACTTCTGCTGATGGGCATTGGATTTTATGGCGTGATGTCGTCGCGAACCTTACGGCGCAAATCTGAATTCGGAATACGCCTTGCGCTCGGAGCGACGCGACGGAATGTGCAGATGCTCATCGTCAACCAAACGGCGCGTATTCTGCTGGCTGGGATTATTCCTGGGGTGGCGATTTCTATCTTTTCAGTGCGGCTGGCCAGCCATCTGCTTTACGGCTCGGTGAACGCGAATCTGCTGGCCATCATTGCGGCGGCATTTGTATTGGTGCTGGCTGGCTTGGTTGCAACATTAATTCCTGCCCGACGCGCAGCTTACGCAGATCCGTTGAAGTCACTTCGAAGTGAGTAGTGACGCTATGCCCGAGTAACCGCCTACTCTTCCCCTGAGCCAGTTTGTGCTGGTTTCCCACTTTCCGACTGACTACTCAAAGCACTCGGAAATCTCTTCTCGTGACCGCGAGGCGCGGAACTTTCCACGGCTGAACTGAACGCTGAGCGATTCGCCGAACAGCTCAATTGGGCAGGTTGTACCTACCCAAATGGCTGATGCGGCGGCGCAGCAATCGCTCGAAACTAGAGCTTGAGGCAATCAGCCGCAGGAGTAAGAAATGTCCCCCTCACTCATCGATTTCTCGCATGAACTTGCAGACACGGTCGATCGTGCAGGCCAGTCGATCATATCCGTTCTCGATGGCGGCCGCACCGGAGTAAGCGGTACCATCTGGCGCAAAGGAATTGCAATCGTAGTAGCCCACACGATTAACGGTCTCGACGAGGTGAACGTAGTTCTGCCATCCGGCGTCGAGACCAAAGTAAAGGTCTCAGCTCGCGACTCCGGCACCGATATCGCCATGCTCGAAATGCCGGAAGACCTCGCTCCGTCAAGCTTCGCCGACGACTCCAAAGCTCGGGCCGGCGAAATCGTCCTCTCAATCGGGAGGCGCGGAACCGATGGTCTGGCGGCGGCATTTGGCATCGTGAGCGCGATCAGCGGCGCATGGCGGACATCGACAGGAGCCCGTGTGGACCGGTGGATTCGCCTCGATCTCAATCCGTTTGCGGGCTTTTCAGGAGGCGCCGTCGTCAATGCCGCTGGAGAGGTCATCGGTATGGCTACCTCCGGGTCCGGCCGATCGGCCGAAGTCGTTCCAGCATCGACAGTCAATCGTATCCTCGATCAGCTCATCAAACATGGGCACCCGGTACGCGGATACATCGGCGTGGGACTGCAACCCGTGGGGTTTCCGGAAGGAGCTTGGCAGCCACTGGGAATCACGAGCGGCCGCGGATTACTCATCACGGCCATTGCACCGGGCAGTCCCGCTGAACAAGCAAAGCTTACTTTGGGCGACGTGATCGTCAAGATCGATGGCAAACCGCTTAGCTCCCTGAGAGGCTTGCATTGGCTTCTCGACTCAGAGATGGTGGGCAAATCGATCTCGCTTGGCGTGGTCCGAGCTGGAGAATTGCTCGACGTCTCCGTTTCCGTCCTCGAAAGGCCTGCCAACTGAAATGAATCTAAAACTGGACAGAGGCATCCATCTCAGTGACGCGGTCACATTTCGCAGTTTTCATTCGGCTGAAGCGGCTTGAAGAGAAAGGAGCGGCCGAAGTGATCCGGGAGCGAGAAAGCCCCATCATCCGAATTGAGGTCCGATCTATATCTCCATTTGCGCGATCGGGTCTTGAGGCGGCAATCGCCGCCGATCCTCGTTTTGAGATCGCGACAGAAGAGGATCACGAAGCCAAGGATCTTCCGGATGTGATTCTGCTCGATGGCCTCGAATTCGAAATCACATTGCTAGCATCGATCTCGGCGAGGGCTCCAACGCGATTTGTTTTATTATCGGACCGTCTCAAAGTGACGGAGTTCGGGCAACTCGCGCAGCTTGGAGTGCGCGCAATTCTCAACCGCGACTCTTCAATTCAAGAGATCATGGCCACTCTTGAGGCCGCCAATCAGGACCTAATTGTGATCTCTCCCGAATTCATTCGGGAATTGTCTCCCGCCGAAAATCCGCGACGAGGTAACCTCAATGACGACCTTCCGGAACCGCTGACCGAACGCGAACGGGAAGTGCTCACCCTCCTGGCAGAAGGCGCCGGGAACAAGGAAATCGCAGCCCGGATGGGCATCTCCGAAAACACCGCCAAGTTCCATGTCAGCTCTATACTTGGCAAACTAGGCGCAACCACCAGGACCGAAGCCGTTACGCGAGGCTACCGCCTTGGCCTCATCCTTATCTGATCGCGCAAATCCGGCAGAAATCGCATGTCCAGTGACTAAACGGTGTGCGCGGGCGAAGCGCAATTCATGGTTTCGCCATCACAGTTACCCGGAGCTTCTTCCCACGATAGAAACGCCCTTATTCTGCCCAGAGGCTCTCTCCCGGTTCACTCGGATCTGCCCAACACACATCCAAGCACGGCTCTCTCTCTGCTTCACGAACGACACGAAAGACCCCCTTGCGCGTAATGCACTTCTCTTCATCTGTCTTGAGTTTTTGGTCAAGCACGGCTTTGATCTCAGAGTGTCGCGAGCGATCTTCTAATAGTGCAGAAAACGATTCTTCTGATACAAGTCCTTCTCGATGTGCCCTGTACCGGACCTGAAGATCAGCGGTAGTTTCCCAATTGGAAATTTGGGCTACAACAGGCCAATTCAAGGCTAGGACATTGCGCTTCTTCTCAATCCCGCCATTCAGGATGGCCCGCGAATGCAATCCGAAAATTTGGCCGAGAGTTTCTTCCTATACTCTAGCGGGTCTCGAAGGTTCTGAAGCGGAGCCCTTCGGCATGGCCGTATTCGGAACGAAGTGGCCGCGCCGTTGAAGTGCGCTACCGTGTCGGGTCGCCAATATTGTCGTACTGGCGCGACTCGCTCAGCAGATCGAAACTCCGCTGCGTCGTGTGCGTGTTCGCATCCTCGATGCGTGATAGCATTGCTGACCTAACTCATTTTTAGCGCACCTAGGCTCGTTTCGGACGTGACCTCTATTTGAAACGGTGCTGCTGTAATCTTGACGTTTGCAGGTGTCCATCATGAGCGAACTCGAGCAGGTACTTATAGGGGACAGTGCGGCGGCTCCTCCGTCGCATATTCTGGAAGGACTTAATGTCGAATTGTCTCACCGAAAACCGGCAGGCGCGCCACACTCGATTTATGAAGAACTTTGGCACATCACATTCTGGCAGCAAATGACCCTTGACTGGATCAGTGGCATTGAAACACCGTTTCCTGCCAGTCCCCTCGACGGTTTTCCGACCGTGATGGACATGGAGAAGGAGGATTGGATGCAGCTCTGCCAACGCTTCGTCTCTGCCAACGAGAAGGCAGGCGCGGTTGCCCGCGATGAGGCGCAGCTGGATTCGCTTATACGGTGCCCTTCTCGTTCTGGACAACCGCTGCGTGTAATGACTATCCGTGAGCAACTAGAGAGCCTCGGCGCTCACAACGCGTATCACTTCGGCCGAATCGTGCTCCTCAGGCAGCTGCTAGCCGTCTGGCCTCCAGTTTCAGGCGGATACAACTGGTAGCCGCGCTGTCACGCAGGGTTGACTGCAATTCCGTTCGACATTCTTCACCGCGGGAGTAAAACCGCATTTCGGGAACTTTGCAGGAATTTCGCTTCCCGAAAGCCGACAATACCCTCGACCGGCTAGAGAGGCAAGTAGAACCTACTTCTCAAGTGGCAGTTGGCAATGCAGGCGCACCGCGAATTGAAGTGCATGTAGCAACTCACGCGTCGAGGTTTGGACCCGATCTATCCAAAACTAAGACCGTCACTTCATTGAGTTGCGGACTCCGAGTCGAAGTGCTTAGCAAAGTGCGAAGGGCGCGGGAATCGTCAGTTCTGCGCCCTTTGATTCTTTACCAGCGGTAGATCGTGATTTTATCCGCGTATGCGGTAACAGTTGCCGGCTCCTCTGTCATTCCGTCGACCTGGAAGTTCGTCAGGAGCGTGGGGCTCCAGCCGATAGCGAAGGCAGACGGGACGGTAACATTCAGATCCTGCTCAACATTGTCGAACCAGACAGACTGATAGGTAACGTTGCCGACTCCATCGCGCGCGTACGAGATCTGCAGGTGGTGCCACGTGTTCGTTTCCCAGGTGTGAACGTCGCAGGCCGCAGTGGAGTGGATCCATACGTCAGAGAACTGCTCCGGAGTTCCGGCGTTTGCTGTGTAATCCCACGTCTTCGACCAGGTGTCACATTGGAATCCGTAGATGACGGTCTGGCCATTCGCCATGACTTGGTTCATATCGAATTCGAGATTGGAGATATTGGTCGATGGGCTGGGCAGATAGAACCAACCGTCGTAAAGGAAGTGTGTGGCCCAGGTATCGGCGCCGAACGAGGCGTAGAACCGCTCTCCTCCATAATCCGAGTATCTGGTGACGAACGTGCGGCTCCGCCCGCTTAGTGAGGGCGAAGTGGCGAGGTTGGTCGTTCCTGACGTGGAAGCCCCGCCGGAGGTGCCAGTGGCCTCATCGCTCTCACCGCGCCAGTTGGTGAGGGTCTGTATCGAATTGACGGCGATCGCATTGGAGGGGAGCGTGGACTCCGGCGAAGGAACAACATTCACAGGAACGTCTGAGACGCAGGCAGCGCCCGAAGTGCCCCAGGACTTAACGTGAAGTATGTGAGCCCCGAGGGGCGAGACAGCCTTGAGATTCAATGACGAACTATAGACGGCGGTCGTATTGCTGCTGTCATCGATGGAGTAGCCCATCGCGGCAATCGGCTGCGACTGGCACATGGTTTCCGATGCCTTGAGGGTGAAAGGCGAAACGAGCTTTGCGCCTGCACTGGGCTGGATGACCCTCAGATCAGTAAACAGGCCGGCAGGAGCGTAGGCAGAAACTTTAATGGGAACATCAATGACGCAACCGGCGCCCTGGTTCCCCCACGATTTGACGTGAAGAACGTGATAACCGAGGGATGTTGATACCTGGGTGTTGATGGACGCGGCATAGACGGCCGTAGTGTCTCCGTAATCGATGGAATACCCCATGGCGGCGATCGGCTGAGAGTAACAATCGCTGGCAGTCGCTGTGAGAACGAATGGATTACCGATTGTTGCTCCACTGCCTGGATTGCCGACCGAGATGGATTGGGCGTGGGTGCATACGGCTGCGGTTGAGACTGCCAGCGCCAGAGCGATGGCGTAGAGAGCTTTCACTTGAAGTACCTGACTATTCTTCCGAGCGAACACCCTTGACGTGCAAGACCCTGCTTACTGGAGGAGAATTGGGCACACGACGAACGTGAAGCGCCCAAAGCCCCTGGTTGGATCTATTCGGTTGCCTACTCTGGATGGATTTGCTTTGAGAGTAGGTGAATGTGCCGATGCGCACAATTAATCGGAAGTGGTAATGGGAGGTGTGGCGTTCGTCACTTACCGACGGAATTTCCCGGAGATGGAAACCGGCCCATCACGCCAACATCGACAAAGTCCTGTAGATGCTCAATCGTGATCCCGTTGAGAACGATCAACCATGAGTTTCGATTCCGGTTTCGCTATCCACGCCTCTGCAAGCGTATTAATGCCTAACGAGAGGTGTGCGGATTTTGGGGAGAACAGCCGTCAAAGGTCCCAAAGACTTTACGATCATTACGAATTAAACCGGCATAGAATTAATGACAGGCAGTGCAAGGATGCGGGTCAGGCGAGACCATCCAATCGTATTTACGGCACCAATTGGCGCAATGATTGGCCTGATCAATGCAATATTATTCTGCTGACCGACCCGATGGTCCCGCTCTCGCAGCTGTTTCTGCTGTGGATCTTTCCCACCTCCATTCTTGGCTTCGGATTCAATGGTGGAAGCATCTCCTTTTCGATTTTCTTGGCTATCGTCGAGTTCGGCGGTAATGCGCTTCTATATGCCTGCACATTCGCGGCACCAGTGGCATTAGTAATCGCAATTCGACGTGGTTTTAGGACGCCAGAAAGCCCAACCTCGATCACCGGAAACTGAGTCTTTCTCGGGATTGTTCTCGTAGTAAATTCGGCGGCGCATGGCCCCCCAAACGCCCATTCCGAGTGTGTAACCGCTTATGCAGTAGTAACCCGAAATTTGCCCAACTTCACGATTTCCGAGTTTACGGGCACAACCCAAAATCTCTCCCGACATCGTCGAGTGTTCGGCTACACTTTTTGTGACTGCGCGGTGACCGGAAATCCCCGATGGATACTCTGATCGATTTTGCCTTTCTTCACTTCGGAGAGTTGTTTTGTATCGGACTTGGGATTGGAGTGATTCTCTATTCATGTTTCACTCGGCGGCTTCACGTTTGAAGAAGATGTTGCTGTCAAGTCCGAAGGCAGACAGTTCTATGAAGCTACTGCACCCGAGGACAGCCCGAGTTCCGGATTTGTCAGCCGCGAGGGTGACCATGACCGAGAATTCACTGCGCAGACGGAATGTACATGCTTTGTGATCGATACGCATTGCAGCTTCAATCTGGACGCGGACACCAGTAGGCGCGTCTGGTGGTCACTCGCAGTTTAGGAGAATCACTCCGAATTTCGATGCGATGAAATCCGACTTCATGATGGCTTGGCTGGAACCCTAGAGTGATTTGGCCGCGGAAGTTCGAAATAGTTTCAAGCATCGCCGAGTTGAAATCGTTACGGTCGTCAAACTGGAAACTGTTGCCACCGGTCAGGTGCGCAACTTCCTCGGCCGTAATGTCGTCGAGTTCCCGATCAGTTCTCGTCAACGTTTCGTTAAACGATTTTGTCTCTGTCATTTTGTACCCTGGCGTGGCGGTCGTCTTCTCATCTGCGAATGTCAGGCTATACACAACAGTGCTGGAAATCCCGAGTTGTTCAAGCAGTGCTCGGGAAGAGGTCGAACTTCCTACATCCCTCTTTTGACTGAGAAGGAGAACTATCCGACGAAAACGGCCCGGTTCACCTTGCAGTTGCCGGACCCCGAACGCGACGGCGTCTTTGATTGCAGCTCCCTTATCACCTGAATGTTGATGAGTCAGTGCGTAATCGACTCCGTCGGTTCGCGTAGGGAAGTGCCAGATTTCCTCGATCCTGCTGTCAAAGGTGACAAGTGTGATTTCATGAACCGAGGTTCCGACCAAGCCACCAACCAACCCAGGCAAATCCAAATAGGAGGATAGGAACTTGCCGGCCGAGCCGCCAGTCTGCATCAGAATAATCAAGGAGATGGGTAGGTCGGCGGTATTGATTTCTATAGCCTTTTCCGGGGTGCCATTGTCCAAGAGGTGCAGACGACTGACATCCACGTTACTCACTGTCTTGCCGTTGCGGGTCTTGATGAGGGCAGGAACCCAAACAAATGCGCTGTCACTTTTCAAAAGAGGCGATGCTGGTTCGTCTGCATCACGAGATTGCGCCGTAGCAGAGATCAATGTAGCTGGCACAATTAAAGCTACCAACGCGCAGACGACGAAACTGCATTTCAACAATTCTTTACTCCCGCATTCCTGGTCTAAAAA
>Ga0157369_10011133_pt1 | contig 10228 bp, 9 predicted proteins | sample C25metaG_FD_113461 | JGI IMG/M metagenome (GOLD analysis project Ga0157369, IMG submission 113461) | Corn rhizosphere microbial communities from Kellogg Biological Station, Michigan, USA - C2-5 metaG | ecosystem: Host-associated > Plants > Roots > Rhizosphere > Soil | place: USA: Michigan...
CCGCCAGGACCCCCATTTGAGCGACGAAGGCCATCCCGCCCCTCCGTCCGGAGGGAGCATTTCCGGCATTGCGATCGAAGACGAGCTGAAGCGCTCTTATCTCGATTACGCGATGAGCGTCATTGTCAGCCGCGCGCTTCCAGATGCACGCGACGGACTGAAGCCCGTGCATCGCCGCATCCTCTATTCGATGCATGAGACGGGCAACGACTGGAACAAGCCCTATCGCAAATCGTCCCGCGTCGTCGGCGACACGATGGGTAAGTATCATCCCCACGGCGATCAGGCGATCTATGATGCGCTCGTGCGCATGGCGCAGGATTTCTCCATGCGCGCGCCGCTGGTCGATGGCCAGGGCAATTTCGGCTCGGTCGATGGCGATGAGCCCGCCGCGATGCGTTACACCGAAGTCCGCCGCGCCAAGATCGCGCATTCGCTGACGGAGGATATCGAAAAGGACACCGTCGCCTTCCGCGAAAACTATGACGGCTCGGAAAAAGAGCCCACGGTTTTTCCGGCGCGGTTTCCAAACCTTCTGGTCAATGGCTCAAGCGGTATCGCGGTCGGCATGGCGACGAACGTGCCGCCGCACAATCTGGGCGAGGTGATCGACGCCTGTCTCGCCTATATCGACGATCCGTCCATCAACATGGAAGCCCTGACCGAGATCGTGCCGGGACCGGATTTCCCGACCGGCGCCATGATCATCGGCAAGCAGGCGGCGCGCGGTGCGCTCGCGCGCGGCCGCGGTTCGATACTCATGCGCGCACGCTGTCATGTGGAGGAAATCCGCAAGGATCGCGAGGCAATCATCGTCACCGAACTGCCCTATCAGGTGAACAAGGCGCGTCTGCAGGAGAAGATCGGTGAGATGGTGCGCGACAAGCGTATCGAAGGCATCTCCGACATCCGCGACGAGAGCAACCGTCATGGCATGCGCGTGGTGATCGAGCTCAAGCGCGATGCATCGTCCGATGTGACCTTGAACCAGCTCTATCGCTTCTCAGAACTGCAGACGACCTTCGGCGTCAACATGCTGGCGCTAAACAATGGCCGGCCGTTACTTCTGAGTCTCAAGGATATGCTCGCGGCCTTTGTGCATTTCCGCGAAGAGGTCGTCACCCGCCGCACCCGTTTCGATCTCACCAAGGCGCGTGATCGCGGACACATTTTGGTAGGCTTGGCGGTCGCGGTTGCTAATATCGATGAGGTCATCCGCCTGATCCGCGCAGCACCCGACGCGGCTACGGCGCGCGAGCAGTTGATGGCGCGCGACTGGCCGGCAAAGGACGTGGGACCGCTGATCGCGCTTATCGCCGATCCGCGTCACGCGATGACCGAAGCCGGCACCATCCGCATGTCTGAGGAACAGGCCAAGGCCATCCTCGACCTGCGCCTGCAGCGGTTGACCGCGCTCGGTCGCGACGAGATCGGCGACGAAGCGACAAAGCTGGGCGAGGCAATCCGCGAATATCTCGAAATCCTGCGGTCGCGGCCGCGCGTGCTTCAGATCATCCGTGACGAACTCGGCGCCATAAAAACGGAATTCGCAACTCCCAGGCTGACCGAGCTTGTCGATGCCGATGTCGAGATCGAAGACGAAGCGCTCATCGAGCGCGAGGACGTCGCGGTTACCGTGACCCACGCGGGCTACATCAAGCGCACGCCGATCTCCGAGTACCGTGTTCAGGGCCGCGGCGGCAAAGGCCGCGCCGGCATGGCGACGCGGGAAGAGGACTACGTCACCAACCTCTTCGCTGCCTCGACGCATGCACCGCTGGTGTTCTTCTCGTCCAACGGCATGTCCTACAAGCTCAAGGTCTGGCGGCTGCCCGAAGCCCGCATCCAGGGCAAAGGCAAGGCGATGGTCAATCTGCTGCCGCTGTCGGAAGGCGAACGCATCACCACGATCCTGCCGCTGCCGGAAGACGAGTCGCAGTGGGAGAACCTGAACGTCGTATTCGCCACCAAATCCGGCGACGTGCGGCGCAACCTGTTGTCGGACTTCGCGAGCATCAATCGCAACGGCAAGATCGCGATGAAGCTCGAGGCCGGCGACGGGATCGTCGGCGTGCAGACCTGTACCGACCAGGACGATGTGCTGCTCACCACCAAGCTCGGCAAGTGCATCCGCTTCGCGCTCACCGACGTGCGTGTGTTCAAGGGGCGCGATTCCACCGGCGTGCGCGGCGTCAAGCTTGCCGACGGTGACGAGGTCGTGAGCCTGACGCTCCTGCATCATGTCGATGCGGATACGGCCGAAGCGCGCGCGTATCTGAAACAGGCGAACGCCGCGCGCCGTGCGGCGCTGGGCGAGGAGGAGCCTCCGGTCGAGGAGGTCGCCGAGGACGAAGAGAATATCGAAGAAGCGACGCTGACGCCGGAACGCTATGCCGCCCTTGGCGCCAAGGAGCAATTCGTGCTCGCCGTTTCCGAAAACGGCTTCGGCAAGCGCACGTCGTCCTACGAATACCGTGTCACCGGCCGCGGCGGTTCGGGAATCGTTGCCATGGGCATGGGCCGGAAGAACACTGCCATCATCGCCGCGTTCCCGGCGGAAGAGTCCGACGATCTGATGCTGATCAGCGACGCCGGCCAGACCATCCGCGTGGCGGTCAGCGGCATCTCCGTCCAGGGCCGCGCCGCACAGGGCGTCACTGTATTCCGTGTCGACGAAGGCGAACGCGTCGTATCGGTGGAACGCATCGAGGATGTGTCCGACGATCAGGGGGCGGGTTAGGGGGCGTCATGACCAAGAACCTGATCGGTCTATATCCGGGCACCTTCGACCCATCGACTTTGGGCCATGTCGACATCATCAAGCGCGCGGTAAAGATCGTCGATCATCTCGTGATCGGCATCGTGGCGGCGAACGATTCCAAGAAGCAGATGTTCAGCCTGACCGAACGCGTCGACATGATGCGGCATGAGGCGGAAGCGTTGAGCGAGGGAAGGGCGACGATCGAGGTCAAGCCCTTCGATGTTCTGCAGGTAAAATTTGCACACCAGATAGGTGCAGCTATCGTGATCCGCGGCCTGCGCGCGGTGTCGGATTTCGAGTACGAATTCCAGATGGCAGCGATGAACCAGCGCATGGACAAGGAGATAGAGACGGTCTTTCTCATGGCCGATCCGCGCAACCAGGCCATCGCGTCGCGTCTGGTGAAGGAAATCGCGATGTATGGCGGCGACATTTCGCAATTCGTGACGCCTTATGTCGCCGAACGTCTTGTCAAACGATGCAAAGAGTTAGGAGCAAAAAGCTGATGGCACGCGATCCCGAGAATACGTTGATCATGGACTTGAAGTCGGGACCTGTGGTCATCGAACTGAAACCGGATGTGGCGCCGAACCATGTTGCGCGCATCAAGGAGCTGACGCGGCAGGGCTTCTACGATGGCGTCGTGTTCCATCGCGTGATCCCGGGCTTCATGGCCCAGACCGGCGACCCGACCGGCACGGGTTCGGGCGGCTCCGATCTCGATGATCTGCGTTCGGAATTCTCCAACGAGAAGCACACGCGCGGCACGGTGTCGGCAGCGCGCACCTCGGATCCGCACAGCGCCAACAGCCAGTTCTTCATCTGCTTCGATAACGCGCCGTGGCTCGACCGCCAGTATTCGGTCTGGGGCCAGGTTGTCGAAGGCATGGAGAATGTCGACGCCATCAAAAAGGGCGGCGAGCACAACAATGGCGCCATCTCCGGTGAGCCGGACAAGATTCTGAAAATGCGCGTTGAGGCCGATCCCGCCTGAGAATCAGGATCGATGTTTGGCTTCCCACGCCATGCAGTCGCTGTAGGACCGGTCGAAAACCGCGCGTTGCGTGTCGGGATCCTCGCCTTCATAGGCCGAATCGATGGCTCGTTGCTTCGCGAGAGTGGTGCAATGGACGTCGGGGGCAACAGCTTGAGACGCTGGTTGCTCCGCTGAACCCGTCGCATTTGCCATCTGGGGCGCAGGCGCCGGGGTGCTCGGCGATGAATCGCCGAAGAAATCGCTGCTCCCGCAGCCCGAAAGACCGGCCGCCAAAGCCGCAATCAGAATGTAACGCATCGTCTGCCTCCGCTGCCGCACCATAGCGTGCCTGAGGCGATGCACAAATGGTCCGAAGAGGTCGTTTCGCGGGTTTAATGTCGTGAATCCACCGGAAGCGCCATCAGGCTTCAAGCGCCGATTTTCAGGGCGCGATCGCGCCTGGGTCCGGTCCGTGCGGTCCGGTGCAATAGCAAGGCGTCCCGACGGGCGCGGGTGTGCTCATCGTGCAGACCGCGGTGTGCGTGACGCACTTCGCGGATGGAGCGCTCGCTGGCTGGCTGGCCTCGCACATGGCCGCAACTTTTTCCGGCGGATACTTCGCGCGCAGGGCATCCGCCTTGGTCTTGTCGCAGGTGCCCACCGGTTGCGCCTGCGCGGAGGCGGCGCTCAACACCGTCAGAAACGTCCAGACAAACAGACTGACACGCATGATCAGGGCCTAGTTGGAGACAATACGCAGCTTGGTTCCGCTCCGCTGCAGGGCATAAACCGACTTGTTGGGATCGAGCGCGAACGTCACCGGAATCACGCCGACATATCCGCCTGAGCCCTGGCTCACGGCTTTGCTGGCGCTCAGCCAGTAAAGCGAGATCGGCTGCAATGCGTCGTCCGGGTGCTGAAGGACGATGTATTGATAGTGCCGGTAGGGTTGATCGACCGCCCAGACGTAGACATGTCCATTCGGTGCGCTGTCGAGAACGTCGTCGGTGCTGACGCCGCTGATTTCGCCTTCGTAACTGACCCAATAGGCGTTGTCATGAACGATGAGCTTGTCGAAGTTCAGATAGAGCCACCAGCCAACCGAAAACGCGATCAGCACGAACCCCGCAATCCAGGTGGAGCGGAAGTAGGTCTCGCTTTCGTGGATCAGCACGCTCTGCGTCGCATCGGGGGACGGAAATTTCATCGTGCAGTCGCGGAAATTCTGAAAAGCGCGCACGGGCACGATGAGCGAAAACAGGATGGCAAACAGAAACGGCCCGTAGTCCGAGGCCAGTTTCGTCATGTTGGTTGCGAGATCGGTTTCAGCCTGCATCAAAATCCGGCGACGGCGAACAGCCCCGCACCACGATGAACCCTTGCCTGGAGAAGATAACATTCTTTCCGGGAAAGAGAGAACATAGGGAAAAATACTGAGCTACGGCTACAATGAAAAAAGAAAACAATTTATTCAAGTACAAATAAATCTTGGCTCTCGAATCGATCTATACTTTATCAATGTTTATTTTTCTTCGCCTAAATATTGCCTCGAACTGCAGCGATCGGGGGCGTTCAATTTCTGCGATCCGCTTGCAAACGGCAACTTGTGCTATAAAACAATGGATAGGGCTGGATTTTCGAAACGAACGCAGCGGCGCTGCGGCGGAGACGAAAGTGCGGGCTGCGTTCATCAGTCGAAAATCTGGCCGGCATGAATCGGTCTGGGGCATCGCAGCGGTGCAACGCACTTGCCACCGTGGCGCGGAAGGAGGCTGTGGGTGAGCGTCCTGATACCGAACCCGGGCCCCGGAATCGGATTTCCGCCGCCGGACAAGGATGTAGGTGCCTACTTCCCGCTGTGTGCGCCGGACTGCCAGGAAGACACGTTTGAGATTGGCCTCGTGCTCGGCGGCACGGTGTCGGCCGGCGCGTACACCGCGGGTGTTCTCGATTTTCTTGTCGAAGCGCTCGATGCCTGGACGGCCGCGAAGGACGTGCTGGATCCGGTTGCGCCCGATCACAACGTGAAGATCAAGATTCTGGCCGGAACATCGGGTGGTGGCGTCAACTCTGTAATGCTGGCCCGCGCGCTGGGCTACGCATTTCCGCATCCCGGTCCTGGCGTGTCGCAGGAAGATTTGGCGAAAAACCCCCTGTTCGATGTGTGGGTCAACCAGATCGACATTCAAGGTCTCTTGGATACAACCGATCTTGAGCGGTCCGGCGCGATCAGCGCTTTGCTGTGCGCCGACGTCATTGAAAGCTCCGCGTCGGCCGCGGGTGCCTACAAGGGCGAGGCTCTTGGAAAGCTCGGCACGCCGGCCATCCGCTCCTACGTCGAGCAGCTTCTTCCGGTGGTGCTGACGCTGACCAATCTGCGTGGCGTCCCGTTTTCCACCGACTTTCGCGGTACGACCGGCCGCTCGGAATACTATATCGACCGCGCCGATCATGTGCGCTTTGCGGTCGATATTACCGGACAGCACCCTCCGGATGCGAGGAAACTCCGTCCATTCGACGTTGGGATCAGCGACACACCTTGTGCCGGCATCCAGCCATGGTCGACCATTGTGCGCGCGGCGCGCGGAACGTCTGCCTTTCCCATCGGCCTCCCGCCCCAGACCATCTCACGCGATGTCGAGCACTATCGCTATCGCTATCTGACGGTACAGACGGACAAGGACAATCTGGAGGTGATCTGGCAACGTCCCGCATGGGAATACATGATCCCGATCGGTGCGGACAACGCGACGCCTTACCAGTTCCTCGCGGTCGACGGCGGCTGTATCAACAACGAGCCGATCGAATACGCGCGCCAGCATCTGGCGGGCGTCCTGGGGCACAACCTGCGAAAGGCCGATGAGGCCCACCGCGCGGTCGTTCTCTGCGATCCCTTTGCCGACAAGCCGGACATAGGGTTTCTGGCCGATGCCGGCATCTTCAAAACTGCGGGGGCAACGCTCGGGGCGCTGATCGGCTCCGGACGCTATGCGACCGCCGATCTCGACCTGTTTACAGACGAAAACGTCTACAGCCGTTTCCTCGTCAATCCGATCCGCGCAAATCCGGCCGGCGGCGTGTGGACCGCCGGCGATGCGATCGCGTCATCCAGTCTCGCTGCCTTCATGGGGTTCATGTGCCGCGCGTTCCGCGAACACGATTTCCTTCTGGGCCGCGCGAACTGCCAGTCGTTCCTCAAGAAACATTTTGCGCTCGATCGCAAAAACTCGCTGTTCAACAGATGGACTGAGAAGCAGAAGGGCGACGCCCAATTCCTGCCCATCATTCCGCTGATGCCATCCGTCTCGGCCGATCTGCCGATCCCCGCGTGGCCGCGTTCTGCCTTCCATCCGGAAACGATCCGCGATGCGCTGTGCACGCGGCTTTCGAAGTTCACGGAAGTGACGGTCGCGCCGGTTCTCGGAATCCAGTCGCACCCGATCGCGTGGCTGATCGCCAAAATGCTGTCCGGACTGGAAGGCAAGGGCGTCGACGAGGTGATCGGGCTGATCCGTCAATCGCTGCAAGAAGCACATCTGCTCTAGGGAACGCGCAATGTTCGGCAGCCAGGTTCTCGAAACCGCGACAGGCCTGATCTTCGTATTCCTGTCGGTGTCCCTCATCACCACCGCCTTGCAGGAACTGATCGCCTCTCTGACGAAGCTTCGCGCGCTTACCCTGCGCAGCGGACTCAAATCGATGCTGGCCGATGGAAAGCAGGGGCTGGGGCTTTATGAGAAGATCATAGGTCATCCGGCCGTGGCACCGACGGGCCCATTGCCGTCCTACGTTTCCGCCCAGCAGTTTTCGAGTGCCGTGCTCGATACGCTGGGAGGTGCGGCTTTGATGCCCTCGGCCATCACATCGCTGCGCATTGCGGTGCAGAACATGCCGGATTCGCCGTTGAAGCCCGTTCTCATCAGCATGTTTCGCGAAGGCGAAACCGATATGAGCAAGTTCGAGGGCCGACTGCAGCAGTGGTTCGACCAGAGCATGGATCGCGTGTCCGGCAGCTACAAACGCATTTCGCAGATATTGAGTCTGGCGATTGGCGCGGCGCTGGCATTCCTGTTTCAGATCAACACGATCGGAATCCTCGGCTTGTTGTGGAGTGAAGAGCCGCTGCGGAAGGCCACAAACAGTGCGGTGAGCGCCTATCTGGCCTCGCCCGACACCGGGAGCCAGTCGCTTCAGAGGGTGAGCGATGCCATGAGCCTCTTTGGCTTGCGCCCGATCTGGGAATCCCATCCGGCGTTCGATGCAACGTGGTTCATCGGCTGTGCGCTGACCGCGGTTGCCGTCAGTTTCGGTGCGCCGTTCTGGTTCGACCTGCTTCAACGCTTTGTCAATTTGCGTGGAACGGGGCCTGCACCAGATACTAAGAAAAGCTAAGAGCATTTTTTCAGGAAAGGCCGGCCATGCCCACGATCTCAGAAATCTTCAAATCCGTAGCGCCGAACGCGAAATCGAATTACGCCGAGGGTTTCACGAACGCGCAGGACCTCCTTTTTCAATTCGGTATCAACACACCGCTTCGCGTATCCCACTTTCTCGCACAGGTTCTGCATGAGACGGGCGGCGGGACGGTATTGTTCGAGAATCTGAACTACACGACACCCGCGCGGCTGCTGCAGATTTTCGGCGTCGGCAACCACTCGGCCGCGATCCGTCCCGAGGAAGTCGGTGGCCTGATCGGCAATCCCGAGGCGCTTGCAGAGCGCGTCTATGGTCTTGGCAACCCGCGCAAGGCCAAGGAACTTGGCAACACCAGACCCGGCGACGGCTTTCGCTACCGCGGCGCCGGCGCGCTTCAGACCACGGGCGGCGCGAACTACAAAAAAATGGGCGACCTCTCCGGCGTCGATTTCTACAATCAGCCCGAACTGATCGTCGATCCGGCGCATGTGCTCAAACCCGCAATCCATGAATGGGATCGGGGCAAGCTGAATGCCGCCGCCGACAAGAACGACATCCGCACGATCACGCGGGTCATCAACGGCGGCTACAATGGCTTGGCTGAGCGCCAGGCCTGGTTCAACAAGATCTGGCCGCTCGCCAATGACACCGCGGCGCCGCAGGACCCGTCACAGGCCGCCAAGCCCGACACCTCCACGCGGTGGTTGCAGCAGGCACTCGACGATCTTGGCTATCAGCCCAAACTGACCGTGGACGGACGCTACGGCGACCAGACCACCGCGGCCGTGAAATGGTTTCAGCAGCTTGCAAACATCGGTGTCGATGGCGTCGCAGGGGATGTCACGCGGGCAGCGATAAAGCTTCGGCTGGCTGCCATCCGCGCCGCATAGCATGATGCCGCCAGCGCGCTGCGCGGAGCGCCGAAACGGCGGCGGCCGTCGTCATGAGACGGCGGTCGTCGATGGCGGTGACGAATCCCGAGGCTTTCCCGTGTGGATCGGGAATGCGCAGAATGCCGGAACAAGGCCAGCCGCCGTCGTCCATTTGGTGTTTGAGCAGCCGAGAAGAAAGCTCGCGCTTTGGGCCACCTGATCGATTCAAAACGGTGCCTTCGAGCTTCAGGGCAAGGCCGAAGCAACGCTCAGGATGTTCGCCATCTTCGGGCTCGATGCGCGGTGCCGACGGGATGATCCGGCGCAGGCGCTCCATCTCAATCGCAAGGTAATGCGGCGACAGCCACCAATATGGCGCGCATGCGCGCGCGGCATGGTCTGTCAGCCAGCGCAAGCCGCTCTGGATGCGAAAATGATCCGCGGGGAGAAACTGCGCCAGCGCACGGAGCGCGGTCGCCGTCACTTCGGGGTGTGCTTTGCACCAGTCATGGCCTGCGTTTCCGAACCGGTAGGTTGCGAAGCCGCCTTCCGCCAACTGGAACCGCGCGAGCGCCGCATAGTCCTTTGGTTCGACCGTCGCCGAAAGCGTGTTGAGAAACAGGATGACGCAGGCGGTGCTGTCCGCATCGGCTGGGCAGCGCCAATTGTAGGCCCAGCCGCCATGCGGTTCGCGCGCGGTCTGGAGGAATTCCGCAGCCGCAAGCAACACCCTTCGGACCGGTCCACGCGAATTGCCGCGCGCACAGGACGCGAGCCGCAATCCGATGAAAGCGGTTGTCCATGCATCGGATCGTCCCGGGCGCAATTGGAAATCGCGCCAAGCGCCGTCAAGGTCCTGATGGCGGAGCAGAAACCGGACGCCGTTCTCAAGCTGCTTGTGCGGACTCACCGAATGCGTTCCATCGGCTGAGAAGAGCCGTGCCGCTGATACCCACGCCAATCGAAACGCTTCCGTTCGGCGACAGGTTGAGCGCCACGACTCCATGGTCCGGAAGTGCCGATATCTCGGCAAAGAGCGCGCGATAAGTGGAATCGCCGATGCCATTGGCACTCTGCTGCCGCAAGAGCGCGTCGCGGATGCGTGCCTGTCCTTCGTAAGCCGCGGATGCCCGGAAGAACAGCGTGATACCCGTAGTTTCGCTGCTTCGATCCTTGGCGATGCTCATGCCGAGCCGAAGCCAG
>Ga0157369_10011137_pt1 | contig 10226 bp, 8 predicted proteins | sample C25metaG_FD_113461 | JGI IMG/M metagenome (GOLD analysis project Ga0157369, IMG submission 113461) | Corn rhizosphere microbial communities from Kellogg Biological Station, Michigan, USA - C2-5 metaG | ecosystem: Host-associated > Plants > Roots > Rhizosphere > Soil | place: USA: Michigan...
CGGCCCGGTCCGCGGAGAAGGCGGTAGCGCGCCACGCGCCGTCCTCGATCTCGAGGGCGGAGGCGAGGTCTGTGCCCGTCCCGAGCCGGATCGCGCGCTTGGCGTTCCGGACGCCGACCGGCGAGTTGCGGGCGATCGTCCCGGCGATCCCGGAGGCCGCCAGCAGCGCCTCCCCCGCCGGGACCACGCGGTCGACCACGCCGAGAGCGAGCGCCTCGGCGGCGTCGATCCGGCGGGCGGTGTAGATCAGCTCTGCGGCGCGGGCCGTCCCGATCCGGCGCGGCAGCAGCTGGGTGCCGCCGAGACCGGGGATCACGCCGACGGACACCTCCGGCAGGCCGACGACGGCTGTCTCGTCCGCGACCACGAGGTCGCTGAGCAGGGCGAGCTCGAGGCCGCCCCCGAGCGCGTACCCCGCGACCGCGGCGACCACCGGCACCGGGACGGCGAGGAGCGCCGCGGCCATCCGCCGGTAGACGACGCGCTGGGCGCGCAGCTGCTCGTCGGAGTACCCGTTCCGCTCCTTGAGGTCCGCCCCCACGCAGAAGGCCCGGGAGCTGCTCGAGGACAGGACCACCGCGCGCAGGTCGTCGTCCGCGGCCAGTGCCACGAAGGCGGCGCCCAGCTGCCGGGCCAGCTCGGTGGAGATGGCGTTCAGGGCGTCCGGGCGGTCGAGGACGACATGAGCGAGGGCCCCCGCCGGCACGAGGTCGTCGCCGTCCGCCCGCTCGACCCGGACGACGGCGGCTTTCCCTGCGCTGTCCATGGCGCCGAACGCTAGTCGAGGTCGATGAGGCGGCGGACCGGACCGGCCCGGGCGACGAGCAGCGGCCGCATCAGCCCGAACCCCCGTACCTGCCGTACCCGCTGGGGCACGAGCACCAGGTCGGGCTGGGCGGCGAGCAGCTCGCCCGTGCCGGGATCCGTGACGACGGTGCCTGGCTGGGCCAGCGCGGTGAGGCGGCTGGCGAGGTTGACCGTCGGACCGTAGACGTCGCCGAGGCTGCGGAGCACCTGACCGTGGGCGAGGCCTACCCTGACGTCGGGCACGACGTCGTCCACGGCCATCTGCTCCGACAGCGACAGCCCGATGACGGCGCCGTCGGCGGGGCCGTCGGCGATGAAGAGCACCTCGTCGCCGACCGTCTTGACCACGCGGCCCCCGCCCGCGGTGACGACGTCCGACGCCAGGCCCTCGAACCGCTGCACGAGCACACCGAGCTCGTGCTGCTCGAGCCGCTGGGACAGGCGCGTGTACGAGACGAGATCGGCGAAGCCGACCGTGAGCGGCGAGGCGGTGGCCACGTCGCCCGCCTCGGCCGCGCCCGCGAGCCATCCGGCCGTCGCGGCGAGGTGGCGGCGCCAGACGTGCACGAGCAGCACCTCCAGGTCCTCGGCCAGCGCATCGAGCCGGTCGAGGGCCTGCTCGGGCCCGGGACGGCCGGCCGCGGCGAGGTGCTCGAGCAGGGCCTCGGTCTGCCAGCTGACGAGGCGGTCCGCGCTCTGGCCCACCGCTCGGGCGAGCGCGATCGCGGTGGCCTCGTCGAGCAGCCCGGACCGCACCAGCCGGGTGACCCGGGCGAGGGCCTCGACGTCGGCATCGGTGAAGGCGACGTCGCCGTCGGAGACGTTCGCGAACCCCAGCGCGCGCCACAGCCTCCGGGAGGCAGCCTGCGCGACGCCGGCCTGGGCCGCGACCTCACGACGGCGCCATCGGCGCGGTCCTCCGAGGAGCTGGCGTTCCAGCTCGGCTGGATCGGTCACGGGCGCTGGGGGAAGGGCAGGATCCGCGCCCCTTCGGGCGGCTCCCCGTCGGACGGTGCGGCGGGTGGTGCGGCGTCGTCCTCGACGGGCGAGTCGGGCACCGGGGTCCTGCGCACCTGCTCCTGCAGCGCATGCAGCCGGCGCACCGTCTCACGCTCGCGCGCGGCCGCGTCGTCGAGCGCGTCGTCGAGCGCGTCGTCGATGCCGTCGTCGATGCCGTCGTCGAGTGCGGCGTCCGGGGCCCGCCCGGGACCGATCTGCAGGTAGCGGCCGCCGAGCTCCTCGTCGGCGCCCGGCCGGTGCTCGCGCTGCCCGCGCCGGAACCGCCGCGCGGGGGCGGCGAGGCGCTCCGCGACGTCGTCGGCGACGGCCAGCAGGCCGTGCTGCATCCGGGACACCCCCGGGACGTCGGTCATCGTGAATCGGGCCCCGCCCTCGGTGGTCACCGAGAGGGTGCCGGTGCGCAGCAGCCGCTCGCCGAGGCGCTGGGCGACGACGACGTCGGTGATGCCGCGCAGCGGCAAGTCGTGACCGGTGCGCCGGACGAGCCCCGCCCGCTCGAGGAGCCGCTCGTCGGTGAGCACGTAGAGGGTGGTCCACCAGGTCGCGAACGGCCAGATCACCCAGCGGAGCGCGACGACGGCGGCCACGGCCCCGACCACGGCACGAATCGTTCCCTGGGTCGGACCCGCCGGGACAGCGCCGAGCGCGTAACCGGCAGCAGGCGCGAGCAGGAGCAGGACCAGCGCGGGACGAACGAGCCGCCGGGCGTGGGGGTGCAGCACGAGCAGCGCCGTCTCGTCGTCGGCGAGCACCTTCTCGGGCAGCCCCATGACTGCAGATGATGCCGCCTCGCGGCGTCCCGTTGTCAGACTGCCCGCACGTGCGCGACGTCACCGGCGGCCAGCGCCCGCAGGCCGTCGGCGGTCGCGACGACCAGGCGGCCGTCGTCGTCCACCTCCTCCGCCGTCCCCCGCAACACCTCCCCGGCGCCCGCGCCCGGCAGCCGCACCTCGACCTGGAGCCCCAGCGTCAGGCAGGCCTCCCGGTAGGCGGCGCCGACGCCGGCGGCCCGCGCGTCGCCCGCGGCGTCCACCCACTGCCGGTAGCGGACGGCGACGGCGCGCAGGCAGGCGCGCAGCACGGTGTCGCGGTCGAGGGTCGCCGCGCCCGTCAGCCGCAGCGAGGTCGCGGTCGGCACGGGCAGCTCGGCGCGGTGCTGGTCGACGTTGAGGCCGAAGCCCACGACCGCGGCGACAGGGCCGCCGTCCGGGCGCGTCACGGCCTCCGCGAGCACCCCGCACACCTTGCGCCGTTCGCCGAGCTCCGGCTGCTGCCCCCGTTCGGGCTCGGGCACGAGCACGTCGTTCGGCCACTTGAGCCCGGCGGGCACGCCGCAGGTCCTGCGCAGCGCGTCGACCACGCCGAGACCCGTGAGCAGTGGCAACCACGACCAGCGGGCCGGCTCGACCGGGGGGCGCAGGAGCAGCGACACGGCGAGCGCCGCCCGCGGCGGCGCCTCCCAGCTGCGCCCCAGCCGCCCGCGCCCCGCCTCCTGGTGGTCGGCGACCAGGACGAGCCCCTCGGGCTCCCCGGCCCGGGCACGCGCGGCCACGTCGGCGTTCGTCGAGCCGGTGCTCGCGACGACCTCCACCGCGCGCCAGACGGCGTCCGGGCCCTCATCGCCCTCGGCACGCCGGGTGAGAGCGCGGGCCAGGGCAGCCTGCCGCAGCGGCGGCCGGTCGAGGTCCGTCCAGGGGTTGGTCGCGGGGCTCACGAGCCCAGTGTCCGCCCCCGCGGCTAGTCTCGGCGCATGGCGGAGCCGATCACCCAGGGGGAGCCGGTCAGGCAGAATCCGCCGGCGGCGGGGGACATCCACACCACGGCAGGCAAGCTCGAGGACCTGCGCCGCCGCGAGGAGGCGGCCCTGCACGCGGGCTCGGCCCGGGCGGTGGAGAAGCGCCACGCGCAGGGCCGCAAGACAGCCCGTGAGCGCGTCGAGGCCCTGCTCGACCAGGGGTCCTTCGTCGAGCTGGACCGCTTCGCGCGCCACCGCACCCGCAACTTCGGGCTGGAGGAGCAGCGCCCCTATGGCGACGGCGTCGTCACCGGCCACGGGACGATCGACGGCCGGCAGGTCTGCGTGTTCGCGCAGGACTTCACCGTCTTCGGCGGCTCCCTGGGCGAGGTCTTCGGCGAGAAGATCGTCAAGGTGATGGACCTGGCGATGCGGATCGGGTGCCCCGTGATCGGCATCAATGACTCCGGCGGCGCGCGCATCCAGGAGGGGGTCGTCTCGCTCGGCCTCTACGGCGAGATCTTCCTGCGCAACGTCCACGCCAGCGGCGTCGTCCCGCAGATCTCCCTGGTGATGGGACCGTGCGCGGGCGGGGCCGTGTACTCCCCCGCCATCACCGACTTCACCGTGATGGTCGACCAGACGTCGCACATGTTCATCACCGGGCCCGACGTCATCCGGACGGTGACCGGCGAGGACGTCGGCTTCGAGGAGCTCGGCGGCGCCCGGACGCACAACACCCGCTCCGGCAACGCGCACTACCTGGCGACCGACGAGGACGACGCGCTCGACTACGTCCGCGCCCTGCTGTCGTACCTCCCGTCGAACAACCTCTCCGACCCGCCGTCGGTCGAGGCCGCCGCCGAGGTGGAGGTCACGGACGCCGACCTCGAGCTGGACGCCCTCGTCCCCGACTCCCCCAACCACCCCTATGACATGCACACCGTGATCGAGCACGTGCTCGACGACGGCGAGTTCCTCGAGGTGCAGGCGCTGTTCGCGCCGAACGTCGTGGTCGGCTTCGGGCGGGTCGAGGGCCGGCCCGTGGGGGTGATCGCGAACCAGCCGCTGCACTTCGCGGGCACGCTGGACATCGACGCCTCCGAGAAGGCGGCGCGGTTCGTGCGGACGTGCGACGCCTTCAACGTGCCGGTGCTGACCTTCGTCGACGTCCCCGGGTTCCTGCCCGGCACCGACCAGGAGTGGAACGGCATCATCCGGCGCGGCGCGAAGCTCATCTTCGCCTACGCGGAGGCCACCGTCCCGAAGGTCACGGTGATCACGCGGAAGGCCTACGGCGGCGCGTACGACGTGATGGGGTCCAAGCACCTGGGCGCGGACGTGAACCTCGCATGGCCGAGCGCGCAGATCGCGGTGATGGGAGCGCAGGGCGCGGTGAACATCCTCTATCGGCAGGAGCTCGCCCGGGCCGCCGACGGGGGCGGCGATGTCGAAGCGGAGCGCCGGCGCCTGATCGAGGACTACGAGGACACGCTCGTCAACCCCTACATCGCCGCCGAGCGGGGCTATGTGGACGCCGTCATCGCCCCGTCCCGGACCCGGGTCGAGATCGTCCGCGCGCTGCGGATGCTCCGGACGAAGCGGCAATCGCTGCCGCCCAAGAAGCACGGGAACATCCCGCTGTGAGCGCGCCTCCCGCTGCCGAAGGACCCCTGCTCCGGGTCGTCGCCGGCGACGCGACGCCGGAGGAGATCGCGGCGGTCGTGGCCGCGGTCGCCGCGGCGACGGACGGGTCCTCAGCCGAGGCGGCGTCCGCGGGTACCGCCGGAACCTCCGTCTGGTCCGCGCCCGGTTACGCCCACCGCAACATCCGCGGCACGTTCACCCCCGGCCCGGACGGCTGGCGCACCTCGTTCTGGCCACGCTGAAGCGCTAGAAGCGGCCCGGCCAGAAGGCCGCGAGCTGCCCGGCGAGGTAAGCCCAGACCGACGACATGGCGAGGACCCAGCCGGCGGACCAGCGAGCGCCCCGGCTCCAGAGCACCAGCGCCAGCACGAATCCGCCGGCCACGGTCGCGGTGATCGCGCCGGGTGCGTTGCCCAGCTCTCGGGCGGCGGCATCGAGGAAGCACACGGCTTGGGCCGCCAGCGCCAGGAGCCCGACCAGCAGCCCCGTGGCGGGATTGTCGAGCCGCCGGACCGACGCGACGTCACCTTCCATGGACCCACCGTCTCATGCGGAGCCGCCTGAGAAGAGGCTCCGCGCCCACCGACGACCGTCGCCTCGGCACGGGGGCGCCGTCACGCCAGCCGGGCGGCTCGCGCGAGGAGGTAGCGCTGCTCCGGGGTGCTCGTGGTCGCGCTCGCCGCGAGCAGGTACTCCTCGCGCGCCTGCACCGTGTCGCCCGCCATCTCCAGCAGGTGCGCACGGACGGCGTGGAGCCGCTGGTCGAGCTGCGCCCGGCGGCCCCGCAGCAGTGGGTCGACGATCGCGAGGCCCGCGTCCGGTCCCTCGACCATGGCGACGGCCACGGCGCGGTTGAGGGTGACGGCGGGGCCGGGGGCGATCCGGGCCAGCATCTCGTAGAGCACGGCGATCTGGGCCCAGTCGGTGTCCTCCGCGCGCTCCGCCTCGGCGTGCACGGCCGCGATCGCCGCCTGCAGCTGGTAGGGCCCCACCGGCCCGACCGGGAGCGCCGCCTCGACGAGCGCGACGCCCTCTTTGATCTGTGCCCGGTTCCAGTGGGTGCGGTCCTGCTCGGCCAGCGGGACGAGCGCGCCGTCCGGACCGGTCCGTGCCGACCGGCGGGCGTCGGTCAGCAGCATGAGCGCGAGGAGGCCGGCGACCTCCCCGACATCCGGCAGCCGGTCGTGCAGCAGGCGCGCCAGACGGATCGCCTCCTGCGCCAGCTGGACGTCGTACAGACCGGGTCCGGCTGTCGTGGTGTGGCCCTCGGTGAAGATGAGATAGAGCACGTGCGACGCCGCCGCGAGCCGGCCGGGCAGCTGGTCGGCGGTCGGCCGACCGAACCGCGCGCCCGCCGCGCGCAGCCGCGCCTTCGCCCGGCTGACCCGCTGCGCCATCGTCGCCTCCGGCACGAGGAACGCGCGCGCGATCTGGGCGGTCGTCAGGCCACCGACGGCGCGAAGCGTCAGCGCGACCTGGGCGGGCGGCGGGAGCACAGGGTGGCAGCAGAGCAGCAGGAGAACGAGCGAGTCGTCGGCATCGTCCTCGCGCAGGTCCGCGGTCTCGCGCGGGTCTAGCCGGGCGACGAGCAGCTCCCGCCTGGTCCGCGCCAGGTCGCTGCGGCGGGCGTCCACCAGCCGCCGGGACGCCACCGTGACGAGCCACGAGCCGGGGTCGTCGGGCACGCCGTCGACGGGCCACTGCCGCGCGGCCGCGAGCAGCGCCTCCTGCAGGGCGTCCTCCGCCGAGTCGAGGTCCCCGTAGCGGCGCACGAGCGCGGCCAGGACGCGCGGCGCGCAGGGGCGCCACGCGACCTGGAGCGCTCGGTCGACCTCGGCGGGCCTGACCGGCGCGCGCTCAGTCGTCGCCGCCCCCGCCCCACATCGCCGGCCGCAGCTCGACGACGTCGCCCGGGCCGGCGAACTGCACGGCGATCTCCTCGGCCCGCTCGCGGGTCGCGCAGTCCACCATGAAGAAGCCGGCCAGGTGCTCCTTCGACTCGGCGTACGGGCCGTCCGTGGCGAGCGGTCCGTCGGAACCCCACCGGTAGACCGTCGACGAGGTCGGCGCCCCCAGCGCCTCGGCGATGACCCACTCCCCCGACTCGTGCAGCTCGGCCAGCAGCGCGTCGAACTGCTTGTCCATCTCCGCCCGCCGCTCCGGGGGGATCGCGCGCCCCTGGGGGGTGTACTCGATCGTCGGGTGGCCCCAGGGGTCGGGGTTGCTGTGGATGAGGATCACGTACTTCACGACAGGGATCTCCTCGGTGTCGGCGTCAGGGCCCCAGCGGCCCGACGTCCTCAAGGTCGGAGCCGTCGGGCGGTTTTCGACACCGCCGATCCTCGCGCACTAGCGGGTGCGCGGGCGCACCGTCGGGAAGGCGAGGGTCTCCCGGATGGACGCGCCCGTCAGCATCATGACGAGCCGGTCGACGCCCATCCCGAGGCCGCCGGTGGGCGGCATGCCGTACTCCAGCGCCGTCAGGAAGTCCTCGTCGAGCTGCATCGCCTCCGGATCCCCGCCGGCGGCGAGCACCGACTGCTCGGTGAGCCGCCGGCGCTGCTCCAGCGGGTCGACGAGCTCGCTGTACGCGGTGGCGATCTCGGTGCCGAAGGCCACGAGATCCCACCGTTCGGCGAGCCGCGGGTCGTCGCGGTGCGGGCGGGTCAGCGGCGAGACGTCGGTCGGGAAGTCGAGGTAGAAGGTCGGCTCGACCGTGGCGTGCTCGACCAGCCGCTCGTACATCTCCAGCAGGACGGCGCCCCTGGACCATGCCGGGTCGACCGGCACCTGCGTCCGTTCGCAGAGCCGGAGGAGCTGCTCCCGGCTGGTGTCGGCGTCCACCTGCTCGCCGACGGCGCGCGAGATCGCCTCGGCCACGGTCAGCGCGGGCCAGGGACCGGCCAGGTCGACCTCGACGACATCCCCGTCGCCCCGTCGCCGGGCCACCGGCGCCCCGTTCGCGGCGACCGCCGCCTCGACGACGAGCTCGCGGGCGAGCTCGAGCATGTCCCGGTAGTCGGCGTACGCGAGGTACGCCTCGAGCATCGTGAACTCGGGGTTGTGCTTGAACGACAGGCCCTCGTTGCGGAAGGTGCGGCCGAGCTCGAAGACCCGCTCCATCCCGCCCACGCACAGCCGCTTGAGGTACAGCTCGGGGGCGATGCGCAGGTAGACCGTCAGGTCGAGTGCTGCCATGTGGGTGACGAACGGGCGCGCGGTGGCCCCGCCGTGCACCGGCTGCAGCTGCGGGGTCTCGACCTCGAGGAAGCCCCGCGACACCAGCGACGTCCGCAGGCTCGTGACAGCACGCGAGCGGGCGGTCAGCAGCTCCCGGGCCTGCGGCCGGAGCACGAGGTCGAGGTAGCGCTGCCGTACCCGCGCCTCCGGGTCGGTCAGGCCCGCGTGCTTGTCCGGCAGCGGCCGCAGGCACTTCGACGTCAGGGTCCACGTCTGCGCGGCCACGGACAGCTCGCCGCGGCGGGAGGCGACCACTTCGCCGGTGGCGCCGACGTGGTCGCCGAGGTCGACGTCCCGGAGGAACCGCGCCAGCCCGTCCCGCCCGAGGCGCGAGCTGTCGAGGAGGACCTGGAGGTCCCCGGACCAGTCCCGGAGCAGCGCGAAGCACACCCGGCCGTGGTCGCGGACGGCGACGACGCGTCCGGCGACGCCCGCCACGACGCCCGTGGCCTCCCCCGGCCGCAGGCCCTGGTGCTGCTCGCGGATCTCGGCGCAGCTGCCGGTGCGGGGATACGTCACGGGATAGATCGTCCCGGCGGCCCGCAGCCGCTCGAGGGTGGCGAAGCGGTCCCGCACCTGCTGCGGGAGCGCCGCGGCGGCCGCCGCGACGGTCGAGGCAGCCGGGTCGGCGACGGGTTCCGGCTCCACCGGCGGCCGCGGCACGGGCACCGAGCCGGCCGCGCCTGGGCCCGGAGCCACCCCGCCCGCGGTCGCCAGGGAGCGGGACGAGCCGGGCAGCAGGAGAAAGCCCTCGGCCAGCGCCGAGGCGAACGAGATCTCGACGAGTTCGCGGCGGTCGGCGAAGCACAGGAAGCGCGGCACCCACTCGGGCCGGTACTTCACGTTCGAGCGGTAGAGCGACTCCAGCTGCCACCAGCGTGACGCCACGAGGAGCAGCCGGCGCCAGGCGCGCGCCACCGGGCCCGCGCCGATCCTGGCGCCGTCCTCGAAGGCGGACCTGAACACCGCGAAGTTGAGCGACAGCCGCTCGACCCCGAGCGCGGGCCCGCGGGCGACGAGCTCGGCCACCATGAGCTCGGTGAGGCCGTTGACCGCGTTCCGCTCGCGGCGCATCAGGTCGAGGGAGAGCCCGCGGGAGCCCCAGGGCACGAACGAGAGCAGCGCGACCGGCCGCCCCGCGGGGTCGAGCGCCTCGACGGCCACGCAGGCGGCGTCCGCGGGATCCCCGAGCCGGGACAGCGCCATCGAGAAGCCGCGCTCGGTCTCCCCGTGCCGCCAGCCGTCCGCGAGGGCGACCAGCTGCTCCATCTCCTGCGGTGAGAGCGCGCCGTGACGGCGGACGCGCACGGTGTACCCGGACCGCTTGAGCCGCTGGACGACCTGCCGGACCGGACGCATGTCGGGGTGCTCGAGGTCGAATCTGGCCACGTGGACGACGGCCTCGTCGCCGATCTCGAGCACTTTCAGGCCGGCCCGGTGATAGGCCCTCGCGCCCGCCTCGCTCGCGCCCATCACGGCCGGTACCCAGGCGTAGGTGCGGGCCTCGTCCAGCCACCGCTCGATCGCCGGGGCCCAGTGGTCGGGGTCGCCGACGGGGTCGGCGCTCGCGAGGCTCACCCCCGCCACCACGCGGTAGGTGACCGCCGCCTTGCCCGACGGCGCGAAGATCGCTGCCTTGTCCCGCCGGGTCGCGAAGTAGCTCAGGGAGTCCTGGTCGCCGTGGACGGCCAGCAGCTCGCGGACCTGCCGTTCGCTCTGCGGGGCCAGGTCGGACGCCGCCCGCTGGGGCCGGGTCAGCACGAGCAACGCCGTGAGC
>Ga0157369_10011138_pt1 | contig 10224 bp, 2 predicted proteins | sample C25metaG_FD_113461 | JGI IMG/M metagenome (GOLD analysis project Ga0157369, IMG submission 113461) | Corn rhizosphere microbial communities from Kellogg Biological Station, Michigan, USA - C2-5 metaG | ecosystem: Host-associated > Plants > Roots > Rhizosphere > Soil | place: USA: Michigan...
CCGCAACGCTGGTGGCCCGTGGGCTACGGCGATGCCAACCTCTATCACTTCCATGCCGATGTCGTGGCCAATGGCGCACCTGCCGCTTCCGCCGACAAGGACACCGGCCTGCGCAGCGTCGAGCTGCGCCGGGAGAAGGACCAGTGGGGCAGGGGCTTCGCCTTCGTCGTGAACGGCGTGCCCATCTTCGCCAAGGGCGCCAACCTCATCCCGTTCGATAGCTTCCCCACCCGGGTCACCACGGCGAAGATGGAAGCGATCCTCACCTCCGCCCGCGATGCCAACATGAACATGTTGCGCATGTGGGGTGGCGGCACCTACCAGCCCGATGCCTTCTACGCGCTGGCCGATCGCATGGGCATCATGGTGTGGCAGGACTTCATGTACGGCGGCGCGATCACCCCGTACGACAAGGCCTTCCAGGAGAACGCGCGCATCGAGGCGATCGAGCAGGTTACCCGCCTGCGCGACCACCCCTCCATTGTGTTGTGGGCGGGCAATAACGAAGTGCAGACCGGCTGGGACGACTGGCCGGATCGCCAGGACTTCCGCAAGTTCGTCAACGCCGATGAAGTAAAGAAGATCGACGATGGCATGCGCGAACTTTTCGGCAAGACCCTGCGCGGCGTGGTGAAGGATCTCTCGCCCAATGTCCCTTACTGGGCCAGCTCGCCCAGCACCGATTACGAAGGCCCGGCCAACGTCGAGACTGACGGCGACTTCCATTACTGGAAGGTCTGGTCCGGCTCCGAGCCGATCGACCACTACCTGGATATGACGCCGCGCTTCCAGAGCGAGTACGGCCTGCAGTCGTTCCCGGTCATGGCCACGATCAAGGCTTTCGCCGAAGCCGGCGATATGCAGCCGGAATCGAAGGTGATGCGCGCCCACCAGAAGTTCGCCAACGGCGACGGTAACCAGCGCCTGCTGCTGTACATCCGCGCCGGCTACGGCGAGCCGAAGGATTTCCCGTCGTTCGTGTACCTGAGCCAGGTGATGCAGGCCGAAGGCATCGAGCTGGCCGCCGAGCACCTGCGCAGCGCGCGCCCACGCAGCATGGGTTCGCTGTACTGGCAGCTCAACGACGTGTGGCCGGGTGCCTCCTGGGCCAGCGTGGATTACTTCAACCGCTGGAAGGCCCTGCAGTTCCACGCCAAGCGCTTCTACGCGCCGGTGGATGTCGTGCCGATCCGCCGCGATGGGCACACCGAGGTGTTCGCGGTCTCCGATCGCGTGAAGGATTTCGACGCCACCCTGCGTACCCGTGTGTACGCGATGGATGGCAAGGTGCTGCGCGATAGCAGCCAGCCGGTACACGCCACCGCACTGACGAGCACCTCGGTGCTCAAGGCCGATGATGCCGCACTGCTGAAGGGCGCCGACCCGAAGCGCACGGTTGTCGCCTTTGATCTGGTGGAGCAGGGCAAGCCCGTCGCGAGCCATCTGCTGTACTTCGGTGCGGCCAAGGATCTGGCGCTGCCCAAGCCCGAACTCACGACGAACGTGCACGAGACCGCCCAAGGCCTGGTGATCACCGTGACCGCGAAGCGCCTGGCGCGCGCGGTGTGGGTGGATACCGGTGATGTGGACGTGCGCCTTGCGGATAACGCTTTCGACCTGCTGCCGGGCGAAAGCCGCGACATCCTTGTTTCTGGTAAGGCCGACGCGGCGACGCTTCGTCAGGCACTGTCCGTCACCTCGCTGGTCGATGCACTGAAGGAGACCCACCCGTGAACCCGAGCCGCCGCAACCTTATCAAGTGGCTGTCCCTGGCACCTGGCCTGGCCGTCGCCGGTGGCCTCAGCACGGCCGCGCTGGCGGCGCCGCGTTTCGAGAGCAAGCGCCCGCCGGTAGGCAAGCGCAAGTTCACCAGCCCGGCGGTGGAGAAGCTGCTGGCCTCCACCAAGAAGAAGATCGCCGACCCCGAACTGGCCTGGCTGTTCGAGAACTGCTTCCCGAACACGCTGGATACCACGGTCGAAGTAGGCCGCCTTGATGGCTTCGAAGATACCTTCGTGGTCACCGGCGATATCGATGCCATGTGGCTGCGCGATTCCTCCGCTCAGGTGTGGCCGTACCTGCCGCTGGTGGCGAAGGACGAAGCCCTGCGCAAGCTGTTCCGCGGCCTCATTCGCCGCCAGGCCCGCTGCATCAGCATCGATCCGTATGCCAACGCCTTCATGCCGGACCCGAAGGCCAAGAGCAACATGGATTGGTCGCAGCAGGACCAGACCGACATGAAGCCCGGCGTGGCCGAGCGTAAGTGGGAAATCGATTCGCTCTGCTACCCGGTGCGCCTGGCGCACGGTTACTGGCAGGCCACCGGCGACCGCGAGCCGTTCGACGATAGCTGGCGCGCCGCGACGCAGCTGATCGTGAAGACGTTCAAGGAACAGCAGCGCAAGGACGGCCTGGGCCCGTACCACTTCCAGCGCCCGGCACTGAACCCCACCGATAGCCAGATGCTGCACGGCTTCGGCGCGCCGGCCAAGCCGATCGGCATGATCGTGCAGGAATTCCGCCCGTCGGATGATGCGACCACACTGCCGTTCAACATCCCGGGCAACCTCTTCGCCGTGGTGACCCTGCGCCGCCTGGCGCAGATGCATGGCACGTTCTATGGCGACCAGGGCTTTGCGGCCGAGTGCCACGCGCTGGCCGACGAAGTCGCTGCTGCTACTGAACAGTACGGCGTGATCCGCAACGGCCAGGACGAATACTGGGCGTACGAAGTGGATGGCTACGGCAACCAGCTGTTCATGGATGACGCGAACGTCCCCAGCCTGCTTGCGCTGCCGTATCTCGAGACCACGGCATACGACAAGCGTTATGCGCGCACCCGCGAGCTGGTGTGGAGCAACAAGAACCCGTACTTCTTCAAGGGCACGGCCGGTGAAGGTATCGGCGGCCCGCACGAAGGCCTGCGCTACATCTGGCCCATGTCGATCATGATGAAGGCATTCACCACGACCGACGTGGCCGAGCAGCGCCAGTGCCTGCATATGCTGAAAACCACGCATGGCGGCACGGGCTTCATGCACGAAGCATTTGACCAGGACGACCCGAAGAACTTCACCCGTTCATGGTTCGCCTGGGCCAACACCTTGTTTGGCGAGCTGGTCATCCACCTCGCCGATAAAAATCCTGATTCACTGCGCCGGGTCTAAACCCGCCGCCTGCCGGAGTTATTCATGGTCACACGTCGACGTTTCCTGCAGGGCATGGCCGCCGCAACGGCTGTCGGTCAGCTCGGCTCCCTCTCCGCGATGGCCGCGGGCGTCAAGCACGGTCTTGAAGCGCCAACCACGGGCGGCGGCACCGCCCCGGATGGCGTCCTGCGCTACGTCGACGTTTTTGTCGGTACCGGCGGCCACGGCCACACCTACCCGGGTGCGACGCGGCCGTTCGGCATGGTGCAGCTCAGCCCCGATACGTACAACGCCGAGTGGGACGGTTCATCCGGCTACCACCAGGGCGATGGTTCGATCATGGGCTTCTCGCACACGCACCTTTCGGGCACCGGCGCCGCCGATATGCTCGATTTCCTGGTGATGCCCACGATGGGCCCCGTGCTGCTGCAGCCGGGCGATCGTGACTACGCCGGCGTGAACTACGTATCGCGTTTCGATGCGAAGAAGATCAGCGGTGAAAAGGCGCCCAAGGGCTACAAGACCGGCGTAAAGGGCTACCGCTCGCACTACACCGGCGAGCAGGCCCACCCGGGCTACTACCGCGTGAAGCTGACCCAGCACGATATCCTGGCCGAACTCACCGCCACGCTGCGCGCCGGTATCCATCGCTACACGTTCGGCAAGGAAGGCGACGCGCACCTGCTGCTCGACCTGGCCCATGGTTACCAGGACAACCCGAAGGAAGCGTGCCGCGTTACCGATGCCGAAGTGCGCATCGTCGGCAACGACACGATCGTCGGCGGCCGCCGTGTATGGCAGTGGGCTTCGGGCCGCGTCATCTACTTCGCCATGAAGCTGTCGCGCCCGGCATCGTCGATCACGCTGTACGACGAAGACAAGGCGCTGCCGGCTGGCACGACCGAAGCCAAGGGCAACCACCTGAAGGCTGCGGTACACCTGGACAAGGCCAGCAGCGAGCCGCTGCTGGTGAAGGTCGGCATCTCCGGTGTCGATATCGATGGCGCCATGCGCAACCTTGATGGCGAAATCCCGGCATGGGATTTCGATGGCGTGCGCGCCTCGGCCGAGGCCGAATGGGCGGGCGAACTGTCGAAGATCCAGATCGACAGCGAATCGGACAAGATCAAGCGCACGTTCTACAGCTCGCTGTACCACACCATGCTCGCACCCACGGTGTTCAGCGATATCGATGGCCGTTACCGCGGCATGGACAAGGCCGTGCACACGCTGCCGGCTGATCGCCACAACTACAGCACCTATTCGCTGTGGGATACGTACCGTGCGGCGCACCCGCTGTACACGCTGTACCAGCCGGACCGTGTGCCTGACCTGGTCGACGGCATCGTGCGCCTGGCCGCCGAGAGCCCGAGTGGTGCACCGGTGTGGCCGCTGCAGGGTATCGAGACCGTGTGCATGATCGGCTACCACTCGGCCGTGGTCGTCGCCGAGGCGCAGGCCAAGGGCTTCACCGGCATCGATTACCAGAAGGGCTGGCCGGTGTTCCGCCGCCGCGCCATGCAGGATGATTACTTCGGCCTGCCGTACTACCGCGCCAAGGGCTACATTCCCAGCGACAAGGAAGGCGAGGCAGTCAGCAAGACCCTCGAATACGCCTACGACGACTGGGCCATGGCCAGCATGGCCGAGCACCTGGGCCACGCCGACGAGGCGAAGGCACTGCGTGCGCGTTCGCAGAACTACCGCAACGTGTTCGACAAGGACACGCAGTTCATGCGCCCCAAGGGCGATGACGGCCAGTGGCTGCAGCCGTTCGATCCGATCTCCATTGGCCATTCGAAGAAGTGGCGCGACTTCACCGAATCCAATGCCTGGCAGGCCACGTTCCTCAACCAGCACGACCTGTACAACTACATGGACCTGTTCGGTGGCGTGCAGGGCTTCGAAAAGAAGCTGGATGCCCTGTTCAACGCCAACCCGACCCTGCCCGACAACGCCCCGCCGGATATCGCCGGCATGGTGGGCCAGTGCGCGTTCGGCAACGAGCCGTGCCACCACATGCCCTACCTGTACGCGTACACCGGCTCGCACCACAAGACGGCCGCCAAGGTCCGCCTGATGCTGGACACCATGTACCTGCCGGAGCCGGATGGCCTGCCGGGTAACGAGGATTGCGGCCAGATGAGCGCGTGGTACGTGATGAGCGCCATGGGCCTGTACGCCGTGGACCCGATCAGCACGAACTACGTGTTCGGCAGCCCCATCCTCGATCGCGCCCAGGTGCAGGTCGGCGGCGGCAAGGTGCTTACCATTGAGACCAAGGGCAACGGCGATGGCAAGCCGTACATCCAGTCGGTGACCTGGAACGGCCAGCCGTGGACGAAGACCTGGATCAGCCACAAGGAAATCACGGCCGGCGGCACCCTGGTGTTCACCATGGGCGCCGAGCCGAACGAGGCCTACGGTAAGGCCCCGGAGGACCGCCCGCCGAGCTACGGCGAGCAAGCCAAGGCCTGAGCCAGGGGTACGGGGCGGGCATATGCTCGCCCCGTCATCGCTGACCTGCGGCGCCGCACGACGAGCGCCTGTAGCAAGAACTTGCGGCTTTCGGTAAGGTCTTCGGCGGACCGTCAGGGAGGGCGAGGATTCCCCCGCCACGGATGACGGTACGGGGGACAATCTGGATGAATCGTTCGTTCGCGAGTCGTACCGCGAGGCGTGCCCTTGCGGCCGCTATCGCCCTGGCCTTTGCTGCCGGTTCGCAGGCAGCCGTGACCTTGCCAACGGGCCCGGTATTTACGGCCGGCACGGCTACGTTTACGCCGGGCACCGATACGCTCACGATGGACCAGGTGGTGCCGCTCACCGATATCCAGTGGACCTCGTTCTCGATCGGCGCGGGGGGAACCCTCGTTTTCAATCTCGCGGACGACGCGATAACACGGCATTCGGTCGCCACCGGCGGGCTTTCCCGGCTCGATGGCGCCTGGCTAGGGCATGGCTCGGTCACGTTCACCCAGCAGGGGGGCAGCATCGGCATGTCCGGTACCTACGCGGCGGCGGGCAGCGCCGCTTCGTCCTTCGCGCTGTATGCCGGTACGGCCCTCGAGTTCACTGGCGGCATCGCAACGCACGGTGGAGATGTCACGCTTAACGGCGGCCGGTCGCTCGTCGTGGATGGGAATATCGACCTGGGTACGGGCAAGGGCGGCACCTTGCACCTTATCAGCGGCTCGGGCCTGGCGGTCTGGGATAGCGTCACGACAGTGATGGATCCCGCAACCGGTGCCGTGATCGGACCGGGCGGCTCGCAGGTATCCACGCGTGTGCTCAGCAACGCCCACGGTAACGTCGAGCTCACTGCCGGCGAGGCGCTGGGTGTGTATGCAGGTTTCAGTTCAGAAGGAAGCATCAGCCTGCATGCCACGGGTATCGAACTCGGCACGGGTGACTCACTGGACAGCGACGCGGCGTTGCGTGCGGGCACGGCAGGCGGCCCCGCCGCCGACATCCTTCTTCATTCCGATTCCTACATGATCCAGAAGTATGGCGTGCTGCTGTCGGCTACGGGCAAGGTTCGCATCGAAGCGCCCACGGGCAGTGCCGATTTGTTGGGCACTATCGCCGCGCCGCGCGTGGAACTGGAGGGCTGGCGCTTCGACCAGACGCAGCAGTACTACGGTGGTTCCCTTGTGGCCGACGTACTGAGCGGTTCGGCGGATACGTTCTACCTGCAGGGTAACAACAATGCCGTCGCACGCCTGAGCAACATCTCCGCCTACAACTTCTATCTCATCAACAATACGGATATCACGGGCGATGGCCTGGTGGTCACCGACTGGCTGAACCTGGATGCGCGCGGCCACGACATCACGCTCGACGATCCGAACAACCGCATCAGCGCGTTATCGGCGCGGGGCCGCCATGTAACCATGATGACCGGCCCGACGGTGCACCTGATCGACATCGATGCCGACGCGTTGTCGGTCACGGCCGATGGCGATATCGATAACCATGTGGGTGTCGATACATCACTTGCCGTTCGCGGCGACACGGTGCTGAAATCGTTGAGCGGACGCATTGAACTTGCGGGGCAGTTCGGTGGACGGCTGGATGCCACCACCTACGATAAAGACGTGTGGATCAGCGGGACCCTGGGCGGCACGACCCAGATTTTCGGTGGTGACGTGCGGCTCATGTTGTCGGGCCGGCCGACGGTCGGCTTCGTCAGCGGATCGCAAAGCGTACTGCTGGACTCAGGAATTGATCCGTCTTCCGTGATCACAGTGGACAACTGGATTACGACGCCGCTGCTGAAAACGAAAGGTAACGTCGTGCTTCAGCGCATGGGACCGTTGCCGGGCGCCATTGCGGTAGATGGCAAATTGACCTTTGCCGTGGACCAGCAGCAGACGCCTTACTCGAACAACCCGATCTCGGGCACGGGTACGCTTGTGCAGGCTGGCCCAGGCACCGTCATCTTGAATGGGGCCATCGATGGCGTCGCCATTCGCGTGGATGGCGGTCATCTGTTGCTTGGCGATGGCGATATCCCGCCACAGCATGTCACCAGCAATATCCTGGTGAATGCCAACGGTACGCTCAGCGGCAGTTCGCTGATCGACGGCGCAGTGAGCGTGGCAGCGGGCGGTGCCCTGGCCCCCGGCAATGGTATAGGCGCGATGCAACTTGGCCAGCTGGACATGGCTGCGGGCAGCCACCTGTATTACAGCATCGGCAGCCCCGCGCCAGACCTTCTGACGTATGGCCAGAGCGATACGCTCTCCGTGCACGGCAATGTGACCTTCAACGGCCCGGTTGCCCTAAGCATCGATAATTCCGGAGCGGGCTATTTCGCGCCCGGCTTCTACCATGTGCTGGATTATGCTGGCGCGCTGGCGGAGAGTGGTGGCGGCCTGCAGCTGGATGCAACGAGTACTCCTCTGAATTTCACGCTACTGCGTGACACGGCCAATAAGCGCATCGATCTGCTTTACACCCCCCAGCTCCTCGCGTTCAATGCGTGGAATGCCAACGGGCACGCAAGCGGTTCGGCGCCGGGTGGCGGGTCAGGCACGTGGACGGCCGCGTCGCATAACTGGGCTACGCTCGATGGCGCGTACACCGGGCCATTCGCACCCAGGCCCTCGTTCGCTATCTTCGCTGGCGAGGCGGGCCGCGTGACTGTCGATGGAAGTGCGGGCGCCATGGATGTCACCGGCATGCAGTTTCTCAGCGATGGCTACCGGCTCGACGGCGGGCCGATCCACCTGGTGGCTTCCAACGGCGTGAACCCGGTGATTCGGGTAGGCGACTCGGCAAGCGCGGAAGGGATCACGACCACGATCGCGAACGATCTCACCGGCACTGCCGGCCTGATCAAATCCGATGGCGGCACGCTCGTGCTCGGCGGCGACAACCGCTGGACAGGCGGTACGATGATCACCGGCGGCAAGCTCGGTATCGCCTCGGCGGCCAACCTTGGCCTGGGGGATGTCACCCTTGCGGGCGGTACGCTGCAAGTGCGCGGCACAGGATTGCAGGGGCTGCAGCGCCAGTACACGGTGGTCACCACCGGCGGTATCGATGTCGCGGATGCCGCGAACACATTTTCCATCGGCGCTGGCGCACTGAAGGGCTCGGGCCAGTTCATCAAAGAGGGGGCCGGTACACTGGTCCTCGCGGGCAGTAATGGTTTCTCGGGCCGCTATCTCATTCGCAACGGTACGTTGCGTGCCGATGCAGCCGCGCTGATGATCAATGGCGTCGATATCGCAGGCACGCTGGACATGGACCAGCAAGCCGACGGCTATTACTTTGGTGCGCTTTCGGGCAACGGCACGCTGGTAAAGCACGGGCAGGGCACGCTCACGTATGCGGGCAACGCACAAGCGTTGTCTGGGCACATCAATGTCGCGGAAGGGCGCCTGGTATTCGGTTCGGGCGCTGGTTCAGGCACTTCCACCCACGCCGATATCACCGTGGCAGAGGGGGCCGTGCTTGCGGGTAACGGCACCACGGGCAGTATCGCGGTGCACGGCTACCTCGACCCGGCCGCGCCAGGTGAGCGGTGGTCTATCGACGGTGACCTGACCATGGCGCGCGGAAGCACGCTCATGATCGATACATCGGCGGATGGCCAGGGCAATGGTGCTTCCGCCGGCGTACATGTGAGCGGGCGCGCCACGATCGATGGTGCCCGGCTTGTCCTCGATGCGCAGGGCGCCCGATGGGTTGCTGACCAGCAGTTCGTCATCCTGGATGCGGCAGGCGGCGTGAGCGGTACGTTTGCGTCGATCAACAGCAACTTCGCCTTCCTCAACACACTGGTGGCGTACAGCAGCACCGGCAACATCAGCCTGATCCTCCAGCGCAACGCCGCTGCACTGGAAGATGTGGCGGCTACCCCGAACCAGCGCGCCGTTGCCATAGCAGCCGGCGCGTTGGGTGCGGGCCACGCGGTTTACGATCGCCTTGTCGCACTCGACGCTGGCGCGGCACGCCTGGCGTTCACGTTGCTCTCGGGCACCCTGCATGCCAGCGTCCAGGGCGCCGTGATGGATAGCCAGCGCCAGGTGCGCGATGCCGTGACACGCCACCTCGCCGATGCCGACCTGCCGGGCGGGCAGCGTGCCGATGATGGGCGTGTTTCGACATGGATCAGCGCGCTTGGCCGCGATGCAAACTACGACGGCGATGCCAACGCTGCGAAGACTGATGCAAGCGATAGCGGCTTGCTGCTCGGTGCGGATCTTGCGGTGGGGCAGAGTGGCCGCATCGGCGCCGTGCTTGGCCATGTCACGCAGAACATCCACGAGCGGTCATCGGGTGGCTCGGCCGATGTGAAGGGCACTCAGTTTGGCCTTTACGGTGATGTGGCGTTCGATGCCCTGCGCCTGTCCGGCGGCCTGGTGCAGGCGCACCACACCATCGATACCCGGCGCGACATCGCGATCGGTACGACGAGCACACGTGGCTACGCGAGCCACGATGCCGATACGACGCAGGGCTTCGCCGAGTTGGGGTATGGCTTTGGCGCAACGGGCCGTTGGAAAGCCGAACCCTTCGTGCAGGCAGCGGTCGTCCATTGGCATGGCGACAAGGCCAGCGAGCA
>Ga0157369_10011145_pt1 | contig 10222 bp, 7 predicted proteins | sample C25metaG_FD_113461 | JGI IMG/M metagenome (GOLD analysis project Ga0157369, IMG submission 113461) | Corn rhizosphere microbial communities from Kellogg Biological Station, Michigan, USA - C2-5 metaG | ecosystem: Host-associated > Plants > Roots > Rhizosphere > Soil | place: USA: Michigan...
CCACTGACCGCTCGTCTCGGTCACCCGCACGCAGTACATCAGATTCTGAATGTCGCGTTTGTCGAGCATCGTCACTCCACCTCGGCGTTCGACGCCGCGGGTGGCATCCCCTGCTTGCGGTATATCGCTGGGGCACCGGGTATAGTCCCCGCGCCATGCTGAAGGTCTTGATCGCAGGCCTGCTCGGTACCCTTGCGGGCATCGCCGTGATGGTGGTCGTCATCGTCGCTACAGGCACCTCGACGGACGACGCGAGCAGCGTCGGACTGAACGCGTCCGTGTCCACCGCGGCCGTCTCCACGCCGGCCTCGTCGGCGCCCGCGTCGTCGCCCGGGGGCGGCAGCGGCGGCAGCTCGAGCGGCGCGACCGGCGACGCGACGGCGGGCAAGGCGGTATTCGCGTCGAACGGCTGCGGCAGCTGCCACACCCTGAGCGCCGCCGGCGCGACCGGCACGATCGGCCCCGACCTCGACAAGACGGTATCGGGCGACGCGCAGAAGGCCAACATGCCGCTCGCCGCGTTCATCAAGCAGTCGATCACCGACCCGGCCGCCTTCACGGCGACCGGTGGGCCGTGGTCGACGCCGATGCCGACCACCTTCGGCTCGTCGCTCAGCCCGACGCAGATCGACGACCTCGTCGCGCTGATCGAGTCAAGCCAGTCCTCGTAGGCGGGTGCGGGTGACGGTCGCCTCGGAGCCCGGCGTTCGCACCGGCGCGGGTGCGCTCGTCGCGGCCCTCGAAGCGCACGGCGTCGAGATCGTCTTCGGCCTGCCCGGCATCCACGCCCTGCCGGTCTGGGATGCGCTGATCGGCTCGCCCATCCGGCGCGTCGTCGTCCGCCACGAGCAGGCCGCCGGCTTCGGCGCGGTCGGCTACGCGCGCACCGGCGACCGGCCCGGCGTCTACCTCACGAGCACCGGCCCGGGCGCGTTCAACTCGCTGGCCGCGCTGTCGGAGGCGGACGCGTCGAGCGCGCCCGTGCTGCATCTGACCTCGCAGATTCCCACCCACCTCGTCGGCGCCGGCCGTGGCTACCTGCACGAGAGCCGCGGCCAGTCGCAGGCGTTCGCGGCCGTGTCGCGGTTCCACGCCCGGCCGACCTCGCCCGAGGCCCTGGTCGAGGCGGTCGACGAGGCGTTCCGGCACATGGCGCTCGACCCCGGCCCGGCCACGATCGAGGTCGCGACCGACGTGATGGCCGCGGCCGTCGAGCCGGCGCCGCCGCTGGTCACGCGGGTCGCGCTGCCCGCGCCCGATCCCGAGGCCGTCGCCCGCGTCCGGGCGCTGATCGACGCCGCCGCCGCGCCGCTGATCTGGGCCGGCGGCGGGACGCGCCGCGCCGCCGCCGACGTGCAGCGGCTCGCCGAGCTGCTCGACGCGCCCGTCCTCACGACGTACAACGGCAAGGGCGCGCTCCCGACCGGCCACCCCCTCCACGCAGGCTCGTCGATCGAGGAGCCGTCGATGCGAAGCCTGGTCGAGCGCTCCGACCTCGTCCTCGCCCTCGGCACCCGCTTCTCGCAGGAGGGGACGGCGGACTGGGGCCTGCCGATGCCGGCGACGATCGTCCAGGTCGACCTCGACGAGGGCCGCTTCGGCCGCACGTTCCCGGTGACGGAGGGGATCGTCGCCGATGTCGGGCTCTTCTGCCGGACGCTTCAAGCCGACGCGCCCTCGGCCGGGAGCCGTGACGGTGAGGCGGCCGTCCGGGCCGCGCTGCAGGGCCGGTCATCCGAGGTCGCGGCACAGGGCGCCGACGCCGAGGTCGAGCTCATGCGCGTGCTCCACGAGGCGCTGCCCGACGACGCAATTGTCGTCGCCGACATGACAATTGCCGCGTACTGGGCCGCGCTCTACCTCGACGCGAAGCGGCCCGGCGCCTTCGTCTACCCGTCGTCGGGCGCGCTCGGCTGCGGGATCCCGCTCGCGCTCGGCACGGTTGCCGCGAACCCCGACCGGCCGACGGTGGCCGTCTGCGGCGACGGCGGCTTCCTGATGGCGGGGCACGAGCTCCTCACCGCGCGGGCCGAGGGCCTGCCGCTGATCGCGCTCGTCGTGAACGACTCGGCCTACGGCATCCTGCGCAACTACCAGGAGACGATGTTCGGGCGCACGGTGGCCGTCGAGCTGAACGCGCCCGACTTCGAGGGCCTCGCCCGCTCCTGCGGCGTGCGCTACCTGAGCGCCGACGGGGTCGGCGGCCTGGGCGCGGCGCTCGCCGAGGCGATCGCAGACCGCTCCGGCCCGACCCTGGTCGAGCTCCAGACCGCGCTGCGCGCCCCCGGTCAGTCCGTCTGATCAGTCACGGCTATGCGGCCGCGACGGTCTCCGCATCCGGCGTCTCACGGGCAGGCGGGCCGTAGCTGTTCGGCCCGCTGTCGCCGGCCATCGCCATCAGGACGATGAGCCAGATCCAGCCGACGATCGGGATGAGGACGACCATGATCCACCAGCCGGTGCGGTTCGTGTCGTGGAGGCGGCGGATGGTGACGCCGATCGAGGGCAGGAGCACGGCGAGCCCGTAGATCCCGCCGAGGATCTGCCCGGCGGCGCCGGGGATCACGACGTCCAGCACGACCGAGATGACGAGGTTGACCAGGGTGAACCACCAGTACTCGGGTCGTCCGGCCCGCCCATTGAACACCGCGTACTTCCTGAGAACCTCGACGTACCACTGCACCACGATCATCGCCATCTCCTTTCCGTGCGCCTGCCCGCGACCCGGCGGGGCCCGGGTCGCGCGCGTCTGGGAGCGCCGCCACGGTAGCATGGCAGCGACCCGTGAGCGCCCCCGCCCGCACAGATTTCTCGATGACCGCCAGCCCCGGCCGGCGTCTGCCCGTCGCCGTCCGCGCGGGCGGGTGCGTGATCGAGGACTCCGACGGCAAGCGCTATCTCGACGCCTGCGGCGGCGCGATGGTGATGCTGCTCGGCCACGGCCATCCCCGCATCGTGGAGACGCTCCAGCGCCAGGCCGAGCGGATCGCGTTCACGTACCGGTTCTCGTTCTCGAACGAGCCGATGATGGACCTGGCCGAGCGGATCGCCCGGATCGCGCCGGGGGACCTCGAGTGGTGCTTCTTCAACTCCTCCGGCTCCGAGGCGAACGAGTCGGCGCTGCACCTGGCCGTGCTCTACTGGGAGCTGCAGGGCCACGCCGGCAAGATCGAGTTCCTCAGCCGGGTCACGTCGTACCACGGCTCGACGATGGGGGCGCTGTCGCTGTCCGGGTCGCGCTGGCGGGCGCCGTTCGAGCTCCTGCTGCGCAAGTACGCCGTCGTCCCGAACGCCGACACGGCGGAGGAGGGAGCGGCGGCGCTCGAGGCGGCGATCATGTCGCGCGGCGCCGAGCACGTGGCCGCGTTCGTCGTCGAGCCGGTGACCGGGTCATCGGGCGCGGCCGTGCCGCTGCCCGACGGCTACCTGGCCGCCGTGCGCGAGGTGTGCGACCGCCACGACGTCCTCCTCGTCGCCGACGAGGTGATCACCGGCTTCGGGCGCACCGGCCGCTGGTTCGGGGTCGAGCATTTCGGCGCCGTGCCGGACGTGATCACGTTCGGCAAGGGCATCGGCGGCGGTGCCGTCCCGCTCTCCGGCATGGTGGCGTCGCGGCGGCTGCGCGAGGTGGTCGAGACGAACCCGAGCGGCTTCTCGTACGGGCACACGTTCTCGGGCAACCCGCTCGCGTGCGCCGTCGGGTGCGAGGTGATCGACGTGATCGAGTCGGAGGGCCTGCTCGAGGCGGCGACCGTGCGCGGCGAGCAGCTGCACGCCCGCCTGTCCGAGATCGCCGCCCGCCACCCGATGGTCGCCGGGCTGCGCGGCCTCGGCCTGCTGCGCGGGATCGAGCTGCGCCGGCCCGGCGGTGGTGGCCGCTTCGCCGCCGCGGACGGCATGTCGGGCAAGGCCTCGGCCGAGGCGAAGCGGCGGGGGCTCATGATCTACTCCTGTCCGACGCCCGTCGGCACCGAGCACATGGACGCGCTCCTGCTGGCGCCGCCGCTGACGGTGACCGAGGCCGAGATCGACGAGATCGCGGCGCTCCTCGACGAGACCCTGGCGGCCGTCGAGGCGACGCTCTAGATGGCCGCCGAGCCGGTCAGCCTCCCGACCACCGGCGAGCTGCGGGCGGCGCTCGAGCAGGCGGCCGAGTGGATCGCCCGCTACCTCGACGACGTCGACCGGCTGCCCGTCCTCGCGCAGGTGAAGCCGGGCGAGATCGCGGCGGCGCTCCCCGAGCACCCGCCGGCCCACGGCGAGCCGCTCGAGGCGATCCTGGCGGACGTCGACCGCGTCATCGTGCCCGGCCTGACCCACTGGAACCACCCTGGATTCATGGCCTACTTCGGCATCACGGGCTCGCCCCCCGGCATCCTCGGCGAGACGATCGCCGCCGCCCTGAACGTGAACGCGATGCTGTGGCGGACGTCGCCCGCGGCGACCGAGCTCGAGCAGGTGACGCTGCGCTGGACGGCGGAGCTCCTGGGACTCCCGACGCGCTGGTTCGGGCAGATCACCGATACCGCCAGCTCGTCGACCCTGTGGGCGCTCGCCGCCGCCCGTGAGGCGGCCGGCCTGGACATCCGCGTCCGCGGGACGGCCGGCCGCGACGACCTGCCGCCGCTGCGCGTCTACACCTCCGAGGAGGCCCACTCGTCGGTCGAGAAGGCCTGCATCGTGCTCGGGTTCGGGCAGGAGGGCCTGATCAAGATCCCGACCGACGCGGAGTTCCGGATGCGGGCCGACGCGCTGCGCGAGGCGGTGGCGGCCGATCTCGCCGCCGGCCGCCGTCCGGTCGCCGCCGTGGCCACCGTCGGCACGACGTCGTCGACGAGCATCGACCCGGTCTCCGCCGTCGCCGACGTCTGCGCCGACCACGGCATGTGGCTGCACGTCGATGCAGCCTACGGCGGCGCCGCCGCGGTCGTGCCGGAGATGCGCGGCGTCGTGGCCGGGTGCGAGCGGGCCGACTCCCTGGTCGTGAACCCGCACAAGTGGCTGCTCACGCCCGTCGACTGCAGCCTGCTCTACACGGCCCGGCCGGACGACCTGCGGGCGGCCTTCTCGCTCGTCCCCGAGTACCTGCGCTCGAACGAGGACGACGTCGTGAACCTGATGGACTACGGCGTCGCGCTCGGCCGCCGCTTCCGCTCGCTGAAGCTGTGGATGGTGCTGCGCGCCTACGGGGCGGACGGCCTGGCGGCAATCGTCGCCGGCCACGTCGAGCTGGCCCGCCGGCTGGAGGCGGCGGTGCGGGCCGAGGACGGCTGGGAGCTGCTCGCGCCCGTGCCGTTCTCGACGGTCTGCTTCCGCTACCGGCCCGGCGGCGTCGCCGACGAGGCCGGGCTGCGGGCCGTGAACGAGGCGATCCTCGAGCGCGTGAACGCGAGCGGCCGCGCGCTCGTCTCCCACACCGACCTCAAGGGCCGCTACGCGCTGCGGGTCGCGATCGGGAACGCGGCGACGACGGCGGAGCACGTCGACCGCGCCTGGGATCTGCTCCGCGAGGCGGCCGCGGGCGACATCATCTAGGCGGGAGGCGGGTCGGGCGCCGGCTTCGGCGGCGCGTGGATCGAGCCCGATGTGAGCTCGCGGAAGAGCAGCTGCAGCGACCCGGCGACCGGGATCGCGATCAGCGCGCCCAGGACGCCGAGGAGCTCGGCCCCGATCAGCACGGCGACCAGGATCAGGAACGCCGAGAGCTGGACGGTGCGCCGGTAGACGATGGGCTGCAGGACGTGGTTCTCGATCTGCTGGTAGACGACGTTCACAACGATCATCACGATGCCGGCGGTCACGCCCTGCGTCGCGAAGGCGACCCCGATCGCGGCCATGGCGCCGACGGTGGCGCCGACAAGTGGCACCAGGTCGAACACGCCCATGAACACCGCGAGCGCGAGCGCATACGGCACGCCGAGGATCCACAGCGAGATCCCGATCACCGTCCCGGCGATGACCGAGATGATCAGGTTGCCGAGCACATAGCCGGCGACATTGCGGTTGATGTCGCCGCCGATGCGGCGGATCTGCTCGGCCCGCTCGGACGGGAAGAAGCGCAGGAGCCCCTCCGCCAGCGCCGGCATCTCGAGCAGCAGGAAGAGCGTCAGGAAGAGCACGGTGATCGTGGCGACGACGCCGCTCACGATCCTGCTCAGCGCCCCGAACGCCTTGCTGGGGTAGGCGTTCGCGGCCTCCTCGGCCTTCTGGACGAGGTGGTAGCGCGTGTTCAGGCTGTTGATCGTCTGGTTGTGGCGCAGATCGTTGATGTAGGTGGGCGCGGCGCTGCGCAGGTCGTCCACCTGGCGCGCGATCGGGATGATCAGGAGCGCCAGGAACACCACGACGAGCAGCAGCAGCCCGCCGAATACCGCGAAGACCGCGAGCGTGCGCGACATGCGCCGCTCGGCCAGCCGTACCGCCGGCTGCAGCGCGACGGCCAGGAAGAGCGATGTGGCCAGCCAGATCAGAATCCGCGCCACGTGCGCGAGCACGTCGACGGCGGCGATGGTGACGAGCACGACCGCGACGACGCGCACGATGGTGCGCATGGGCAGGTCGACGACGATGCGTTGCGGCCCGGGGAGCATCGTGCCCGGTTTCGACGCCGGCGGCCGGAATCCCGCCGCGGCCGGTGCTAGCGTCTCCATCTCGTGGCTCCGACGCCTCTGCGGCGCAATCGCGACTTCGTCCTCCTGCAGTCCGGGCAGCTGCTCTCGGCGATGGGGTCGGAGGCTACGGCGATCGCCTACCCGCTGCTGGCGCTCGCGCTGACCCACTCGCCCGCCCGCGCCGGCCTGGCCGCGTTCGCCCGCCTGGCCCCGTTCGCGGTGCTCCAGCTTCCGGCCGGGCTGGCGGCCGACCGGTTCGACCGCCGCCGCATGATGGTGGCGGCCGACCTCGTGCGCGCGACGACAATTGGCGTTCTCGCGGCGTCAATTGCGATGGGGGACGCGTCGTTCGCCCTCCTGGCGGTCGTCGCGCTGATCGAGGGCTCCGCCACCGTCGCCTTCACCGTCGCGGCGACCGGGGCGCTGCGCTCGGTTGTGCCGCCGGCGCAGCTGCCGGACGCGGTCGCGACCATGACGGCCCGGATCGCGATGGTCAACCTGGCCGGGCCGCCGCTCGGCGGGTTCCTGTTCGGGATCGCGCGATCGCTCCCGTTCGTCGTCGACGCCTGCTCGTATGCGGCCTCGCTGACGTCGCTCGCCCTGATCCGCACCCCGTTCCAGCAGGTGCGCGAGCCCAGCGACGCGAGCGTCCGCGCCCAGATCGCCGAGGGCATGCGCTTCCTGTGGGGCCATCCGTTCCTGCGCACATGCGCGTTCCTCTACGGCCTCGGCAACTTCGCCCTGCCCGGGATCCTGCTCGTGATCGTCGTCGCCGGCCGCGAGCAGGGCCTGAGCGGCGGCGCCATCGGCACGCTCCTGGCGGCGTTCGGCATCTGCCTGCTGGCCGGGTCGCTGCTCTCCCCGATCGCCCGGCGGCGCCTCTCGATGCGGACGATCCTGTGGATCGAGCTGGTGGCCTGGATGGGCAGCGCCGCGTTCCTCGTCCGGCCGAGCGTGTTCGTGCTTGCCGCCGGCATCCTGCCGCAGGGCATCGCCATGCCGATGACCGACTCCGTCGTCGTCGGCTACCGCATCGCGGTCACGCCCGACCGGCTGCTGGGCCGGGTCGAGGCGGTGCGTAGCTCGATCGCTCTCTCGATCACGCCGCTGGGGCCGCTGGTCGCCGGGTTCCTGCTCGAGAAGATCTCGGCGCGCGAGACGATCGCGTTCTTCTGCCTGTGCAACGTCGTCCTGCTCACGTGGGGCGTCCTCAGCCCGGCGATCCGGCGCGCGCCCAGCCTCAACGATCTCGCCACGGCCGAGGGTTAGGCAGCCTTCACGTACGCCGCCAGGTGCTCCCCGGTCAGCGTCGACCGTGAGGCGACGAGGTCGGCCGGGGTGCCCTCGAACACGACCCTGCCGCCGTCGTGGCCGGCGCCTGGGCCGAGGTCGATGATCCAGTCGGCGTGCGCCATCACGGCCTGGTGGTGCTCGATCACGATGACCGACTTGCCGCCGTCGACCAGCCGGTCGAGCAGGGCGAGCAGCTGCTCGACATCGGCCAGGTGCAGGCCCGTCGTCGGCTCGTCGAGGACGTAGACGCCGCCCTTCTCGGCCATGTGCACGGCCAGCTTCAGCCGTTGCCGCTCGCCGCCCGAGAGGGTCGTCAGCGGCTGGCCGATCACGAGATACCCGAGGCCCACGTCGGAGAGCCGCTCGAGGATCGCGTGCGCCGCCGGGGTGCCGGCGTCGCCGTCGGCGAAGAACTCGCCCGCCTCGTCGACCGACATCGCCAGCACCTCGCTGATGTCGCGGCCGCCGAGGTGGTAGTCGAGCACGGACGCCTGGAACCGCTTCCCCTCGCACTCCTCGCAGGTGCTGGCGACGCTGGCCATGATCGCGAGGTCGGTGTAGACGACACCGGCGCCGTTGCAGGTCGGGCAGGCGCCCTCGGAGTTGGCGCTGAAGAGCGCCGGCTTCACGCCGTTGGCCTTGGCGAACGCCTTGCGGATCGGGTCGAGCAGCCCGGTGTAGGTCGCCGGGTAGCTCCGCCGCGAGCCGTGGATCGCCGCCTGGTCGATCGACACGACGCCCTCGCGGCCGGCGACCGAGCCGTCGATCAGCGAGCTCTTGCCCGAACCGGCGACGCCGGTCACGACGACCAGCGCGCCGAGCGGGATGTCGACGTCGACGTCCTGCAGGTTGTGCGTCGATGCCCCGCGCACCTCGAGCGCGCCGGACGGCTTCCGCACCGACTCCTTGAGCGACGCCCGGTCGTCCAGGTGCCGCCCGGTCAGCGTGCCGGCGGCGCGCAGCTCGTCGACCGTCCCCTCGAAGACGACCTCGCCGCCGGCACTGCCGGCGCCTGGGCCGAGGTCGACCACGTGGTCGGCGATCGCGATCGCCTCGGGCTTGTGCTCGACGACGAGGACGGTGTTGCCCTTGTCGCGCAGCTGCAGCAGGAGGTCGTTCATCCGCTGGATGTCGTGCGGGTGCAGGCCGATCGTAGGCTCGTCGAAGACGTAGGTGATGTCGGTCAGCGATGAGCCCAGCTGGCGTACCATCTTGGTGCGCTGGGCCTCGCCGCCGGAGAGCGTCCCGGAGGGCCGGTCGAGCGAGAGGTAGCCGAGGCCGATCTCGGCGAACGAGTCGAGCGTCTCGCCGAGCGCCTCGAGCAGCGGCGCGACCGACGGCTCGTCGATGGCGCGCACCCAGTCCGCTAGGTCGCTGATCTGCATCGCGCAGGCGTCGGCGATGTTGATCCCGGCGATCTTCGACGAGCGGGCCGCCTCGCTCAGCCGGGTGCCGTCGCACTCGGGGCAGACGCGGAAGGTCACCGCCCGCTCGACGAACGCGCGCACGTGCGGCTGGAGGCTGTCGACGTCCTTGGACAGCGTCGTCTTCTTGAGCCGCGTGAGCACGCCCTCGTAGGTCAGGTTGACGTTGTCGACCTTGATCCGGGTCGGCTCCTTGTAGAGCAGGTCGTTCAGCTCCCGCTTCGTGAACTTCGCGATCGGCTTGTCCGGGTCGAAGTAGCCGCAGCCGCGGAAGATGCGGCCGTACCAGCCCTCCATGGTGTAGCCGGGGATGAGGAGCGCGCCCTCGTTGAGCGACTTGCGCTCGTCGTAGATCTGGGTGAGGTCGAAGTCGGAGACCGAGCCGCGCCCCTCGCAGCGCGGGCACATGCCGCCGAGGCGGCTGAACGTCGCCCGCTCGGTCCTGCGGTTGCCGCGCTCGACGGTGATCGCGCCGGTGGCCTTCACGGTGGGGACGTTGAACGAGTAGGCGTTGGGCGGGCCGATCTGGGGCTGCCCGAGCCGGCTGAAGAGGATGCGCAGCATCGCGTTCGCGTCGGTGGCGGTGCCGACCGTGGAGCGCGCGTCCGTGCCCATCCGCTCCTGGTCGACGATGATCGCCGTCGTCAGGCCCTCGAGCACGTCGACGTCGGGCCGCCCCAGCGTCGGCATGAACCCCTGGACGAAGGCGCTGTACGTCTCGTTGATGAGCCGCTGCGACTCGGCCGCGATCGTGCCGAAGACGAGCGAGCTCTTGCCCGAGCCGGAGACGCCGGTGATCGCCGTCAGCCGTCGCTTCGGCAGCGCGACGCTCACGTCCTTCAGGTTGTTCACGCGCGCGCCGTGGACGCGGATCAGGTCATGGGCGTCGGCGAG
>Ga0157369_10011146_pt1 | contig 10222 bp, 10 predicted proteins | sample C25metaG_FD_113461 | JGI IMG/M metagenome (GOLD analysis project Ga0157369, IMG submission 113461) | Corn rhizosphere microbial communities from Kellogg Biological Station, Michigan, USA - C2-5 metaG | ecosystem: Host-associated > Plants > Roots > Rhizosphere > Soil | place: USA: Michigan...
GGGCACGGCCTGGTCAAGCTCGTCATCGGGAGGGCCGGGCGGCGCCGGCACCTGCGGTTCGGCGGGCCCGGGCGGTTCCAGGGCGAGGGTCGCCGTGCCCGCCGCGAACTGGGTACTCCCTCCGACGAGCTCCGGGTCGGGCGGAGCGCCCGGCAGCGACTGGCTCTGCTGCCCGTTGAAGAAGCGCCGGGACCAGTTCTTGGCGGGGTCGCCGAGGCCGGCCAGCCGCTCGTAGATCTCCACGGTCGAGTCCGCGCCGAAGTACTCGCGGGCGGCGGCGGGCGTGCCGTAGAACGCCAGGTGACCCCCGGCCGCCAGCACCGCCACCTTGTCGCAGACCTCCGCGTCCAGCGGGTTGTGCGTCGTCAGCACGACCGTGGTGCCGGCTTCGCACAGGCGGCGCAGCGTCCGCATCAGCTCCGCGCCGCGCGCCGGGTCCAGCCCGGAGGTCGGCTCGTCGAGGAAGAACAGCGGCGGCCTGGCCAGCAACTCGGCGGCGATCGAGGCTCGCTTCCGCTCGCCACCGGATAGGCTGCCGACCGGCACCGCCTCCCGTCCGGTCAGCTCCAGCGTCTGGATTACCTGCTCCACCGCGCCGACGGGGTCCGGGACGTCGCGCAGCGCGGCGGCGTATCGCAGCGTCCGCTCGAGCGGCAGCGCCACGTGAATGATGTCGTCTTGCGGGACGTAGCCGACGGCCTCGTTACCGGGCCGGATGACCTCGCCGGTGGCTGGCGGGCGAAGCCCGCACATGGTGTCGAGCAGCGTTGTCTTTCCTGACCCGCTGCCGCCGATGATCGCGATCAGCTCGCCACGGTCGACCGACAACGTAACGTCACGCAGAGTCACTACGCCGGGACGCGCCTGCTGGCCGACCGCGCGAAGCTCTATAGCCGCTCGCACGTTTCCCATTGTGCCGGATCATGATCGCTACGGTGCGTTATCAAAATAGCCCGCCGGCGTGTCCTTCGGCTGCGCACGGCGACGGCATGCGAGTCTGAGAGCATGATCGTCTTCGCCTTGCTGGCCGGGATCGCGATCGGCGTCGCCGTCGGGTACCTGCTCATGCGCGGCCGGGTTACCGCCGCCGACGAGCGGTCCAGGTCCGCGCAGGACAAGTACGCGCTGCTGGAGAAGACGATGCAGTCCCAGGCGGCGCTCGTCGAGGGGCGCCTGGGAGAACGGCTGGACATCGGGCACCTCGTCGGGCCGATCCGCGACACGCTCACCCGCGTCGAGGCCCAGCTGCGCGAGTCCGACCAGGCACGGACGCGCTCGCACGCCGAGCTGGCCCAGCAGGTGGAGTTCACCCGGCGGGGCGCCGAGCAGGTCCGGGATCAGGCGGCCGCCCTGGTGACGGCGCTGCGCCGGCCGGAGGCACGCGGCCGCTGGGGCGAGCTGCAACTGCGGCGAGTGGTGGAGCTGGCCGGGATGACCGCCCGGTGCGACTTCGACGAGCAGGTCGTCACCACCGACGGAAGGCTCGACGCTAAGACGCAGCGCCCCGACATGGTGGTGCACCTGGCCGGCGGGAAGAACATCATCGTTGACTCCAAGGTCTCGCTGGCCGCCTACCTGGAAGCCGTCGAGGCCTCCGATGAAGCGGTCCGCGACGCGCGGCTGGAGGCGCATGCCCGGCACCTGCGGGCGCACGTGGACTCCCTGGCCAGCAAGGCCTACTGGGCGGCGCTGCCGGGGACGCCGGAGTTCGTCATCTTGTTCATCCCCGGCGAAGCGTTCCTCGCGCCGGCGCTGGAGCGCGACCCGACCCTGCTGGAGTACGCCATCGCGCGGCGCGTGCACGTCGCCACGCCGACGACGCTGGTATCCACGCTGCGCACCGCGCACTTCGCCTGGCAGCAGCAAGCGCTGTCGGAGAATGCCCGCCTGGTCTTCGAGCTTGGCCGGGAGCTGCATGACCGGCTGTCGGGGCTTGGCCGGCACCTGGACAAGCTCGGCCGCTCGCTTTCGGCGTCAGTCGGCGCGTACAACCAGGCGGTCGGATCCCTGGAAACCCGCGTCCTGGTCACCGCGCGGCGGCTATCTGAGCTCGGGGTGGTGGCTTCCGAGATGCCCGCCCCGGTCGCGGTCACCGAGACGACCAGGCCGCTGTCGGCCCCGGAGCTGCTCGCCGGTGAGCCGGAGGCGCGCAAGCCTCCCCAAGGGCCGGCGGCACCGGAGGAGCCGGACGACGGGCCAGCCGCCGGGCTCATCGAGAGCGCGACCGCGCTAGTGCGGTCGCAATGAACCTGCGGCCGGCTTCGTTGCGGACACTCTTCAGCGAGTGGCCGGGGGGCGTGGTCCAGTCCGGGGTATCCGGGATGCTGGGGATCTTCGGGGCGTGCCTGGCCGGGCTGCTGGTCGCCACCTGGGCCGGCTGGCAGGAGCTCGGGTACGCCGTGTTCTTCATGGCCAGCAGCCTGACCGTTTATTACGTGCGGGCGGGGAGCCTGCTCCCGGTCGTGGTGGCCGCGCCGCTGCTGTTCCTGCTCGCCTGCTTGACCGCGTCGGTCCTCATGCCTTCCCTGGCGCTACTATCCACGCTGGCTGGCGCCGCCTGCTGGCTGCTGGCGGGCATGACCCTGACGGTCGTGATCGGGCTGACGCGCGGCCTGCCCGCGGAAGTCCGCCAGCTCTGGAGCGAGCTGCGGCGTTAGGAAGGCCGGACAGTCACCCGGACGGCCAGGTGCGGCGGAACGCCGCTACTTCCGCAGCTCTCGCGGCAGCTGGAAGGACATCTTCTCCTTGACGGCCTCTACTTCCTCCACGTCCGCGAAGCCGAGGGCGGCCAGCTTGCCGAGGACACCGTGCACGAGCTCTTCGGGGACCGATGCCCCGGAGGTGACGCCCACCGTGACCGCGTCACCGAGCCAGCGCTCGTCGAGCTCGCCGGCGTCGTCGATGAGGTAGGCGGCGCCCGCGCCCGCGTCCTTCGCCACCTCGACCAGGCGGACGGAGTTGGAGGAATTGCGCGACCCGACGACGATGACGACGTCGGAGCGGGGAGCGATGACCTTCACGGCTGCCTGCCGGTTCTGCGTCGCGTAGCAGATGTCGTCGCTGGGCGGGTCGATCAGCTGGGGGAAGCGGTCCTTCAGCGCGGCGACCGTCTGGACCGTCTCATCCACTGACAGGGTCGTCTGGGACAGCCACACCACCTTGGCGGGGTCGCGCACCTGCACGCCGCCCACGCTCTCGGGGCCGTCGACCAGCTTGACCCGGGCCGGAGCCTCGCCGGTGGTGCCGACGACCTCCTCGTGCCCCTCGTGGCCGATGAGCAGGATGTCGTAGTCGCCGGCCGCGAACCGCCTGGCCTCGTTGTGCACCTTGGTGACCAGCGGGCAGGTTGCGTCGATCGCCACCAGGTTCCGCCGCCGCGCCTCATCGCGGACCTCCGGCGCGATGCCGTGCGCGGAGAACACGACGACGCTGCCCTCGGGGACCTCATCGGTCTCCTCCACGAAGATCGCGCCGCGCTTGGTCAACTCGTTGACCACGTGCGTGTTGTGCACTATCTGCTTGCGCACGTATACCGGCGCGCCGAAGCGCTCGAGCGCCATCTCGACTGCTTGCACGGCACGATCGACCCCTGCGCAGTAGCCACGCGGCTTTGCCAGCAGGACCCGCCGATGCGTCTCAGACATGCCTCCCATGGTAGGCGAGACGGTCCGGGGGTTAGGCGAGCGGGCGCGCTCCGGCCCGGCTTCGCTGCCGGTGATGCTTGTGTTACGCGTGGGGACCCTGCAGTGTAGATTGGCGTCGTTTGGCTTACGTACGGCGATGACGGGCGGTTTTCGCGATATTTTGCTAGATACCGCCTTAATTAACTCAGCTACGCGTTCCAGCATGCTTTGGCACACTGTGATCTACCCCTCTTGAGGAGAACGCGATTATGCAAGTGATGGAAGCTCCCGTACGGGTGCTACGTGGCCTGGCTGCCAGCGCTGGGAAGATCATCGGCGTCGCCGATCGGCGCAAGGCCAAGACGGCGCCGACCGCCGTCACGGAAACGGCCACTCCCGAGACTGTTGAGGCCACCGCGCCGCAGACGGTTGAAACCGAGACGACCACCTCTGAGGCGAGTGGCAACGTCAAGCTGGTCACCCCGGAGACGGATGCTCCGGAGACCGTTGACGCCCCTGCCGCAGAGACGACAGTCCCGGAGGCGGCGGTAGCCGAGGCTCCGGCGCCGGAGGCCGAGGCGGCCGCGGTCACCAAGCCGACCAAGCCCGCCCCCAGGAAGGCGGCCAAGTCCAAGGCGGCCGAGCCCAAGGCGGCCGAGCCCAAGGCGGCCGAGCCGGTCGCGGCGGCTGACCTGCCGCTGGCCAACTACGACGAGCTGGCGGTCAACTCGCTGCGCGCGCGGATGACCAAGCTGAACCCGGACCAGCTGACCGTGCTCATCGACTACGAGAAGGCGCACCAGGGCCGCGACGAGGTCGTCGGGATGCTCGAGCGCCGCATTATCCGGATCAACTCCGGGCAGACGACGAGCTTCCAGGCCGTCAAGTAGCGCCCATCCGCCACGCCCGGCCGCCGATCCCCGCGGCGGCGGCTAGGGCGTGATGTGATGGTCGCATGCCCCTAGAGACCTCCCCCGAGTCACCGGTCCCGGTCCGGACAGTGCTCCAGCTCGTTGGCGGCTGGATCGGAAAGCTGGGCCGCGTCTGGGTTGAGGGGCAGATCGCCGAGTGCACCAAGCGCGGCGGCACCGTGTACCTGACGCTGCGCGACCCGGTCGCCGCGGTGTCCACGCGGGTCACGTGCCCGCGGGTGGTCTTCGACGAGACGGATCCGCAGGTCGGGGCGCGGGTCGTGATTCACGCCAAGCCGGACTTCAACGCCTCGCGCGGGTCGTTCGCGCTGTCGGCCCTGGAGATCCGCGCAGTCGGGCTCGGCGAGCTGCTGGCCCGGCTGGAGCGGCTGCGCAGGTCCCTGGCCGCCGAGGGCTTGTTCGCCGCTGAACGCAAGCGGCCTCTGCCGTTCCTGCCGGGCATGGTGGGCCTGGTGTGCGGCCGGGATTCGGCGGCCGAACGGGACGTGCTGGAAAACGCCGGCCGGCGATGGCCGGCCGTGCGCTTCCGCGTCGAGCAGGTCCCGGTCCAGGGGGCGTACGCGGTGGCGGAGGTCACCGCCGCCGTGCAGCGGCTCGACGCCGATGCCGAGGTTGACGTGATCATCATCGCGCGCGGCGGCGGCTCCATCGAGGACCTGCTCCCGTTTTCCGACGAGGCGCTGGTGCGGGCGGTCGCGGCCTGCCGGACGCCCGTGGTCTCCGCGATCGGGCACGAGCAGGACTCCCCGATCCTGGATTACGTCGCCGACCTGCGCGCCTCCACTCCCACGGACGCGGCCAAGCGCGTCGTCCCCGACGTGTCCGAGCAGCTCGCGCTGGTCTCCCAGCTCCGGGACCGGGCGCGGCGGGCGGTCAGCGGCTGGCTGGCCAGGGAGGAGTCCTGGCTTGCGGGCGTGCGGTCACGTCCGGCCCTGGCGGACCCGGTCCGGGAAATCGAGCGGCAAGCGGAGGGCATTGACGCGCTGGCGGCGCGCGCCCGCACGTGCCTCGATTCCCGGCTGGCGCGGGCCAGCGATGACGTGGCCCACACGAGGGCGCGCCTGCTCGCCCTCTCGCCGGCGTCGACGCTCAAGCGCGGCTACGCCATCGTCCAGCGCGAGGACGGCACGGTAGTCCGCGCGGCCGCCGACGTCGGCGAGGCCGAGGCGCTGATAATCCGCTTCGCCGAAGACCACCTGATGGCCGTCCGCGCGAGCGGGGCGAGATGAACGGGGCGGCCAGCAGGGGGTGGCGGACGATCTGCTGGGGGTTTGGCACGGGGCAGTCGCCTGGGCTTCGTTGAGGATAGGCTGGGTTTTGTGACTGATCGTGACTCGCTGTCCTATGAGCAAGCGCGCGACGAGCTGGCCAGCGTGGTGAAGCGGCTCGAGGCCGGCGGGCTATCCCTGGAGCAGTCGCTGGAGCTGTGGGAGCGCGGTGAGAAGCTGGCCGCGATCTGCGGCGAGTGGCTGGATGGCGCCCGGGCACGGCTGAGTGCCGCCATGGCCGTCCGCAAGGAAGGCGGCGATGGGGCCGCCGACGCTCCCTTCTAGGGAGTAGCGCCGGGAGGCCCAGCTCCGGGCGGGCGGGACCGGTAGCCGCGGCCGCTCCCCGGACGGGGGTTCGCGGAGTTTGGCCGGGACCTACCCTGGTTGCATGCGCGTGGATATCTGGAGTGACGTCGTCTGCCCGTGGTGCTATGTCGGGAAGGCCCGGTTCGAGCGGGCGCTCGATGGGTTTCCGCACCGGGACGAGGTCGAGGTCGTCTACCACTCATTCGAGCTCGACCCCGATGCGGTGGACACCGGGGAGACGAACATCCAGATGCTGAGCAAGAAGTTCCGCATGCCCATCGCGCAGGCGTGGCAGGCGGAAGAGCGGGTGGCGGGGCTGGCCCGCGCGGAGGGCCTGGAGTACCAGCCCGAACGCCCGGTCGGCAATACGTTTGACCTCCATCGAGTCCTCCACCTGGGGCGCGACAAGGGCGTGCAGGGCGACCTCGTCTCGGGGATCTACCAGGCGCACTTCGCGCAGAACCGGCCGATCTTCGACGCCGGCGTGATCATGACGGTCGCGACCAAGGCGGGCCTGGACGCCGCGGACGTGCGCAAGGTGCTCGACAGCGACGACTACGCCGACTCCGTGCGCGCCGACGAGGCGCACGCGCGGACGCTGGGGATCACCGGCGTGCCGTTCTACGTGTTCGACATGGCCCTGGGCGTGTCCGGCGCGCAGTCGGCCGAGACGTTTGACACTGCCCTCACCAAGGGATGGGAGCGCGGGCAGGGTAGTACTTCCTCATGAGCGAAATCCCTACCCCGCAGACCGTCACCCGGGACACCCCCGAGCACGCGCCCAACCGGAACCTGGCGCTTGAACTGGCCCGCGTCACCGAGGCCGCCGCGATGGCCGCCGCCCGGTGGGTCGGGCGCGGCGATAAGAACGGCGCCGACGGCGCCGCCGTCAACGCCATGCGGGCGCTGATCAACTCGGTATCCATGAACGGGGTCGTCGTCATCGGCGAGGGCGAGAAAGACAACGCCCCGATGCTCTTCAACGGCGAGGAAGTCGGCGACGGGACGGGGGCAGCCTGCGACGTGGCGGTCGACCCCATCGACGGGACCCGGCTGTGCGCGAACGGCATGCCGAACGCGGTCTCGGTGCTGGCGGTGGCCGAGCGCGGGTCGATGTATGACCCGTCGGCCGTGTTCTACATGAAGAAGCTGGCCACCGGGCCGGAGGCGGCGGCCGTGGTGGACATCGACGCGCCGCCGGCGGTGAACGTCGCCGCGGTCGCCAAGGCCAAGGGCGGCTCGCCGGCTGACGTGACCGTGGTCATCTTGGACCGCCCCCGGCACGCCGCGCTCATCGCGGCCGTGCGCGAGGCGGGCGCGCGGATCCAGCTCATCACCGACGGGGACGTGGCGGGGGCGATCATGGCGGCCCGCGCGGGTACCGGCATCGACTTGATGCTGGGCATCGGCGGCACCCCCGAGGGAGTCATCGCGGCGTGCGCGCTGAAGTGCCTCGGCGGCGTCATCCAAGGCAAGCTCGCGCCGCGCGATGAGGCGGAGCGGGCGAAGGCGCTGGACGCCGGGCACGACCTTTCCCGGGTGCTGACGACCGATGACCTCGTGTCGTCGGACGACGTGTTCTTCGCGGCGACCGGGATCACGGACGGGGAGCTGGTCTCCGGCGTGCACTACGCGCACGGCGGGGCGTCAACGCACTCGCTGGTGATGCGGTCGCGCTCGGGGACCATCCGCAGCATCAAGAGCGAGCACGCCCTGTGGAAGCTCCGTGCCTACAGTGCGGTCAATTACGGCTAGCCACGCACTTCGCGGCGGCGGTTGCCGCCGGGGAGCCAGCGGCGCGGCTTTGGCGGGGCCTTGACGATGACCTCGCCGAGCAGGGCGAAGCACCGGACCTCGATCAGGGGGGCGTCCGGGGGAAGCGGCGCGGGCGCGCGGCGGGATACCGGGCTCCCATAGCCGTCGCCCAGGGCCGCTGCGGGCGTAGCGCCCTTCTGCCGGCCCAGCAGCATCGTGCCGCCCACGGTTACCGCGACGCCGTCGGGAACGACCAGCTTGATCGTGCCGGCGACCGCGTTGGCGTGCAGCACGGTGTGCCGCTCGGTCAAGATGGCCTCGCGAAAGTCCAGGGTCACCTCGCCGGCCATGGCGTTGACGGTGAGCTCCTCGGGCACTACCCAGCGGCCGTAGCGGGACGCCTTGCTGAACGCCCCGGTGATCATCCGCCCGCCGTCCACTTGGATCGGCTGCCCCTCCGGGGGCACGAGGTCGAGGGTCAGCGAGGCCAGGCTGCCCAGGGTACGGGCGGTGAGCGCGGCGTGCAGCCGGCCCGAGTGCTCCTCGTCGGTCAGCCGGCCGTCGGCGAGAGCAGCGTTCAGGACGTCCACCACTCGCTCGCGATCGGCGTCCGAGGCGCGCAGGTCACGGGGTGCGGGGCGCGACGGCATGCCTTAACGATAGCCCTTACCCGGCGAGCCAGGCGACGGCCACGCATAGCTCCGGTTATTGCCGCGTGATAACCCCGGAGGACGAGATCTGGGCCGCGCCCGAGCCGAAGTCCTGTGCGGACAACTGGGCCACGAAGGCGGTGGCCCCTCCGCCGGGCACGGGCTTGCCTTGCCCAGTGAGCAGGACGGGGTACATGCGGGCACGCTCGAACTGGCCGGCCGATGACAGTGTCACCCGGAGAATCGCGCTCATGTCACGGTTGCCGCCGCCGGCGAAGTTGCCGTAGCCGGCGAAGTTCCCGAGGCTGTAGGCGATGAGGTGACCCTTATAGAACTGCATGCCCCGCAGGACGTGCGGGCCGCTGGCGATCACCAGGCTGGCGCCGGCGTCGATGGCCATGTGCGCGAACGCCTCGGCGTTGCCACGGTCCTCACCGAGGTAAATCTCTTCGTGGCCGGTCACGTGATCGGCGCTGGGCCCCTCCGCCCCAGCGTGCATGTACACGACGACGATCGGGGCCTGCTGGTGAGCCTGCGCGATCAGGGCGCGCGCCGCGGCCACGTCGAGGAGGCTGGCGGCCCAGTTGTAGGGCGCGAATCCCAGGATCGCGACCTTGACCCCGTTCGCCGTGACGGTAGCTATCTGCCCCGGCAGCCCGGTCTGAGCCAGGCCGGCGGCGTGGATTGACTGCACAGTCTGCTGCTGGCCCGCGGCGCCGAAGTCGAAGGAGTGGTTGTTAGCGTCGTTGAGTATCGTGAACCCGGCCTGCTTGAAGTACTGCGCGTAACTGGGCGGATTGCGGAACGCGAAGCAGGTCGTGCCCGCGCCGGCCCCGCACTTGGTGCCCGGGGCGGTCGTGAGGGTGCCCTCGAGGTTGGCGAAGACAACCTGGGCGCCCGATGTCAGGCTCGACCGCACCGCGTCGAAGTACCCCACCGGGTCCGGGGCGAGGTTCGGCGTATTCCCGAGCATCGTGTCGCCGACTGCGGTGATGGTCACCGAGGCTCCGGCCTTGGCGGCGGTCGAGCTCGCGCTTGGATGGGCCGCGCCGGCGGAGCTGGCGCCGGCCCGGGCCGGGTTGGTCCACCCGGCTGAAGACCCGGCCAGAGCGGTCGAACTGGCGGATGAGCAGGCTGACGCGGCCAGCACGGCGGCGCAGCCGACGGTAGCGCAGAAGCCTTTCAGCACATGCCGCGAAGCACGCCGGCCGCGGTTCAGGATCGTTTGGTCCCCCATGAGGTCCAACTTAGCGATCCCGGGCCGCGAGCATCCGGCATTTACGGTGGCCCATGTCACCCGGCGGCGCGTATTTGCCACGGCTGAGGCGTCGATTAGCACCCAGCGCGAATCGCCGACGATCGCGGTGCGGCCACCCGGTACGTAGCTGACGTCAGCCATTGCCAGACTGGCCGGGCAGCTCACCTCGTGGCAGCGCCGTAACGTCCACGCGGGTTTCGTCCAGTGCTCCGCCGGAGCCACTCAGGTCACCGTAGCCGACCTCGGCCACGATCACGGTGACGTTGTCGTGGCCGCCGGCGTCCTCGGCGGCGGCGACCAGCGCGGCCGCCGCCACCTGCGGGCTGCCGGAGGCAAGCAGCACCGCGATCCGCTCGTCGGGGACCTCGGTGTACAGGCCGTCGGAGCACACCAGGAACCGGTCTCCGGCGCTCGCGGGCAGCAGCCAGTA
>Ga0157369_10011147_pt1 | contig 10221 bp, 10 predicted proteins | sample C25metaG_FD_113461 | JGI IMG/M metagenome (GOLD analysis project Ga0157369, IMG submission 113461) | Corn rhizosphere microbial communities from Kellogg Biological Station, Michigan, USA - C2-5 metaG | ecosystem: Host-associated > Plants > Roots > Rhizosphere > Soil | place: USA: Michigan...
CAACACCACGCCCCGCAGGTCCAGATCGTCTTCGACCACCATCACCTTCGGGCCACGGTTCACCGTTCGGAGCGTAGCGCCGCCAACCGTCTAACGTGCATCCGTGCGCCTGCTACTCGCGCTACATCTCATCCTGGCACCGTTCGCGCCACGGCCGGCGATCGTCGCCAAGCCGATCCCGTTCGGTGCCGAGCGGCGCGCCGAGACCGCGCAGTACACACAGCGCCACTACGGGTTGAACACGTGGCGGCTGCAGGGTCCGCACGTGATCGTCGAGCACTACACGGCCTCGACGACGTTCTCGTCGTCGTGGAACACCTTTGCCGGCGATACGCCCGACGGCGAGCTCGGCGAGAAGCCCGGCACCTGCGCCCACTTCGTGGTCGACCGCGACGGGACGATCTACCAGCTCGTCCCGCTCTCGACGATCTGCCGCCACACCGTCGGCCTCAACTGGACGGCGATCGGGATCGAGCACGTCGGCACGAGCGACGCGTCGATCCTCGACAATCCGCGCCAGCTCCGAGCCTCGCTGCGGCTAACGCTCTGGCTGATGACCCGCTATCGCATCTCGCTGCCGAACGTCATCGGCCATTCGGAGAGTCTCACCAGCGCCTACCACCGCGAGCGATACGCCCCGTGGCGTTGCCAGACGCACTCGGACTGGCAGCACGCCGACATGGTCGCCTACCGGCGCGATCTGCTCGCACTGGCCCGCACCGACCGCGTCACCCTGCTGCGGACGGGCGGGCCAGTCGCGACACGCTGCTAGCAATCGGGTGTCAGACACAAAAACGGTGTCTGACACCCGGGAAGAAGGCCTACGAGAACGTCGCCAGCTCTTCGAGCAGGCGGTCGACCTCGGCCTCGGTGTTGTAGTGGATCATCCCGGCGCGAAGCGACTGCTCCGGCAGCCGGTCGGCGAGCGAGACGCAGTACCAGTTGCCCGCAGCCCAGATCCCGACTCCCCGCTCGCCGAGCGTCCGCGCGACGACGTCGGCGGGATGCCCTTCGACGTTGAACAGGAAGGTTGGAACGCGGCCCTCCATCCCGGGCACGCCGTACAGCGTCACGTTGTCGGGCAGGTTCGAGACGAAGCGCTCGCCGAGCGCGCGTTCGTAGTCGCGCAGCGGCTCGAGCCCGCCGAGCGAATCGAGGTAGGCGATCGTCGCGCTGAAGCCTGCGAGCAGCTCGAACGGCAACGTACCGGTCTCGAAGCGGCGGCCGACCGGCGTCGAGTCGGACGGGCGTGCCTTGTAGGGCCGCCACGACTCTGCCAACTCTTGCCGGACGTAGCTCATGCCGAGATGCGGCCCGCAGAACTTGTACGGCGAGCAGAGCAGCACGTCGCAGCCCAGCTCCTGCACGTCGATCGGCTCGTGCGCCGCATAGTGCACCGCGTCGACCCACGAGATCGCTCCGGCCTCGCGCGCAAGCGCGCAGATGCGCTTTGCGTCGGCGACAGACCCCGTGGCGTTCGACGCGACCGCGAACGCGACCACGCGCGTGCGCTCGTTGAGCTGCCGCTCGAGGTCGTCGTAGTCGACCGTCAGGTCGTCGGTCGCCGCGACGACGCGCACGACCATTCCCTTGTCTGCCGCCGCCTCCACCCAGGGTGCGACGCCGCCGTCGTGATCGAGCTGCGTCGTCAGGATCTCGTCGCCCTCACGCATGTCGCGCGTCGCAGCACGCGTGAGGATGAAGTCGAGCGACGTCATGTTCATGCCGAACGAGACCTCGCCGGGGCTGCAGCCGAAGAACCGTCCGCCGTCCTCCTTCGCGCGCGCCAGGATCGCCTCGACGGCACGGCCGGTTGCGTAGGGCGCTCCGAGGTTCGCGGAAGCGTCGCGCAACGCGTTTGCGATCGCCTGCCCGACCTCGTCCGGCACCTGGGTGCCGCCGGGCGCGTCGAAGAAGGCAAAGCCGGACTGCAGCGACGAAAAGCGCTCGCGCACAGCGTCGATCGAGAAAGTTCCGGTGGTCGTCATACATCCTCCCCGTTCAGAATGCGGCTCAAGACCGCGAAGTCGATGTTTCCGCCGGAGACGATGCAGACGATCTTGCGCGCCCCATCGACCCGGCCTGAGATTGCGGCGGCCGTCGCCAACGCCCCTGCTCCTTCGGCGATCACCCGCACACGCTCGGCGATCAGCCGCACGGCTGCGGCCGTCTCGTCGATCGGGATCGCAAACGCTCCGTCGAGCAACCCCGAAACATGCTCCCAAACACTGGGAATCAGCGCCCGGCTGCCCGACCCGTCGACGAAAGACGGAACATACTCGACCTCGGTCGGCACGCCGCCGGCGGCCAGTGTGGCCGTCACTGGCGCGGCGGTCGCGGGCTCGACCGCGTAGACCTTCACCTCGGGCCGCCGCTGCTTGACGGCACTGGCGATGCCCGTGAGGAGGCCGCCGCCGCCGTACGGCACGACGACCGCGTCGAAATCGGGCAGCTGGTCGAGCAGCTCGAGCCCGATCGTCCCGTTGCCGGCCATCACGCGCGGGTCGTCGACCGGATGCACGAACATGCCGCCCACTCCGGCGTAGCGGCCGTCGACGAGCACCTGCCACCACTCGTCGTACGGCACCTTGATCACCTTGCCGCCGTAGCGTGCAATCGCGGCGAGCTTGGCCTCGGGCGCATGCTCGGGCACGACGATCGTCGCGGGCACGCCACGCAGGCGCGCGGCGAGCGCGACACCCTGAGCCATGTTGCCGGCACTCGCGGTGAGCACGCCGTCACGCAGATCGTGGTCGGACGCCTGCAACACCGCGTTGCCGGCACCGCGAATCTTGAACGAGTTGACCGGCTGCAGCGTCTCGAGCTTGAGATAGATCTCGGCCTCGGCGTCGACGTCCAGCCGCACGAGCGGCGTGCGCACCGCCACGCCCGCGATCACGTCGCGGGCGCGCTCGATCTCCGCCAGTTCGATCACAGCGACACGACCGAGCCGGCGTTCTCGGCCTCGGCACGCGCCAGCACGTGCTCGGCCGCGGCGAGGTCTTCGACTGCGAGGCCGAGCGACTTGAAGACGGTCAGCTCGTCCTCGGAGCGGCGGCCCGCGACAACGCCGATCAGCACCTCGCCGAGCTCGCCACGGATCGCCTCGGGCGTGATCGCACCCTCACGGAAAGGGAACAGGTAGTCGCCGGCCTCGTTGATCGTCGACTCGCGCCGGTCGACGAAGAGCGATCCTTCGACCATCGTCGCCGTGTCGAGCTCGCGCGTCGTCGGGATGCTCGAGCCGATCGCGTTCACGTGCGCGCCCGGCTTCAGCCACGCCCGCGCGAGAATCGGCTCCGCGGCCGACGTCGCGGTGACGACGACGTCGGCGTCGCGCACCGCCTCCTCGGCGGTCGCAGCCTCCTCCACCCCGTCGAACGCGGCGGCGCGACCCGGCGTACGGCTCCACATCAGGACACGGTCGAAGTCACGCACGGCACGCATCGCATCGAGGTGCGCGGCCGCCTGGAAGCCGGCACCGAGGATTGCGAGCGTCCGAGCATCCTCCCGCGCGAGCAGCCGGGTGGCCACGCCTGACACGGCAGCGGTACGCACCGCGGTGATCGCGCCGGCGTTCATGATCGCGCGGGTCTCACCGGTCACGCCGTCGAAGAGCGCCACGAATCCCTGATGCGGGTCGAGGCCACGGGCCGAGTTCTCCGGAAAGATCGCGACGGCCTTCAGCGCGTACAGCGGCAAGGGGGCGGAGCGATGGGCGGGCATCAGGCCCAGCAGGCTCGACTCGCCCGGCGGCCGCACGATGAAACGCAGCGGGTTGTGCAGCTCGCCGCGCGCGAGCGACGCGAGCGCGGCCGCCATCACCTCGATGCACTCGTCCATCGGCAGGAGCCGCCGGACATCGTGCTCGTCGAGGATCCGCACGTTCATGAGAAGAACTCCCCGATCTCCTCGTGCTCCTGCTCGGAGAGTTCGAGGTCGCGGGCAGCCAGCACCGGCGCGAGCTGCTCGGGCCGGTTGGGGCCGCAGACGGCTCCGGTGACGTGCTCGTGGGAGAGCACCCACGCGAATGCGAGCGTCGACATCTCGACGTCCCGCTCCACCGCGAGCGCCTCGAGGCGCTCGAGCCCGTCGAAGACCGCATCGTCGACCAGGCGCTCGTAGGGCCCCGGGCGCAGGGTCATCCGCGAGCCCGGCGGAAATGCCTCGCCGCGGCGGTACTTGCCCGTGAGCCAGCCTCCGGACAGCGGGCCGAACGGCACATAGGCGATCCCGTGCTCGCCGCAGAGCGGCAGCACCTCCTGCTCGTCGCCGCGGTCGAGCAGCGAGAACGAGTTCTGCACAAGGGCGGGCGGCGCGAGCGTCAGCGCCTCACGGAGCCCGGCGGCGTCGTAGTTACTGAGGCCCCAGGCCCCGATCAGCCCGTCTGTCCGCAGCTGCTCGAAGGTCGTGACCGTGTCGGCGAGTGGAGTCGCGGGATCCGGCTCGTGTGCAAGGTAGAGGTCGACACGATCGACCCCGAGCCGCGCGAGGCTGCCCTCGATCTGCCGGCGGATCCGGTCGGGCGCGAGCCCGGTGTCGCCCGGCTCGCCGGTCGTGGAGTGGAAAACCTTCGTCGTCAAGGTGAGGCCAGCGGGCTGCCGCGCCGCGCGCCAGCGCCCGATGAACTCCTCGCTGCGGCCGCCGCCGTAGCCGTCCGCGGTGTCGAACCAGTGGATGCCAGCGGCCCAGGCCGCGTCCATGATCGCGAACGCGGCCTCCTCATCGGTTCCTTGCCCGAAGAACTCCGGCGAGGAGCCGATGCCGCCGAAGTTCCCGCAGCCGAGGCTCAGATCCACTACGGCAGATTCATTTCCGTGAGCGTGTTCCGTACGTCCCACAGCTCGGGGAAGTACGTCTTGTGGATCATGCGGCCCATCACCTCGACGGGGGTGCCCTGCGTTCCGATCACGCCGGCGCCGATCACGCGCTGCACGACCTTCAGGTGCACGACGCGCCAGATGATCACCCGCTCGTCCCACTCGATCAGCAGCTCGGCGAGCTGGTAGAGCTCGTCGAACTCACGGCCGCGTGTGTAGACCTCGACAAGCGAGAGCCCCGCCGCTTCGCGCGCGGCATGGAAGGCCGCGCCGAGCGGCGGCGTCACCCGCCGCAGCTCGCGGAAGCCGGGTGAGTCGAAGCCGCTGCCGTGGCCAAGCACCTTGCGGATCTCGGTGTATTCCCACGGCGACATGCGCTCGAGCATCTCGAGCGCGTCCCGCACCAGCACCATGCAGTAGTTGGCCCGCCGCACCAGGCGATTCGCGGCCGGGATGTCGCCGGCCGTGACGAGCCGGGTCGCCTCCTCGATCTCGTGCCAGGCGAGCTTGAGCCACAGCTCCGACGACTGGTGCACCGTCTGGAAGAGCAGCTCGTCACGGTGCACCCACTCAGCCGGCGTCTTCTGCAGCGCCAGCAGCTCCTCGGTGCGCAGGTAGCGCTCATAGTCGGTCGGCGCCTCGCCGGGCAGGATCGGGTCGGTGAGCGCAGGGCCGTCATCCGCTCCGGGCGCGGCGGAGCCGCGCCCTGCGCTATTTGGCGGCTCCGTCGAGCCTACGCCGCTGTCCGTCACGGCCTCGCCTCGGTGCCGTCGAAGATGCGCATCGGGAGGTCGGCCAGCGGCACGCCGCCGTCGGCGGTGACGAGCCACGTGTCCTGCATGTAGAGGCACGCCTGGCCGTCCTCGGAGATCACGTGCGGGTGCATCGACAGCACCATGCCGCTCCGCAGCACCGTGTCGACGCCCTCACCGACCTTGGGGAACTCGATCATCGTCATCCCGATCGAGTGGCCGGTGACGTGGCCGAGCGCCCAGCCGCGGTCGATGAACCCCTTCGAGACGGCGCGGTGAGCGTCGTGCGCCGTCGCACCGTCACGGAGCACGCCGCGTGCAGCCTCGTAGTACTCCTCGTACGCGTCGAGCATGCGCTTGGTCTCGTCGCTCGGCTCGCCTGGACAGATCGCGCGCGACACCTCAACCCAGTGCCCGCCCGGGCCGGCGATCTCGAGCGACGGCAGCATCATGTCGGTCGCACGTACCGGGCGGTCGCCCGCGATCTTGAACTCCGGCAGCGCCGCGCCGTTCTCACCGACGAGCACCATGTCCATGGTCAGGCGACCGCAGCCCTGCGAGACGAAGTACTGCTCGCACGGCGCGAGGATCTCGCGCTCGGACTTGCCCACCTCGAACGCCTCGACGAACCGCCAGAAGCCTTCGGTGTTGATCCGCACGCTCTCGCGCACAGACTCGAGCTCGAAGTCGCTCTTCACGGCGCGGGCATGGTCGAACCCAAGATCCCACGGCACGATCTCGGCGGCGCCGTCGAGCGCGCGGAAATCGCGAACGGTCATCACGTAGTCGAGCCCGTACACCCCGACGCGCTTGCCGCGGACGCGGTCGGCGAGCCACTCGCCGGGAAGGTCGACAAACTCCTGCTCGTCGATCCAGGTCGTGCCGTGCTCGCCGACGTACCGCGCCTCGCGCGGGAAGACGATCGTAGGATCGCCCTCGAGCGGGAGCAGCACGTACGCGTAGCGGTGGACGATCACGAACCCCGACATCCAGGTGACCGCACCCTCGAAGCCCGAGTACTCGCTGCCCGAGACGATCACCGCGTCGAGCCCGTCGCGCGCCATCGCCTCCCGTACACGGGCGTAGCGCCGGTCGACCTCCTCCTGCGGCACGGCGTCCCTGCCGCTCCCGATCACGCTTGCTTCCACGACGCCTCCATTCCCTTGATGAGTGCCCAGATCGTGGCGTGCTCAGGCGTCTCGACGCCGAACCGCCGACCGAACTCCACGATGCCGCCGTTCAGGTAGTCGACCTCGGTTTGGCGGCGCGCCTCGACGTCCTGGAGCATCGAAGCCTTGTGGTCGTAGGCGACCTCGGGCCGGGCGGCGTAGTCGATCAGCTCCTCGGGGTCGGAGTCGAGCTCGATTCCCTGAGCCGCTGCGACCGCCTTGCCCTCGTCGACGAGCTTCGTGATCAGAGCGCGCAGCGGCGGCTGCTCGCACAACCGGCCGTGCGTCAGTCCGGTGAGCGCGCCAAGCGGGTTGGTCGATGCGTTGAAGATCACCTTGCGCCACTGCGGGCCACGCGCGTCGCGAACCGCCTTGGACGACATGCCGCCGCGCGTGCACGCGTCGGCCAGCAGCTCGACCTGCTCGAACGGGGCCGGCTTGTCGTCGTAGAGGCCGAACGTCGTGTCGCCCTTCACGTCCCACTGGACGACTCCCGGCTCCACGATCTTCCCGGCGGGAAACGTTGTGCCCCGGATGACGCGCTCGACGTGTCGTGCGAGCACCTCTTCGTTGCCGATCCCGTTTTGCACGGTCGCCAGGCTGCCGTTCGCGAACGCGTGCGCGGTCGCCGCGACCGCGGCCTCGGTGTGCATCGCCTTCGTCGCGACGATGCCGAAGTCGCACTGGGGCAGCTCGGACGCATCGCTGGTCGCGCGCAGGTGGCCGACGACCTCGCCGGCGCCCGTCAGGCGCAGCCCGTTGCGGTTGATCGCGTCGACGTGCTCCCGCGCCAGGTCGTACGCCCACACCTCGACGTCGTCGAGCGTGGCGAGATTCGCCGCGAACAGCGAACCGACCGCACCGCAACCCACAACACACACTTTCATTCCCAGGATGCCTCCCTTGCTTTGATCAATCGGTACATCGTCTCGTGCAACGGTACGGGCACACCCACACGCTGTGCCGCGCTGACCAGCGCACCCGTGATCGTGTCGACCTCGGTTGGGCGCCGGGCCTCGACGTCCTCGAGCATCGACGGGTAGTGAGCGCTGCCCCGCTGCGTCGCGAGCACGTTCATCTCCCACGGGTCTTCGGCCAGCGTAACTCCGACCGCCGCGGCGACGGCCTTGCCCTCGTCCATCAGCTGGCGGACGAGATAGCCGAGATCGCGCGGATCGCCGAGTGCCGCGAAATGCGGGTCGTGCGGAAGCCCGGTGAGCGCGGCGACCGTGTTGACGGTGGCGTTGAAGATCAACTTCGACCACTGCGACGGACGGAGGTCGTCGAACGCCTCCGCCTTCAGGCCCGACGACGCGATCAGGTCGGCGACGGCGTGGGCATCGGCGGGCGTCGTGCCCCGCGCGGGGCCGATCCAGGTCGCGGTGTCGAGCACGTACTCGACGTGCGTGTCGCCGTGCCGCGTGCCGCTCATGAAGGTCACGCTCGTCAACAGCTTCCAGTCGCCGAAGCGCGCGGCAACCTCGTCGGCGCCGATCCCGTTCTGCACGGTCATCACGGTCGCGGCCGGCCAGTGGCCCGCGAGGAGCTGCATCAGCGGTTCGAGGTCGGTGCCCTTGCAGGCGACAATCACCAAGTCGGGCGGAGCGAGCTTCGCCGGGTCGGTCGACGCGTCGAGCCGCGCGGTGAACTCGGAGCGTCCACTCACCCGCAACCCCTGCTGGCGCAGCGCGCGCGCGTGCTCCTCGCGTCGCGTGAGCGCCGAGACCTCGGCAACGCGCGCCAGATGACCGGCGAAGAGGCTGCCGATCGCACCTGCGCCGGCGACACAGACGCGGTTCATGAGCGGTGTCTCGGCCACAGTCGAACCTCGCGCCCGCCGGTGAGGCCCGACGGGCGCACGATCAGCACGAGCGCCATCAGCGCTCCTTCGACGACGACTCGCGTGCCCGCCGGCAGGTCGTAGTGCAAACCGAACAGGGATGCACCGTTCTCGGCGATCGCGAGGTACGAGTCGAGCGCGCTCACCGCGAGCGCCCCGACAACCGCACCCCAGAGGCTCGTCGCTCCGCCAATCACCAGCATCGCGAGCGTGATGAAGGTCAGATCCAGGTAGACGCTGTTCGTGCTCACCGGCAGGAGATGCACGTACAGGCCGCCGGCGACGCCGGCCAGGATTCCCGAGAGGGTGAACGCAATCAGCCGCTGCCGGTAGATCGAGACGCCGGCGGCGCGCGCCGCAGCCGGATCCTCGCGCGTTGCGCGCAACAGCCTGCCGAACCGGCTTCGCCCGTAGGCGAATGCGATCACGATCACGATCAGCGTGCCGACCGAAGCCTGCAGCAAGCCGGTGGTCTCCGGCACCGACGAGAACGCGTTCAGCCCCGGCCCGATTCGCTCCTCGTACTGCAGCATGTTGTGCGTGATCTCGAGCACGCCGAAAGTGGCGATGCCGGCGGCGAGGCCAGAGAGCCGCATCAGCGGAAACGCGACGATGAGCGCGCACACGCCGGCGATCACGCCGGCCAGCGCGATCGAGGCGAGGTTGCCGGTCGTCCAGTGCCTCATGAAATGGGCGAGGTTGGGCATGATCGCGGGCTTCTGGCCGGTGGGCACCGAGAGGACGCCGGCCGTCCACGCACCGATCGCGACAAAGCTGATGTGGCCGAACGAGAGCACGCCCGAATTGCCGATGAACGTGTAGAGCGCCACGACGATCGCGACACTCACGAGCGCATCGGTGAAATAGGCCTGCGTCGAGAGCGACACGACGGTGCCGAACAGCGCCGCCACGACGACAAGCAGCGCCGGCGCCGCGAGCTCCTGCAGGGCGAGGAGAGCTCGTTTCATGATGACGCTCGTTTCATACGCGTTCCACGGTGTGGGAGCGGTCGAAGAGACCGCCCGGCCGGACGAGCAGCACGACGATCACGGCGGCGAACAGGAATGTCGGCAGGTACTGGCTCTGGTTCGTGGGCAGCGCGCCGCCGAGGATCCCGCTCGCGAAGCCGATCGCGAAGCCACCGAGCGTTGCCGGAACCGGCCGGTTCATCCCGCCGAGCACGACTCCGGCCAGAACGATGATCGTGTCGCGGAACGCAAAGTCAGGCGTCACCAGCGGTGTCTGAACCGTGAGCATGATCGCCACGACGGCGGCCAGAGCACCCGAGATCAAGACGGCGGTGCCGATCACGCGATTGGCCCGCACGCCGAGCAGCCGGGCTGTCTGGAAGTCCATCGCAGATGCCCGCATGTAGAGGCCGACCGTCGTGCGCTCGAGCAACAGCGTCAGCGCGATCAGGCAGGCCGCGGCGACGACGATCGCGACGATCGTGATCTTGCGGATGTCGACGCCCGAGATCGTGACCGGCTGGTTGAGCGTTCCGAACGACGAGGCGATCTTCCCGAGCGGGCCGAACCAGAGAAGCGCGATGCTCTCCAGGAGAAACGCCACCGCGAACGTCGCCACGAGCATGATCGCCGGCGACTGCGTGCGCAGCGGACGGAAGACAAGCCGGTCCA
>Ga0157369_10011148_pt1 | contig 10221 bp, 3 predicted proteins | sample C25metaG_FD_113461 | JGI IMG/M metagenome (GOLD analysis project Ga0157369, IMG submission 113461) | Corn rhizosphere microbial communities from Kellogg Biological Station, Michigan, USA - C2-5 metaG | ecosystem: Host-associated > Plants > Roots > Rhizosphere > Soil | place: USA: Michigan...
AATCCCGCGCGAAAAAGTGCGTAATAGAGCTCGGGCCTGATCGCGGGCGTCCCGGCGGCACCCGAGGATGGCGTGGGCACCGTCTGCGCAAACTGCGCGGCCAATGCCAGCAGCGCGACGGCGCGCGCATCCCAGCCGGTCTTGTTGGCAAGATACGTGATGTCCTGCCGCTTGTCGTTTTCCTGCAGCGCCACGAGCGATCCCGCGTAGGATGCCGCGACCGCCGCAGCCAGCGTGTCGTATTCGCTGGGGAGCGCCGCGTCGGGCGGCAGCTCCACGTCGAGCACGACGGTGGAAGGCGCGTCGTAGACGACATCGGAAGCGGCGAGAAACGCCGTGCCCAAGCTCACGCGAGCCTGCAGGTCGGGCCGGGTCTTGCGCCGCTTCAGCAATGCATCGCGGGCGATGATCGCGGTTGCCGTGTACGCGCCACGCGCGTCGGCCGTCGTTGCGGCAACGGGTACGTCGCCGCCGACGTTCTTGTCGACGACCTGCACGTCGAGACCGCCGACGCTCGCACTCGATGGGCTCGATACGGTGCCGGTGACGATGTACGCCGCCTCGGCGACGGCGGCGCTGAGCGCCGACGCCGTCGCCACGTCCAGCACGCCGTTGGGCGCCAGCCCGTGCGCGCGCTGGAACGATGCGACGGCGTCGCGCGTGCCGTTGCCGTAGGTCGAGGTGCGCTGATCGTCGGCGGGAACGGCAAAGCCGAGCGCAGCCAGCCGGTCGTGCGTATCGGCGACGTCCACCCCGGACGTGCCGACGTCGAGGACGCGCGCGGGCAACCCGCGCTCGAGAAGTGTCAGGGCCATGGATGGTATCTCGTGGGATCCGGCACCGGTCGATTGAAGCGATGATCCGTCGACATGCGCGCGTTGAAGAAATCGAGGATCTGGTTCAGATGCTCGCCTGACCGAAGCGGCGCGCCTTCCGGAATGTTCGCGTTCGTCAACTCGTCGGAAATGCTCCTGTATTCCTCGCTGCCGAAGCGATGCAGCGGCGTGCCCTTTTCAAGTCCGGGACGCTGCGTGTAGTCGAACTTGTTGATCTGGCCGGCCGTGTATTCGTCGAACGGCAGCCACCTTCCCGGCATCCCGCTGTTCGTGCCGTCCGACCGGTAAAACCCCTGCCTGCCGTCCGACGTTTCGACCACGATGACATCGAGCGGCACGGTGTCCGAATCGATCTGGAATACCGGCGATGTCCAGCGCGAGGTTCCCGCGGAATTTCCGGATTCGGATGCACCGCCGCCCGCGCCCCCGCCCACCACATCGACAGGACTGCGCGAAGGAATGCGTCGTCCGAGCGAGAAACCAACGCCATGTATCGCGCCCATCTGCGATGCATAGCCGCCGAGCAGTGCGACGGATCCCGAGAACGCGTAGATCATCCATCCCGCCTCTTCGCGATATTCGAGTGCCTGCGTGCGGTCGGCGAGCTTCATCCGGGCGCCCGCGATGATGTTGGGCGTGGTCATGTCGTTGATCGCCGGGGCGCCATCCGCGCGCACCGGATAGATCACGCCGTGGAACTTGATGAAATCGAACGTGATGCCGCTCGAATGGAGGTCGATCGAGCTGACCGGGATGACGGCATCGGGCTTGTTGGTGTATCTGAACCGCAGCGCCTTGATGCGCAGGTCGACGATGCGATCGATTTCCGCGCCGACGCTGACGACGCCATTGTCGACGTAGTCGGGTGACGACAGAACGGCATCCATCGTCGATCGCTCGGTATGGCCCGCATCGAGATTGTTGATCGTGACGGCCGTCAGATTCTTGCCACTGACCGACGGCAGCGTCACGTTGGGCGTATCCGGCAACTTGTAGTGATCGCCGGTGGCGAAGGGGCCGCCGCGCGGGCGCAGCGGCGGGTCGGTGCCGGCCGGGTCGGTCAGGCACACCGGGTTGTCGCGTGTGTAACGGTAGAGGTTGGTTCCATCGACAAGACCGAGCGGATCGGCGCTCACCCATCGGCCGAGCCAGGGTGCGCTGTATCGCGCGCCCTGGTGATACAGCCCGCTCTCCTCGTCGCGCTCGGCGCCGGCGAAGCGATACCGTTTGAGGCTCACCTCGGCTTCGCTCCTCCCGGCCTGGTACGACGTGCTGCCGAACGGATAGTGTTCCTCGTATGAAATCAGCGCCGCGGTGTCGTCGAGTTCCACCGACACCGAACCGAGATGATTGCCGAGCTGGTACCGCGTGAGCCGGGCGGGCACGCCGGCCTCGCTGCCTTGCGTGCGCGTTTCGACCAGCGCGACACGCTGCGCCGCATCCATCACGTGCAGTGTTTCCCGCGCCAGCGTCAGGGCGCTCCCGCTGCCGTCATACTCGCGATAAGCCTCGAAGGCGCCGAACGAGATCCGCTCCTTCTCGCGCGTGCCGTTCTGCCGCTCGGTCACCTTGCGCACGCGGTGCCCGCCCGCGTCGTAGACGTAATACGTGGTCTCCGGTACGCCGTCGTTCACCACCTGGCGCGACGTCGCCTTCAGCCGATCGTTGAAGTCCCACTGCATCAGCGGCAGATGCGCCATTGCGCCGATGCTGCCGTGCACGTCGTACGCATAGTGCTCGGTGGCATTCGGGCCGGCGATCGTGCCGCTCAGCCGGTTGCTGCGAAGCCCCGGCTCGAGCAGGCTCGGCTCGTCATAGGCATAGCTTCGCGTCCAGTTGCCGTTCGCCGCGTGATGAACCAGTTGGAGGATGTTGCCGACGGCGTCGTACGCGTACTGTTCCTCGTACGCACGCATCGCCTGCCCGTCGCCCGGTTGCGGCAGGTGGACGCGAAACGCGTCGTTCCACGTGGTTTCGGGTTGCGTGGCCTGCCCGGCATGTTCGCGAGCCCGGGCAGCGATCAGCCGATAGAGCGCGTCGTAAGCGTAGTCGCTGTCGGCGGTGACCACCTGGTTCTTGAAGTACACGGCCTGCTGCGCGGCATCGGCCATCTTCGTGATGTTGCCGCTTGCGTCATACGCGTAGCCAAGATCCTGCAGAACCGCCTGATCCGCGGTCCGCGTGCTCCGCAGCCCGGTGAGGCGGAAGGTCAATGGATCGTACGAATATTGCGTAACGACGGCGTTGCCATATTCGACGCGCGTGCGCCGGCCCTTGGCGTCGTAGTCGATGTTGGCCACGAACGACGTGGGCGTCGCGGCGCCGCGAAGGTTGACGTCGATCTTGTCCGGCAGGTTGGCTTCGTTGAAGCTCGCCCGATACACGCTCGCGTCGGGCGCGGTGATCGCCACCGGGCGATTCAGCGCGTCGTACGAGGTGCTGGTCGTGAACGTCTCCTGTTCCAGCGCGGGGTTCGCCGACCAGTCGAGCGTTGTCCTGTACTCGCGCGCGAGCCGGCGGCTGCTTCGCAGGAGATTGCCCTTGAAGTCGTAGGCGTCGCTCGCGACCACGCCGGCCTGGTCGAACACCTGGAACACCTTGCCGCGCAGGTTGCCCGCCTGCGCGTTGGCCTGGCTTTCGCCGTAGACCGTGCGTCCGATCAACGTTTCGCCGGCGTTGCCCGCCTTCAGCAAGCCGTCGACGGGCCGCCGCAAGGCATCGTAGGTGGTGCGCACCCGATGACCGCGGCTGTCCCACGCATAGATCGGCTGGGCGTTCGTGTCGTGCAGCAGCCAGCGCTCGCCCGCTTCCATGCTCGCCTGATGCGCGCGGCGGCCGAGCATGTCGTAGTCGTAACGCATCGCGGTGCGGCCCTTCGCATCGATCACCGCGCGCTGATTGCTCTCGACGTCGAACGCGACGCGCGTCGTGTAGAACTCCTCCGTCGGCACCCCGTTGCGCTCGAATTTGTTGTGCGCAACCGTGAGGAACATCCGGCCGAGGGAATCGGCGTGCGCGACGTTGGGCGTGGCCGCATGAACGGCCGTCTTGAGCGCCGCATCCTGCTCGGCCGGGCCCAGTGCGCCGCCTGCGCGTTGCGCGTACCACGTCGGCCGATATTCATCGGCTGTCAGCCGGGCGATGTACGCACCGACGTCGGTGTCGGAACCAGGATCGTCGATCGTCGCCGTGTCGCTGGCATCCCAGGTCTCCTGTCGCCAGGGATCGCAGACGATCTTGCTCCACGTGTGCTCGGGCTGGATGGCGGCGACCGGACGGCCCGGAGGATCGTAGAGCACGATCGGGCTCACGCCTTCCGCAGTGCCGAATTCGAAGCGATACGCCCGCTGCGCGAGCGCGCTGAAGTACGGCTCGTATTGCCGCACCGGCTTGCCCTTGTTGTTGACGATCGTCCAGCCGGTCGTCACCCAGCGCGGCGCGTTGCCCGGTGTCGCGGGCTCGGCCGGGACTTTCTTCTGGATTGCGCGGCCGAACCCATCGGAGTAGGTGAATGCGATCTGAACCTTGCTGCGCGCGCCGGGTGCCAGGTCGCTTGAATGCGTCTCGCGTGCGATCGCGGCGACGAATGCGGGCTCCCATTGGCTTGGATCCTGCGCATTGGCGCGCCGCGTCGTGACAAACCGGTCCATGTCGTAGACGTTGCGCCCCGTCGCGTTGCCGAGCAGCGACACCGCGTTGGTACGCGGATCGTCGGCGGCGAAGAATGCATCGACCTGCGCAGGCGTGAGATCGGCGACGAAATCCGCCAGCGAGTCGCCGCTGGACTCGGCGACCTTGCCCATGACGCAGGACCCGGCGACCAGGCCGAGCGCGTCGAAGGCGACGCCATTGCGATTGCCATTGGGATCGGTCAGCAGCCCGGGTTGCAGGACACGGTAGTCATTCTGGACGCCGATCGCATTGCCCGCGGCATCCTGCGCACTGACCGCCAGCAGGTCGTAATCGTCGTAGCCGGTGCGCGTAACGTTGCCGAACGGATCCTGTGCACCGCGAACCGTAAAGAAGTGCGCATGTGCGAATGCGGCGTCGGGTGCCGCGGCATCGGGGGAAAACAGCCAGCGTCCCGAGCACGCCCAGTAGTTGCCGTCGCCGTCGAGATCGCGGTATCCGCCCTCGTCCTCGAGCATCGTCTTCAGCGCCGGCGCATCGACCTTCGGGCCATAGATCGCCGCGAGCAATCCCGGCGTGTACGCCTGCCGGTAATTCTCGTAAGGCAGGCCGAGGGAATCCATTCGGCCGAGCGGCAGCGGGCCGCTCAAATCATCCTTCCGATAAAGTGAGCGAGCGCATTTCAGCAAGCGGCGATAGGGTGCGTCTGCCGTCGCGCCGTCACCTTGCAGATCCTCGTATGGCAGGTCGTGCGCGCCGTCGCCGGCGGAAGCGACGAGACCGGCCAGTTCGTCGAATGCGAACAGGTTCGTGACGTCCGGTTGATCGGCGCGAGACGCACATTTCAGCAACTCGTAGCTGCGCGACTGCGCGGGAAGCGGCGCGCGATAGCGATCGCTCTCGTCGACGGGCAGCGTGTACTCGCGTTCGGTCGCGACGACATGGACCTGCGCCTGCTGCGCCTGGTCGCCGGGCGCGAGCGCGGCATCGGGATGACGCCGGCCGTAGCCGATCGCGACGGTGCGAAGCGGATTTCCGAAAACGTCCACGTCGAGCGTGACCGAGTGACTGACGCGGGGATCCGCGAGGCGCCGGCCGCCGACGTCGTACAGCTTCCGCTCGTACTGAAAGTCGATCGACTCGCGCGCGTGCGCGAAAAGCACCGCGTGCCGGTTGCCCGCCTGCGGCTGCAGCAATTCGAGCGTGTAATTGGTCTCGGCGGCGCTGTACGGACGATAGGCCGCGTCGGTCCCGTCGTCCGCGTACACCTCGCGGCGCAGCATCGCTCCGCGCAGCGCGCGACACGCCTGCCGCGCCTCTTCGGGGGAGGGCGCGCGGTCGACGTGGCTGCCGTCGGGCAGCCATACTGCCGTGGGCAGGATCGTGTCCGCAAGCCGCATCGCGTCGAGCTGTGCATCGGTCAATCCGCTCAGCCCATCGCCAGCGTCGCCTTCGCGGTAGTACTCGTCGGCGAGCAACGTCGAGACCCGCTCGCCGTCGACATAAGCACCCGTGTGAAACCACGTCTTCGTATGCACCGGCGGCGAGTGCGAAGCCGCGTCGACGTTGCTGGCGGCGGGGAACGCGGCACTCGCCGTCAGCGCGGCGAACTCTTCGGTGTCCCACTGCTCGACCATCCCGAATCCGCAGAACTCGCGCTCGATGCCGTCGTAGTGGCCATGGTGGTAGGCATAGCGCGTGACGAAGCGATTGCGACTGATCCAGTCGTACGTTTCGACGCGTTCCACGACGTGTACCGGGAACGGGATGCGCGTTATCCAGCGTCGCCCGGCAAGCTTGTCGGCGACGTAGAAGCGCGTCGAAGGCGCGTAGCCGATGCGCGATTCGGCGCCCAGATTGTTTCGCATCGTGACGAGCAGATGCGGCTTGCCGCTGCTCATCAGTTCGACATAGCGGACGCGCCGTTGCGAATTGCCCGGCAATGGTGAACACCACGTCAGGCAGGCGGTGCCGGTGCCGAGCAGGTCGAGCGCATTCGCCGTCGAGATGTTCTCGACCGGCGGGAATCCCTGCAATACGCAGGCGTCGCTCCATGCATTGCCGCAGAGGTTGAAGTAGAGCGACGTCCCTTGCGTGCCGAAATGCACGATGTCCGTCGTTCCCGATCCGTCGATGTCCGCGAGGCGGATCCGACGGCCATCGAACATGTCGTCTGCGTCGAACCGCGGCGCATGGTCCATGATCACCTTCGCGCCGAACCGGCCGTGGCCGAGGTTTGGCCAGTAGCACACCTCGCCGTTGCGAATGCGTACGAGGTCCGTCAGTCCATCGCCCGACATGTCGGCGAGGAAGATGCTCTCGGTGCCGTCCGCCAGCACCAGGTTCGGTCCCTTTTCCTCGTCCAGCACCTGCTGCACGCGCTGTGCGGGACCGAAGCCGGCCTTCGCCAGCGATCGCATCCACAGGAAAGCTTCGTTCTCGCTGATCAGCAGGTCGGGAAAGCCGTCGCCGGTGAGGTCGATGAAGCGCAGGTTCGGATCGCGCCAGTCGAGCGCGGGCAGCGATGCGAATGGCGTGAACGTGCGCCAGCCGCCGTCGTCCTCTCGCGCGTAGAAGCCGGGGTTGGACCCGTCGTACTCGACCAGATCGAGGTGGCCGTCGCCCGCAAGGTCGACGAGTTGGCCGCGCAGCGCCGATGCACCGCGCGCAGGCTGCGAACGCATCGTCTCCGCGGGCCCGAAGCGCGGCAGGACCTTCGGTGCGCCATTCTCGAGTTGCACGTTCGCGGGGCTCCAGTTCGGCTTGTAGAGCCACGCGCCACCCTGGTTGCCGAGCACGCCGGACGCACCTTCGCCGTCGAGATCGACCCACTGGTAACCTTCGCCGTCCACGCCGCTCGGAAGATTCTCCAGGCTGTCGAGATCGACGTCACGTACGGTCGCGTCGATGCTCGGGCGCGTGTATTCGAACTCGACCGGAGGAAGCGATTTGCGCAGATATCCGCCGGCCTGTCGCCGATAGCCGGTCTGCGAAACGGCATTCAGGAACGAGTAGACGGCATCGAGTGGATCCGCCGGTGGCTGCGTGTACGTGAAGTCGGTGGAACGTACGAGGCAGTTCTCGCCGACGCCCGCTTCGTCCGGGAAGTGGTGGAACACGAGCACGCGCTGGCAGCGGCGATAGCAACGGAGCTCGAAGGTGGCGCGATAGGTCGAATAAGGATCGGCGCGTACGCTCCACGGCGCGACCTCGACGCCGGGCAGCGGAGCGTCCGCGTCGTGCTCGCCGTAATCGAACACCACTTCGAAGTGCCAGTCGCTCGGAAGGGCGACCCGTTCGGGTGATGCCAGATCGGGGAAGTAGGGCGTGGCGTTGCCATACTGGATGCGCTTCACGTAACGATTCGCCCCGCGCGAACGCTCGGTGCGGTTGCGCTCGTGCACTTGCGTACGGTCGACGCCCGACGAATCCTCCGGCTTGTACCGGTACGCGATGACGTTGCCCTTGTCGTCGTGCGTCTCGCAGAGCAGCCAGCTGAAGATCCGGCTTTCGTCCATCGGGTCGGCGATCCGGCTCTCGGGCGTTACGCCGTACCAGGTCGTGACGTTTTCCTTCGAGATCGAGCGCCAGAACGTGTCCTGCGCGTCGGCGACGTTGCGCCAGCACTCGATGCGCGCGAAAAGCCCCTCGACGCGCGGACGGTAGCGGCTGACCGCGTACTGCCTGCCGTAAAGGCCACGCGCCGCCGCACCGGGGCGCAGCCAGCTGTCGCCGCTTCGGACGAGCAGCGGCACGAGGTCCTCGGCGCCCGAGAGGATGAACGCATCGGATTCGCCGGCGTCCTCGTATCGCGGCAGGCCCTTGTCGGTCTTGCGCGAGATGGACGGCAGCGACAGATGCCAGCCGAGGCCGAAGGGGCCGTTGCCTGCGCTCGAGTCGTAATCGAGTGCGAGTTGCGGCGCGAAACCCGAGCGGCCCGGCGACACGAAAATCGGCACCCTCATCGCGCCGGTGCCGGTCACCGGATTCGCCGCGAACTTTTCCCCGACGCCGCGCAGCGCACCGCCGCCCTTGGGCAACTCCAGTTGCGGCGGCCGCAACTGGAACTGATCGCCGGTCGAACGCTCAGTATCGTTTCGCCGCGCTGACTCGTTGGGCATGCGCGAGCCTCCTACGGCAGCGCCGGGGCTCGCGTCGCCGTTGTCGAACGGCCGTGGCCTGACGCCGGCGCGGCCTGCGGCGGCGCCGGCCACGGCTTCAAGTCAAGGGTGTAGAAGTCCAGCAGAAAGCGAAGATGTAGTCAACAGAAAATTCGCCCCGGTGTCCGGGCACCGCCTTGCCGGCGTCGAGTGGCCATTGGAGAAATGAATGAAGCGCCGCACGTGTTTTCTATTCGGTTCCGCCCTGTTCTTCGTCGCTGCCGCGGGCCTCGGGGCGAACGCTTCGGCTGCGGACGCAGGACAGCGCGAGTACGCGGGGCTGTTCGCCCAGCTCGCCAAGGCCGATGCGGTCGTCGAGGGGCCGAAGGACGCGAAGCGCGTACTGTACGTGTTCTTCGACGCCAACTGCCTGTATTGCCACCTCACCTGGAAGGCGTTGCAGCCGTACGAGCGGGCCGGCGTGCAGGTGCGCTGGGTGCCGGTTGCGTACCAGCAGCCGAGCTCGGTGGGCCGCGCGGCGGCGATCATGCAGGCGCCCGACCGCGTCGCCGCGATGCGCGAAAACGAGCTTGGTTACAACGCGGCGAAGTTCGATGGCGGCATCGCGCCGCTGGCGAACGTTCCCGGGCCGCTGGCGGCGCAATTGCAGGCGAACACGCGGCTGATGCAGCGGTTCGGCGCGCCGGGGACGCCCGCGATGGCGTGGAAGGATGCCAGCGGCAACGTGCGGTTCAAGGTCGGCGTTCCCCGGCTGTCCGAACTGCCGGAGATCACCGGATTGCCGGCGCAGCGCATCGACGATCCCGAGTTGGCGGAGTTTCGCTGAGGCGGGCTGGCCGCCGGCTCGCGGGTGACATCGTCGTCGCCGGCAGGGACGACGTCGCAGCGTCGCAACGGGCGCGCTGGCTACGCCGTCACATGCGCGACGACACGCCGCCGATGCGTGCCGTGGCGGTGCTCGAACAGGTAAACGCCCTGCCATTGTCCGAGGGCAGGCCGTCCGGCCGTCACCGGAATCGAGAGCGATGCCGCGGTCAGCGCCGCCTTGATATGCGCCGGCATGTCGTCGGCCCCTTCGTTCGTGTGCGACACCCATTGCATCGACGGTGCATCCGACGCGGGCACGAGCCGTTCAAAGAACGCGACGAGATCGCGGCGCACGTCGGGGTCGGCATTCTCCTGGATCAGCAGCGAGCATGACGTATGCTGCACGAACAGCGCGAGGAGACCCTGGTCGATGCCGGACGTCGCGACGAACGCCGCGACCTCGCGCGTGAACTCGTAGAGTCCCGGGCCGTTGGTTGCGATGGAGAGCACCGTTTGCATTCCGTGCCGCTTGGTTCAAGGAGCTTGGTTCGAGGATCCGGACGGTAACATCCTTCGTGCCGATTACGATTGACGCGGCAGCAAGCGCAGACGTGTCCGGGGCGGCTCATCCCAATGGAGAAACGACATGGTGAATCCGGCAAAGAACACGATATGCCTCTGGTACGATGGCGATGCCGAGGACGCGGCGCGGTTTTACGCCAGGACCTTTCCCGATTCCTCCGTCGGCGCGGTGTACCGCGCACCGGGAGACTTTCCGTCGGGAAAGAAAGGCGACGTATTGACGGTCGAGTTCGTCGTGATGGGCA
>Ga0157369_10011149_pt1 | contig 10218 bp, 11 predicted proteins | sample C25metaG_FD_113461 | JGI IMG/M metagenome (GOLD analysis project Ga0157369, IMG submission 113461) | Corn rhizosphere microbial communities from Kellogg Biological Station, Michigan, USA - C2-5 metaG | ecosystem: Host-associated > Plants > Roots > Rhizosphere > Soil | place: USA: Michigan...
AAAGTAAAAACTTATTAATAACACATTGTACTTTTATCACTCATTTAGCTCTTTCAATTATTGCCCGCTTCCCAGGTGGGTCAACATGCAGGAACGCTGGGTCAACATCACAGGAATTTATAGGGAAGGTTTTGCGGCTCCATTATAGAAGCGATATTTGATAACAATAATGAATAACATTTAAGGGATTTTGTCTGCTCCCTCTATCCCTTTTGTTTGGGCTCCTGACCAAATAAAAAAAAGCCGCATAGAAATGCGGCGTTTGTTAAGAACCAATTAGGTTCTGTAACCCCCAAAGAAAACAAGTTCGAATATTTTTATTATAATTATTTTATAGCCAGCATTTTTGTTTCACTCAAATCAACTTCACCATCAGTACTCACATGCTTGAGGCGATAAAAATATTTATGCCTATTTGTTGACGGCTTATCAAAGCCTTCGTAACAATCGCAACTGGTTTGTTTTGGATCTGGTCCCATCACCATCGCAATTGTTTTAAAATTCACTCCATCAATGCTCCTTTGAATTTCAAAATAATTGGTAGCAACTTTATTATCTGTAGCCCAGTCAATCATTATTACTTTCTTAACTGCGTTCACAGTAAAACTGGTATAGTTTATTTTAATCTGTTGAGTTTGGCATATACCTTCCGAATGAACCCAAATTAATACAGCCAGGGCTATTATACTTTTGCTTATTTGTTTCGTATTCATTGCTTAAATTTTTTAATTTTTAAAATTTTGATTTGCAATGAATATTGGACGGGGCTATATTTTCATGAGGTTTGGCGTATCGTTAAAACACTTCAATTAAAATAGAAACTGCTTTAACTTCCGGATAATGATAAATATCGCAGGGGAAATTATCAATTATTGTCGGTATTCCGATCGCAATCTTTTTAGTAAGGGATGAGATTGATATCTTTCTCTTTCTTTTACTAAAGCAGGTTGAATAAACTGATGCTTTAGAGCAAAGGAAAATGCCTGGGTGAAATAAGAAGAGAAGAAAGTTGAATTGGTGAAGATCAAAATAATCTTTCCTTTTAATGTAGAGTTTCTATTCATTTCTTGTGTTTGAGTTTCTTTATTTAATAACTAATATCGTAACTAAAATAAGCGGGATTTCAGAAAGGATAGTGAAGCGGTTAGTTAATACACCAAGTGGAAATTTGGCGGCAAATAAGAAGTTGAGGTAAAACATTCTCACTTACAGATGCAAACATAGAGCACATATCTCAATAATGCAAGACCGTAAATTTACGGTCACACTTCAATTAGAAATATTTCAACAATTCCAATTTGGGTTAGAATATTTTAATTATAATTCATTTTTAATAAATCAAATATTCATTTTACTCCAAATAATTAGTATAATTTTAAGAATACCATCCGTAGACTCAACGATTCTCCAAATCGATACTGCTTTGAAGAAAAAATGTCATTATTTCAGTTAACCGTTACTGAGACTGAATTATTCTCTCTTATTCTCAACCACCACACCTCCTATATATTACAATCATGATTTATGAATGACACAAATTGAAATTAAACATCATTTACAAATTTTAATACACTTATTATCTGCTATTTATAAAAATAAATATGTAAATATGGCAGTTGTCCGTTATTTTGCGATATTCTATAGGAATTGTTGACAATAATGGTAAATAATTTTGAGTATTAAATATAATATATACTTTATAACTAATTAGAATACAGATAAATAAAATGATATATTAATTACTAATTAAAATAACATCAAATTTTGTATTCATTCCGGCATCCATACTATTTAATTTAGTAAGTTTTTTATCTACACATTTTTAGTACCATGTGCAAATTCTTAGATTTCATTTATGATTTTTTTTATAAGTATGCCATAGTGTCGTACCACTCCCTCCCACTTCTTTCCAATAAGGTATTCTTGATTTCCACTCGCTGAGGTCATGCAAAATCAAAAAAAGGCGGGATTAACCTTTTGCAAAACTTTCAGGTCGCACTAGAATTGAAAAATCAAAAGAGAAATGAAACTCAATTTTACATTAGGAGATTTTTATCCAGAAATAACCAGAAATTTGCATTGCAATTAAAAGCTGTACATAATGACAATTGAATAATGAGAAAATTGAGAAAATAAGCATTATCCTGGTTGGTTTAAAACGTTAATGATACTTTTTCGAGCCATTCGTGAGTAGCCATTAAGTCCAAAAGGAGTTGCCAAAAAGGAACTATAGGGAGATTAGGTGCCCTGTCAGTGATCTAAAATATAATGTTTTAACAAAATCATTCTCCGGAAGCCCTTGATTAATAGTTTGCTTTAACTTGTGAGAAAAGCATCCTGGAGTTTACTTAGCAGATAAAAAATCAATTTTTGAAAAATGAAAAGTTTGACGCGACTTTCTCTCATACCCATTTTATTGATTTGTTCCTGTTCTTCCCCTAAGGAACTGGAATATCAATCATTTCACAATTTTTCCATACAGAAGTTGGGATTTAATAATTCAACGGTGAGCCTGGACATTGTTTATTATAATCCAAACAATTTTGGAATGCAACTAAGGAACAGTGATATGGATATTTACATAGACGGCAGTATGTTAGGACATAGCTCATTTGACACCCTGATCAGAATTCCCCGAAGAGACACTTTTACACTTCCTGTGAAATTTGATGTAAACATGCAGAATATTTATAAAAATGCCTGGAGCGCATTAACGGGTAAGGAAGTTACCGTAAAATTAACCGGTAAGATAAGAATAGGCAAAGCAAATGTATTTATGAGTTTCCCTGTTAACTATGAGACCAAAGAAACCTTCTCTTTATTCTGAGAAGCACTTATCGACTAAAATTTTTTATTTTTTCGGTAAAAAGGGATGGGTCACATGCTGGCAGGTAATCGGAAGCCTTTTATAAGCATCAGGGTCAGCAGTCACATCGTCCGCGTCATACCCAAGGTTAGCTAATTCCGTTTTTATATTTTCGATATTAGTCCTGTCAGTATACCACACAACAGTTACGGTGTGCCTTCGCCAATCCGCTCTTACCGAAGAAATTCCATCTTCATGAGCCATATGATTCTCGATCCTCGTTTTGCAGGCTTCACATTGAACATTAGGTGTTTTAATCACGGCTTTTTGAACGGCTTTCTGTTGGGCATAGCTTGAAGCGGTAAACCCTGTTAACATTATTAAACTAAGTATAACACTGTTCATTGACTAATATTTTTAACGAATTTAGGATTTTGCATCCCAATTTGCGGGGTCTGCCCGCCAGTTTAACAAGGTATTTTGATCCTTTTCTGAAACATAATTTTTTTCAATAGCCAGTGTAATAACCGTGTCATAATCAGTAAGTGAATGGTAATTGACTTTCGCATTTTCGAATGCTTTTTTAGCTACCTCAAATCCATAATTAAAAATTGAAACCATCCCTTCTACTTCAAGTTCCTCCTTCTTTAAAACTTCTGCAACCTGCAGACTGCTTTTACCAGTTGAAATAAGGTCCTCTATTATAACTACTTTCTTTCCGGGTTCATAAAAGCCTTCGATCTGGTTACCGAGTCCATGTTCTTTCGGTTTTGGCCTCACATATATATAAGGAAGTTTAAGCTGGTCAGCCACCATAGCTCCCCATGGTACTCCTGCCGTTGCCACTCCGGCAAGCATTTCGGCATCTTCATAAGATTGAAACACAGTATTACATAGTTCAGATTTAATAAAATCTCTGATGTAAGGATAAGAGAGTGCTTTACGGTTGTCACAATATATCGGGCTCTTCCAGCCACTTGCCCATGTAAAAGGTTTGCTTACACTTAATTTAATTGCATTAATTTGTAACAACTTTTCAGCAACTGCTTTTTTATTATTCATGCAACGAAGATAATATACAGCTATGAGCTATATAACAATTTACTTTGGAGAAAAACCTGTTTATTTATGTGATGCATTAACTAAAGAAATTGAGACAGTGAGACACCATCCTGATGCCGTATTTATCGATGAGCTTTCTACCGCCGCAATAAATTCTTTGCTTCATGAAATAGAAAAAAGAGAATTTCATGCAGGAATTATTCTCCACGAGAACTTTAATAAATTAAAAAAAGAATTTTTTAAGCACTTCAAATTGGTAAAAGCAGCTGGAGGCCTTGTAAAAAACAAAGCAGGAGATATATTACTTATTTTCCGCAGGGGAAAATGGGATCTTCCAAAGGGTAAACTTGATGACGGCGAAAGTCTGCAGGAATGCGCCTTAAGAGAAGTAAAGGAAGAAACCGGGCTTATGAAAATTGAAATGGAGAATGAGATTAATACTACCTATCACACTTATGTTGAATTTGGGAAACACATCCTTAAGGAATCCCATTGGTATAAGATGCTTTCAAAGGGAAATGAAGACTTTAAACCACAGTTTGAAGAAGATATAACAGAAATACGCTGGGTAAAAAAACACGACTTAAAAAAATACCTGGACAATACATTTCCAGCTATTATTTCTATCTTAAAAAATGTTTAAGGCTCTATCTTACAAGATTACATTTTAGCATGCTGAATGAATTTATTATTAGGGATAATGGCGACTGTCAACCTGCTTACACACACAAGATTCTGGCTTTCATCATAAATCTTGATGTCCCAAACATGAGTCGTTTTTCCCAAATGTAGCGGCGTGGATTTACCAGTAACCAATCCATGCGCCACGCTTCTTAAATGATTAGCATTGATTTCCATACCTACACAATAAAATTTATCCAAATCGATTACAAGAGCAGATGCAACACTTCCTACTGTTTCAGCAAGGGCACAGGAAGCGCCGCCGTGCATAATTCCATAAGGCTGTTTAGTTCTCTCATTTATGGGCATAGATATCTGCAAGTAGTCATCTCCGATGGCTGTCCATTCCATACCTAAAAATCCGGCCATAGAATCTCTTCCAAAATCTTTAATCTTTTCTAGGCTTATTGATTTATCGAACCAGATTGACATGCTATTTAATATCATTTTTGACGGCTTCCGGGAGAAATTGCGAAACATCTCCGCCGTTGCGTATAACATCACGCACAAGCGTACTCGCAACAGATGTAAATTCGGGAAGGCAGGTTAAAAAAATTGTTTCAACGTTATGGGCTAAACTTCGATTCATATCTGCAATAGCCTTCTCATATTCAAAATCGTTTACGTAACGAATTCCTCTTAAAATAAAATCGGCTCCTATCGATTTACAGCATTCAACGGTTAGGCCATCATAAGCTAACACTTTAATCTTGGGTTCATCTTTATAAATTTCCCGTAACCATTGAAGCCTTCGTTCTTCAGAAAACATTGCTGTCTTATTACTGTTCCTTCCAATCCCGATAACGAGTTTATCAAACAGTGGAAGCGCCCTGTTAATAATGTCCGTATGACCTAATGTAACAGGATCAAAAGTTCCGGGGAATAAACAAATTCTTTCCATGTTACCTGTTTAATTTTTGACAAAAAAATATATACGTTTAAATGAATTGGATTTTCAATTAACCTATTAATTGAAATTTTGTTTATTACTAAGTAAATAAAGGACAGCCATTCTCACAGCAACACCATTTTCCACCTGCTGTAAAATAATGGATTGTTTCGAATCTGCCACATCACTATCTATTTCCACTCCCCTGTTAACAGGTCCAGGATGAAGGATGACGATTTCTTTATTGATACTTTCCAACAACTTCCTGCTTACACCATAAGCCAAATTATATTCTCTTAATGAAGAAAATAAGACCTGGTTTTGCCGTTCCAACTGAATACGTAATACATTAGCAACATCACACCAAAGCAATGCTTTTTTAAGATTGTACTCAACACGAATATCAAATGCTTCCCTTATATATTTTGGAATCAACGTTGGAGGTCCGGCCACCATAACTTCTGCACCTGCCTTTTTTAATAAATAGATATTACTAAGGGCTACCCTAGAATGCATGATATCACCAACCAGTACGATTTTTTTACCCTTGAGCGAACCGCATTTTTCTTTTATTGAAAAAGCATCTAACAAAGCTTGTGTAGGATGTTCATTTATTCCATCGCCGGCATTGATGATCGCCGCGGGTATATGTTTGGACAAAAAATGAGGAGCGCCGCTTGCACTGTGCCGCATAACAACCATATCAACTTTCATTGAAAGAATGTTGTTGACAGTATCCAGTAAAGTTTCGCCTTTGGAAACGGACGAACCTGAAGCGGAAAAATTTAATGTGTCGGCACTCAATCGCTTTTCTGCCAGCTCAAACGAAATTCTCGTACGGGTAGAATTTTCGTAAAATAAATTCACAATAGTTGTATCACGAAGTGAGGGCACTTTTTTTATTGGCCTTTGTAATACTTCTTTAAATTGGGTAGCTGTTGAAAGAATAAGTTCAATGTCTCTGAGATGTAAATCTTTAATGCCCAGGAGATGTTTGGTAGAAAGTTGCATTAAAGGTCAAAGCTAAATAAAAAATTTATCTGAACAGGTATTTTTTCTCGTTTTCAAATTAAATTCCATTCTCAATAAAGAACAACATGTTCTTTATCCCATTCCACTTTTACTTTTTGCGAAATAAGTGAATCGATGGCCTTTCCACAATAATCCGGCTGAATAGGTAATTGGCGGCTATACCTTCTATTGATAAGAACACAAAGCTCAACTTTTTTGGGACGACCAAACGCTAAAAGAGCGTCTAACGCTGCCCGTATGGTTCTGCCCGTGTACAGTACATCATCGATAAGAACCACATTTTTGTCTTCGATAGAAAATGAAATATTGGTTTGGTTTGGGCTATGTAACTCTTTTCTGATATCATCACGGTAAAAAGTAATGTCCATTTTTCCATACGGTATTACTTTATCCGGAACGATCTTTTTCAATTGTTCAAAAATTTTATCCGACAAATAAATGCCCCTGGGTTGAATTCCTATAATTACTAAGGAAGAAAGATCAGAATAGTTTTCTATCAGCTGGTAAGCCAGTCGTTCAATGGTTATCTGCAGTTGGTATTTGTCTAATATCGTTTTCATGAAGTTATTGTGTCCCCATTCATGAATGGATACCTGTAATTAACTGCCGGATTGAAAGTTTCTTTAATGGTTCTTGCACTCAACCAACGATACAAATTCAGGATGCTTCCGGCTTTATCATTGGTGCCGCTGCCTCTTGCACCGCCAAACGGTTGCTGCCCCACAACCGCACCGGTAGGCTTATCATTTATGTAAAAATTGCCGGCGCTGTTGGCAAGTTTTTTCGTAGCCATTTCAACAGCATAACGGTCTTGCGCAATTACGGATCCTGTGAGTGCGTAAGGCGAAGTTGAATCAACTAATTTAATCGCTTCGTCAAACTTGCTTTCATCGTATACATATAGCGTTAGTACCGGGCCAAACAACTCTTCACACATGGTTACATAACGTGGGTCGGTTACTTCAATTACAGTTGGGTCGATAAAATAACCATTAGTTTTATCACATTTTCCACCGACCAATATTTTAGCGCCCTTATCTTTTTTAACCTGCTTAATATATCCTTCCAATTTATCAAAACTCTTTTCATCGATTACTGCATTTATAAAACAAGTGAAGTCTTCAACACTTCCGATCTTCATCGTTTTTATTTCTGCCACCAATTTTTTCTTAATCTGCGCAGCAAGATTAGACGGAATATATGCACGAGAAGCTGCAGAACATTTCTGCCCCTGGTATTCAAAGGCACCGCGGCACAAAGCTGTAACCACCACATCAACATCAGCACTTTTGTGAGCGAGCACAAAATCCTTACCTCCAGTTTCACCCACTATTCTTGGATAGGATTTATACAGCTTTGTATTTTTCCCAATTATTTCCCACATAGAGTTGAATACGCCGGTACTTCCTGTAAAATGAATACCACCGAAATCAGGATGACTAAAGCAAACCTCACCCAAAACCGGTCCTTCAACATAAATTAAATTGATAACTCCATCCGGCAACCCTGCTTCTTTTAAAATGCGCATGAACATTTGTGCACTGTAAACCTGCGTGTGGGCACATTTCCAAACAACAGTATTACCGCACATCGCAGCAGAAGTGGGAAGGTTACCTCCTATTGCTGTAAAATTAAATGGAGTTATTGCAAGAACAAATCCTTCCAGCGGCCGATATTCCATCCTGTTATAAACACCAGGGCTACCCGAAGGTTGCTGCTTATAAATTTCACTAAGGAAATGAACATTAAATCTTAAAAAATCTATCAACTCACATGCACCGTCGATCTCGGCCTGGTATACATTTTTACTCTGCCCAAGCATAGTTGTTGCCAAAATATAGGACCGGTATTTTGTAGCGAGAAGTTCAGCAGCTTTTAAAAAAATATTAGCCCTGTTCTCCCAACTGGTAGCTGACCATTTATCCTTTGCTCTTAAAGCCGCATTGATAGCTTTCTTTACATGAGATGCATCGCCAAAGTGAAAATTGCCGAGTACGTGATTCTTTTCATGAGGAGGATTTATGGCAATTTTATTTCCGGTGCGCACTTCATCACTGCCTATATACATTGGAATATCGGCCTTCTTACTCTTTAGTTCTTTTAGAGTGCTTTTTACCAGTTCCCTTTCCGGACTTCCGGGCGCAAAATTGAGTACGGGCTCATTGGAAGGAAGCGGATAATAAAAATTACCGGTATTCATAAATAATTTATTTAAAATAATGTTGAGTCGTTTTCAACATTAATAGATATACTGCTGTATTAACCTAAAAAAGGAGATTATTTTTTTAGATACATAACTTCTTTAACCAGCTTTACGGTACGGGGAACATCAGGTAAATACATAGCTACAAGATTAGGGGCATAATGCATCGGCGCGTCTGCGGAAGTTATCCTTCTTACTGGAGCATCCAGGTAATCGAAACCTTCTTTCTGTATTCGATAAGCAATTTCAGAAGAAACAGATGCAAAAGGCCATTGTTCCTCAACGATAACCAGCCGGTTAGTTTTTTTAACCGATTCGAGAATAGTTTGCCAATCCATTGGGCGGATCGTTCTTAAGTCAATTACTTCCGCACTAATATTTTCTTTCTCCAGTTCTATTGCTGCCCCTAATGCAACTTTCATCATTTTATTAAAAGAAACAATGGTAACATCATTCCCTTCGCGTACAACTTTTGCTTTACCGATTGGTATTAAATATTCTTCTTCCGGTATTTGCCCTTTTTCGCCATACATTACCTCGCTCTCCATAAATATTACGGGATCATTATCGCGAATGGCGCTTTTTAATAAACCTTTTGCATCATAAGGGTTACTTACAGAAATTACCTTAAGGCCGGGAATGTTTGCATACATTGATTCGTAAGCTGTGGAATGTTGTGCGCCCAATTGTCCGGCACTTCCATTAGGGCCTCGAAATACAATAGGGCAACCCACCTGTCCTCCGCTCATAGCAAGCATTTTAGACGCGGTATTTAAAATTTGATCCAACGCAAGATTTGCAAAATTCCAGGTCATAAATTCAACAATGGGACGCAGTCCATTTTGTGCTGCACCAACAGCAATCGCCGTAAATCCAAGCTCAGCAATAGGCGTATCAATTACTCTTTTTTCTCCAAATTCTTCCAGCATTCCCTGGCTTACTTTATAGGCGCCATTATATTCAGCTACTTCTTCACCTATTAAAAAAACGTTCTCATCGCGCCTCATTTCTTCACTCATCGCTTCACGTAATGCTTCTCTAAATGCTACTTCTTTCATTAATTTAAAAAATTGATTGGCAAAAATATCGGTTAAGAGGCAAATGAGCAAAACTCATTGTAATAAATATGTGCTCACGGCATTAGCCCGGAAAGTTTATCGGCTAATTTTTTCCCAAAAATATTTTTTGCAATAATTCTTCCATCCTTATCCAACAAAAGGTTTGCTGGTATTGCCTTTATGCCATATTGATCGGAAGTACTGTTTTTCCATCCCTGCAAATCCGAAACCTGGTTCCAGTTTAATTTATCGTCTTTAATAGCTTTCTCCCACTTATCTTTTTTAGTATCGTAAGACACACCATAAATTGTAAATCCTTTATCCTTAAACTGATTGTAAGCCGAAACAATATTTGGATTTTCTCTGCGACACGGGCCACACCAGCTTGCCCAAAAATCTACCAACACATATTTACCATGTAAAGAAGATAGGCTCAGCGTTTTTCCATTAGTTGTGTTTTGCGAAATTTCGGGAGCTATTTTACCTA
>Ga0157369_10011151_pt1 | contig 10218 bp, 7 predicted proteins | sample C25metaG_FD_113461 | JGI IMG/M metagenome (GOLD analysis project Ga0157369, IMG submission 113461) | Corn rhizosphere microbial communities from Kellogg Biological Station, Michigan, USA - C2-5 metaG | ecosystem: Host-associated > Plants > Roots > Rhizosphere > Soil | place: USA: Michigan...
CTGGTTCGCTTGCGTTTTTTGGGCTGCTTCCGCCGGGGATGCTTGGCGTGTGGAAACTCGAATCGTTCGGAATCATCGTTGATGGTAGATTTGAGGCTTGTCAAGACAATTCACACGTCCGCAGCAAGAAACGAATAAAGTGAAGCGTTTGGTTAATTTTTTAAGGTCGCTTGATTTTTAAAGTGCGCGCTCCTCTGTGTGCTAGCGGGCTTTGGAAAGCACCTGAGAAGCGAATCTGCTATGGCCGAAATGTCCATCTGACTTTCACGGCAACCATATCTGTTTGGGGGACCAGGCTGAGGTCGGGCCGCGTGCTCAGGCGTTGCCATCCTCTATTCCAGACAACAAACAGGTCATTGCCGGGCTTGATCGTCCAGCGCAGCCGAGTATTCGTACCCACATTTTGAGATTCAGTGTCGTACTGGATAAAGCTGGTCAGGATCAGGTTCGGATTCCAGGCGTAAGCAAGGTGCGCTTGCCAGAGCTTTTGGACGAAATTTCCTTCGGGCATGTGAGCGAAGTCGTTTTCCGTGTCGAGTTCGAACTGCACTTTGCCTTTGAAGGTAGTCCATTTCAGATAGTTCTGTTGTTGCGTAAGATGGCCGTCGTAGAACTGCCCGAACCATGTTGTCGTGCCGAACTGCAACGGACGGTGGGCGCTGGTCTGCGCTTCGAAGCGCCACCGGGTGAAGGTGTAGTCGCCCGCGGGAATGATGACACCAGGAGCCACTTCGAATGGAACAAGCACGGTCTCGCCGTGCGGGTCCCAGTTGAACTCAAATCTGTCGCCCGTTTCCATTCGGACATTCACCGGGGCCATGAAGTACTCCCATGATTCGAGTATGCCTTGAGGATCTGTGACCCGGCTGTATTCGTTTTCGAAGAATTCCTGCCGGATCCAACCGAATGGCCCATCTTTGGAGGGCCGCGGTTGATAGGCACAACCAAGATCCGTCTGCCGTGTGCCGGGGCGGGGAAGAAAGCCAAGCAGGGGCTCAAAACCTTCCCCATATTGATTCATATTGATCTGGCAGTCCAGCAGATCGTTTGGATAATCAACTCTGTAACCCCAGGCGACCTTGCTACCGGGATTGACGTCCCCTTGTGTGTCTGCGCTCCACCCACCAACCAAGAAGTTCTTGTTGCCAAGGAATTTTGACGTCTGCCAGACTGCATCTACCCCGGTGAGGGTGTTCTCTCGCAACCCTTCCGGATCACCGTTAGTGACAATCGTCCCAACCCGCAGATTGTCATTCACGTCGTAGGAAACACGGCTCGCCAGGAGATTAGTGCTTGGAACGATGTTTGAGGGCAAGCCAAGATCCTGCACAACCTGGAGTGGGGCCTCTGTTTCGCGTGTCTGAATATCAACGAACGCCAGGTTCCATTTACCCGCCCGCCCATTGAGCTTCACTCCACCATTGAGCGGAATCTGCACGCCGTCTAATAGGCCTATGTTGCGGCTGAAGAATGGGACGAATTGCTGCCCCAGGCTGAGGCCGAAGACGTATTGGTTTGCGCCCTCAAGAAAGAATCCCCGTTTTTCGGGAAAAAACAGAGGAAAGCGCGTGAGATTAATCTGGCGGGCATCCACCTCGGTTTCGGCGAAGTCAGTGTTCGCGGTGAAAACCGAAACCAGTTGGGGTGTGATCTTCCAGGTAAAATCTCCGCCCTCACTCGCCTGCCATGACCTCGGGCTCACGCCGTAGAACCGGTTTGACCGGCCCGTTGCGTAGGGAGCAAATTCAAGGCCTCTTCCCTGCTCAAGGCCGGCAACACCGCTCAGTGCTCCGGCGCGGCTCATGTCAAACAAAAACGAATCCAATGTCGGGGAAGACCACCGCAGCCAGGTGCGGCCGCCACGTGGGATAAAACGCTCGACATTCAGTCCCCAATAGGCTAAGCCACGCGCAAAGCTCAGAGTGCGTGAAGGAATCACAATCTCCGCCGACCATCCATCTTTGTTGCGCGCGGTCCGCGCGTCCCAGATTCCGTCCCAGTCCAGATTTGGGCTCTGTGGATTGTCGATCAATCCATCCTCACGCCCCCCGGCAGCGTTGATCTGAAAAAAGTATCCGGTGCGATGGTCGCCGTACGTATCCAGAACAACGGCAATGGTATCGTCCCCCGACTGATCACCATCCCTTTGCATGGTGTGGACAGCAATAGCTGAGGGTTTCGGATCGTGACAGATGAAGCCGAAATATACGGCATCACTCGCCACAAGCACACGGACTTCAGTCCGGTACGGCGTGGGCTCCCCCGGATGAGGGGCTTGCTGAGTAAGTTGGAAGCTCTGGGCTTGCCGCCAGGCAGGTTCATCGAGCTTGCCGTCGAGCGTGATTGAACTGGAAACACGCGAGGCACTTATGGACGGAACCGGAGCGGCTACGGCAGCATGGATGAGGAGCAGACCTGCAAACGCTCGTAAGAGCCTGCGACGACTACACCGCCGTATTGCCTTATGTAACTCCATTATCGATTCAAATGCGAGTGCGCCAACGATTGCGGCCGACGTGCCCTGCTTTGCGTTCAGGTCAGACGAATAGCGATTCCGAGCAAGCCTGCTGCAGCGATGATCAGCGGCTCAGGGATTTTCCATCTCATCAGAAGCAGCAAAGTCACGATCGCGATTCCCAGAGTCCAGTAATCCCGGATTGAGTGTTTCCCCAGAACAATAACAGCTCCCGCAATCGCGCCTGTTGCCGCTGCGGTGACGCCCTGGACGAAAGCGCGGATTTGCGGATTTTGAGAGTATTTCTGGTATAACGGTCCGAAGATCACGACAAACAAATATACGGGGAGGAATACGCCTAGAGCAGCCGCGGTGGCACCGGGCATTCCCAGGACAAGATAGCCGATAAAGGCGACGGTGATCACCACGGGACCAGGGGTAATCATCGCGACTGCCACTGCATCAATAAACTGTGTTTCGTTAAGCCAATGGTGCTCCTGCACGACGCCTCCGTGAAGGAAAGGCACAATGGCGAGTCCGCTGCCAAATACGAATAAGCTCGACTTCACAAAAAACAAGAAAAGCGAACCAGTGGTGCCGAAATTTCCCAAGCTCCAAGGAATCAGGCACAGCGCAGATCGTCTTCTCCAAGCGCTAAAATCCGTTCTGGCGATCATGACCAGAAAACCACCGGCCAGGAACAGCCACACAACTTCTTTTTCTGTAACCGCAGTTGAAACCGTGAGGACGAGGAACACAGCCCATAGCAGTTTGTCACGCTTAACGGACGTTTTAATCAGCTTGATCGCCGAACGCGCAATAATGGCAATGACCGCAGCGCCGATACCATAGAACAAGGCCGAGATTATTCGTGTTCCACCCAAGCTGACGTAAGCTTTCCCAATGGCCAGTACCATCAAGAACGATGGGAGAATGAACACCACGCCAATAAGGGTTGCGCCGAAGAAGCCTGCGCGAACGAAGCCCAGATACATGGCCAGCTGTGCGGCAAGCGGGCCGGGGGCAAGCTGCGAGAACGCCAATCCCTTCAAATAATCTTCCTGTGTTATCCAGCCCCGCTCATCAACAAGATCTCGCTGCATATAGCCGATGAGCGCAATTGGCCCACCAAAGCCGATGCAGCCCAGCTTCAGGAAGTACAAAGCGAATTGCGTCAGTGATGCTTCCGATTTGGTTTCCGCCTTCGTTGCCATGGCAGTTACGCCCCGCGTACAACTTCGAATACCGCGATCTTCGCCGCAGGCGCACCATTTTCCTCCTGTTCGGGCGCGTAGACTCGATGGTTCTCTGGATCGATGGCAAGACTGTGAACCTTTCGCTGTACTGGAACATCGCCCAACTTTCGGAAATGAGCAGGATCATCTTCATGGAATACTGAGATTGCGCCGTCGTAGCAAGCCACGTAAATGCGCTTTAGGCCTGGATCAAATGCAATCACGTCTCCACCCTTTGCCTGAGAAAAAAAGGCAATCGGCTGATGGGTGTCGAGTCGAAAAACCGTCATTAGATCGTTCTCTTCACAGGAGAGAAACGCCAGGCGATGCTCGCTGTCGAGGGCCATGCCATGGTTGCCCTGGCACTTGCCAACCGGATATTCGGCGACTTCTTTGTCCGTGGCGGGATCGATTTCAGCAATGACGTTCTTGTCCTGCAGGTTGACGTAGACCCGTTTCGAAACAGGATCATAGCGCGGGTTCCCAGTCTCGCTCCCAAAGTGCAGGGTGGTGACGATTTCATCTTTGGTGACGTCCACAACGGCTTCAGCTTTGGCGCGCTCATCGGAAACATAAATCTTGTGAAACGGCGCGGCATAAGCAATGCCGTCGGGCTTGGATTCGGTGGGAAGCTTCTTGATGAGCTTCATTTGCCCCAGGTCGATTACTCCGATGGTGTTTTCTTTCCAGTTCGACGTGTAGGCTTTGTTCTCGTCGGGCGCAAGTTCCACTCCCTCAATGCCGGGCAAATCCGCAAATGTCTTTATGACTTTGTTGGTTTGCAGATTGATGGCATACAGCAGGCCTGCTCCCAGATGGGTGGAAAACAGCAGGTGGCGTGAGGAGTCAATAGTCAGGTAGTCGAACCGTTTGCCCTTGGGACCGGGCACGTCAATGGACGCGGCCTGCCGAAGCAAAGAATTCTGATTTGTGGCAACCGGAGCCGCCGGGCCGGTCCACCGCTGCCACAAACTCGGTCCTTGGTCATTATCCGTAACCACCAGAAATGATGTGAAGACGAACAGAACGATCACAAACCCGGTAAATTTGAGACGTTTCTTTAATTTGTGTTCCATTGAGAAACCTCGGAAAAGAGCGGCAATTCTTGCTGAATTGCCGCTGCACTTGGTTACTTGCCTGTTTGTGAGTTGATCTTGTCGAGAGCGGCACGCAATCCTTTAGCGAGTTTTACCGCGTCGTCATTGGCCCAGAAGTGCATGAAAAATAGCCTTGGCTGTTCGTCGAGCATGTGGCTGTGGACTGCTGTGACTTCTATTCCATTGCTTCGCAGTGCCTGTATCACAGGATTCACCTCTGAGCCGATCAGAACAAAATCGCCTGTGATAGCGGCTTTTCCGCCACCCGTCGGCTGAAAATTGAGCCCTGTCGCGAGTCCCATCGAATTCGGGACCTTCATGGCCCCCGCAGTCACATTGCCTTGGTGAATCGAATCTTTTCTTGGGACGGAAACCTGAAATACTCCGCCGTTCACCTTCCCCTGATGCCCAAGCGCCTGTTGGATGCCGGCGGTATCGATTCCAAGATCCTGCTGCGCTGCTGCGGGTGGCTGTGGCGCGGGTGCCTTGGATTGCGCAACCGCCTCTTTCACTGCTGACGCCAGCTTTGCAGCGTCACCATGCCCGCCGATATGCATGTACATAACACGTGGGGACTCGTGGAGAAGGTGGTTGTGGAGCGCCGTGATCTGCAGACCGGCATTTTGGAGAGACGCCATCACGGGCGCTATCTCCTCTTCCGTCAATACGAGGTCGCCCATAATCATCGAATCCGCTCCGGGCTTGCTGAACGCGACCCAGCCTCCAAGCGCCAGCGCCGGTTTGAGTTCCACGCCTTCGACGGTGACTTTGAGATCGCTGCGAGGGAAGCTTACTTTGTAAGCCCCATCAGGCTGTACTTGGCCAGCGCGTCCGATCGCTTGTTCAACCGCCTGCCATTGCGCCGATTTGTTGTTGTTCTTCTGGGCTACGCCGGTCACTGCTGCGATAAACACAAAGAAAAATACATTTACTGCAACCATCTTTCGGGTCATATCTGTTCTCCTAACGCGTTTCAAGTTTCGTGGGTTTCAATATTGTTTCCTGCGATGTAGCAGTTGCCGCCTCCGCGTCTCTCAGCCGTGGTATTGCAAAACTGAAAGTCGTTCCCCGTCCTTCGATGCTCTGAACGCTTACCTGCCCGCCATGGGCAGCCCCAATCGACTTCACAATCGAGAGTCCTAAGCCAGTGCCGCCCAGACGGCGCGATCTTGCTTTGTCGGTGCGATAAAAGCGTTCGAAGATGTGGGCCTGCGCTGCCTCGGAGATGCCAATTCCGGTATCGGTCACCTTGAGGACGGCTGCGTTTGCCTTCGCATCAACGCTCACAGTGACAGATCCACCTTCTGGCGTGTACTTGATGGCATTGTCCAGGAGGTTGACAATGACTTGCTGCAAGCGGGATTGGTCGCCTTCCAGCTGAATCGGCTTTGAAGTCTCGATTTTCAAAAAAAGCTTCTTTTCATCTGCCAGCAATCGCATGTGTTCCACTGTGGTTCTGACGAGCGCCGAGAAGTCGAAACGGCTGAGTTCAAGAAATGCTTCGCCTGCATCGAGCCGGGCCATCGTTAGTAGCTGATCAACAATTTTCGAAAGACGCACGGTTTCTTCGAGAACAGTCCCGAGCACCTCCCTGGCTTCAGGGTCGACGCTGGGTTTCTGAATTGCAGTTTCAAGCTCGCCTCGCATAATGGTGAGTGGTGTACGGAGTTCGTGTGAGGCGTCAGCGGAAAAGCGGCTGATGTGGTGAAATGCCTCTTCCAATCTCTCGATCATCCGGTTCAAAGACAGGGAAAGCTGTTGCAGTTCGTCTCCCGTCTGAAGCACCGGCATACGCTCGTTAAGACTGCGGGAAGTGATCTTCTGCGCTCTAGTCGCCATGCTGTCGAGTGGTTTGAGCGAGGATCGAATCAGAAAGAAACCGCCGGTCACCGCAACAGCTGTCGCCAATAACAGGCCGAGCGCCACGACTGCGAGCAACTCGTTGAGAATCTCGTTTGTGGAACCGAGCGACGCTGCAACCTGAACGAAATACTTGTCACCGGAATCGGCGATTACTTGTTGCGTCCGAATGAAGATTTCGGGACTACCCTTCGGGCTATAGTAAAAGTCAGAGACCCGCCCTGCTGCTGCCGGAGGGCCGCTCCAAGTGGGAAACATCTCCGTTGGACCGGAGGTGTATACCTGCGTGCCGGTCGCGTCAAGAACCCGGATGCCGAGATCATCACTTTCGGGAGAAAAATGTTCTCCGATTTCCCTTGGGATAGCCCCTTGTTCGCCGGCATTTTCCCGCACAATGGAGCCAATCTCCTGCGCGTTTCTCGCGACCGAATCCCGCAGGTTGCGCCTGAGGAAGTGACTGAGCCCGGCATAGATCGCGATAGAAAACAGAACCAGAATTCCCGCCAGCACGGCGGCGTACCAGGCGGTTAATCGAAATCGGATCGATTCTGAATTCATCATTGTTTCTCGTCGCTGATGACGTAGCCCACTCCTCGCACAGTGCGAATCAAATTGTCATCCCGGCCTTCATCGACTTTGTCCCTCAGGTGCCGCACGTAAACATCCACGATGTTGGTGGCACCGTCAAAGCTCTGATCCCAGACATGTTCAATAATCATGGTCCGTGAGAGGACGCGCCCTGCATTTGCCATCATGTATTCGAGGAGGCTGTATTCCTTGCTCGTGAGTTCGATTCGTTTCCCGCCGCGGCGCACCTGTTGGGAAAGCCGTTCCAGTTCTATATCAGCCACTCGTAGTACGGTCTCCTGTCTTGTTGCCCCGCGCCGAAGCAATGCCTTGATTCGGACCAGTAGCTCCGCAAACGCGAAAGGTTTGGTGAGATAGTCATCTGCCCCGGCTTCAAAATGTGTCACCTTATCCTGAACACCATCCCGAGCTGTGAGAATCAGGATGGGAACCTGGGAGTCAGATCGCCGTATTTTCCGCAGTACCTCGGTCCCGTCCAGTGCCGGAAGCAAGAGGTCAAGAATGACGAGGTCATAGTCATAGCTCTGAGCCAATTCCAGACCCGCCACGCCGTCACGAGCGATATCTACCGCGAAACGCTCTGCAGCCAGGCCGCGCTGTACGAAATTGGCAACTTTCTCTTCGTCTTCAATCAGGAGCAGGCGCATTGGCGTTCCTCTTCAATGGTATGCAACTGCGCATTAAGAGGGACTGAACGGCTCATGAAAATCTATTCAGAAAAGTTCTCTATTACACGCCGTCCATTACCGCACGTCCTTGGGCGTTCAAATTGTATCTTGCCGGGTTAGAAGTGAGATGGGCACCGCGAGTGACAAAAATGCTCCCTCGAAGTGCCAGTTTCGAGGGAGCTAGCTGTGGTGGGAGGGAGAACTCCCAATGAAGAAGCGCAAAATTGAGCTATTTACATGACTCGCTTACCATCTTTAGTTTCGATACTTGAATGTCGCCGGTTTCCTTTTTGCCGCCTTCCTTGCTCTCCTTGGCCTCGTCTTCGTCCTCATCCTTGCCTTCGGCCTTCAGCTTGCCGCTTACCGTCACCGTGTGCCCGACATGATCCGCAAGCTTTACAGAAGAACTGCGCAGCCCGTAAAGCGTGCCATCGCTTCCGGTGATACTAAATTCGTTAGCTTCATCTCCTTTTTGGAGACATCCAGTAACGCTGACGTTGCCGCCGTTCTTGCTGGATTTTTGTGCGGACGCAGTGAAAAGAAACATACCCATAACGAGCATCAGGCCCAACATCAAGCCAACTAGTCTCTTTGAGTTTCGAAACATCGCGGGGATACTCCTTTCGTTTCTCCAACAATAAGCTCTCCTCATGAACCTGACATGAACCAAAGATGAAAAACTGTTCAGCAAAAAACGAGCAGGTCAGAAGCAAGTTCACACAGCTGATTTCCTTTGGGAGCCAGATCCATGCATCGAGTCTCGGTGCTGCTCACAGGCGAGCGCGCCAGGAACGCCCTTCGCCTTTTCCGTGATCGGAAAAGGCCAAACCCTTACCACGATCATTCAGCCCACAATCGGAAAGCACAGTCTTGTTCCATAATGAACCTCAGGACACTCGACAGGCGTGCGTAAAGAAAGCAATTAGCAATTGGCATTTGGCAGTTAGCCAAGCAAGGAGTGGTACTTTAGGACAGTTTGCACATGTGCGCGATATTGTGCGAATTCGTAATTGATTCGCTGCAAAAAGCGTGCTAGCGTAAGTAGCTTTTGGACACTTCGGAATTTGAAGTGTCTATGTTCTTTGCGTCAACATGCCTCCCAGGAGGCCCCGGAACCCGGGTTCGGTCTTTAACAACTGAATATCAGCAAACGGCAACACCAGCTATTAGCCCTTGGCCATAACCCCTTTAGCTTTGTGCTCAGGGGGTTAACCGAGTAATAAATTCGGCGATTTTCCTGCCGCACCCCCGACCAGGAAAATGGAAAAGTCAACGCCGGGGTTGATTCCGCTAAGTCCATATTTTTCGGGGTTGACGGGGAAGGGGGTGGGGCAGGAGCTAAGGTTTACCAAGACGCCAAGATCACCATATCGCCGACATCGACGTCATCGCACGACATCGCCGACATCGGAAAGGCTGCCGCTTGCGCGATTTAGTGATGATCGTGGGGTTTATGCTGCTCAGCCTTATCCGGTGTCATGGATTCGGAACCTTCTCCCGCCGGCCTGCCGCGGAACTCCAGCACCACTACTTTCGCAGTGTTGGTTCCCGCATTGGTAACGCTATGGACGACCGGATTGTTCCAGCGGACCTCACCCGCCTTATAGCTGGTCTGGGTCTCCGGGCCGTCCTGGTTCCGGATTTTCAAGGTTGCGTCTGTGAGCGGCACAACCAGGAAGTTGGCCAAATGCGTATGCTGCGGATAGGCTGCCCCCGGCGGCAGAGTCACGCGCGTAACTGACCATTGGTCCGCGGACATGAGTTTCTCCACTGAAGGGCACTTGGCCTTATCACTGGAAGAGCAAGCAACCGGAATCTCACAAGAGCTGGTGCAGGAAGCCTCATGCGTGGTGGGCTGCATGAGTTCAATGGTTATATTGCGAAAGGGAGTGGCTGCCTTATCCTGAACCGCGTGCACCACCGGCGCTGCCGCAAATCGGACTTCTCCATCTTTGATTTTGGCATTTGCGCTTTGCCCATCTGCCTTGATGTTCTGAAAATCGCTGTCGCCCAGGAAAACGCCAAGATAGTCGTGCTTGTGATTGTGCATCAGCGTTGATTGATCGGGCTCAATGGTCACGTCATAGACGCGCACAAACAGGTTGTCCAGTACCTTGTGGTGGTGAGGCTCAGAGGTAATCTCCACTGGCTGCTGCTGGGCAAAGGCGGAGAGACCAAAAAGCAAGAGCGCGGCGGCAAAGAGTTTCGGCATGGCGCAGCTATTGTAGCCAAATCGGCAAGAAAAGCGAGCAAACCGGCCATTTGCCGATTGGCGGCGAAGCGTTGGGTTAACCGAGCGCCTTCCACCAGAACAG
>Ga0157369_10011154_pt1 | contig 10216 bp, 8 predicted proteins | sample C25metaG_FD_113461 | JGI IMG/M metagenome (GOLD analysis project Ga0157369, IMG submission 113461) | Corn rhizosphere microbial communities from Kellogg Biological Station, Michigan, USA - C2-5 metaG | ecosystem: Host-associated > Plants > Roots > Rhizosphere > Soil | place: USA: Michigan...
ATCAACGCGCAGATCGCCTCGTGGGAGCACAAGCTCCCGAGGGGCACGCACATCGTCGTGCGCGGCCAGGTGCAGACGATGACGAGCTCCTACACGGGACTCGCGATCGGACTGGTCGGCGCCATCGTGCTGGTGTACCTGCTCATCGTCGTCAACTTCCAGTCGTGGCTGGATCCCTTCATCATCATCACGGCTTTGCCCGCGGCGGTTGCCGGTATTGCCTGGATGTTGCTCGTGACCGGCACCACGCTGAGCGTTCCGGCACTGACCGGGGCGATCATGTGCATGGGCGTCGCAACGGCCAACAGCATCCTGGTCGTCAGCTTCGCGCGCGATCGCATGCATGCAGGCGCTACCGCCATGCAGGCAGCCCTCGAGGCTGGATTCACGCGCTTCCGCCCGGTGCTCATGACCGCGCTCGCGATGATCATCGGCATGATGCCGATGGCGCTCGGACTCGGAGAGGGCGGTGAGCAGAACGCGCCGCTCGGACGCGCCGTGATCGGCGGCCTGGTGTTCGCCACCGTGGCCACGCTGGTATTCGTCCCGACCGTGTTTGCCGCCATTCACGGTCGGCGCACTCCCAAGGCGCCCGCGGCGTCCTGATATCACTCAACTGCAGACCGAACCACTGGAACGACCATGGATCAATCAGTCAACGACCCACGAGCAAGCCGGACGGAGACACCGTCGGGAGAGTCGACCGCTCGTAAACTGGGGCGGGCGTCGCTCGTCCTGCTGCTCGTGGCCGCCGTGGTGCTTGCCTGGAATCTCATTTCGGCACACCGTGCCGCCGCACGCCTGCAGCAGGACACGGAGGCGCAGGCGATCCTTACCGTGGCGACCACCAAGCCGCAGCCGCTGTCGGATGCGACGGACCTGGTGCTGCCGGGTAACGTGCAAGCCAACTACGACGCGCCGATCTACGCGCGCACCAGCGGTTATCTGAAGCGCTGGCTGGTGGATATCGGCGCGCAGGTCAAGGCCGGCCAGGTGCTCGGGGAGATCGAGTCGCCCGAGGTGGACCAGCAGTTGCGCCAGGCGGAAGCCGACGTCGCCACCGCGCAAGCCAACGAGAAGATCGCCAGTGTCACCGCCGAGCGTTGGCGCAATCTGCGGGCGACGGACTCGGTATCCAAGCAGGAAGCGGATGAGAAGATCAGCCTGGCGGCCTCGACCCAAGCGCAGGTGCAGGCGGCAAAGGCGAACGTACAGCGCCTGAAGGAGCTCTCGGGGTTCCAGAGAGTCGTCGCTCCCTTCGACGGAGTCGTGACCGCGCGCAACACGGATGTCGGCCAGCTCATCAATGCCGGCAGCGGCTCCGGCCCTGAGCTGTTCCGCATCGCCGATACCAAACGCTTGCGATTGTACGTGCGCGTGCCCCAGACATATGCGGCCGAGATGCGCCCCGGCGTGACCGCACAGCTGTCTTTCCCGGACCGGCCGGGCAAGCAGTACGTGGCCAAGCTGGAGCGGACCTCCAACGCACTGGATGCCGCTTCGCGCACGTTGCTGGCGGAGATGATCGTCGACAACAAGAACAATGAGCTGCTTCCCGGTGCGTACGTGGAGGTGCACTTCAACCTGCCGCCGGACCTGCAGGCAAACACCTTCAAGCTGCCTGCGAACGTGCTGCTGTTCCGCGGTGACGGCATGCACGTCGCCACCGTCGATGCGCAGGACCACATCGTCATGAAACCGGTGACGCTCGGTCGTGACTATGGGTCGGACGTGGAGATCGTCGAGGGACTGAGCCCCGGTGACAACGTTGTGTTGAGCCCGCCGGATTCCCTCACCGACGGCGTCGTGGTGCAGGTGGCAAAGCCGAAGTCGGAGCAGGTCGCCAAGTCATGAGACCGACGCCTCTGGTGTGCTGCGCGCTGACTGTGCTGCTGAGCGGCTGCTCACTGGCACCGCGCTACGAGCCGCCCGAACCTGCGCAAGTGAGCGCTTTCAAGGAAGCCGGCGACTGGCTTCCGGCCCAGCCGGCTGATGCGAGCTTGCGCGGCGCCTGGTGGCAGGGGTTCGGCGATGCGAAGCTCAACGCCCTGGAGGAGCAGCTCAACTCGGCCAACCCCGATCTGCAGGCGGCCATCGCGCGTTTCGAGCAGGCGCGGGCGCTGGCTCGCGAGGCGCGCTCCAACGTCTTTCCGACGCTCGCGGCGGATGCATCCGCCAAGCGCGGCAAGTCCTCGGCCAACGCGCCGCTGGCGGCCGCTCTCGGGGGCACTCCCACGACCCAGAACGATTTCGTTGCCGGTCTGGATCTGGAGTGGGAGGTCGATCTGTTCGGCCGCCTGCGCAATACTGCTGCAGCCGCGAGAGCGGAAGCGCAGTCGAGCGCTGCGGACCTGGCAGGCGTGCAGCTTTCACTGCAAGCCGAGCTGGCGAGCGACTACTTCTCGCTGCGCGGGGCCGATTCGCAGGTGCAGTTGCTGGAAGACACGCTCAAGACATTCGATCATGCCTGGCAACTTACCAGTAACCGCTACAAGGAAGGGGTTGCAGCCGCCACGGACGTCGATCAGGCTGACACGCAGCGGCAGACCGCGAGAGCTCAGCTGGCGGCGGTGCGGCTGGAACGGGCGCAACTCGAGCACGCTATTGCCGTGCTGCTGGGGCAAGTGCCATCGCAGTTCACCCTGGAGCCCGGGTCGCTCAACGGTGAGCCGCCGGCCGTCACGGTGGGCCTGCCATCCACGCTGTTGGAACGCAGGCCGGACGTGGGGCGAGCAGAGCGTGCGATGGCGGCCGCCAACGCCCGTATCGGCGTGGCACGCGCCGCGTGGTTTCCCGTATTCACCCTCAGCGGTGCGCTAGGCTTCGAGAGCCTTGCCTCCTCGAGCTGGTTACGAGCGCCGAGCCGGTTCTGGTCGGTCGGTCCGACGGGCGAGGTTCCCTTGTTGGATGTCGGCGGGCGCGCTGCCGTCAACCACCAGGCGCGGGCGGCGTACGACGAGGCGGTCGCCGACTACCGCAAGGCGACGCTGACAGCCTACCAGGAAGTCGAGGACAATCTGGCCGGCTTGCATCACCTGGCAGATGAGCTCGAGGCCGATCAGGCCGCCGCGGCTTCTGCGCAGAGCTCCGCCTATCATGCCGATCAGCGTTATGACGCAGGAGTTGCCGACTACGTCGAGGTAACGACCACACACGCAGCCGCCCTGCAGGCGCAACGCGACTCGATCACGGTGCGGGTCGCCCAGTTCAACGCTGCCGTCAACCTGGTGCGAGCCACCGGCGGCGGCTGGAATCAGAACCAGCTCAAGGCGCCACCATGAGCCAGACTGCCTTGAAGCGTACGTGCATGCGGGATCAGATCCGCGAAGTGCTGGTCGCGCGTATCCTGGACGGCACCTACCCGGCGGGCACGCAGCTCAAGGAGCTGACACTGGCCCGGGAGTTCAACGTCAGCCAGGCCCCGATTCGCGAGGCGTTGCGCGAGCTCGAGGGATCTGGACTGGTGACGAGCGAGCGGTTCCGCGGTACGCGCGTGCGCGGCGCGGACTTCGATGAGATGCGCGAGTCTTATGAGCTGCGCATCATGCTCGAGGTGCGTTCGGTGGAGCTTGCCGCACCGTACGCGCGCGAGTTGCTCGACGAGCTGGACCACCTCGTGCGCGTCATGGAGTCCGCGCTCAAGGTCGACGACCAGGAGCGGTACATCGACCATGCGCTGCGTTTTCACCGCCGCCTGGTCGAGAGCAGCCGCAATCGAACCTTCCTGCGATTGTGGGACTCGCTGCTGTGGGATATCCGCGGCCGGATCGCCTTGCGGCGCCTCATCGAGACGGGCCGAAGCCTCAAGCCGGTGATTGCGCTGCATCGGGCGCTGGTGGCGCGCCTGCGGGCACAGGATGTCGCCGGCTCGGGAGAGCGGGTAAGTGAGATCCTCGAGCGGGTGAAGGCGGTATTCGCCTCCAAGTGAGGCGGACGTGTGCGTGAGCGCACCGTCGAGGCGATGGCGACATCGGCTCAGTCGAGCTTCACGCGCCGCACCTTTCCCGATGCCGTGCGGGGCAAGCTTGGCGCCAGCTCGATGATTCGCGGCACTTTATAGCTGGCGAGCTGGGCCCGGCAGTGCGCCTGGATGCGCTTCGCGTCCAGCGTTGCGTCCGCGACGACCACGGCCTTGATGGTATGGCCGAGCATCTCGTCCGCGACCGCCGTCACCGCGACTTCCCTCACCCCTGCCAGAGAGGCGATGACTGCTTCGATCTCCGCCGGCGCGACTCGATAGGCGCCGGTCTCGATCAGATCCGACAGGCGGCCGTCGATGTACAGGAAGCCGTCCGCGTCGCGATGTCCCAGGTCGCCGGTGTGGAGCCACCCCTCCCTGAGGGCCTGCGCGCTCGCCGGCGCATCCTGCCAGTAACCGAGCATCACATTCGGTCCGCGGACGCGGATCTCGCCGACTTCCATGGGATCGGCCTGGATCCCGCCACGCAGTATCTGCAGCTCCACTCCGTCGATCGGAATGCCCACGGACCCGGGTTTCTCGCTCAGCCTCTCCGGCGGCAGATACGTGATACGTGCAGTGGCCTCCGTCTGTCCGTACATCAGGAACAGCTGCGCGGCGGGCAACTCCTGCTGCAGCCAAGCGATCAGGACGCGGGGCATTGCGCCGCCCGCCTGTGTGATGTAGCGCAACGTGCTCAGCTTGAACTTCTTGGGTTGCGTTCGCGCACGCAGCACGCTGAATGTCGAGGACACACCCGCCAGCCCCGTGATGGCCTCCTCCTGGATTCTCTGCAGAACGCTTTGCGGTGCAGCCAGCGAATCCTCGATCGCTACCCGTGCTCCGCACACGAGATGACTGTTGAGGACGGAGTTGCCGTAGGCGAAGTGCGTCGGCAGGAGACACAGGCCGCGGTCGGAGGCGGTGAGGCCCAGATAGCCGGCAATGGCCTGGGCATTGGAGAGCAGGTTGCGATGACTCAACACGACGCCTTTCGCACGGCCCGTGCTGCCCGAGGTGAAGAAGATGGCGGCGGGCTCGTTGGCGTCGAGCTGCGACGGCGGCTCCGCGCGCCGCGACACCCGCAGGAGCTCGATGAACGAGGCGACAGAGTCCGGTCCGGCGTGCCGCGGAATCTGCATGATGTCCACGCCGTATTCGGCGGCATCCGCGCTCACGGCCGCCCATTCAGGATGCGCGGGGTCGCCGCACAACAGGCTGGCCCCGCATTGCCGGATCTGCTGCGTCAGTGTGCGCCGCTTCTCGTGCGTGTCGAGCGGAACGGCTACGCGCCCGGCGGCCATCGCGCCGTAATATATTGCGACGTACTGGGGGCAATTGCTCAGCAGCAGCGCGACACGCGATCCGCGACGGGCGCTTCGAGCACATAAAGCTCGTTGCGCAGCGTCGACTGCACTGGCGAGCTCACGATAGGTCCAGACCGTATCGCGCGTCGCCAGCGCCGGCGCTCCCGGCGCGGCACGTACGGCGGACTCGAGGGCATCGATGAGCGATATGAGCATCCCAGCGAACCGCCCGGGTCATGACTCGATGCACCATCATTTGACAGACCGCGGCGCTTGCAAAGGTCCTGGCGCCACGAGCGCGTCACAAATACGACAGATCGGAACGCGAGAGGCGCGTCGATAGCTGAAGAAAGGAGCGCGCGCAAGGGACGCGCACGTGACGCCGTTCACGATCCGGCTGACGGCGAGCGACTTTCGCCGCAATCCAACACCTGCGCTGTCGGCCTGCGCCGACGACGTTAGGCACACGCACGGCAAATCTATTTTGACGGCGAGGCGTGCGGCTGTCTGCAACTGCGGACATTTTGCAAAAGCGCGGGCCGGGCTGTTTACTTCGCCCTTCACAATTCGCGACCCGCCCAACGAGGCGGGAGCATTTACGGTTCGGGGTGGTCATGTTGATTTCGCACTGTGTTGCGCGCAGCAGTCTGCGCGTGCGCGCCTGCTACGCGCGCGTTGAAACCTGGGGACTCGCGATCGTCGCCGTCGCGGGGCTGTGCTCCGCGGCCCACGCGGCGACTCCGGTGCTGACCATAGGGAGGACACCGGCCACGAGCGTGCCGGCGGCGAAGTACTACAACTTCCAGCCGTCGGCGAGCGACTCGCTGCACCGCGCTCTGCGCTTCTCCATCGTGAACAAGCCGGCCTGGGCCGGCTTCGATACGGCTTATGGCCGGCTGTACGGCAGCACCATTCCGGCTGATGTAGGTACTTACCGCAACATCGTCATCTCTGTGTCCGACGGACAGTACACAGCTGCGTTACCTGCATTCTCAATCACCGTGACGCCGCTTGCCGACCCGGGGCCGGTGATCAGCGGGTCGCCGCCGACGATGGCCACAGTGGGCAAGGCCTACTCCTTCCAACCGGCGGCGAGCGATTCATACGGACTGCGGATGGTCTTTGAGGTCTACAACAAGCCCTCGTGGCTCACGCTGAACAGCGCCACCGGTCAGCTCTCGGGGATACCGGGTCCCAGCAGCGTCGGCACGTACAGCAAGATCATCGAGTCCGTGACCGATGGCTACAAAAGGGCCATCCTGCAGGCGTTCAACCTGACGGTGACGGGATCATCCGCCGCTGCTCAGACTGCCCCCGCGGCCGTTACGTTGCAGTGGGAGCCGCCGACGGAGAATACCGACGCCTCACCGCTGACGAACCTCGCCGGATATCACGTGTACTACGGCACGTCCCCGCAGTCTCTGAGCTCCAGGATCACCGTCGCGAATCCAGGTATCTCGAGCTATGTGGTCGAGAACCTCGCCCGCGGCACGTGGTACTTCGCAGTGGCCGGCTACAACGCCAACGGCGTCGAAGGCGATCTATCCGGCGTCGCAACCAGGTCCGTGCAGTAGCGCGGGCGGGCGTGCGCGCGATTCGCGCATCACGCTCGCGCGCAGGTCGCGCAGGTCGCGCAGGTCGCGTAGGTCGCGCAGGTCGCGCGGGTCGCGCACGCGTCGCGGCTACCCGTTCGGAGCGATGACCGGGAGCTCGATCACGGGGTGCGCCGCAAGGTCCCGCCAGAATCCCCGGCGGCGACCGCGGTATCGTCCATCTTGACGCCGTCACGCATCGGAATCATTTCCTCGCGCTTCACCTAATCGAAGCTGGCGGTGACGGGCTTGAACGTCGCCGGTGTGTCGCTGGGAAGGCTCGTCACCGGTATCGCGGCGCACGCGGCACCGGACAGGAGCAGTCCGGACAGGGCCGACGCTGCGGAGCGCTGCAGCCGCGCGGAATTGCGCATGCGGGTATCCTTTGCCTGATTCGCAGCCCGGGATTTTACTGGAGGGGTCTCGTATGACTACCACCTTTTGCGAAGCCGATGCCCGAGTCGAGGAGCACTACCGCTCGCTGCTCGCGGTGCGCTACACGTGGATGATGGGCGGTCTGGAGAGCTGCCTGGCGAGTGCGCGCGATCTGCTGGAGAGCCTGGGAGCGCTCACCGCGGGGGCCGGAACGGTTCTCGATCTGGGTTGCGGCCCGGGGTTCCACGCCAAGGCCCTTGCCGCCTCCGGCAAGCGGGTCATCGCCGTCGACAACAGCGAGGCATTGCTGCGCGAGCTCGGTGAGGTCTGTGCCGGACTGGATGTCGTCCCGGTGCGCGCGGAGCTGTCGGAGGTCGAGCGGTTCGCATCGTTCGGGCCCTTCAGCGCCGTTCTGTGTGTCGGGGACACCCTGACGCATCTGCGCAGCCTGTACGCGGTGGACGAGCTGATCGACGATCTCGCGCGGCTGCTAGCGCCCGCGGGGCTGCTGATCCTGGAGTTTCGCGAGCAGCCCAGGGAGCTGAGCGGGCAGGATGCCGTTCTGACACTGCGCGCCGAGCGCGATCGCATCATGCAGTGCGTGTTGCATTTCGAGCCCGAGTGCGTCTGGGTGACCGACGTGGTTCACGAGTGGGCGGACGGGAAGTGGCGAGTCATCAAGAGCAGCTACCCGAAGCTGCGCTTGTCGGCGGCGCGCATCGTCGCGCGCGCCGCGACCGCCGGTCTGCGGGTTCAGTCGGATGCGCTGCGCGCGGGCCGCAGAGTCCTGGTGCTTACGCGTTGATCAGGGGCGAGGCGCCTCGCCCGCCCGGCGCGGGAGCGGTGACTTTCTCGCCTACCTCTTAATCGGCATTGCCTTCCCGGGCGACGGCGAGTACACACGGCGCCAAGTTGCTCGTGGGGTTGCCCCCTCGAGAGTGGCGCTGCACCATGGGTTCTTAGGGATCAGTGAGTTACGCGATGACTGCACTCTCCATTCGGATCGGCAGATTCCTCCTGGTGGCGGGCTGCGGTGCCCTGCTTGGGGCTTGCGCGCAATCGGCACCGCCGCCTGCCTTCCCCCCGGCGGAAGTCAACGCGCTGGAGATCCGTCCGGGCGCGATGCAACTCTCCCTGGAGCACGCTGCGCAGCTACGCGGCATCCGCGAGATCGAGGTGCGCGCGCAGGTATCGGGCATCCTGCTGAAGAAGGCGTACCGTGACGGTGCCCGCGTCCGCGCCAACGACCTGCTGTTCCGTATCGATCCGGCAACTTTCGCCGCGGACGCGGCCCGTGCGCGAGCGGATCTGGCGGTCCAGCAGGCGAACCTGTCGCAGGCGCGCCGCGAACGCGACCGGATTCTGCAGATATACGACCAGAAGCTGGCCAGTATGCACGACCGCGACACCGCTCTCGCGACGTTCGAGAGCGCGGAGGCTTCCGTGGCAGGCGCGCAGGCTGCTTTGCGCAAGGCGGAGTTGGATCTCTCGTATACGGAGGTGCGCGCACCCATCAGCGGACTCACCAGTCGCGAGGCGCGCTCGGAGGGCAGCCTGGTGACGGCGGGGAGCGATTCGAGCCTGCTGACGCGTATCGTTCAGACGGATCAGCTCTTCGTGGACTTCTCGGTGCCCGACAGCGAGGCCGACGGTCTGCGGGCGGCGCTCGCCGGCCCCGAGGCCAAGGCCGTGACGGTGAGGATCGCCGACATCGGCGGTCGCACCCTCGGCGACAACGCGAAGATCGAATTCATCGCGCCGAGTGTCGGCGATGATACCGGGACGGTGGATGTCCGCGCCGTCATCGACAACTCCAAGGGGAGCCTGATTCCCGGGCAGGTGGTGCGCGCCATCGTACAGGGCGTCACTCTTGCTGGAACGCTGGTCATTCCGAAGCGCGCAGTGATGCACGGTGTGCAGGGTACCTACGTGTGGGTCGTCGGAGCCGATCAGAAGGCGGCAGTGCGTCCCGTCACGCTCGGGACCAGTGCTGCCAACAACGTGGCGGTCACCAAGGGGCTCGCCGCCGGCGATCGCGTAGTGGTGGACGGAATCCTCAAGGTCCAGCCCGGCGCGGTGGTCAAGACGGTGCCGGTGAGCCTCGATGAGGATGAGACCCAGGCCGGCGACGGCGACGGGAAAGCCCCCTCGTGATCTCCAACTTCTTCATCGACAGGCCGTTGTTCGCAACGGTCGTGTCGGCCTTCATCGTCATCGCGGGCGTGGCGGCGTTTCATTCGCTGCCCGTGGCGATGTATCCGGATATCGCGCCGCCGACGGTTGCCGTTTCCACCGTCTATCCGGGCGCGAGCGCGGATGTGATCGCGGAAACCGTCGCGACGCCACTCGAAGATGCTCTCAATGGCGTCGAGGGCATGCTCTACATGCGCTCGGCAAGCTCTTCCAGCGGCACCCTGACCATCTCGATCACCTTCGCGGTCGGCACCGACCCGGAGCTCGCGGTGATCAACACGCAGAACCTCGTACAGAGCGCAGTGCAGCTCCTGCCGGAGGAGGTGCGTCGCCAGGGCGTGACGGTTGCCAAGGCGTTGCCCAACATCATGGAAGTGGTGACCCTGGATTCACCTGATGGGCGCTATGACTCGCTGTTCGTCTCCAATTACGCGACCACCAACGTCATCGACGAGCTGCGCCGCATTCCAGGTGTCGGCAACATCCAGGTGTTCGGCGGGCGCGACTACTCGATCCGGGTCTGGTTGCGCCCGGACCGTCTGGCGCAATACGGCCTGACTCCCGACAACGTCGCCACGGCGATCCGGGAGCAGAACACGCAGTCGGCCGCGGGCCGGCTCGGGGATGAGCCGATGCAACAGCGTGTCGATCTGACGCTGAGCGTATCGACCCAGGGGCGGCTGTCCGACCCCGCGCAGTTCGAGAAAATCGTGCTCAAGACCGCCGCCAACGGCGAGATCGTGCGCCTAGGGGATGTGGCGCGCGTGGAGCTGGGAGCACGCGACTATCAA
>Ga0157369_10011155_pt1 | contig 10216 bp, 6 predicted proteins | sample C25metaG_FD_113461 | JGI IMG/M metagenome (GOLD analysis project Ga0157369, IMG submission 113461) | Corn rhizosphere microbial communities from Kellogg Biological Station, Michigan, USA - C2-5 metaG | ecosystem: Host-associated > Plants > Roots > Rhizosphere > Soil | place: USA: Michigan...
CCGGTCGCATTCGGCAGCAGGTCGAAGCGATCGAGAACCTGCGGATTGCCGCCTTGGGCCGCGATGACGTCTTTGAACTTGCGATAACCCGAGCCATCGAGTAGTTTGGCTTGCGCAACTTCCCTGGCTTCTTCCATGGTCTTGACGATCTTCCCCAGGAAAATCATGCGTGCCGCGAGTTCGAGTGAAAGCCGCGTGAGGTCGGCGGGACCCGCATTCTGCAGGGTCTGCGAAACTTCCATCACTTCGAGCGCGTTGCCGACGGCGTAGCCGAGCGGCTGGTTCATGTCGGTAATCAGGGCTTGCACGCGTTTGTCGAGGCGCCGTCCGATGCCCACCATCATCTGGGCCAGGCGTCGTGCTTCCACCTGCTTCTTCATGAATGCGCCCGAGCCCACCTTTACGTCCAGCACCAAGGCGTCCAGGCTCACGGCGACCTTCTTCGACATGATCGAAGTGGCGATAAGCGCGATCGATTCCACGGTGGCCGTGGCATCGCGTAGCGCATAGAGTTTGCCGTCCGCCGGGGTGATCTCCGGTGTTTGCCCGATGTAGGCCAATTGATGCTCGGCCAGCAAGGAACGAAACTGATCGATGGTAAGGTCCGTGCGAAATCCCGGAATTGATTCCAGCTTGTCGAGCGTGCCGCCGGTATGGCCCAGCGCGCGCCCCGAAATCATGGGCACCACCACGCCCGCCGATGCGGCAATGGGAGACGAAATGAGGCTGGTCTTGTCGCCGACTCCGCCGGTTGAGTGTTTGTCGACCTTAGTCCCCGGTATGGAGGAAAGGTCGACTACGGAGCCGGAGTTCACCATGGACTCCGTCATGACGCTGACTTCGCGGTCCGACATGCCGGAGAAATAGGTAGCCATCAGGAAAGCAGATAGCTGATAATCCGGAATGTCGCCGCGCGTGTAGCCGTCTACGAGATATTGAATTTCTTCCGGGGCAAGCTCTTCCCCATCGCGCTTGCGGTGAATCAGGTCAACGGTACGCATTTACGAATAATAAGGGTACCATTGCCAATAATTTGAACAGCCTACGGCAGTTCACCAGCCAGTAGGCGCGGCAAGTCCGAGACGCCGACCCGAACGCCTAAGTAGAACGATCCAAATTGAGCGTATACAGCACTTACCTCGTCAAACCTCATCTCGTAAATTAATTTCTTGAACACCAACGGCTCGTCGGCAAAGAGATCCACGCCCCATTCCCAATCGTCAAACCCGATGGAGCCGGTGATGATTTGCCGGACTGAATCGGCGTAGCGGCGGCCGATCATGCCGTGCTCATGCATCATGCGTTGGCGCTCGGCCATAGGTACCTGGTACCAGTTTTGAGTTTCGCCGCGGCGGCGATCCATGGGATAGAAACAGAGATAGCGGGCTGCCGGAATCTGCGGATACAGGCGAGAAGACATAGCGGCGGACTGGCGCGCTACCACTTCGGCCACACCAGCCTGCCATTCCGCCGAGTGCGGACTCATGCCCTTAGCGGCGAGTTCGGCGTAAGTTTTGGCCGACGATTCATACAGGCCCAGTTCGACCACGGAAAGATAGGAATGCACGGGTTCGAGAAAATCCGCCAGTTCGGTTTGCGCGATCGCGAGTTCGGCACGATGCACACCTTCGAGCGACTCGCGAAAGTGAAGTAGCAGCAAATCGCCTTTATGGCCAATGTGTGAATATACCGCTGAGCCGTCCCCCATCGCTCCGAATACCGTCATTGCTTCCTTGAGAATGCGATCGCGATGGAACGATTCCTGCTGCCGCCAGGCGGTGCGGCGGAAGCGGAACATTTGATGGAGGGCGTAAGAGCCTTCGAGCGTGAGCGGAACCGGGGGTAACTCAGCCATGCTGCATCTCCCGTTCCTCAGCCGGCAAGGTGGGCATGTCGTGCACATAACGCCCTTGAAAAATCTCCGAAAAAAGCGCCAGAGTTTCCGAATGAATCCGTCCGTTGTCGGCGAGCAGGTAGAGGCCATGCAGATCGAGCGGCTCGCCTTTCATGCCCGAGACTTTGCCGCCCGCTTCTTCGACGAGCAGGGTGCCCGCGGCCATGTCCCAGGGATTCAGTCCAAATTCCCAAAAGCCTTCGAGCCGTCCGCACGCGGTGTACGCGAGATCGATAGCAGCCGAGCCGCCGCGCCGGATGCCATGGGTCACCATGGCGAGCTGATAGTAGAAATGAATGTTCACATTCAAGTGGCGTTTCAGGCTAGGAAAGCCGGTGGCGAGGAGGGAGTCCTCGAGTTTCGGGGCTTTGCTCACATGCATGGGCGCGCCGTTGAGCCGCGCGCCGGCGCCTCGCTCGGCGGCGAACAATTCGCGATTCAGCGGATCGTAGACGACGCCCGCGATTACTTCATTTTCGCGTGCAAGCGCGAGAGTGACGTTCCACAGCGGAAAGCCATGCGCGAAGTTAGTGGTGCCGTCGAGCGGATCGACATACCAGCGTAGCGGCGCTTTCAATTCGGCGCGGCCGCCTTCTTCGGCTATGATCCCGTGTTCGGGAAAACGCTCGCGCAAGCGCTTGACAACAAGCTGCTCGCTTGCGCGGTCGGCCGCGGTAACCAGGTCGAAAGTACCCTTTAGCTCAAATCCCACTCCGCGATGCGCCATCAACAATTGTCCGGCCTCGCGCGCGATTTCGATCGCGGCATCTAAAAAATCAGGCATATGGTTTTACTTCAGCACATGGGATCGTCCCCACACCGTCAATTCCCGGCTCTCCGCGCTTCTATTTGGAAACGGGAAACTCGCCGCATATCCAACGCCGAAGAGGACCAAGTGGCCGATGACCCCGATCATGTAGTCGTGCATTGGAAAGTTGAACTGGCCCAGATCCCAGATTTTGCCGCCGCCGAGCGTGAGTGTCGCCCAGGCGGTAAACACCAGACTGGCGACTATGCCGATATTTGCCGCTCTGCCGCTGGCCTGGGGGACGAGGAAGGCGAGCAGGAACAACCCGACCAGGCCACCCGCGACAATCGCCGATACGGTGTACCACAAGGACAACGCGCTTCCATGACTGCGTGCGAGTGCAGTCGCCACGACGATGCACAATGCGCCGGCAAAGGCGACGACAATCTTTGCGACGCGCAGGCGTTGGCGATCGGATGACGAGGGCTTGAAGGGCTTGTAATAATCTTCGACGAAAATCGCCGCCAGGCTGTTGAAGTCGGAAGACAGATTGGCCATCGCCGCGCCGAACAATGCCGCCAGGAACAAGCCCGCGACTCCGGCCGGAATTTGGGTAGTAATGAAAAACGGAAAAGCCTGGTCCGCCTTCTGCACGTAGCTTGGAAGCGTCCCGCCGCCGCCTTTATAGAACACCCAGCACAGCGTTCCAATCAGCATGAACAAGCTCCACACCGGGATACACAGCAGAGTGCCCATCGCAATCCCACGCCACGCCTCGCGATCCGACTTCGCCACCAGATAGCGCTGCGCCACCGTTTGATCCGCGGTGTAGCGTTGCAGATAGTAGAAGAATCCATAGATCGCAAGCACGATTATGGTGGGCCTACTGAAGTCGGGCGTGAGGCTGCCGAGGCTGATCTTGTGGCTGTTCCAGGCGGCTTCCAGCGTAGCGATCGGGCCGGCCGCCGGCAGAAACAAAAGATATCCCAGGCAGATTGCGATGCCAGCCCAGATCACGAAACCTTGAATTGCGTCGGCCCAGATCACCGCTTCGATTCCGCCCACCAGGGTGTACACGATAGTGACGATTCCTACCAATACGATGACGCGCTCCGTGCTCCATCCCGTCATGCTAGTCACCGTAAGGGCGAGCAGGTAAAAGACGAAACCCATTTTCGAAAAGTGCCCGCACGCATAGGCGATCGAGGAATAGACACGCACCGGATAGCCGAATCTCTTTCCGAAGTATTCGTAGACGCTCACACCAACCACCCGCCGGTAGAACGGAATGATAACTCGTCCGACCAGTACGATGACCACGGTGACCATCAGCCCGGGCACGAGATTGCTCCAATCCCCTGCGTAAGCCGAGCCAGGATAGGCGATGAATGTCACGCTGCTGATCAGTGTGGCGAGCAGAGACAGTCCGGTTGCCCAGCCGGGAATACTGCGTTTGGCGGTGAAGTAGCGCTCCGTCGAAGTCTGGCGCCGCGAAAAGCGCAGGCCGATTGCGAGGATCGCCGCCATATAGACCACGATGACGGCGAGATCTATCCAGCGAATCGAACTCATTTCGAAACGGTGTGGAAAGTTTTCTCCTGCCCGTACATGGTCAACAGCGGATGACGCACCACGGCTCGGTATTCATAGTCGTGATTGCCGGCCAGGTTTGCGAGCTCATAAGAAAAATCGCCGGTAGCCGTGCGTGCTGCGAGCGGCAGATCGGTCCAAGGCTCAATCTTCTCCGATAAGTCCGTGCCATCTTTCTTTACACGATATTGAAATCCCGCTTGCACCTCCGCCGCGGCCCCCAGATTTGCCAGCGAACCACGCAGCGTCTCCGTTTGCTTCCCCGCATCCCAGGTGGCATTCGAAGTAATCACCTCCGGCGGAATCAGCGCCTGGTCCGCATTTACGATTTTGAGAACCAAGGGATCCGGCCAGCCTCTATCGGTGTAGAGCCGTTGCGCCCGGTAGGCGGTGATGTGCAGGCCTTGCTCGTCTTGCTTCCATACGGTCTTTGGCTTCACGGTGGGCCGGTATTCGACGATTTGATCCGATTGACCAAGCACAGAAATTTGCGTGCGGGGATTGCTTTTGAGCGAACGCAGCGTCACTGTCTTCGCATCGCCCAGGCGCCAGGGCTGCATCTTGGTCAGAAAGGCATAGACGGTGTTCGTCTTTGAATTGCGTGTGAACCAGATATCCCCCTCATTCGTGATCACCCAGGGCCGCACATCTTTAATCGCTTCGCCATTCACGAAATTCCAAAGCGCGATTTCGCGCAGCCTCGCGTCCTGCTCCTCCGGCACGGTTCCATCCGGTTTCGGCCCCATGTTAAGCAGCAGATTGCCGCCTTTGGCTCGTGTTTCGATCAAAGTGTCGATCAGCTCCGTTCCCGACTTATACTTCTCGTTGGTTGCTTTCCAGGGCCATTCAGTTCCCATCGTTAGATTGCCCTCCCAAGCGCCTTTCAATGCCACACCGGGCGTATATTGTTCGGGCGTCTCCATGACACCGCGGGTAATTACCAGCTTCGGTTGAAGCTGCCAGGCATAGTCGGTCAACTGCTCGGCCGGTCCATCGAAAAAGAAATAGTCGATTGGGCCGTAGTTGGTCAGAAGCTCCTTCAGTTGCTTCTTGGTGTACTCCATGAATTCCGGGAGATCCTGTGGATATACGCCTTTCACATGACGGTCGATGGTGATGTTGTGTTCGTGCAGCCAGTGGAAATCGTCAGGAGAGAAGTAAATCCCGATGGCGATACCACGCTTCCGGAACGCATCCACGACCCCGCGAAGCACGTCTTTGCCGTACGGCGTATGCATGACATCAAAAGAAGTTGTCGCGGTGTCCCACATACAGAACCCGGCGTGGTGCTTGGCCGTGAACATCACGTATCGAAAGCCCGCGAGCTGAGCCAGCGCCGCCCAGCGTTCCGGCTCCAAGCGGTAGGGATCGAAATAGCCGGGCAGCAGCCGGAAGAAGCGGTCCTGGAAATCGGGCGAGGCACCTACCAGTGAGTGCGAGATCACGCCGCCGAGCACGCCGTCCACGCCCCAGTGAATGAACATGCCGAGCCCGCGGTCTCGAAACGTCTCGACCGCTTGGAGATCGTTTGTTTTGTGAATATCTGTCCGCGCCGCCGTATCGATGTATTGTTGTGCTTGAGCGGTGGACAACAAAGCCAGGAGCAAGGGTAGATGAGAAGCCTTCATGCGTTTAACGCATGGTACATCCTCCTGATTGTGCCTCCGCTGTTTGTCGACGTCGCTTCGCAATCCGGGGTCTCGTTCATGAGTCAGCCAAGCGCTACTTCGCACAAGTATCTTCCGGAAAGTATGGTGGGTGGAGTGGCCGTTTTCGATTACGATGGCGACGGCCGGCTCGATATCTTCTTTGTAAATGGCGCTGCGCTGCGCGACCCAATGCCGAAGGACATCGCGCCGGATAAATCCAGTCCGCGCTTTTGGAACAGGCTCTATCACAACAACGGAAATGGCACATTCAGCGACGTTACGGAGAAGGCCGGGATACGCGGAGAGGGGTATGGAATGGGCGTAGCGGTCGCCGACTTCGACAACGACGGTCGGCCCGACCTATACGTCACCAACCTGGGCGCCAACATTCTGTATCACAACAACGGAGACGGCACGTTTCGCGATGTGACGAGGGAAGCCGGAATTGCGGGTGGCGGCTGGTCGGCGGGCGCGGCCTTTGTCGATTACGATCGCGACGGCCGCCTGGACCTGGTAGTCGCCAGGTATCTTACATGGGACTTCTCAAGAGATGTTTGGTGCGGCGCGCATCGCCCCGGATTTCGCGCCTACTGCGAGCCCGATATTTTTCCGCCGATCAGCCATTTGCTGTTCCATAACGAAGGCAATGGACGCTTCCGCGACGTGTCTCGCGAGGCCGGCTTCATGAAAGCGCCCGGCAAAGGATTGGGAGTCGCGATCAATGACTACGATCGCGATGGTTGGCCGGATATTCTCATTGCCAACGATTCTGTGGCGCAGCAGCTCTTTCACAATCGGAAAAATGGAACATTTGAGGAGGTGGGCTTATCGAGTGGCTTGGCTTATGACGACGATGGGCAAGCGTTCTCGGGAATGGGTGCGGATTTCGCCGACTATGACAATGATGGCTGGCCCGACGTTTTCGTTGACGCACTAGGGAACCAGCGCTACGCGCTTTTCCGCAATTTCAAAGGCGCGTTTCAATATGTTTCGGATCCGGCCGGAATCTCGCGAGCCACCCGTTCTCATTCGGGCTGGGGTGCGGCGTTCGTTGACTACGACAATGACGGTTGGAAGGATTTGTTCGTCGGACAGGGGCACGTCATGGACAATATCCAGCTCACACAGCCCAACCTGCGTTATCTCGAGCCGGCACTGCTTCTGAGGAATGAACACGGCCGGTTCACCGAGATCGCCGCCTTTGATCAGAAAAAGACAGTGCGGGGCGCGGCGTTTGGAGACTTGGATAACGACGGTTGTATCGATATTGTCCTTAACAATCTGGGCGAGCACGCAAGCATCCTCCACAATCAATGCGGCAAGGCAAACCATTGGCTCACCGTGAACACCATTGGAGCGGCGAGCAATCGCGATGGCATCGGGGCTCGGATCAAGCTCGTTACGGCGGCGGGCGAGCAGTTCGCCATGGTCAGCACGGCAGCCAGTTATCTCTCGGCCAGCGATAAGCGCGTTCACTTCGGGCTAGGCCGCGAGAGCACAGTGCGTGAATTGGAGATTAGCTGGCCAAGCGGTGCGGTAGATCGGCTGACAAACCTGACTGTGGACAAAATCGTTACGGTGCGGGAGCGATCTTCTGAAGCGCGGTAAGAATTTCGGCGCGCGCCGCGCAACTCCCGCAAACCTGGATCGCTTTGTCGAGCTGCGACTTCGCCTGCGCGAACGATCCTTCCGCCGCCAGCATCAATCCCAGATTGAGATATGCCCTTGCGTGTTTCGGATTGTCCTCGATGGCAGAGCGAAACAGTGCCTTCGCGTCGCTGGTCCGTCCGGCTTGCCCGTAGAGGACACCCAGGTTGCTTTCCGCTTCCGCGTAGCGCGGATTGATCGCGAGCGCGGTTTGAAAAGCTCGTTCCGCTTCTATCTTTTTTCCAGAACCTAGCAAGATAACGCCCAACTGATTCCACGCCGGTGCGAATTTTCCATCCGCTGCAATAGCGCTGCGGACCGCCGCTTCAGCCTTTTCACGATCGCCGCGTTGCGCCGCCACAAGCGACAGATTGTAGTAGGCTGTGGCGTTCTTCGGATCGGATTGAAGCACTGCCCGGTACTCTCGTTCGGCGCCTGTTAAATCACCGTGATCGAAGAGATCATTCGCTTTGGCCAGATTGGTGCCCGCGATCACTGCATCCAGATTCTCTTTCTTACGCCGCTCGATCTCGCGCAATTGCTCATCCGCCTTCGCCGGCTCGTTCAATTTGCGCAGCACTTGGGCAAGCTGAAATCGCGCATTGACCGCTTCGGGTTTCAGCCGCACCGCCGACTCCAGATGCTCTCGCGCTGCCTGCAGTTGGTTCAATCGCGCCAGCACCGAGCCGTACTCGTATTCGGCATCGAACAAATTCGGATTAAGCCGGACAGCCGCCGCAAGATCGCTGGCGGCATGCTCATAGTCGCCCGTTCCGCGTTCGCCCGCTCCGCGGAGATGGTGTGTATCAAACGCATCGGGATGGACTTTTGCAAATGGTTCGAGTGCAGTCAACGCCTCCTGATGCCGGGAACTGGTTAGCAGGGCTTTCACCAGGGCAAGCCGCGCCTGTTCGTGATTCGGATCCAGGCGAATCGCCTGCGCATAGGCCTCTGCAGCTTCAGCGAAAAGTTTCCGTTGCGCATACAGATTGCCCAACTCGAACTGGGCGCTGGCCGAATCGGGATGGGACGTTGCCGCTTCAGTGAGTATCTTTTGTGCCTTATCCAAATCGCCTTTGCCCGCGTAGGCAGCAGCTAGTGCAACGGCAATTTCGAGTCTTGCGGGCTCGAGCGCGGCGGCGTGTTCGAGAGTTGTAGCCGCGGGAGTATACCGCTGTTCCTTCAGTAGCGCCAACCCCCGCTCATAGTCGCCGGTCTGCGCTTCCGCGGCGACTAGCGCGAAACCGAAGAATAGGCATAAGAGCATAGGGCTCACTGCGTGGAATCCACTCTGCGTAACAGCCCGCGCATGAAGGAGTCTTCCGGAAACGCGGCAAGATAGGCCTGCATGGCGCTTTTGGCAGCGGTGTACTGTTTGAGATCGATATAGATGAGAATCAGCGTCTTTCGCAGCGTTTTGTCGAGCGGGTTTAGAGTAACGGCTCGCTCGAGAATGGGCGGAGCCTCTGCTTCTTTGCCCGCGAGCTTGAGCGCTTGTGCGAGGTCGAGTACCGACTCGCGCGCCGTGGCGCCTGTCAACAAGCGTATAGCTTCTTCGTAGCGTTGTTCCCGCAACGCTTTTCTCCCTAGCGCGGCGAGCACGATCGGTTCCTGCCGGAGCGTTGTTTCGGCTTGCTGCAGAAGTTTCGAGTATTGAGGTCCCAGTTGCGGCTGTTGCGCCGCCAGTTCACCATAGGCCGTGAGTTTGGTGAGGAGAGGCAACCGCGATTCTATCTGTCCCTGAGGACCGTTTATATAGACGATGCCGGGCAGGTCGGCGAAGCGCGGTGCTGCATCGCTCGCCGGCAGCGGTTCGTCAGGCCGGGCAATAATGCGGTGATTCGTCAACGCAGAGTGAGCTATTTGCGCCGTCGCGCGTTTCGGCATGTGGCAGCCGGCGCAATCGTTGGCGCGACTCGCCGTGCGTTGCGGCAGAGGCAGCTTGCAGCTCTGATTGTTATGACATGTCAGGCACCGAGCTCGATAAAATTCCGCTTTCTGCGTGGGTTCAATGGCGGCGTGAAGATTGTGGCAAGTAAGGCAGCTCAACCTGCCGTCGCTTTCGCGAAAACACCTACTGGCCTTCATGGCCGCGTTATGTTCGAGCAGGTCCGCTTCTCCGGTTTGCGGAAGTTTGAATATCGCGAGCGTCTCACGTAACGGCGTCCCGGGACGAAAGTCCGAATATGTCTTTCCAGGCTGTAGAATCCGTGCGTTGCCCGCCTGATGACAATTCATGCAGATATCTTCCGCCAGGCGCGGCTGCAGTTTGCCCGGATTGACGATGGAGTTTTTGTGTCCGGTTACGTGCTGTCCACCGGGGCCATGACAATTCTCGCAGCCTACCGCCAATTCGTAAAACGCCGGCTTACCGTACAATCCGTTTCTTCCTGGAATCGCATTCGCGCGGCCGCTATGGCATGCAATGCAGGCTTCGTGGACCGGACGGTTGAAGCCGACGTCTTCCGATTCAAAGCCGGGCGACAGATCCCATTTCTTGGGCCTGGAGTAAAAACTGAGCGGAGCTTCTACCAGCGATTCACCGCGCCGGACTAAGAACGTCCAGCCGTTCTCACCTGTGCCTATCACGAAATCCAGTTTCTGTGTATTTTCAAAAGTCCGCGCTTGGCCCTCGAGGGCATATTCGGACTGATACCAGTCTCCGCTCTTGCGAAATACCTCGAAATA
>Ga0157369_10011156_pt1 | contig 10216 bp, 4 predicted proteins | sample C25metaG_FD_113461 | JGI IMG/M metagenome (GOLD analysis project Ga0157369, IMG submission 113461) | Corn rhizosphere microbial communities from Kellogg Biological Station, Michigan, USA - C2-5 metaG | ecosystem: Host-associated > Plants > Roots > Rhizosphere > Soil | place: USA: Michigan...
CCGCCCCAGATCCCATCTTGAACCTCGACAATGTCGTGATCGCCAAGCGGCAAGCGTTCGGATTTCTAATCGGCCGGTTCCAGCAGGATCGGATAGACGATGTGGACAGCGGATCCGACGTGTTTTCGTCTCTCGGGTCAGTCGCCGACTTCGTAAATGGCAGTGCAGATGGCTTTTCATTGGCAGGGCTGCGCGATTGGATCGCTTCAGATCGCAAGGCATTGCAGGCCGATATCGCCCGGCTGTTCACCGCTTCCTGCCCAACGCTAGACCCAGATGCGGTACTTAACGATTTGCCCGAGGTATTAGCGGCCGAACTCATCAAGCCAATCGAGAACGAGCCCGAGCCGCAAGCAGGCGTGGCGTCCGCAACCGCAGCTGTCGAGGACGACTTCGCCGATGAGATCATCGAAGATGCGAGCGATGACGATGCGCCGGTGACGGACGATAGTCGGCTGCTCGACCGGTTGTTCGCGCTCGGCCTGCTCCCGAAATACGCCTTTCCGACCGATGTCGCGTCCTTCAGCGTCTTCGAGGAAGGCACGGATCCTTGGCGGCCCAAGCGCCGGTACTCGCCGCAGCAAGCGCTGAATGCAGCCCTCAGCCAATACGCCCCGGGGCATGAGGTGTGGGTCGACGGCAAGCGATTTCTGTCGCTAGGGATCTATTCGGAGCGGGATACTGACCGGCTAGAGGCCTATCGCGAAAAGCGGCTCTATTTTCAGTGCCGCGTCTGCAACTATGCGGATCTACTCGCCTGGAGCGACGGCTATGTCGACCAGACGCGCGATTGTCCCGCGTGCAGCGGCCGGGCGACACTCGGGCCGGCCCGGCGCTGGGTGAGGCCCCCCGGCTTTTCGCATCCGCCGACAATCACCGCGCTGCCGCCCGAGTTCGATGCCGGCGTGCGGCTGCGGCCGACTAAGGCCACTCTCGACTCGATGACCTTCTCGCCGGGCTCACGGCGTGGTGGCGGGTCGTGGCCGATTGGCACGGGATGGGAAGGCTGGAGCGAAAGCAAGGATCTCGTCGTAACCAACCGTGGGTAGCTCAACTCCCAAAATCCAGCCTTCAATTATTGCACGCAGTGCGGTCGAATTGAGCCGTCCGATTTCGATCCGACGCTGAAGCAATTGGGATCGGGCCAGCCACATGATCGGCCGCGCCCAAAACGACCCAAGGAGCCGGATCAGTGCACGGGCACCGTTAACAAGATCGTGCTCGGCAATGAATTCCGAACGGATGTTGCGGTATTCCGGCTAGGGCTGCCCCGCTCGTGGCGATTCGATCCCGATCGCCCATCAACCATGATTGCCGCTCGATCCGCCGTCGAGGCGCTGCGCCGCGCGGCATGCAAGCTCGAGGATCTCGAGCCGAATGATATTGATGGCGACTTTCGCTTTGCGCCGGCGAGCGATGATCAGCAGTTCATCGATCTTTACCTGTACGACCAGGCGGCCGGAGGCGCGGGATTCGTGAAGGCCGCATCACGTGACCCCCAGCGACTTGTTGAGAAGGCAATTGCGCTGCTCGATGACTGTACCTGCGATGACAGCTGCTACCAGTGCCTGCGCTCTTATAAGAATCGTTTCGACCATGCGATGTTCGACCGGTTCACCGGTGGCGATTTGCTGAAGGCGTGCTTTGCCGGCACGCCGCTCGCCATTAGCAACCGTCGTGAAGATGAGGCCCTCGATCGGCTGGCTCGCGACCTTGAGGACAGCGGCGCGCCGGTGATCAAAGCAGATGGTGGCCTCATCGACGAGAGCGGCCGAGTGATCTGCCTGGCGCATCCGTTTGCGGAGACCGAGCCCTGTACGCTGCGGGCGCAGGCTCTCGCTACTGGCAGGGAGGTGGCTGCCGTTGACATCCTGCTCGTGAATCGAGCCTTACCGATCGCGACGAATGTGGCTTTGGTCGGTCCCATCAGCACCCGCACGACAGCGCTCACGTCGGACTCATCGGGCACGCCAGAACTGACTCCGGCGATGATCGTCGCCGGCGACTTGGTTGGCGACGCCGCAACCCCGCGCTATGCGGTCCCCGGTGCTGATGCTGGCGACCTGCTGTTCCGTGTCACTGGCAATATGCTGTCGGGCAAGAATGGCGATGGGCAAGGCGGCGCGGTCGTAAGCGGCGCTGTTTGCCTCTTTCGCCCATTCACCGGCACCCCTACCAAAACGGATCTTTATTTGTTGCGCCGCAAGGACAGTCACGCCTTCGGCTCTACGAGCGCGGAATGGACCGTTGGCGTATTGCAGCCCGTCAACGGCGGCATGCGAATTCGTTATCGCGCGGCCTCGCAACATATGGAATGCGCAAGCGAGTTGGTGGTGCCGGCCGATGCGGTCGAAGTGGTAGCGCAATTCGTGAAGGTCGCTGCGTAATGGCGATGTTCATCCCGCCGATGGATCCTGACACGATTGAATACGGCTCTGAGGCCGACGTCGCGCGCGCCATGATAAACTCGCTCGGGCCTGGGTACATCGTGATGCACTCGCTCCCATGGGCGAACCGCGCACGTGATAACATCGAAGCGCCCGCGCGCGAAGGCGAAGCCGACTTCCTCATCCTGCACCGACAGTACGGGGTGTTGGTACTTGAGGTGAAGGGCGGCGAGATTGAGCTAAAGGGCCGTCGGTGGTGGCGCCACAAGAAGAACGGTCTTGAAGAGATCAAGGATCCGGTACGCCAAGCATCCCGCAGCAAATGGGCACTGAAACGGCGAGTCGAGCAGATTTGCGGTAAACCTGTGGCAGATCGCGCCATGTGGGGAACGGCTATCGCGTTCCCCCACTGTCTCTTCAAAGGAGAGGCACCGGCCGACTTAAGCGTCGACGCGATCCTGTCGATGGACGACATGGGCGATTTCGAGGCGGCGCTTGTACGGGCGTACAAGGCGAATGGCACGTTCAAGCCCGAAATGTCGGGGGTGGACCTTGAAGCAATCCGGCGCGCGCTTGCGCCGGAATTTCGCGTCTACGAGCCGCTCAGCATCGGTGTGGCGGCAGATGAGGCGCTGTTGTCGCGACTCACGCGCCAGCAGTTGCAAATTCTGCGCGGCATGGAAACGAACGCGCGCGGGATTATCGAGGGCGTTGCTGGTTCCGGCAAGACGCTCCTGGCCATGCAGCGGGCGCGTTCATTCGCCAGCGAGGGCAAGCGAGTCCTGTTCACCTGCTTCAATGCCGAACTCGCGCGATGGATACGCGAGGAAATGGCTGGCGAACTGGTCGACGCCGGCGGCCTGATCAAGGTCGAGAACTTCCATCGACTGGCATCCGATCTCTGCAAGGAAGCGGGGATTCCGTTCGTCGTGAACGAAGCCGAGCCGCAGCGCTGGTGGGATGAGATCGCCCCCGATTTGCTGGCCCAGGCGGCCATGGACATCTACGGAAACGGGCCACCTTACTCCGCGCTCGTCGTCGACGAGGCGCAGGACTTCTCGCCGAGCTGGTGGGATGCTCTCGAGTATCTGTGGGACTCGGAAGGGCCAGCCTGGGCTTTTCTCGACAAGGCGCAGAGTCTGCGCCGTGAACCGATCGATCCACCGCTGAAGCTCGCTTTTCGACTCCCGCTCGACATCAACTGCCGCAATACGCGTCGGATCGTCGCTTGCGCTAATACGGCGACCCAAATTGTCACGGTGCCGTTCGAGACCGCGCCGCTTGGTCGTCCACCGAAGATCATCACGCCGAAGGATCCGACCGCGATTGCCGGATTGATTCAGCAGGAACTACGGTCGCTGCTCGGCGACCACCGGCTGAGCCCCCGGCAGATCGCCATTCTTGGGCCTGCCGGTAAGGCTCGTGGACCGTTGGCAAACGTCGCGGCAGTGGATGGCGTGTCTCTGGTGGAGGATGCGCGCACGTGGCGCGAGGGCGGTGGTATTCTCGTCACAACCGCACGCAGCTTCAAAGGCCTAGAGGCCGATGTTGTGGTTCTGGCAGACTTCTCTGGGCTTGGGGGACTGTTCACGGTTGGAGATCTCTACGTGGCGCTGACCCGCGCACGATCGCATCTGATCATCGTCGCGCATGATCGGGCAGCGCGCGAGCAGATCGACGGGGCAATTGCAGCTGCGGTAGCGCTCGGCTCGGAAGAATGAGCAACGCGACGCTTTGGGCCGACACGCTCGAATACTCGGGCGAGGCAGAGCAACTGCGGGGCAATGTCCTACGTCACATCCGGGACGCGGTTCGCGACGCGGGATATGTCAGCCGCGGACGGGTCACTAGTGGGCTCAAGGAAGCCTATCGTCCCCTTGCGATCGACGGCGAGGCGCTGCGCACCGCCATCGACGATGCAATTCGCTTAATGATGCGGTCGGGCGACATCGACGAACTCGCAACTGGCGCTGGGCGTGGTTACGCCTCAACGCCCCCCCGGCGTATTGTCTGGGGCGGTGCGGACGATACGATCCTTGGCGCCGCTCGCATCAGTTCGGACCGCATAGTCCGGCATCTTGGCGATTTGGCCGCGCTGGAAGAGTTCATTGAGATCCCGCTGCTTAGCGAATTAGGGCGGCCCGCATGGCGAGATGTGTTGGTCGAACTGGGCGGTAGCGACGAGCCGGTCGGCGATGCGAGGGCACTCAGCGGGTATGTCCGTTCATTCACCAGCAGCGGTGAACGCTTCGCCTTAGATGAGCCCAACAGGGTCGCAGTGCTAAGCGGCACCGGCAAGTATTACGGGTTTCCACACGATGTCAGTGGTCGCTGGGCGCGGCCAGCCGACGAAGGTTTCTATCCCGCGGTGATCGAGAGCGGCTTCAACAACCGTCGCGTGCTACTCGAAATCCAAAACGGCGAGGCAACTTTATGGGAGCCACCGAGCCGGGATGCGTGGCATTGGGTCATCGTCGGGTTCACGCTTGATCAGGGTGCGCCCGTCTGGGACTATGACACGGCAACCCGGACATTAGAGTTCCTGACCCCGCCGCCGCGGCAGGCGGAGCGCGCCGCAATGCTGACAGGCGAGCAGCTATCCCCTTGGTCATGGCGCGTCGATGCCGAAGCGCACGGCGTCATTGCAGACTTGCTTGGTGCTCCTCGCTTATTCTCTTAGGAACGAGCCAGAAGAAGCGCGGTTTGCTGAGCGCTGCCTTCTTTTGAATCACGGCAGCTGCATCAGCGATCCAATCCTTACGAGCGGCAGCGGCCGCCTCCGCGAATTTGACAGCTAAAGATGCGCCACGCAAAGCGGCCTGGTTGAAGACGAGCTTTTGATCGAGGTTCTCCGCCGCGACAAGGTCGGCGCGCGCAGCAGCAATCTGCGACTCAGTATCAACCTCGATGGCGAACAGGCGGCGATCGGCGGCGCCCGCGACCGCAAGCAGCGCTCGGTTGAGCGCCTCCAATCCGCGCTTTTGCAGTTCCTGGTGAGCGGCTTTGCGGGCCTGCACGAGTGTCGTGTCAGGCAACGCTGAACGCCGGCGGCCCACCTGTCTGCCGCGCTCGCGACCGTGGAATGGGTCGAAGATCGCTGCGACCGCGGCCGGCACGGAGGAAAACGCGCCGGCTTCCTCGAGAAATGCGCTCGCGATGAACTCAGGCGGGCAATGGTCAAGCAGCCAGCGACGATCGGCGGCGAGCGCGGCTTCGAGTGTCCGCAGGGTCGAGGCGCGCGCCTCCTGCTCAGCCTTCGATGCGGACCCGTCGACAGTACCAACGACCGCCTCAAGCTCGGGCGTTAGCGCGCGTGAGAGGTCGAGCTTGGCGACGGCGACCAGCAGACGGCAGCGTTCAAAGGCGAGGATGGGGTGTCCGAAGGGATACTCGACTGTGAACTCGGTAGTGACGTCGCTTTCAATCGGCCGAGTGCAGACGGCCGTTATAATCTGATCGTGCAGGCTGCAGCCGTGATCTAAGAAGTGGAGGCGGCGCTTGTTCCCCTCGCCCTGTTCGACATAGGTGTTCGGCGGGCATTGGATGGCCGCCCGTTTGGCGATGAACGCTTGCCGGTGCCCCGCGTGACGGCTGTCGATGTCACCTAGCGGTAGTTCCGGTTCCTTAGACTTGTACCAGATCGTCTTGAAGGACTGGTCACCATCCTTGTCGTTGCGAATGTCGAAATATTCCTCGCGCGCGAGTTTCAGGAGGACATCAAGACCGCGCTCGCGCCACTGGAACCACGTGAAGTTCTGGTCCTCTTCGCTAACTAGTAGTGGGCAGGCGTAGTCACGCGCCCGCAGCGCTGAAGCGCGCTTTTCCGCAATCGCGGTGCGCGGACTTGGCGGCAGCTTCGTACTCTTGAGCCATTCGTCGGCTGCATCGCCGAGATCGCGGGCGCACGAGGCTGCCTGTATCCAAGTAGCCCCGGGAGTTCCCTCCGCTGCCGCGTTGATAGCGTCGCTGATCTCCGCCCATTCCGACTCGTCATACACGTCGCTCTTCTGGAAGACCTTCGTTGCTTCGAGCACATCGAGGATACGCGCCTCGATCGAGTTCTCGGTGACGATCGGCGTGATCGCGATGGTCCGGCTCGACGGGATCCCGCGCGTACCCAGTCGGTCGATGCGGCCGATCCATTGTTGGATGTCGTGCGGCGACCAGGGCAGCGCGAAGAAGATGATCTCGTCCGCGAATTGCAGGTTATGGCCTTCGCGCGCGTCGAGCGCCGCCACGAGGATGTTGGCCTCACCACTGACGAAGTCCTCGAGTGCGTCCTTGAGCATGGTGACCTGCACCTCCAACTCCTCGGCGGCACGCATCACCCGGCGCTTACGGGCGATCTTGGCGTCCACCAGCTTTGAAAGAGTGTCGTGCAGATAGTCTGTGGTCGGATTATCCTCGGCCACAATCATGATGCGGGCGTGCGGCTTGCGCGCGAGTACCCCGCGCAGATGGTCGACCAGGGCGTCGAGCTTAGCATCACCCGGCTCATCCCGCAGCACAGCGTCGATCTGCCCCCAGGCGTCCTGCACACCTTGCGTCCGCTTCAGGGTCGAAAGGCGTTCGCGGAGCGACTGCGGGCTCCGCCCGGCAACTTGCAGCAAGGCATCACGCTTATAGTCGAGGCCCGCAGCTTCCGAGGCTTCTAGGTAGGCGCGGGTGGCTTTGGCGCGCTCGACGTCGCCGGCGGTCGGGGCCACACGGATTGGCTGATAGCGTCGTTGCGGCAGGGTGTCCGGGTAATCGGTGCGCTGCGTGCGGATCAGGCGGCGATATAGACCATAGTTGTCCTCGACTGCACGCCGTCGTGCGCCGTCGGCGAGTTCGCCATCGAAGCGCTTGAGCGCGGCCTCCTCGCGCTCGGCGAGCACCTTCAGGATACTACGGCTTTCGGCACGTGCGATCCGCGCGGCCTCTGGTTCGAGTAGCTCCAACAGTTCGCTGCGCGTGCGTGCCTCGTGCAGAGCCGGGGTTGCCGTAATCGCAATGACGTGCGGGATCGAGCGGCCCGCGGTGATCAGTTCGGTTCGGACCGCAACTTGGAGCTTCGTGAACTCGTCGACAATCAGCAGATCCACTCTGTCCGGATTGATCTTGCCACCGGCGGCGATCCGGCTTGGTCGAGCGAGCCGAATAACGAGGTTGCTGCTCACCTCCCCCGCCTCCCCCGCCTCGATCGCAATCGCATGACCGCGAGCGAGCAGTTCCTTTTCCCACTGCTCGACAAGATCGTCGGGAACCACGAGTGCGGCGACGAACGGCCGCGGCCATTGGGCAGCTAGCGCGCGCATCACCATAATCGCCTGGACGGTTTTGCCGAGACCCACCTCGTCGCCGAGCAGCCACCGGCATGCGGGTGCTGTCAGCATCCGGTGAACGCTGTCGAGTTGGTGCGGGTACGCGAAGGCGCCCACCCCGAGTGCTCCCAGCATTGCCTGATCCCGATCACAGTGCCGTGCCTCTGAGTGCAGGTTGAGCAGGAGGCGGTTAAACTCGCTCATGACACATTCCCGTTGAGCGTTGTACGCATGCGGACCGCGGCATAGCGGGTTGCCCGGGCGACGAAGGGATCATTGATTAGCACGCGCACCGCGGCGTCAACTCCGTCGCATGCCGCCGGGGAAAGCCACAATTGCAGAGAGGCCGCGGCGGCATCGGGAGTTAGATATCCGCGCGGCAGCGCAAAGGTGCGGGTCCAGGCGGCGAGATCCTCTGCCATCTCGGCGATGCCGACATGCGAGTAGAAGCGGTCCCGAAGCTGGCGTCCGCCCTCGCTGGGCGCGATTAGGCGAGCAAGGCGCGCGCGGCGGACGCGGCCTAGTGCCTCCTCGGCGGCAGTTGCCCATGCATCCTGGGGATTGCCGAAATCGCAATCATCTGGATCCGCGTCGGGCAACTCGCCCCGCTTCTGGATGCGCGTGACAGCATCGGCAAAGCCGAGATTGAGCGCGTCATCCATCGCACCGTCCAGCGGTGACGGGCGACCGAGCGGCCAGTCGGGGTCGAGGGTGCGGGCATGCACGGCAAAGGCTTCGGCGAAGTCTGTTGCGTAGCGCTCGGACGCGCCGGCGGGGAGGCTGGTGAGCCCTCGTTCAAGCGCCACCAGGTAAAGAGCCTCATGTGGATCAGAGCGTGCTGTCCGGTCTGCTTGCTCGAGGTGAAACCAGTCGCGACCGCACAGATTTTGAACCAGCGGATCTTCGAACTGATACACCACCCGGCTCATGGCGGCGAGCGCCTGCAGGGAACTGCAATGGGCGCGCGACCAGGCAATCCGAGCCCGGGCAAGTTCGCCGCTGCCCCGACCTCCATCACGGAACTGCCGAGAGCCCAGGTCATTGCCAAAATGGGCTGCGAAATCGCCGAGGTTGAACTGCGAGGATGCCAGTAGTTGAAGCGGATCAGCGATCCGGCCGTCCATGAAGCGCAGGGCATAGCCGCGCGCTCCCCGGGCCGGCTCTACGACGGCGTCGGCAGCTACGAAGCGGTGCGGCGCGGTCGCGGCTGCATAAACCAACTCGGCTGTCGCATCGACCTGTGTGAGTCTGGGTGGGCTAGTCGACCAGTCGACCGCTCCAGCGGGCCGAGTGAGCGAGACTTCAATCAGGGCAAGCCGACCAACCGAGAACCGTAGCGTGCCAGTTCCACTCTCGAGGAGCCGGCTGCGGATCGCGTCTGCGTAGAGGGTTTTGAACAAGTCGGACTCTGCGTCGAGCGTTGCGGGCAACTCGAGCACCCGCGTGCTGCAGCGCACCGCAAGCGTCCCGTTGATCTCTAGTTCAACGGTGATCGGCACATTGCGAAGCGCATGGCCGCTCTCAAGTCGAACTTGAAGGCGGCGCTCGGTTAGCGCGGAGAAGGCGCTGTCCCGCTCTAGCAGGAACAAGCTTATGGGAGTGAGATCAGGCTCCGGCGCTAGCTCGCAGCGAAGGCGGAGTTGTCCAGTCCCCGGCGCTTGCCCCGCTCGGCCGCCTGCTTGCAGCCGCTGCGGTTCGTCGACGGAGATAGGGGGACCTGGACGGTACAGGACGAACGGCCGGTTCGGCCGCACTATTCCTTGAGGCGCCGTGATCGCATCGATCGGGTGGCGCCCGACGAGCGTCCGGTCATAAGCCGCGAGCAGGCCTTCCTTGGCGAGGATCGCCCGATCGGCGTCGCTGGCGAGATCCGCCTCGAACAATCGATAGCCAGAGATGTTGCCTAAGAACCGCAGGCGATCGAGCGCCGTGATCTCCGAGCGGCATGCAATCCAAGCTGGCCCCGACGAGATGTCGAAAGGACCAAACCGTTGTTCGCCGCGGCCGCGCTCCGCGTTAACGTCGAAGAGCAGCATCTCATTCCAGTCGATCGTTCGGCCGGCCAGCGCGGCGGCAACACTGCTCCCTCCGCCGAATATTGCTGCTGCTCCGGAATAAGCAGGCTGATCAGCCCGGGGCACTTGGATGTGCTTGAGGAGGAACGGGCCCTCACCCAACGCCGTGTCACTGTGGAGGCGAGCGCCCGCGCCCCAGAGTTGCGGTCGCCAACCGCCAGCACGAGCTGTAACGCGGCCTTCTTCGACAACGTCGGTCGGCAAAGCCGGCCAGGAAGCGAAGAGGCTTAGACCAGTGGCGTCGCGGACCAGGGTGAGCCGACCATGACTCTGCTCACCCGCTGGGAGAGCCTTCGTGCGGCGTGCCCGCTGACGGGCCGCCCGGGTTGCGAAGAATGCTTCGGACGAGCGCGTGATAGCATCTTGAAGACGAGCATAGCTCATCGGGGAGATGCCGCCGCTGCGATTCTCGGTGAGCAAGGCTGTTAGAACGCGTTCGGAGGCGGCTTCG
>Ga0157369_10011158_pt1 | contig 10215 bp, 10 predicted proteins | sample C25metaG_FD_113461 | JGI IMG/M metagenome (GOLD analysis project Ga0157369, IMG submission 113461) | Corn rhizosphere microbial communities from Kellogg Biological Station, Michigan, USA - C2-5 metaG | ecosystem: Host-associated > Plants > Roots > Rhizosphere > Soil | place: USA: Michigan...
CGCCGAGGCCCTGGAGTGCCTGGGCGGCAACGGCTACGTCGAGGAATCCGGCCTGCCCCGCCTGTACCGGGAGGCGCCGCTGGGGTCAATCTGGGAGGGATCGGGCAACGTCGCCGCGCTGGACGCGCTGCGCGCCCTGACCCGCGAGCCGCTGGCCGCCGAGGCGTTCTTCGCCGAACTGGCGGCGGCCGCCGGCGCCGACCGCCGCCTGGACGACGCGGTCGCCCGGCTCCGCCGGGACGCCCAGGACCCGGGCGAGGCCGCCGCCCGCCGCCTGGCCGAGGACATGGCGACCGCCCTGCAGGCCGCCTTGCTCGTCCGGCACGGCGATCCCGCCGTCGCCGATGCCTTCGCCGCGACCCGGCTGGCCGGCGATCGCGGCCGCGCGTACGGCACCCTCCCGGACGGCACCCGGACCGGGGAGATCCTCGCCCGGGCGATCGCGATCGAATAACTTGCCGCGTAACGCGACGGGCCGGCTGCCCGTCGCCAGCTACCCGCATAACGTTTGGGAGTCGAACGCTCCCCGGCTGAACCGGCCGTGAACCTTTCGGCGTACAACGGAGCATGAAGCTCAGGTCGCCCATCATCACCTTGCTGACCGGCGCCGTCTTGGCGATCGGCTTGTGGATTGCCAGCTTGAACGCTGCGACTTCGGCCACGACCGCCTACGGCAAGCCGGCGACCCCGACGCCCACCACGGCGCCGACCGTCCCGGCAGCCACGGCATCCCCGTCACCAGCGGTGACGCCATCGCCGTCGTCGGCCGCGGCGTCGCCCACGCCCTCGGAAACCGGCTCGGGGGGGTTCGTGATCCCCGATCACGCCAACTACGTGGGCCCGGTCCAGGCCGGCGGGGGGGCGATCGCCATCACGCTGCACGACAAGATCGCGATCGCCTACTACTGCAACGGCAAGACCATCGAGGAATGGATGAAGGGCGTGCCGGCCCACGGGCACCTGGTCCTGACGGGCAAGAACGGCGCCCACGCCGAGGTGAACTACGCCCTCGGGCACGCGCGCGGCCAGGTCCACGTGGACGGGTTCAGCTACACCTTCTCGGTGATCGCGGTGCACAAGCCCTCGGGGCTGTACCAGTCGATCGCGGTGGTGCGCGGCGCCACGGTGAAGGCGGGCTGGATCGTCCTGGCGGACGGCACCGAGGTCGGCTCGATCGAGCTGGACCCGAACGCTGCCGCGCCTAAGGCACAGGCGGCGCCGCAGCTAGACACCACCTCGCTGACCGCCGACGACGGCGGCGTCACGCTCCACGCCACGCCGATCGACGGCGAAACCGGCAGCGGTTTCTAAGACCTCCCGCCCAGCGTCCAGGAGACGGAGAAAGAGATATGGCGGCACAATTCGGAACGCCCGATCCGCAGGCAACACGACGTGATCCCATCTACCAGCCGCCGGACAACATCGCCAAGATCCTCGTCATCCCCGCCCTCGTCGGGTGCGTGGTGGCGCTGACGATCGGGCTGTACGGGAAGCTGCACCACGCGACCGGGATCGCGGTCAACATCGCCGGGTTCTCCAGCCCGGGGTCGGTCAAGGCGTGGCTGGCGACGGTCGCCGCCGTGCTCGCCCTCGTCCAGATCGGCTCCGCGCTGGTGATGTACGGGAAGGTGCCGCGGGTGAGCGCGCCCTCCTGGATCGGCGGCCTGCACAAGTGGTCGGGGCGGATCGCGTTCATCGCGACGGTTCCGGTCGCGGTGCACTGCGTGTACGCGCTCGGCTTCGCCAGCTACAGCACCCGCGTGCTCATCCACTCGATCCTGGGTTGCCTCTTCTTTGGCGCGTTCACCGTAAAGATGCTGGTCTTGCCCAAGCGGGGAGTGCCAGGATGGGTGCTGCCGGTGCTCGGCGCCGTTGTGTTCGCGGCGCTGATCCTCATCTGGTTCACGTCCGCTTACTGGTTCTTCTCGACCTTCGGAATCAAGCGCTGAGGAGTGTTCCATGACTGAGCCACCCGAAATCAGCCCGGCGGCCAGCCGCCGCGCCCTGATCGCGGGCGTAGGTGCCGCGGCCGCCGTGGTCGTCGCGGGATGCTCGACCTACAACGCTAACAACGGGGGAGTAGACGCAGGCGCGCCCACCACCACGTCCCCCGCTGCCCCGGGCACGGGGGCAGCGGGTGGCGGCAGCTCAGCCGCGGGCGGGGGCGGCGCGCGGGCCGCCGCTCCGGCCGCGCTCGCCACCACGGCGGAGATCCCGGTCGACGGGGGCAAGATCCTGGCCGACAAGAAGATCGTTATCACCCAGCCGGCGGCGGGCACCTTCAAGGCCTTCACCGCCGTGTGCACCCACCAGGGCTGCACCGTCGGCAGCATCTCCGGCGGCGCGATCCACTGCCCGTGCCACGGCAGCGCGTTCAGCATCAAGGACGGCTCCGTCGTGAACGGTCCCGCCGCCAGCCCGCTGGCGGCCGTGGCCATCACGGTGAATGGCGCGTCGATCGTGCCGGGCTAACGGGCGGGGTTAACGGGCAGGGCTAACCGGGCATTGCCGTCCTTTCACCTGTAGCCTGGATTCCTGGAGCTCAGGCAAGGGGTTATCACGGACGGTGAACGGCTGACCGGGTCTGACAGGTACTCGGCGTCCACTTTGTACGACGTGGCGCGCGAGGCTGGAGTCTCCACCGCCACCGTCTCCCGGGTGGTGCACGACCAGGACGGGGTCCGCCCGTCGACCCGGCAGCGGGTGCTCGAGGTCATTGACGCCCTTGGCTACGTTCCCGACAGCGCCGCGCAGAGCATGGCCCGCAAGCGCAAGGAAGTGGTCGGGCTGGTCGCCATCGAGAACCGCGACCTGGACACCGACGTCGAGAACGAGGGACTGCTGTTCATCGATGAGGTGCTGCGCGGCGTTGAGTCCTCGCTCAGCCCGCTCGGATGGCCGCTGCTGGTCTCGGTGCGCCGCGCCGCCGATGAGGCGGGCGCCTACCGCTGGCTGCAGAAGATCTCCGCGAAGGTCGACGGGCTGCTGGTCACCGAGGGCCTTGGTTCCCCGGAGCACCTGGCCAGGCTGACCACGCGCATCCCGGTGGTGCTGGTCTCCGGCTCACCCGACCAGGCCGATGCCGACGTCGTGGCCGCTGATAACCGAGTCGGCATCAGCGCCCTGGTCGGCCACCTGATCGAGCGGCACGGCCGGGCCCGGCTGTTCTATCTCGGCGGCCCGCGCGAGGCGCCAGACGCGCGCGAACGCCGCGCGGGCCTCGACGAGACGCTTAGCCGGCACCCGGGCGTCCGGCTGACCGGATCGTTCGAGGGCCAGTTCGCGACCGTGAGCGGCCAGCTCGCGGCGCGCGAGGTCCTCGCCCGGCCGCGCGAGGACCTGCCCGATGCCGTCATCTGCGCCAATGACCAGATGGCGATCGGGGTCATGCGCGAGCTGCAGGGGGCCGGGCTGCGCGTCCCCGCCGACATCGCGGTGACCGGGTTCGACGACATCTACCTGGGCGCGATGCTCACCCCGCCGCTGACCACGGTGCGCCAGCCGATGCGGCTGCTCGGTGAGCGCGGCTGCGACCTGCTGCTGGAGCGCATCGCTGACCCGGCCCGGCCTCGCCGGGTCGAACGGCTGCCCACCACCTTGGTCATCAGGGAAAGCTGCGGCTGCACGGGCTAGCGGCTAGACCGGGATCGTCACCAGGGTCGGGCCGTTGACGATGATCACCTTAAAGTGGGCCAGGTTGCTCAGCGGGATCGCGGTGCCGCCCTGGATCACCAGGTGGTCCGGGTGCCCGGGGACCCCGTCGCCGGGGGCGGGGACGTACCAGCCGGTGACGACCTTCTGCTGGCCATCCTTGGCCACGGCGATGAGCTGGCACTCGGCCGGGCCGCGCACGCCGGCCAGGTCCAGCGTCACCTGGGTGCCCCAGGCCTTGCCCACCAGCCCCACGGTGCCACTGGCTCCGGTCGAGGCGTCTTTGGCCGTGTGCAGCTGTCCGGCCACGGCGGGCGCGGGCCCCGAGGTGGTCGCGACGCCGGCGGCGAGCCCGCCGCCAAGCGCGGCCACGCAGGCGGCCGCGCCGACCGTCGCCTGCCAGCGCCGCCGCCGGCGGCTCACCTGCGCCCGGCGGCGCAGCAGGTCAACGGGGGGCTCGGGGACCGCGGCGTCCGCGGGTTCCTCGACCGGGTCCAGGCCCTTCAGGAGATCGGCCACCGGTGTCAGCGTGGCCAGCTCGGCCGCGCAGGCCGGGCAGGTGGCCAGGTGCGCCTCGAAATCGGCCGTGTCCTGGTCATTGAGCAGCCCGAGGGCATAGGCGCCGAGGTCGATGTGCTTGTCGCTGATGGCGCTCATGGTAGCAACCCGCGTTCTGCTAGGACGACCTGCAGCGCGCGAAGCGCGTAGTAGACGCGGGACTTGACCGTGCCGACTGGGATCCCGAGGACCTGCGCGGCCTGGTTGACGGTGCGGTCCCGCAGGATGGTCTCATTGAGGATCTGCCGGTGCGATGGCGATAGCTCCCGCATCGCGTCGGCGACCGCGACGCGCAAGATCGTAGCCGTGGTGTCATCTTCGACGGGCATATCCGCGACCGCGCCCTCCCCGGCCTCCGCGAGCGGCACCTGCCTCCTGCGGTGCTCGTCGATCACGATACGCCGCGCCACCGTGGCAAGCCAGGGCATCAGCGATGGCCCCGAAAGGTCAAGCCGGCCGGCCTCGCGCCACGCGCGGACCATGGTCTCCTGGACCACGTCCTCGGCGCGCTCGCGGTCGCCCGCGGTCAGCCGCAAGACGAATGTCATCAGCGGTTCCCGGTACTTCCGGTACAGCGCTGTGACGATCGCGTCGTCGTCGATGCTCATGTGCCCCGCCCTAGGGCGGCAGGCCGCCGTCCCTGCGCACATTGAACCATGGTCGGCATGGCTTTCATATGGAACATAGACGGCAGCCCAAGTGGCCAGATACATGGTGCGGCTCGCGTTTCCTCATCGCACTGCCGGATTGCCCGGATACGGTTCCGCTGTCTCAGCGGGCAGCCGCCGGGACGCGTGGTTCGCGTCCCGGCGGCTGGGTGCCCTCAGGGCGGCGCGGTGCTTACCGGTGGACCCTGGACAGCGGCCCGGCGTTGACCGGGAAGTTGGCCGTGTTCACGACCTGGATGCCCGCGTGCTGCTCGCCGTTGAACGGCGTCACCACGGGCTTGGCCTGGCCCGGCTCGCAGCCGAGCCTGAACGGCAGGTTCGGGTCGTTGAACCAGACGCCGAGGTGGAACTGGTGAGTCGGCGGGAACGTGACCGTCCCCCCGGGCGACACCGAGAAGGTCTCCTTGTCGAAGATGCCCTGGACCACGGCGGTTCCTGAGCCGTTACTGCCGGCGTGGATGTCGCTTTGGTACCACGAGACTCCGAACGGCTTGTTAGGCGTCTGGATGACGAACAGGTCGAAGTCGCTGTTCTTCGGCATGCCCCACAGCGTGACCTTCATGACGTCATTGAGCGGCCCTGGCGTGATCCACGCCGCGCCGCGGGCGTGCGGCAGGCACTTAGCGATCCCCGGGGAGGCCACCAGCTTGAAGGGGAAGGTCGAGACCGCGGGCGCGAGCCGGTCCGCGGTCGACTGGGTCGTCGCCCCGGCCGGGGAGAACCCGTAGGCGGCGAGGCCCGCGGCCAGCGTCACGGCGGCGCCGAACATGGCCAGGGCGCGCCGTGGGCGCTTGACGGCAAACCGGGACGGGCTAGGGTTGCTAGTGGGAGTGCTCATTGCTGGGTGTCTCCTTGAGTTGATCGTGGTGGTCCTGTTGCACCAGGACCACCACGTCGCGTTTTCTGACTCCCGAGCCGGCTGGGATCTTCGTCACTCAGGAGTACGCGCAAGGAGCCGCCAGAGGTTCAATCAGTCGCGGATCAAGCTGGCAAAGTAGCGAATGGCCGAGGCGGGGAGTCCTCGGCCATTCGCGGGCTGGCGGCCTGCCCGCCCGGCGGCTACGCTGCCGGGCCGGTGGCGAGCGTCACGGTCGCGGTGTGGGACTGGCCGTAGCCGTCGGTCCAGGCGATGGCGACCTTGTCGCCCGGGTGGTAGTTCTCCAGCACCTGCGCGATGCTGGTGCCCGAGTTGACGGCGTGGCCGGCCACCGAGGTGATCACGTCGCCCTGGGCCAGGCCGGCGCGGGCGGCCGGGGTGCCGGAGGTGACCCCGGCGATCTGCACGCCCTGACTGGAGGCGTAGGGGCCGGTCGAGATCGCGACGCCGAGGAAGGCCGTCGCCCCGATGTGCACGGTGCCCGCCCCGTTGCCGGACTCGATCTGCCTGGCGATCGACAGCGCCGTGTTGATCGGGATCGTGAAGCCCTGCGTCGTGCTGCCCGACCCGTCGGCGCTACCAGAGCCGCCCGAGCCGAGGCCCCCGCCGAGCCCGCCGCCGAATCCGTTGCCGCCCATCCCGCCGAACTGGTAGCCGGACGAGGCCGCGGTGTTCACCCCGATGATCTGGCCGTGGCTGTTGACCAGCGGCCCGCCGGAGTCACCGGGCTGGATGTCGGCGTTGGTCTGGATCAGCCCGGACAGTTGCTCAGAGCTTCCTGAGCTCTCGTCGGAGGCGGTAATCGACTGGTTCAGCGCGGTCACGCTGCCCGGCGCGACCGACGGGATGCCGTCCTTGCCGCCGGCGTTGCCCAGCGCCACCACGGTGTCGCCGACCTTCACCGTGCCGGAGTCGCCAAGGGACGCTGACTTCAGGCCGGAGGCGCCGGTGGCCTTCAAGACGGCGATGTCATGGGCGGCGTCATACCCGACGACGGTGGCCGGGTACGTCTTGCCGTTGCCGATGTTGGTAACGGTCACCGATGTCGCGCCGGCGATCACGTGGTTGTTCGTCAGGATCTCGCCGTCGGAGCTGAGCACGATGCCGGTCCCCTTGCCGGTCGCGCCCTGGTAGCCGAGGGTGGACGTCACGTTGACCAGGGTCGGGTCAACCTTGCTGGCGATCTGGCTCGCGGACAGCACGGTCGTGGAGGTCGCGCTGGCATTGCCGCCCGGCGCCGAGCCGTGCTGCAGCGCCACGGTCGCGCCCGCCCCGACCGCGAGGGCGACCGCCGCCGTGGCGGTCAGGCCGAGGATATGCCGGCTCCGGCGCGGGCGCGGGGGCTCGGACGCTTGGTACTGTGAGTACGGGTACTGTGCGAATGGCTCACTCATGGTTTCCTGCCACCCCGAGTTCTGCGTCTTGGGCTCTCCGGTTCGTACACCATGAGGTTCGCCTAGCAACCTTGGCGCTGCCCGAAGGGTCAGTGAGCTAGACCTCTGGGTTTCCTGAACGTTCCCTGACGATCTTGAAGGAGCGCTATGGATGCCGACTTCGGCGCGCTGGCCCGGGATTACCTTGATGACCTGGTGCGATGGCATCCTGACACGGCGACCGAGCTTGGTGATCACCGCTTCGACAGCCTGCTTCCTGACCTTTCCCCGGACGCTCTCGCCGATGAGCGGCGGGCGCTGGGTGACCTGGAGGCGCGGCTGGCGGCGATCGAGCCGTCCCGGCTGAGCGCCGAGGAGCGGGCGGATGCCGCCATGATGGGCGGCAGCATCGCGCGGCGCGGGTTCGAGCTGGACGAGCTGCGCGAGTATTCATGGAACCCGCTGGTCGCCAACCCCGGGCGGGCCGTGTACCTGATCCTCGCCCGGGACTTCGCGCCGCTGCCGGACCGGCTGGCCGCCGTGGCGGGCCGGCTGGGCGCCATCCCGGCGGCGCTGGCGGCCGCCCGCGCCCAGCTAGGGGCGATGCCGCGGGTGCACCTGGAGACCGCCATCAGCCAGTTCGATGGCACGATGACGCTGATCAACGGCATTCCCGGCACCCCCGACGTGGACCGGGCCCGGCCCGCCGCGCTGGCGGCGCTCGCCCAGCACCGGAACTGGCTGTCGGCCCGGCTGGAGGACGGCGGCTTCGAGGGCGGCTTCGCCGACCCCCGGATCGGCCCGGAGCGGTTCGCCCGCAAGCTGTCCCGCACGCTGCAGGCGCAGGCCGACGCGGCCGCCATCTTGGCCCGCGCCGAGGCCGACCTGGACCGCGTCACCGAGCAGATCACCGAGCTGGCCGGGTCGTTCGGCGGGACGCCCCGGGAAGTGCTGGACCGGCTCGCGCAGGACGTGCCGGACGGCAGCACCATCCTCAGCTACTGCGGCGAGGCCCTCAGCGCCCAGAGCGGGTTCGTTCGGCAGCACGATCTGCTGACCGTCTTTAACGACCCGGTCGAGCTGATCGACATGCCCGAGCTTGACCGGGGCGTGGCCGTCGCCTACTGCGACTCGCCGGGCCCGCTGGAGGACGGCTCACTGCCCACGTTCATCGCCGTGTCGCCGGTCCCCGCGGGCTGGAGCGCGCAGCGGATCGCGTCGTTCTACCGCGAGTACAACCGGCACATGGTGCACAACCTCATGGTCCACGAGGCCATGCCCGGGCACTACCAGCAGCTCGCGCACGCACGGCGGTTCACCGCGTCCGGGACCGAGCTGCGGGCCGCCTTGCGGTCGGGGTCGTTCGTGGAGGGCTGGGCGGTCTATGCCGAGGAGCTGATGGCGGCGCGCGGGTACCCGGGGGAGGGTGACCCCCGCGCCGTGCGGATGCAGCAGCTGAAGATGCAGTTGCGGATGATCATCAACGCGATCCTCGACGCGCGGGTGCACGCCCGCGACATGACCGAGGCGCAGGCGATGGCGCTGATGACCGAGCGCGGATTCCAGGAGGAGGGGGAGGCGGCCGGCAAGTGGCGCCGGGCGCTGCTGACCTCGGCCCAGCTGTCGACGTACTACGTCGGCTACACCGAGGTGTCGGACCTGGCGCGCGAACTGCTGGCCGAGCCGGGCGCGCGGCCGCGCGACGTGCACGACCGCATGCTCGCCCACGGCTCCCCGCCCGCCGGCCTGCTGCGCACCGTGCTGTGAGAGGCACCGTGCTGTGAGGGGTACAGCGTTTGCGCGGCGTCAGGCCAGGCCCAGCAGGCGCTCGGCGTTACCGCCGGCGACCTTGGCCTTGTCGGCCGGGCTGAGCGGGAGGGCATCGAGCAGCTGCCGGCCCGCGGCGTTGGACGCGAACGGGTAGTCGACGCTGAACAGCACGCGGTCCACGCCCATCACCTGGATGCCGCACAACACGGGCGGGAGGCTGAACATGCCGCTGGTGGTGACCCAGACGTTGCGGTGGACGTAGACGCTCGGCGGATGGGGGAGGCCGGTCACGGCGGGCGGCAGCATCTGATCGACCCGGGCGAGCATGAACGGGAGCATCTCGCCGCCGTGTCCGATGATTAGCCGCAGCCCGGGGTGGCGCTCGAGGGTCCCGGCGGCGATCATCCGCAGCGCGTGCAGGCCGGCCTCGGCGTGCCAGCCCCACGCGTTGGTGGCCAGCCGCCCGGCGACGGCGGGGATGAGGCCGCCGAACAAGATGTCGGCCACCTGCCGCGGCGCGGTCCCCGGGTGCAGGTACAGCGGGACGTCGAGTTCCTCGAATGCGGCCAGCAGCGGCTCGAAGCGAGCATCGTCCAAGAACGCGTTGTTCGTGCCGAGCGTGCTGTGGACCATGCCGCCGACGAATCCGAGGTCACCGACGGCGCGCTCCAGTTCCCCGGCCGCTTGCCACGGGTCCCCGGTCGGCAAGGTGGCCAAGCCGGCCAGCCGGCCCGGGCGGGCGGCGACCGCGCGGGCGAGCGCGTCATTGGCCCTCCTGGCGGCGTCCGCCGCCGGCTGGCCGGCCAGCGCCTGGGCGGCCGGCTGGACGTGCGAGACGACCTGCACATCGATGCCCGCCGCGTCCATCGCGCGGATCCGGTCCTCGCCTAGGTCGCGCAGCCGCTGGTCCAGCTCCGCGCCATCGGGGCGGGCCAGCGGCCCGGTCCCCGGCGAGGCGGCCAGCTCAGGGATCCAGAAGTGCTCCTCCAGCGCGATTGTCCGCATTCGCCGATTGTCCCGCGCGGGGGCTTCGGGTCATCGCGCGGCCCGCGGATACTGCGCACGTTGACGAGCGCCTCCGGCCGGGCCGAACTCGGCGGCGGCCGTCTTGTAACGGGGTGCGTGGCATCCGGGGCAAGCGGGTGTCGGCGGAGGGGTAGAGATCCAGGTAGCCGGGCCAGGTGCGGTTCTTCGCGGTGACTGACGTGGCCGACAGGACGGCGTGGACGATGGCCCGGGTGAAGCAGTCGGCCGCCGCGGTCAAGATGGCGTGCAGCTCCAGCGGGGCCGGCCCCGGGCCGTCGCCCGTGGCCAGCGC
>Ga0157369_10011160_pt1 | contig 10215 bp, 7 predicted proteins | sample C25metaG_FD_113461 | JGI IMG/M metagenome (GOLD analysis project Ga0157369, IMG submission 113461) | Corn rhizosphere microbial communities from Kellogg Biological Station, Michigan, USA - C2-5 metaG | ecosystem: Host-associated > Plants > Roots > Rhizosphere > Soil | place: USA: Michigan...
ACGTCGGCCAGCGCCCGCGCCGCCGGATCGAAATCGGGGTCGAGCGCGTTCGCGGGGGTGATGAAGCGGAACGTCATCACCTGAAGCGAGCGCCCGCGCCGTTGCGCATCCAGCGCGACCCAGAATTCGCGGCGCCCGGCCGTCGCATTGCCGAGATCAACCAACACCAGCGCAACCAGTTGCTTGCCAAGCATGCCAAAGAGTTCGACCGGGGTGCGGGCAGCGCGGACATCATAGCCTGTCACACGAAGTTGAGAGAGCAGAGGAACCGCAATCGTATCATCACGCTCGAACAGCACAACGAGCGGCGAGGTGGCATTTCCCATTCCCATATCAGCGGCGAAGCCGGTTCCCGGCACTTGCAGTATAGCCATTGGCTCTCTACATCCCCCCCTCAACGATAGCCGCACTCCAAATCCCGAAATCCTTTCGGGCGGCGTTGCCCGTGGCCTCCAGTATAGCACACTCTCTGCGGCTGTCTATCCCCTCGCGGTACTTCCCTCACGTCCCACAAACAGTTGGCCGCGCAGATACGTCCGCGCCACCAGATTGACACCGAAATGGTAGGCCAGCTCGCGCTCGTCGTCTCCGTGCATCACAATCAAGTCACAGCGTTTGCCCGGCTCCAGACTGCCCACCTCCGCCTCCATGGCCAGCGCCGCCGCGCCGCCACGAGTGGCCGCGGTGATCGCTTCGTCGAGCGTCATGCCCATCGCGCTGACCGCCAACGCGATCATCATCTGCATGTTTTCCGAATAGCTGGTTCCAGGGTTGAAGTCGGTCGCCAATGCCGTGCGCACGCCATGTTCGCGCAGGCGCTGGGCCGAGGGATAGGCGGTGCTGAGCGAGAAGGAGCAGCCCGGCAGCAACGTGCCGACGACGCCCGCCCCGTTCAACATATCAAGCTCTTCCTCGGAGGCGAAATCGAGATGATCGGCGGAGACGGCATGGAGCTCGGCGGCCAGGCGCGCGCCACCGGTCGGCCCAAGCTGGTTGGCGTGCAGCTTGAGCGCATATTCCAGGGCGCGGGCCTGTTCGAGGATACGCCGCGCCTCGTCCACGGTGAAGGCGGTGCGCTCGCAGAAGACATCGCAGAAGCGCGCGTCGGCGGCAAACGCGGGCAGCATCCGCTCGCAGATGAGGTCCACATAGGCGGCGCGGTCGCCGGGATGCTGGCGGAACTCCGGCGGGAGGGTATGCGCGCCGAGAAACGTCGGCACGACAGTCGGCAGATTCGGAGCAGCAGCCAGCGCGCGCATGACCGCCAGGCAGCGCGCCTCGCTCTCGGGATCAAGCCCGTAGCCTGTTTTGCCTTCGACGGTGGTGGTCCCGTGGATGGCGAAGGACTCCAGCCGGCCGCGGCCCAGGGCGGACAGCGTCTCTTCGCTGGCGGCGCGTGTGGCCCGCACGGTGCTGAGGATGCCACGGCCCTGCCGCGCCAGCTCTTCGTACGAGACGCCCGCATGGCGCAGCTGGAACTCTTCGGCGCGATTGCCCGCGAAGACGAAATGCGTATGCGAATCGACGAAGCCGGGCATTACCGCGCGCCCGCCAGCATCATGGCGCGCCGCTGGCGGAATCGCCTCGATGGCGACCGACCGCGCGAGATCAGCCTCTGACCCTACCCAGACGATTCGGCCATCCCGGGCAGCCAGCGCGCCGTTGGGGATGACGCCGAGCGGGCCGCTCCCGTAGCGCTCCGGGGCGACTGTCACCAGTCGCGAGACGCCAGTGAGCGCGAAGTCGGCGGCGAGGTGGGTGTCTGTATTTGACGTGGCGTCAGAGTCCATAGGGAGGCTCCCGTTGGTTCACATCTGTCCGGCGCTATCCTACTGAGGTGACTATGCCGTAGGCTGAAGACCTACGGCTAATCCAGGGGTGAGCTATCTACTTGCCATGCAAAGGAGCGCGGGTGAGCAGGATTAGCCGCGGCATTCATGCCGCGAAGGTCACCAATCACTAGCCGCGGCATTCATGCCGCGAAGTGCGCCAGCCACCCACTTTGCCCCTCATCACCCAATCCCAGGCTAGCGGGCGCACACGAAGGTTTATTTGCCCACCCAGGCAGGCTGGCGCTTGTCGAGGAAGGCGCACATGCCCTCCTGCGCGTCGGCGGCCATCGCGTTCATGCTCATCACCTCTTTGGCATAGGCATACGCTTTGGGCTGATCGAGATCGATCTGCGTGTAGAATGCCTGCTTGCCCAGCGCCACGGTGAGCGAGCTGGCGCTGGCTATCGAGAGGGCGAGGTCGCGGGTGGCGCTCTCCAGTTCGTCGGCAGGCACGACGGTGTTCACCAGACCCCAGTCGGCGGCGGTCTCGGCGGAGATAGGCTTGCCCGTCATCAACATTTGCAGCGCGCGTTTGCGCCCGATGGCGCGGCTGAGGGCGACCATCGGCGTGGTGCAGAAGAGGCCAATCTTGACGCCCGGCGTGCCGAACGTAGCCTCCTCAGCGGCGACGGCCAGATCGCAGGTGGCGACAAGCTGGCATCCGGCGGCGGTGGCGATGCGATGGACGCGGGCAATCACCGGCTGCGGAATGGCCTGGATGGTCTCCATCAGCTCGGTGCACAGGTCGAAGACGGCGCGATAGCGGTTGATGTCGCCATCCACCAGCTCGCGTAGGTCGTGGCCCGCGGAGAACGCTGGCCCGTTGGCCGCCAGCACAATCGCGCGCACGTCGGGCTCGGCGCTCAGCGCGCGCAGGGCGTCGTTCAATTCGCGCATCATCTCGCTGGAGAGCGCGTTGCGTTTCTCTGGCCGGTTCATAGTGATCGTGGCGACAGGTGTGTCGCGCTCGACGAGAATGGAGTCGTACGTCATTGTAAGTTCTCCTTGCGGAATACTCTCCGAATAGCTGGCTTCAATCTTTGTTTCAGTGGATGGCTAGCGGTTGCTGAGCTTCTGCTTCAGGGCGTCGGCGACTTTGGTGGTGACGATACCATCGAGATCGCCACCGAGCAGGGCAACCTCTTTGAGCAGCGTGGCGCTGACAAAGAGATAGCGCAGGTCGGTGATAATCATCAGCGTCTCGATCTCTGGCGCGAGCTTGCGATTCATGAGCGCCTGCTGGAATTCTAGCTCGAAATCGGTGACGGCGCGCAATCCGCGCACGATGGCCTGAGCGCCGATGGTGCGCGCGTAGTCAATTACCAGACCTTCAAACGGCGCTACTCGGACGTTCGACAAGCCTTCTTCGGCGACCGTCTCGCGCCAGAGTTGCACGCGCTCGTCGGTGGTGAAGAGCAGCTTCTTGTTTGGGGTCGAATAGACCGCGATCACCAGTTCGTCCACCAGACCCGCCGCACGCTTGGCGATATCGAGATGCCCCCGGTGAACGGGGTCGAAGCTGCCGGGATAGACCGCTACCAGGCGTTTATCCTCGCCCATCGTGGCTCGACCCTGCGCCATGCCGCCCTGACTCGCATCGTCTCGTCGCATCGCTCGCTCACTTTCATTGCGGGCCACACTGCCATCACGATACGGGCATTGTAGCCGTCTTCTTCTCATGCTGTCTACATGAGATATCGTCCAGATGCCTCTTGAGAAGCGAAAAAGCAAACATCCCTCCTCCAATCGTGGAGAAGGGATGTATTAAATGTGACGCGAGCGTGCCAGAGAGACGCTATCCGCGAATCTCGTCCACCTGCGAGAGGTTGATGAAGAGGTCGCAGCTCTGCCGCAGAATCATCGCGGCGGCGTCATCGAAGGCGGCCACCTCCACGCGCACCCCGTGATCCGAGCAGTACTCCAACAGTGGCAGGAAATCGCTGTCGCCGCTGACCAGGACGACGGTGTCGATGGCGTCGGCATCCACCAGGCGCACGATGTCCATGCAGAGATCGAGGTCCATATCGGCCTTGCGCGCGCCACTGGCAAACGTCTTGTAATTCTTGGTCGTGATGCGATAGCCCGTGCCCTTCACCGCCGAGAGGAAAGTCTGCTCGGCGTGTGGATCAGGATTGGTCGGCGCATAGGCATGCGCGCGAATCACTCGGCGGTTGGCGCGCAGGAAGTCGAGCAGACGCCCGAAGTCAATGTTCATACGCTGGCTGCGCGCGGAGTAGAGCAGGTTGGCCACATCAACGAAGACGCCGATGCGTTCGGTTGAAGGGAACGCTGGCAGCGCCACCGTCATGCTCGGCGGGTATTGCTGGCGGCGTAGCTCGCTGAGCAGGCGGTCGGTCTGTTGTGTGATGGCGCTGGTGATGATCGTGCCGAGCTGGTTGGCGGACATTGGCACATCGCCACTGCGCTCGCCGCGGCGGATGCGTGGCAGCGGCTCGTGCAGTGGGCTGGCGACGCCAGACGACTGTGGGCCAAAGCCATGCGCGAAGGATGGCTCCGGCGACTCGAACGGACTCGCGGGCTCCTGCACATGTTGCTGCGCGGTTGACATGCTCCATGTCGCCTCCGGGTTGCGCGCGGCGGGAGCGGAAGGCGTTGATGGCGTTGATGGCGTTGATGGCGTTGTTGGCGTTGTTGGTGCGGTAGATCGTGATGGCGTCACTGAGCGAGAGCCGCGTCCGCGCACAGCAGGTGTATAGGGGCTGTAGCCCGGTTCCTCGGCGCCCTCCGTCGTCGGCTGGTAGCCATTGCTGGCCCCGTGATCGCGCGCATACGTCACCCGCGTCTCAGGCGCGGCATAGGGAGCGGGCAGTCGGCTTGCCGCCGGACCCTGATGCTCGTCACCCTCACTTTCGCCTGCCTCGACATCCTGCCCATGGCCGCGACGGCCACGGCGACGGCGACGGCGAGACGCAGCCTCATGTTCGCTCTGATCGGTTTCGTCGCCAGCCACTTCGGTCGCCACGGCAGGCTCCTCGGTCGCTAGCGCCTCGATCACGTCCGGCGTTTCAGCGGCCTCGGGCGCTGCGATGGCTTCGGTCTCCGCGACCGGCTCGGCCTGCACGACGGCTTCATCCGCTGGCGCCGACGCCGGTTCTGGTGTAGCTGGCGCTAGCGTTGGCGTCATCAGGGTCGGGGGTGTCGCGCGCCATCCACTGAGGCGTTCCGGGCGCACGGCCGCAGACTCAGCGGTGGCTGATCCACGCTGACGGTCAAAGCGATAGCGACGCGACGCGGGCGCTGCCGTCTCATCGGTGGCGGCTGGTTGTTCTTCAGCCGCAGGCGCTGACGCACCCTCCTCGGCAACCTTGCGCTGTTCAGCCTGGGACAGCGCATCCAGATGCGCAAAGATCGCGGCATCCAGCGGCAACGGCTCAGGGACAGGCAGCGGCGCCTCTAGCGCGTTCTCGCCCTCGGCTGGCTCAGTGGCCGAGGTAACTGGCACGAGCTGGATATCGGGCGCCTCGGCCTTACTGTTGCGGCGGCGATTGCTCCCGCCACGTCGCCCGCGTGTTGTTGGGCGCTTGGGCGTCTCCGCTGCTGGCGCTGCTGTTGGCTCTGCCTCGGCGGCAGTCGTTTCGGTTGCTACCGGAGCTTCGGCGATGGCGACTGGCTCTGGCGCGCCCTGCTGTTCTGGCGCGCCATGTGTATCTTTTGTGTCCTTCGCGGGTTTTGTGGCTTTTGTCGTCTGCGCCTCGTTGGCGTCTTGCGTTTCCTTGGCCTGACGGCTGCGATTGGTGGTGTGTCGGCGGCGCTGGGGCCGCGAGGAGGCGGCCTTTGCGGTAGTGCCAGCGTCAACTGCTGAAGCGCCATCGGTGGCTCCTGGCGCCTGTGCGACGGGGTCGTGTTGATCTTGAGTCATGTTGTCTCCCGATTCTGCCGCGAGCAGGGGCGCAGAGCGGTTTGGTGGGGAGGCTGCTGTGTGACCCAGAATTAGAGATATATCGAACGCTACTTTAAGGAAGCTCTGGCGCGCTGTGCGTGAAGTCTGCTGACCGCAATTCAGCGCCGCGGCAGGAAGCTATCTCGTCAGTCGTGTAATCCCTGGCCAACCCAACCCAGCCTCAACCCTCTCCCACTACCCTTCCGGCATCCCGCCATCCCTGGCGGGAGCGCAACCCTGTGCGGGTTTGTTTTCTTTCTCTGTCTGTGCGCCGCCGGAGCAGCACGCCAGAAACGATTTCGGAGCGCTACGTCAAACAGATGCCTACGAGCCATGCTCCGAAGTCAGTGATCAGTGATTTGCGGTATCCGCGTGCTCAGGAAGTCTGCCGTTGCTGCGCGTGGGTGAATCATCCGGCGATTTGGATGACTGACGCGCTGGCCGCGAAAGCTTCAGCCAGACCGCCACAATCCGCTGCACCGAGGTGAACACGCTTGTCACCGCAAGCAAGAGCAACGTCCAGAGGAGCCACTGTTCGGCTCCCAGGATAAGCCCTACTGCCAGCACCAGCACGCGCTCTGGCCGGGCCATCAGGCCGCTCTTCATTTCCAGGCCCAGACCCTCTGCCCGCGCGCGTGCATAGCTGACCATCAGCGAACCCAGACCGGCGATATACGCCAGGGCCAGAGTCCATGCCTTTTCCGTTGATGGTGGCAGGCTGTTCACATAGAGGATGACGCCGAGAATGATGATGCCCTCGGAGTAGCGATCCAGTGTCGAATCGAAGAAGGCGCCAAAAGTCGTCTTCTGATTGCGCACGCGCGCCAGCGCCCCATCCACCATGTCAAACATTCCAGCGAATAGCAGCATCACGCCACCCAGGCGTAATGACCCCATCGCCAGAATCGCCGCCGTAATCGCATTAAGCACCAACCCAAGCACAGTGGCCATGTTAGGAGTCATGCCAATCGCCGCCAGCGGCCTCACCACCATCTCGGCAATGTGACGCGCGGTTCGTTGTATGGCTGGCCCAAACATACCTGCCTGCCCCTCGTTGCATGCTGCTTCTATTGTACCATCCCTGCCCTACACGGTGGGAGTTCAGGGACTCGCTTCCCAGAGCGAATATGACCTGCCAAAAGATGCGCGAATGGCCCATCAGGCCCAGTCTCTCAGTGTTCTATTCGAACGCCTGTATGGCCGCGGCGGGTTGGCGCGCGATCTGGCGTCCCCAGACGACGGCGTGCTCCGCGCGGAGCTCGCGATAATAGTCGAGCACCTGATCGGCGATATGATCCCAGCCAAAATCCCTGGCGCGCTCGCGGGCCGCGGCGGCCAGCCGCCTGCGCTCGTGCTCGTCATCCAGCAGATGACAGACCGCCCAGGCGAGCTGCTCATGATTCTTGGGAGCTACCAGCAGACCATCCCGCTGATTGCGAATCACCGAGCGGAAGCCGGGAATATCCGATGCCACCACCGCCCGGCCCGAGGCCATCGCCTCCAGCAGAACGATGCCCTGGCTCTCGCCGCCCGTATTTGGCGCGCAGAAGACATCCGCCGTCGCGTAGAGCGAAGGAAGCTGTTCCGCCGGAACGCGCCCCAGGAAGATGACATCGCGCCATCCCGCCTGGGCGGCGTAGGTCTGGAAACCGACCCGCTGCGGGCCATCGCCGCCAATCAGAAAACGTGTGTTGGGATAGTGCTGGCGAATGATGGGAATCGCGCGCAGCAGATATTTCAGCCCTTTGCGTTGCTCCAGCCGCCCCAGGAAGACGATGTTGAACCGATCGTTGCCGGATGGTGTGTATTGGGCGAGCGGCTCGACGCCTTCGTTGAAACGCCCCAGATCAACCCCGTTGGGGATGATGCGATACTCGCCAGGGAAAAAGCGCGAGACGAACTCCGCCGCGGCTGGCGAGACAGCAATGCGCCCATGAATCCGTTTGAAATAGCGGCCCAGCAATGGTTTGGCGGAGTAATAGGCCCAATCGCTCGTCGAAGTCAGGCTGCGACGCGCCCAGGCGTGAAAGGTGCCCACGTAAATCGTATTGGTGATGCCCATCAGGTGGAGCATGGTCAGCGGCAGGGCGGAGGCCAGCGGTTCGTGCAGATGGAGCACGTCGAACTCCTGTCGCCGCAGGAGCGAGCGAATACGCCCGCGCCAGTCGGGGGCAACCGCGACGCGCGCAATCGAGCCGTTCACCCGGACGGGCGCCGCCCACCCCAGCTTGTAGACCCCATATTCCACCTGTCGCGCGCGTGACCCCGTCGCCGGGGTGAGAATGCGCACGGTGTTCCCCCGGCTCCGCAGCTCGGCGGCCAGGTGAGCGATGTGGTCCTGCACACCCCCTGGATAGCTCCAGTCGTAGGGCGAAACGAGTCCGATCTTCAACGGATGCCTTCCTGTCGGTTCGATCTATGAAACCGGCTCTGCTCTTCGCTCGCTGGACTATGTCACATCAGTAGTTGCCGGGCGAGCCGCCAGCCCACGTGGCTACGATTCAATCCCTGGATATGGTAGCAATTAACGCACCACACCAGCGCTCGGACGCATGCGGGTGCTCCGTTCGAGCGCGAAGCCGCCGATGCGCGCGATGGCTGTGCGCCGCGGCTCGCCTTGCTCGAAGGTTGCCCCACCGCCATACACCATGCGGTGCGAGACGAATGCGACATACTCCCTGGGCTGCCAGAAGCGCCCCTGGGGGGCGGTCTGACGCGATTCTACCGCATGTCGGAAGGCCGCGGCGGTGCGCCCAGGAAAGATCGTGCGCGCGCAGCCGACCGCCGTCGTCGTATGGGCATCGCTACTACCCGTCTCTGCCCAATGATATACCGTACGCGCAAGTGTCATGGCGATTCGCGATGAGCCGATGCCCGCGAAGCTGCCGTTGAGTGTCTCGATGCCATCGGGATGCAGCTCAGGCTGGCGCAGCAGGCGATTCATCACTTTGCGCTGGACACTGTGACGAAAGACACGATTGAAAGGATGAGCGATGATGGCGAGGCCGCCCTGCGCGTGTACTAGCTCGATGCTGCGCTCGATGCTCAGGTCGGGTGGGACGGCTTTTTCCAGGAAGAGCGCCAGCATATGGCCCTCGCGCGTGCTGATTTCTTCGCCGACGATGACCTCGAATGGATAGCTGCGGCGGGCGGCCAGATCGCGCGCGTAGAGCGCTCCTTCGATAGTGTCGTGGTCGGTGATGGCGATCACATCGAGCGGAGTATAGGTTTCTACGAAGCTCAGCACGTCTTCTACTGAGCCGGTGCCGTCACTATAGGTGGTATGCATGTGCACATCGGCCAGACCTTCGCCCGCGCGGCGCTCTGGCGAAACGTCAATTAACTCATCGTGCTCATAGGTCGCCACCACGGTTTCTTCGTACATAATCTCGCGCTCAGGATCGCCTGATGATGTGTTGATATTTTCATTGCTGGAATCACTCTTCATGTAAGGTGTCTTTCTTTGCGTTCGCTTCTCCGCGCGCTCCACGCTCTTCCGTGGTCATCATGCGGATGGGATGGCTGATGATCTCGCTGACTGATTTTGTGTGGCTGCGGGCGCCACGCTTGCGGTGACGCGCGGCCGTTCGCCGGGCTCTCGTACATCCTCTGTATCCCAGATGGGCGCCAGCGTCGAAACCCACTGCTCAGGATGCATGGTGATGAGCCGCTCAAGCTGCTCAACGTACTTGCCTACCGCCCGCGCGGTAGCTTCTTCAGAACGGGTGCGTGTGGCCGCGCTGCCACCGCTTGCCGAATCCTTTGGTTCCGGCTGAATATCCAGCGGAATGGCGACCCCGTGGGACCGTCCTCGGCCCAGCCGCCAGGAGAATGACGCCATGATGGGCGCGCCGGTCTTGAGCGCCAGCGCGAATGGCGACGTTGGCACGCGCGCTGGCTCGCCAAAGAAGGGCGTCTCAATGCTCGACCCGATGATGTAGCGGTCGGCGGCGACCAACACCAGCTCGTTGCGTTTGAGCGCGTTCATCATTTCACGCAGCGTCTCGCGACTATCTGCCGGAAAGAGCCGCATATTGTGATGCTCGCGGGTCTTGCAGAACCACTGATAGAGCGCCTCCGGCTGCATCCGTTCGGCTGGAGTCACCATCCGGTAGCCGATAGCTCCCAGGCGCGAAGCGCCATACTCGAAGTTGCCAAAATGGGCGCTGACGACGATGAGGCCGTTCCCACGCTCTATGGCCTCGGAGATGCGCTCTTCGCCCTCGGTCGTCCACCCCGCCAGCACCTCTTTCTCGGTGAGATGCGGGCCGCGCAGAAAATCGAGATAGTTGAGCACCATATGCTCGAAGACGCCGCGTGTGGCGCGTTGCAGGGCAACCGGATCGCTGACCAGCGTGGGCACGTGACGCAAATTGCGTTCGACCCGGCGCCGCAGCCGCCCATGGAATGCCCAGATCACCATACCAATGAAGCGGGCGCCGGGATAGGCCAGCCACATCGGAATGAGCGGGACAATGGCTC
>Ga0157369_10011161_pt1 | contig 10214 bp, 8 predicted proteins | sample C25metaG_FD_113461 | JGI IMG/M metagenome (GOLD analysis project Ga0157369, IMG submission 113461) | Corn rhizosphere microbial communities from Kellogg Biological Station, Michigan, USA - C2-5 metaG | ecosystem: Host-associated > Plants > Roots > Rhizosphere > Soil | place: USA: Michigan...
CGCCTCGGTAGCGAAAGAGCGTCTACAGATCATCGTGGCGCATGAGCGCGGCCAGCGCAGCACGCCGGATTACCTGCCAGCCTTGCAGAAGGAACTGGTCGACGTGATCCGCAAGTACGTCAATATCGGCAACGACGACGTACATGTTGCACTGGAAAGCCAGGGCAGTTGCTCGATTCTGGAACTCAACATCACCCTGCCCGATCGCTGAGTCGATTTGGCAGTCGCTACGGCGGCTCGGACCGTTGATGCTCGTGTAGGAGCTGCCGAAGGCTGCGATCTTTTGATCTTCAAAGTCAAAAGCTCGCAGCCTTCGGCAGCTCCTACAGGGTTATCAGCAGCTCCGAGCCGCCGTTGGCATTTGTTACGAGGCTGTTTTAATGCCGCTGTCCAACATCCGCATCATCCATCAGGACGCCGCCGTACTGGTGGTCGACAAACCGACCCTGCTGCTCTCGGTGCCCGGCCGCGCTGAAGACAACAAGGATTGCCTGATTACCCGCCTGCAGGAAAACGGCTACCCGGAAGCGCGCATCGTCCATCGCCTGGACTGGGAAACCTCCGGCATCATCCTGCTGGCCCGGGATGCCGATACTCACCGTGAACTGTCGCGGCAGTTTCATGACCGCGAAACCGAAAAGGCCTACACCGCTTTGGCCTGGGGTCAGCCGGAGCTGGACAGCGGCAGCATCGATCTGCCCCTGCGCTATGACCCGCCGACCAAACCGCGACACGTGGTCGATCACGAATTCGGCAAGCACGCGCTGACCTTCTGGAAAGTGCTGGAACGGTGCGGCGACTGGTGCCGCGTCGAACTGACACCGATCACCGGGCGCTCGCATCAACTGCGCGTGCACATGTTGTCGATCGGTCACCCGCTGCTCGGTGATGGCCTCTATGCCCACGAGCAAGCGCTGGCCGCCTGGCCACGTCTGTGCCTGCATGCGAGCATGCTCAGCTTCACTCATCCGCAAAGCGGTGAACGCCTGCGTTTCGAGTGCCCGGCACCGTTCTGACAGCCAGCACCGGCCCCATGTGGGAGCGAGCCTGCTCGCGAAAGCGGTATCACATTCAGCATTGATGTGGACTGATCAATCGCTTGCGCGAGCAGGCTCGCTCCCACAGGGGATCCGGTCCGGATTCAATTCCCCGGCCAATACGTTAAACTCCCGGCCATTGCTGTCTGGAGTTTCTTATGCGCGCAGAGTTGAACCAGGGCCTGATCGACCTTCTCAAGGCCTCCCCTACCCCGTTCCACGCCACCGCCAGCCTCGTTCAGCGTCTGGAGGCCGCCGGTTATGTGCGCCTCGACGAGCGCGAGCCATGGTCCACCGTGGCCAACGGCCGCTATTACGTCACCCGCAACGACTCCTCGATCGTCGCGATCAAAATGGGCCGCAACTCGCCCCTGCACGACGGTATCCGCCTGGTCGGCGCCCATACCGACAGCCCGTGCCTGCGGGTCAAGCCACAACCGGAACTTCAGCGTCAGGGCTTCTGGCAACTGGGCGTCGAAGTCTACGGCGGCGCGCTGCTGGCGCCGTGGTTCGACCGCGATCTGTCGCTGGCCGGCCGCGTGACCTTCCGCCGTGACGGCAAGGTCGAGAGCCAATTGATCGACTTCAAGGCGCCGATCGCGATCATTCCCAACTTGGCCATTCACCTCAACCGTGAAGCCAACCAGGGCTGGGCGATCAACGCGCAGACTGAACTGCCGCCGATCCTCGCCCAGTTCGCCGGTGACGAGCGCGTCGATTTCCGCGCCGTGCTCACCGATCAACTGGCTCGCGAACACGGCCTGAACGCCGATGTGGTGCTGGATTACGAGCTGAGTTTCTACGATACGCAAAGTGCTGCAGTGATCGGTCTGAACGGTGATTTCATTGCCGGTGCGCGTCTGGATAACCTGCTGTCGTGCTACGCCGGCCTGCAAGCGTTGCTCACCGCCGAAACCGACGAAACCTGCGTGCTGGTCTGTAACGATCACGAAGAAGTCGGCTCCTGCTCGGCATGCGGTGCCGACGGCCCGATGCTCGAACAGACCCTGCGCCGCCTGCTGCCGGAAGGTGACGAGTTCGTCCGCACCATTCAGAAATCCCTGCTGGTGTCGGCCGATAACGCCCACGGCGTGCACCCCAACTACGCGGAAAAGCACGACGCCAACCACGGCCCGAAACTCAATGCCGGCCCGGTGATCAAGGTCAACAGCAACCAGCGCTACGCCACCAACAGCGAAACCGCCGGTTTCTTCCGCCATCTGTGCATGGCCGAAGAAGTCCCGGTGCAAAGCTTCGTGGTGCGCAGCGACATGGGCTGCGGCTCGACCATCGGCCCGATCACCGCCAGTCACTTGGGCGTGCGCACCGTCGACATCGGCCTGCCAACCTTCGCCATGCACTCGATTCGCGAGCTGTGTGGCAGCCATGACCTGGCACATCTGGTCAAAGTGCTCAGCGCGTTTTATGCCAGTCGCGAATTGCCATAAAGGCTGAAAAACTTCGCGAGCAGGCTCGCTCCCACAATGGAATGCCATTCACCTGTGGGAGCGAGCCTGCTCGCGAAAGCGCTGCTTCAGACACCAGAAACCTCACTGACTTGAAGCATTCCTGAGTCACATCACCCGCCCGCCTCGAAAACCCGCCTAGACTGCAAGAATCCTCTACAGACAAGGCAGTCTCCATGATCTCGATGTCCTCCTTCCACGCCATGCTCATCCCCATCCTCAGCGGGATGATCCTGTTGGCCATCGGCTTCAACTTCCGTGACAAGAACGCCGGGGTGTTCGCCATGTGGATCGGCATGCTGATGATCCTCGCCACGGTGATCTACAAGATCCTCGCCAAACTCAACGAATGACCGCGCCCGGCTCGCATTGCGCCGGAGGGCCTCGTACACTCCAGCGCATCCGCCTATCGCGAGGTTGTCTTCTGGTGTTTGCTCGTCTTTTTGCTTTGCCCGGTCTGCTGCTTGTCTGCCTGATGACGCTGCTGCCGCTGGCGCCCGCCCAGGCAGTCGGTCTGCCCGGCCTGCTCAACACTTCCAAGCCGCAGCCTGAAGCCGTAGAACCCCTCGGCCAGTCGCTGGACGAAGTGATCAAGTCGCTGGAAAACGACAAGCAACGTGCACAACTGCTCAGCGATCTGAAAAAACTGCGCGACGCCACGAAGAAAGCTCAGACCACCCCCGAAGAAGGCGTGCTGGGCCTGATCGGCGGCACCCTCGCCAACTTCGAAAAGCAGTTTTCCGGCGCCGACAGCCCGATTACCCGCTGGTCCAACGAGTTCGATCTGGCCAAGGATGAACTGACCAGCAAGCTGCTGCCGGCCAATGAATGGCTGCCGATCATCTTCGGTTTCGCGGTGATCCTGATGGTCTGGAGCCTGCTGGCCGCCGCGCTGATCTGGCTTGGCCACCGCGTGCGCATGCGCTTTGGCCTTACCGAAGAACTGCCGCAACACCCCAAGGCCCTCGACATGCTGCGCTTTGCCCTGCGCAAGCTCGGGCCGTGGCTGATCGCGTTGGTGATGACGGTGTATATGAGCTACGTGTTGCCGTCTTCGCTGGGCAAAAGCCTGGCGATGGTGCTGGCCTATGCCTTGGTGGTCGGCACCTGTTTTTCGGCGATCTGCGTGATCGCCTTCTCCCTGCTCGATGGCCCGCACCGCCATCGCGCGCTGTACATCCTGCGTCATCAGGCATTTCGGCCGTTGTGGCTGATCGGCAGCTTCGCCGCATTCGGTGAAGCGCTGAGCGATCCGCGTCTGGTCGAGAGCCTTGGCGTGCATCTGGCGCACACCGCCGCGACCACCGCCAATGTCCTCGCGGCACTGTCGACCGGCCTGTTCATTCTGCGATTCCGCCGACCGATCGCGCACCTGATCCGCAACCAACCGCTGTCACGCCGCCTGACCCGCCGCGCCCTCAGCGACACCATCGAGATCCTCGGCACCTTCTGGTACGTGCCGGCACTGGTGCTGGTCGGCATCTCGCTGTTCGCCACATTTGTCTCTGCCGGCGATACCAGCACCGCGCTGCGGCAGTCGCTGATCTGCACGGTTCTGCTGGTGTTGTGCATGGTCATCAACGGCCTGGTGCGCCGCCATTCGCTGAAGCCACAACGCGGGCCGAAACGCCATGCGCTGTACTCGGAACGATTGAAAAACTTCTTCTACACCCTGACGCATTTGCTGGTGTGGCTGATCTTCATCGAGCTCGGCCTGCGGGTGTGGGGCCATTCGCTGATCGCGTTCGCCGAAGGTGATGGCCATGACATCAGCGTCAAACTGTTCAGCCTGATCGGCACGCTGATTTTTTCCTGGCTGATCTGGATTCTCGCCGATACCGCCGTGCACCACGCTTTGACCCGCTCGCGCAAAGGCTTGGCCAACGCCCGCGCGCAAACAATGATGCCGCTGATCCGCAACGTGCTGTTCGTGGCGATTTTCATCATCGCGCTGATCGTCGCGCTGGCGAACATGGGCATGAACGTCACGCCATTGCTGGCCGGTGCCGGGGTGATCGGTCTGGCCATCGGCTTCGGCGCGCAATCGCTGGTCGCTGACCTGATCACCGGCCTGTTCATCATCATCGAAGACTCCTTGGCCATCGATGATTACGTCGACGTCGGCGGCCACCTCGGCACCGTCGAAGGCCTGACCATCCGCACCGTGCGCCTGCGCGACATCGACGGCATCGTCCACACCATTCCGTTCAGCGAAATCAAAAGCATCAAGAACTACTCGCGGGAATTCGGCTACGCCATCTTCCGCGTCGCCGTGCCGTACAACATGGAAATCGACGATGCGATCAAACTGATGCGCGACGTCGGCCAGAAGATGCGCAGCGATCCGCTGCAACGCCGCAACATCTGGTCGCCGCTGGAGATTCAGGGTGTGGAGAGTTTCGAGTCCGGCAGCGCGATTTTGCGCGCACGGTTCAAGACTGCGCCGATCAAGCAGTGGGAAGTTTCCCGGGCGTTCAACCTTTCGCTGAAGCGGCAACTGGATGAGGCGGGGCTGGATCTGGCGACACCGCGGATGAGTGTGCAGGTGATTACGCCTGGGGTTGAAATGAAAAAGGAAGGCTGAACTGAGATGGCCCCCTATTGGAAGATAAAGCCAATAGGGGGTTGCTTTTATTTATCTTTGAAACCGGGTTTGCCATTAGCGGAACGCCAGTTTTTTACCTCCAAGACAACATTTTCAGGCCCATCCTTACCTTCCTCTGGGTAGTAAATCAAATCGTAACCAGATGGATGTTCCACTAGCCGGGAGAATTCAAGAATGGCAGCAATTTGCTGCTTCTCTGTAGTAAACCCGGAATCATGAATTTTCCTGACAAACTCGAGAAAATCTTCCTCTCTCATGTTCTGTATCGATCTCATATCAAAGCCCTTTATGAATTTCAACATGCGCCTTCGGGGTAACGATATTTATGTTGTCGGCATTATATAAATCCCCTCCCTCTGCCAAGCCGACCTTATGATGCAGTTCGTATTTCACTCTTGATCCTGCTGAATCGCTCACTCTAACTATCGGAGCTTTGCCCTTTTTCATTTCGTTCAAACTTGTCGCGTTAAATGAGTCAGCCAAATTTTCGTCATTGAAGACAGCTTTCCAGAATGTTTCTCTGAATGCTCTGAAACTGTTGAACTGACGACCCCTTAACTGATCAGCAATTTGCGATGGGATTGGCGCTCCATCGCCCTGCGTAGCCGCCCCCAGCCATCCACCCGCAACCGGCGCACCATAACCACTGGCCCCCCCTGGATCATTGCGTCGATCCCGGAACATGACGTACTGCGGTGGCAGACCCGATTCCGGTGGGAAGACCAGAATGAAGTCGTCGAAACGAATGTTGCCCCGCCCTGGGTAAGCGTCGATCCATCCTTCAATCGGCACGAGGTTGCCGCCGATATATCGCGGTGGGGCCGGGTTCTCGATGGGGAACAGCGTTGAACTGTCTGCCGGCGTTACTGAGGGAGTCCAGACCGCGGTTGTCGGCGGGATGTCAGTGAGCGTCGCGCTGTAAGTGTTGTTCCCTGCGTTGAAACCAGCTGCAACCACGCGAACGCCGGAAGGCAGTTTTGTCCCCGCTACCGGAACGACAAGCAGCTCGGCGAGAGATCCCGTCAGTGACCGGGCGCTCAAACGCACCGGCAGATTCAGTCGTGCTCTTTCGCTTGCCAGCCTGTCCAGATCAGGCAGTTGACCGGGCAGCAGATCTGCCAGTGGAAGGCTGAGCAGAAAGCGTTCAGGCAACTCCCCATTACCCAACACCGGCGAGTAGACAAACGCACTTACCCCCACCATCAGACCGGACGCCGTGCCGGCAGCCAGCCCCGATAAACCGGCCACCGCCGAGCGAATCGAAGCGGCAAAACCCGCCATCAGGTTGTCGGCGATCGCGACCGCACCAGCGGACGTCGCAAATACCAGTTGGGCGTGGCTGGTATTGCCCTGAAAGCGCAACAGGCTACTGTGACCACCGGAGGTGTCCTGCCGGCGCTTTTCCTCATCAACCCTGCGTGCTTCGGCTTCGGCTTCAGCCTCAAGCGCCGCCTGTTCCTCGGCACGCTTGCGCTCTAGTGCCTCAGCCGCCAAACGGGCCTGTTCTTCTTCGAGCCGCCTGATTTCATCGGCAGCGGCCTGCCGCGCCAGCTCCTCCGCCTGCCGCCGCGCCTGCTCCTGAGCGACGCGGGCCTGTTCCTGTGCAACCTGCCGGGCGTGTTCCGCCGCCAACCGGGCCTGCTCCTGAGCAATCCGCTCGGCTTCCTGCGCTTGCACCACGGCAATCATGCCCTTGACCGTCGCCGACTGGCTGTTCAAAACGCCAATGCCTTCAACCAGTAACTTGGCGTTGAACAAGGCGCTATAGGCCTGCCGTACGCTGACGCCGCCGCCTCGCCGATTGACTTGCGGTAAACGGCCTCCGTTGAAAAAGGTTTCAACCTGGGCGTGGCCGAAACGTTCGATGGCCACGTCCTTGGCCGCCAAAAGTGCACCAAACTTTCTGGCGATCAGCGACTCCCTGAATCGCATCTCCCGCGCCAGCGCATCCAAAGGAGGCAAGACACTTTGATCGCCTGCTGCGCGTACTTCTGCCAGCTCAAGCTCGATGACCTGGGCAATATTTCTGGAAGTATCTTTATAGATACTTTCCATATCGAGTATTTCACCCAAAGGCGCAAAGTTGATGCTTGGCCCCGAACCGTCTCCTGCACCTAAATAATGTAAATATTCATCTTGTTTATCCGGACGCACAACAATCGGCGGAAGCGTTATTCCATTACGCTGCATTTATAAATCCTCCATGGACAATAGTTTTGTCGCGCTGGCCGGTCACCCTCAAACAGCCAATAACGTGACCGGTACCTGGAGAAATTTATGGAAATAAATGTTGTGCGGTGCGGTACATAGTTATCGCCCGCGTTTTATCTGTCACGCCGGACGGAACTGATAAAACGGTAGGAGTTTTCCCTGTCGGAGCGCATAGCGCTTCCTTGGCCGATCGCACTTGCGTGCAATGCCTTTGTCACACGCAAGGAAGCCCAACAACAATAATCAAGGAGACCCCCATGCATCTGACGCGCATTGCCCAAACCCTCTTGCTCACGCTGGTCGCCAGCCACGCCGGCGCCGCGACGATGGACAGCGCCCGCACACAGATCGCCGAGCAGGCGCAGAAGCTCGAACCGGAGCTGCTGGAAACCCGCCGCGACCTTCACGCCCATCCAGAACTTGGCAACACTGAAAAACGCACCGCTGAACTGGTCGCCAAACAGCTGCAAGCCATGGGCCTGGAAGTGAAAACCGGCGTCGCCCGCACCGGCGTCGTCGCCGTGCTCAAGGGCGCCCTGCCCGGCCCGACCGTGGCCCTGCGCGCCGACATGGATGCGCTGCCGGTCAAGGAAGTCTCGGACCTGCCGTTTGCCTCGAAAGCCAAAGGCACGTATCTCGACAAGGCAGTCGACGTCATGCACGCCTGCGGCCACGACGCCCACACCGCGATCCTGCTCAGCGCGGCGAAAATTCTCACGGGCATGCGCGACACCCTGCCCGGCACCGTGGTGTTCTACTTCCAGCCTGCCGAAGAAGGTCCGAGCGATTTTATTCCCGACGGCAAAAATACCTGGGGCGCAAAAATGATGGTCGAAGAAGGCGTAATGAAATCGCCGAAACCCGACGCGGTGTTCGGCCTGCACGTCTGGGCCGGCGTCCCATCCGGCCAGATCGCCTACCGCCCCGGCCCGACCCTGGCCAGCTCCGACGACCTGCGCATCAAGATCCACGGCAAACAAACCCACGCCGGCCGCCCCTGGGACGGCATCGACCCGATCACCGTCGGCGCGCAAACCATCGTCGGCCTGCAAACCGTGGTCAGCCGCCGCACCGACATTTCCTCTTACCCGTCGGTGGTCAGCATCGGCACCATCAACGGCGGCACCCGCTACAACATCATCCCCGAATCGCTCGACATGACCGGCACCATCCGTTCCTACGACTACGGCATCCGCCAGAAACTGCACAGCGACGTGCGACAGACCATCGAGAAAATCGCCGAAAGCGGCGGCGCGAAAGCCGACGTCACCATCATCGAAAAATACGATCCGACCATTAACAACCCGGCACTGACCGAGAAAATGCTGCCGACGTTGAAGTGGGCCGCCAAGGATGATGTGGTGCAGGGACCACTGGTGGGTGGGGCGGAAGATTTCTCGTTCTTCGCCAAAGAGGCGCCGGGCTTGTTTGTGTTTCTCGGGGTGACGCCGAGGGATCAGGACATGAGCAAGGCTGCGCCCAATCATAATCCGGGGTTCTTTGTGGATGAATCGGCGTTGGTGGTTGGGGTCAGGGCTTTGGCGTCGTTGGCGACGGATTATCTGTACGGGAATGCGGCGGTGGGCAAGTAGAGAGGGGGGACTGTGGGGGCGCCTTCGCGAGCAGGCTCGCTCCCTCAGAACAGCAAAATCAAAATCAAAAGATCGTCCGATCGCGGCCCGAGCCTTCGGCAACCCCTACACACGATGAGCGTTAGCTCGAGTTCCGCTTTTGATCTGGAGCCCGTCGGCAGGCTGAGCGGAGGGATTGATCCGGGCGTGGGAGCGCAGCGACCAGAAGATCAAACCACATCAACCCCGACGTGAATCGCATCATGCCGCCAAAACTCCAGATCACAATCAATCAACCGCCCATGCTGATCATAATTGACGCGTGCAATCCGTAACCCCGGACTCCCCACCGACACCCGTAACGCCGCCGCTGCATCCACCGACAACGCCGTCGGCACCATCTCGAACCGCACCCGCCCATAGTGCAAATCGTAATGCCGCGCATACAACTCGGTAATCGACTGATTCAAATCGAACTCAAGAATCCCCGGAAAAAACTGCGGATTCAAATAGTGCTCCACATACAACACCAGTCGCCCATCAATGCGCCGCGAGCGGCAAATCTGAATCACGCTCGACAACGCCGGCAACTGCAACCACGCACACACCGCCGCCGAAGCCGGCTGCAGACGCGCCGAAATCACCTCGGTCGACGGCTCACGCCCCTGCGCACTGACCATGGCGTGGAAGTGACTGCGCTGCATCAGGTTGTAAGCCAGACGAGGCGGCGACACGAACCAACCGCGCCGCTCCTCGCGATAAATCTGCCCCTGCGCCTCCAATTGCAGCAAAGCCTCCCGCACAGTGATCCGCGTTGTCCGAAATAACTCGCTGAGCTTGCGTTCAGCAGGCAACTTGCTCCCGGCCGCCAGCAAACCATGATCGATCTGCTCCTGCAGCACTTGGCCAATCGTTGTCACCGCCTTCGTTGCCTCATCGCGCATCAACGTTACCTATCTGGACTAGACCAGCACTGTTTCGGGGCAAATTCGAACGCCGATCAAAGCGCTTTCGCATATTGCAAGCCTAGGCAGCGCAGATGACCGACAGATGACAACACTACCAAACGGTCGCGTTCATGACTTGCAATACATCGGCCAAGTCCCCTGTGCTACGGGCCTTTGGCTATGGTCTACGCGGATCTGGCACCTTCCTGACAATGGCAGGTAAAAGATCAGCCACGAGGCTATCGACATCAAAATGTCATCCAGCCCGCCTAAATTGGCTCAGGTATTGCTGACCTAGACCAACACAACCGCAATCGCAGCGTTGAACACGACCAAGGAGCTTCGGAATGAAACAGCTTTTCCTGGCAACACTGTTA
>Ga0157369_10011163_pt1 | contig 10213 bp, 8 predicted proteins | sample C25metaG_FD_113461 | JGI IMG/M metagenome (GOLD analysis project Ga0157369, IMG submission 113461) | Corn rhizosphere microbial communities from Kellogg Biological Station, Michigan, USA - C2-5 metaG | ecosystem: Host-associated > Plants > Roots > Rhizosphere > Soil | place: USA: Michigan...
CGGCAAAGATGTTGAATGTGCCGCCGCCTTCGCGGGCAAGCCCGCTCCCACCGGGGATTTGTGGCACCACCGAGTCAATGGTCAACACGGAACATTGTGGGAGTGAGCTTGCTCGCGAAAGCGCTGGGTCAGTCGGCAAAGATGTTGAATGTGCCGCCGCCTTCGCGGGCAAGCCCGCTCCCACAGGGGTTTTGTGGCGCCACCACATCAATTGCGCGCCGGAAACACCACTCCGACCCGCCGCGCATACGCCATCCACGCGGCCTTCAACCGCTCGACCGTCTGCGGTTGCTTGCTCGCCAGATCAGTCGTTTCACCGCGATCGCGCGCCACATCGAACAACTGCCACTGCACCGGCTGCGCAGCGTCACCCAACCCGACCTGCGGGCGCATCCCCAACAACTTCAAATCTCCCTCGCGATAATAGGCATTGCCAAACAGCTCGCCGGCCAATGCGCCGTCGGCATGCGGGCTGCCCTTGCCCGCCAGCATCGGCAGTAGCGAGCGGCCGGTAATCGGCTGCTTGCCAGCCTCATTCGGCACGGCAATCCCGGCGAGCTCGAGAAAGGTCGGCGCCAGGTCATCAACCCGTGCCACACCGCGCTCGATGCCCTGACGACGCAACGCCTTGGGCAGTTGAATGATCGCCGGGACGCTGATGCCGCCCTCGGCCGTGGTGCCTTTGAACAGGTGAAACGGCGCCGCGCTGACTTCGGCCCAGCGCAGGCCGTAATCAACTTGCGATCCCACGCGCCCGAGGTTGCCCAGGCTGTTGTCAGTACGCGGTCCCGGTGGATAGAACTGCCCATGGTTCTCGCCCGCCGCGCCGTTGTCGGACATGAACACGATCAGCGTGTTGTCGTACTGCCCGCTCTTGCGCAGGTAATCGAGCAGTCGGCCGATGTTGTCATCGAGGTTATCGACCATTGCCGCGTATATCTCCATTTTTCGTGCGGCGACCTTGCGCTGTTCCGGGCTCAGTTGTTCCCAGCCCGGCAGTTTCGGATTGACCGGCAGCGGCTGTGCCGGGTGCGCATCCGCGGCGAGCAGGCCGAGCTTTTTCATGCGTTCGATCCGCGACAGGCGCACGCTGTCGTAACCCTCGTCGATCCTCCCTCGGTATTTGTCCAGGTACGCTTGTGGTGCCTGCAAGGGCCAATGCGGCGCGGTGTAGGCGGCATAAGCAAAGAATGGCTTGCCGTCTTGTTTGACGTTCTGCAGATAGCCGATCAGCTTGTCGGTATAGAAATCCGTAGAGTAGAAATCCTCCGGCACCTGCACGGACCGACCGTTCTCGCGGTAATGCACTTGTTCGATCTTTGTCGGGTCGACAGTCTCCGGTTTGAAGTGCGGCGCGCCCCCCTCAAGTAAGCTGAACGACTGGGTGAAGCCCCGCCGGTCCGGGCCCTGATCGGCATCCAGGCCCAAATGCCTCTTGCCCGCCATCAACGTGTCATAACCCCCGCGCTGCAACAGCTCGGCGACCGACCAGGCTCTCTGATTCAGGTAGCCCTCATAACCCGGTTTGCCGCGCTGGAACGGCTGCAATGCTTCGGCCATGGTACCGAGGCCGACCAGATGATTGTCGGCTCCGGACAGCAGCATCGAGCGGGTGATCGAACAGGTCGGCGCCGCATACAGGCTGGTGAACTGCAAACCATCGCGGGCCAGTTGATCGAGGCTCGGCGTATGGATCTCGCCGCCGTAACTGCCGAGGTCGGAGTAACCCAGATCGTCGGCAACGATTAGCAGAATATTTGGCTTCACCGCAGCATCGGCAGCCAGCGCCGCTCCGCTGCCAAGGGTCAGCACCGCGCAAAGCATGGGCCAAAACGTTCGCAAAACAGGCATAAGGACTCTCTTGTTATTGTTCAGTCTTCGAAAATCGCCACCGCGCGGACAAATCCTGCCGAAGCATGTTTGATCTTGTAGGGGAAGCACGACACGGTAAAACCGCTGGCCGGCAGTTGGTCGAGGTTGGCGAGTTTTTCCATCTGCCCGTAACCGATGTCACGCCCGGCCTTATGACCTTCCCAGATGATCGAAGCGTCGCCGCTGGCAGCGAATCGTTCGCGAGTGTATTTGAACGGCGCGTCCCAGCTCCAGGCATCGGTACCGACCACCCGCACCCCGCGCTCGAGCAGATAAAGCGTCGCCTCTCGACCTATGCCGACACCGGCATCCAGATAACCCGGCTGGCCGAACAGCGCGCCGGCGCGGGTGTTGATCAGCACGATATCCAGCGGTTGCAGCTCATGCCCGATGCGCGCCAGCTCGGCTTCAACCTCGGTAGCAGTCACCACATGGCCGTCAGGCAAATCACGGAAATCCAGTTTCACCCCCGGTTGCAGGCACCAGTCCAGCGGCAGTTCGTCGATGCCAAAGGCCGGTTCGCCGCCGTCGGTGGTCAAGGCGTAATGCCAAGGCGCGTCCATGTGCGTGCCGCTATGGGTGGTGATGTTCAGGCGCTCGGCGGCCCAGGATTCATTTCCGGGCATTTGCTCAAGTTGCAGGCCGGGGAACATCGCAGCCATTTCCGGCCAACCTTGCTGGTGATCCATGTAATCGATCTTCGGCAGCAGCGGCGGCGGGTCCGTGTAAGGGTTGTTGTCGAGGGTCACCGACAGGTCGACCAGACGACGTTTACGCGCGATGGGCTTTGACATGGGTAATCTCTCCGGGCAGTGGCAGATGCCGATAAGGGGCGGGATTCAAGGCATTGCGCAGCAACGCGGCGACATTGCCGTCATGGCTGAAGCCGGCCGCGCGGGCTTGTGGGGTCTTCAGGGGCGGCAGGCGCCCGAATAGCGTTTGCAGAGCTGCGTCGGGAGCAAAACTGATCAGCGAGCGGCGCTGTTCGCCATAGACTGCCGCCAGCGCATCGATCACCTGGGCAATCGACAACTGCAGCACCGGCAGTTGCCAGACTCGCTGCTGCGCCACGCTGCCGTCCAGTTCGGCAGCCTGAATCAGGTTGCTCACACAGCAGCGCGCGGACATCCACCACGCCGTCGCTTCGGGCGACACCGGGCAGCAATAGTCGACATCTTCGGCAAAGGCGCGCAGCAGGTCGCTCATGAACGCCGAGCGCAAGCCGTTGGGCTCGCGCGGGCGGGCGACGATTCCCGGAAGGCGCACCGCGCGGCCATCCACTTCACCGCGCCTGGCCAGATCCATCAGCGCCTGCTCTACCATCGCCTTGTGCGTGCCATAGGACAGTTGCGGGCGAATCTCGGCCTGCTCGTTCATCTTCGCTGGCAGGTCGGCGCCGTACACCGCGACGCTGCTGGCATACACCAGCACCGGCGGTCGTGTCTTGTTGCGCAGTTGGTCAAGCAATTCCAGGCTCGCCAGCAGGTTGACCTGATAGCCCGCCTCGTAATGTTGTTCCGCCGCGCCCCCCGGAATGCTCACCAGATGAAAAACCACGTCGATGCCATCGGCGAGCATCCGGCGCATCAACGCTGCGTCGGTCACGCTGCCGCTGTGTCGACGCAGACGCGGGTCGTCCGGCAAGCCCTGCACTTCGGTGTCCAGCGCCAGCAACGAACGAATGACCTGTCCGCGCAAGCTCCCCCGCGCGAGTAGACAGCGCAGCAGTTCACGGCCGACGAAACCGTTGGCGCCGGTAATCAATACACGCATGGGCATTCCTCAGCCATGGGCCTTGACGACGCGCTGGTCGATGGCGCCAAAAAGTGAGCGGCCATCGCTGCCAATGACGTCCATGAGCACTCGATCGCCAAAGCGCATGAAGCCGGTTTGCGCTCCACCCTGCTCGATCATTTCGATCGCGCGACGCTCGGCAATGCACGCCGAACCGGCGCTGCGTTCGGCATTCGACACGGTGCCGGAACCGATCAGCGTGCCGGCGCGCAAACGCCGGGTCAGTGCGGCGTGGGCGATCAGTTCACCAAAGTGAAAATTCATCTGCCCGCCGTGCGGCTGACCGAACCGTTCGCCGTTCCACTCAACCTGCAGCTGCAAATGCACACGACCTTCGTGCCAGGCTTCGCCGAGTTCGTCCGGAGTAATCGCCAGCGGCGCGAAACTCGAAGATGGCTTGGCCTGCAGAAAGCCGAAACCGGTACGCATTTCCCGTGGTGCCAAAGCGCGCAGGCTGACGTCGTTGATCTGCAGAATCAGCTTGATGTGGGCCAGGGCGTCTTCAGCCGGGCAGCCCATCGGCACATCGTCAACCAGCACAACAAACTCGCCTTCGAAGTCGATGCCCTGGCTTTCGCTCGGCAACTCGATGTCATCGCGTGGGCCGATGAAATCATCGCCGGCGCCCTGATACATCAAAGGCGGGTGGTCGGCGCCTTCGATCGGATCGAGGTTGAACGCCTTCTGCATCAGCGCGCCATGGCTGAGAAACGCCGAGCCGTCGCACCACTGATAGGCACGCGGCAACGGCGCCATGGCTTGCGCGGGATCAAAGGCAATCGTCTGCCTGAAGTCGCCCTCCTCCAGCTGCCGCGCCAGGGCCTGCAAGCGTGGTTCGACCACTGACCAGTTTTCGAGGGCGTGTTGCAGCGTCGGTGACACAGCGCTGGCGTCCAGCGCACGGGGCATGTCACGCGAGACAACAACCAGGCGGCCGTCGCGAGTGTTGTTTTTCACAGTAGCGAGTTTCATGCCGAGGCTCCCTGGCGCTGTTGCAGTTCGGCGGCAAGGCGCCCGTCGAGAAGAATGAAGACCATGCGTGCCATAGCCTCGGTGCGGTTACTCCACGCGTGGTTGGTGCCGCGCTGCACGACCACGTCGCCGCGCTTGAGCTGCACTTCCTGATCGTCAAGCACCAGCCACACTTCGCCCTCGGTGACGATGCCGTAATCGAGGGTTTCGGTGCGGTGCATCAATTTGTGCCGGGCGGAGGCATCGCCGGTGCCGGCGTGGGACTGGCCGATCTCGGCGAACACTGCTGCTGCGTCGGCGGCGCTGACCTGGTTCTGCACGCTGTCCGGCGGAATATCAACGACGCGGATCACACTGCCCTGCGGGTCGGGACTCAGTTGTAACGGTTTGCGTGTCGGGTCGTCGCCGTTGTCGAGTACGGCCGGGCTGGAGCTGCTGTTCCACAGTTCATGAAACACCGTGCCGGGTACCGCTTGCAGGGCGAATACGCTGGCGGTCGGGCCGCAACTGGCGATCACTGCGCGGCCAGCAGCATCATGCCCGGTGACCACGCGTTTGAAGGGGGGAAGCGCTTGCATGGAGATTCCTCGTTCAATGACCATTGCTGATGGAGTCGTGACTGCCGACAGGCGCACGCGGCAACAGACCGCCGAGCTTCGGCACCAACAGACAAAACAGCGCCACGACCAGTTGCAGCCAGCCGATGACGGCCAAGGCTTGTGGCAGGACAGAAACAGCGCCGGCGGTGATGGCGAGCACCACCAACGGGCTGATGAATTCACCGGCGAAAATCGCCGCAGTAAAACAACCGGCGGCGCGCCCGCGTTGCTCGAAACCGACCTGCGCCATGATCCAGGTGATCAGCGTCGGCAACATCAACCCAATACCCAAACCATTGACCAGCACCGCAACCACCACTTGCACATGGCTGCTCGCACCGGCCATCAACAAACCGCCGATACCCGCCAGCCCGTAGGCGATCAGCAGCAGATGCTGGCTGCGCAAGCCACTAAGCAGGCGAAAACTCAAGGCCCCGACCAGCACACCGAGCTGGTTGGCGCCCATGGTCATGCCGATCTGCTGCGGCGCATCGACGTGCAGCAGATTGAGCAGGTAACCGGCCTGCACCGGCACGATGAACAAGCTCAGCCCGGCCAGCAGTGCCAGCGCGTACATCGGCGTCAGCGCGCGCCATGGAAAAGCGCGTTTCACCGGCTGCGCAAGGGTTGAGGCCGCTGGCACACGCGGTTGCGGTTCCCAGAGCTGCCAGGCCATCAGCGGAAGAAAAATCAGCCCCACCGCGTACAGCGCGAACGGCGTGCGCCAGTCGTTGTGGCCGAGAAAACCGCCGAGGGCGATGAACACCGCTGCCGACAACGAGGTCGCGACCATTTGCAAGGCGAACAGGCGTTCACGCCGTGCGCCGCTGTAGTAGTCGCCCATCAACGTGGTGCAGCAGGTCATGATTCCCGCCTCGGCCAGACCGATGCCGGCGCGGCTGGCGACAATCGCTGGCAACGACCCGAGCCACAACGGCAACACCCCGCACAGCACATACAACGCCATGCTCGCCAGCAACAGCGGCTTGCGTCCGAGACGATCGGCGATCACCCCGGCAAACGGCGCGAGCACGGCAATCATCAACGCCGGCAAGGTCAGCACGATCGGCACCAGCACCGCATTGCCCGGCACCTCGGCGAAATGCGCCTGCATGCGCGGCAACACCGGCGCAAGCAATACCGCGCCAAGCACCGGCAGACAGCTGCCGAGCAGCAACAGCAGCGATTGCGACAGACCGGCTTCACGGCTGTGGGTTGGCACTGCAAGTTCAACGGCCATGACAGGTCTCCCGGTGGCGCGATTGATGAACGTCGGCGGCGACAGCACTGGGCGGTTGCACCACGTTGACCACCTCGATCGAGGCTTCGACACCGCTTTGAGTGCGCTGCGCCGGCAGCAGGAAGTACGCCAGTGCCGGCAGCAAGACCAACGCGCCGACCATGTTCCAGACGAACATGAAGGCCAGCAGCACGCCCATGTCGGCCTGGAATTTGATCGGCGAGAAAATCCACGTCGCCACCCCAATCGCCAAGGTGATACCGGTGAGCATCACCACTTTGCCGGTCGACACCAGCGCGCGGTAATAGGCCTCCGACAGGCTCGCGCCCTGACGCAGATGACCGAGCAGAATGCTCATCACGTACAGCGCGTAATCGACGCCGATACCTACACCGAGGGCAATCACCGGCAAGGTCGCCACCTTGACGCCGATATTCAGCCTGACCATCAACGCCTCGCAGAGGATCGAGGTGACGATCAGCGGAATCACAGCGCACAGCGTCGCGCGCCAGGAACGGAAGGTGATCAGACAGAGAATGATCACCGCGCCATAGACCCAGAACAGCATTTCGCGGTTGGCCTGCTTGACGACGATGTTGGTCGCCGCTTCGATCCCGGCATTGCCGGCGGCGAGCAGAAATTGCACGTCCTGATTGTTGTTGGCAGCGGCAAATTGCTCGACGTGCTCGACCAGCCGCGTAAGGGTTTCGGCCTTGTGATCAGTGAGATAGGCGTACAGCGTCAATAGGCTGCAATCTTCGTTGTACAGCCCACGCGGTGCGCTGGCGGTGATCATGTTGAGCATCGCCTGATTGTTCTGCAGCTCGTACCACTTGGCACTGCCTTCGCTGAGGCCGACCAGCATGCGTCGGTTGAGCAAGGCCAGTGAATTGGTCGAATCCACCCCCGGCAGCGCACGCAGTTGCCAGTCCAGCGCATCGACTTTGGCCAGGATGTCGTAACGCGCATACTGCCCGGGCGCGGTCTTGACCATCACCGCGAACAGGTCGCTGCTGGCGCCGTAGTGCCGGGTCAGAAACGCGTCGTCCTGGTTGTAGCGCGAGTCGGCACGCAGCTCCGGGGCACCGGCATCAAGGTCGCCGATCTTCAATTGCAGGCTGACGACAAAGCCCATCGCCGCCAGCGCCAGACTGATGGCAATGCACAGGCTGGCCCAACGCCTGTGGGTGAACAGGTCGAGAAAACGCCAGAAACCATGTCGGCGCTGGCCGGCCTGTTCGCCTTGCTCGCTTTTCAGGCTCAATTGCGCCGCTCGTGGTGTGACGCCGATATAGGACAGCAGCACCGGCAGCAGGATCAGGTTGGTGAAAATCAACACTGCCACGCCGATGCTGGCGATCACTGCCAGATCCTGAATCACCTGGATCTTGATCAGCATCAGCACGGCAAAGCCCACGGCATCACACAGAAGCGCGGTCAGCCCGGCGAGGAACAGTCGGCGAAAGGTGAACCGCGCCGCGACGACGCGATGCATGCCACGGCCGATGTCCTGCATGATGCCGTTCATTTTCTGCGCGCCGTGGCTCATGCCGATGGCGAACACCAGAAACGGCACCAGCACCGAATACGGGTCGAGTTGATAGTCGAGCAGCGGTAACAGGCCGAGCTGCCAGACCAAGGCCACCAGCGAGCAAAACACCACCAGCACGGTGCTGCGCAGGCAGCGGGTGTACCAGAACAGCACCGCCGTGGTGATCAGAATGGCCATGGCAAAGAACAGCAAAATCTGCTTGAGCCCGGCAATCAGATCGCCGACTTTCTTGGCAAAACCGGTGATGTGGATGCCGACCTTGTCGCTTTGGTATTCGCTGCGCAGCGCCTCCAGTTGCTCGGACAACGCTGAATAATTCAGCGCCTGGCCGTCGCTGGTGGTAGCCAGCAGCGGGACGTAAATGATGCTCGAGGTCTGATCGAACGCCACCAGTTGCCCGAGTTCGTTGGAGCGCTGCACATTGCGGCGCAAGGCGTCGAGGTTGGCTGGCGTGCCGGCGTAATCGTCGGGGATCACCGGGCCGCCATCCAGTCCTTCTTCAGTCACCGCCACCCAACGGGTGGCCGGTGTCCACAACGATTTCATGTAGGCGCGATCGACACCCGGCAACAGGTACAGTTTGTCGCTCAGCGTCTGCAGGGTTTTCAGGTAATCGGCGTCGTAGATATCGCCCTGACGGTTGGCAACGACGATGCGCAATGAGTTGCCCAGACCGCTGAGCTGTTTCTGGTGCTCAAGATAATTGGCAATGTACGGCTGCTGCGTCGGAATCATTTTCTCGAAACTGGCATTCAGTTCGATGCGCGTAGCCTGATAACCCAGCACCAGCGTGGTGATCAGACACACCAGCAACACCCACAGCCGATGGTTGAACAGCGTGCGTTCCACCAGCGAACCGGAGCGCGGATCGAAACTCGCCAGGCTGACCGTGGCGTTGTCAAATGACTTCATGACCTCACTCCGAAGCAATAGCGGTGGGTGGCGCCAGACGCGTCAACCCGGTGAACCCGGCCAGCACAAGGCTGCCATCGGCGGCCTGCACGACGCTGGCGACCGGTTTGGCCAACGGCGCGCCATAAGGCCGCAACTGCGCATCGGCTTGAGTGCGGAACAGCGCGCCGCTCTGATTGACCAATAACAACTGGCCATCGGCGGTGCGGATCGCGTCGCTGAAGGAGACTGGCATCGGCACTGGCGCCGGGACGAAACTGGCGCCGTTGTCGCGGGACACGAAGGCGTTGCCCTTCAAGCCCGCTGCCAGCAGAGCGCCGTCTGCGCGCACCTGCAAGGCGAAGAAACTGCCGCTATAGGGGCTGTCGAGGGCGGCGAAGGACTGTCCGCCATCCTCCGAGCGGGCCAGATAACCCTGCTCGCCGGCAATGAACCACTGCGCGCCGTGCGCGGCGAGTGCATACAGATGTGCCCCAACCGGGTTGTCGATCTGGCCGACCAGCGACTGCCAGCTCGCCCCGCCGTCCTCGGTTTTGAAGGCGAGCCCGTAGGCGCCAACGATCAAACCGTGGCGGGCGTCGCTGAACTTCAGCGCGAGAAAGGGTTTGTCCGCACCTTCAGCGACCAGGCGCTCAGCGGTTAGCACTCGCGCCGCGGCCGCATCGGCATCGCTGGCGATGGCCGCTTGTGCGCGGGCCGCGTCCAATTCGAGCTGCGCGGCGCGGCGGCCGTCCAGTTGCACCTGCCAGGTCTCCCCCGCATCGGCGGACATCAGCACCGCCCCGCCATGGCCGACCGCCCAGCCGTGTCGGGCATCGACAAATTGCACTGCCGTCAGGCTTACCGACACCGGCACGGACGCCTGACGCCAAGTGATACCGTTGTCATCAGAGAGCAAGACGATACCGCGCTCGCCCACCGCCACCAGCCGCGCGCCGGCCTGTGCCAGATCGAGCAACACCGCGTGTTCAGCCTGCGGCGCGTGCATCGCCGGAGTGCTCAATACATCGCCGACCGCTGCTTCGGCTGCGCTCAAGGGCAGTGCCAAAGGCAACGCCAACGTCAGCAAGCCCACCAACTGACAGATTCTGTTCATAGCCACCTCGAAACCAGTGTGAAACCGGACCTCGACCTGCGTCGCGGTCCGGCTCGATTCAGCGAACCCCGGCACCCGCCATCGCCGCCGGTGAGAATTCCGAGGCCTTGTAGCGATCGACCACGCCGTACTGCTCAGCCAGACCGGTGTAGACGTTTTGGATAAACCAGGCGCCG
>Ga0157369_10011164_pt1 | contig 10213 bp, 11 predicted proteins | sample C25metaG_FD_113461 | JGI IMG/M metagenome (GOLD analysis project Ga0157369, IMG submission 113461) | Corn rhizosphere microbial communities from Kellogg Biological Station, Michigan, USA - C2-5 metaG | ecosystem: Host-associated > Plants > Roots > Rhizosphere > Soil | place: USA: Michigan...
GCGTCAGGCGCTATGCCGCGGCCAGAGGTGGCCAGGGCTTCGATGTCGAGCGGGGCCAAAGCCTCGCATACCCGCTGTAGATGCTGCAGACTTGCCCGATCTGCTTCGGTTCAAGGAAATTTCACGTCACAGCGAGCGACGGCTAATCCCACTGCGCAACGTTTAGCGGGGCTCCTCTTGGAAGAGGCGGCAAGCACGGTTTTCGACCCGTTGCCTACGGCCGCGCGAAGAATAGCAGCCATTCACGACGCTACCGGTGGAATTGACGACGTCGTCTGGCCCGTCCCTTCACGAACCGCCGGCGTAACCAGCATCACGCGAGAATGACTGCGCGCTCGAGAATTCTAGCCTTCCATCGCCTTCAGCGGCATCACCTCGATGGACGCCTGCGGGATGCCAAAATGCGGATGGCCCACGAACATCTTCGCCGCCTCGTCGGCCGAGTTCGCCTGGACGATCTGATACATCATGATGTCGTTGCGGGCATCCTTCACGCCCGATGAGGATACGACTTTGGGCTTGCCGGCGCCGGCACCCTTGTCAGCGACTTTACCGGCGTTCGCGGCCATCCACTTTTTCCACGCGTCCATCATCTTGGTCTCTTCGAGCTTGCGCTCCTGCTCGGGCTTCTTCATCCAATCATCGATGACCGCATTGGGCGCCCTGTAAAGCACGAGGAACTTTTCCATCATTGCCTCCGTTGTTGGGCTCCATGAGAGCCGTGAATTGTCATTGTCGCCGAGGCAGGCCCGGTCCGCCAAGCCTGCGTGATTGCGGCAAGTCCTCGAGCCGACGCAGGCCTAATCACGTGCGCGCTCCGCTTACGGGACGTGCGCAGATCGGCCTCCGTAGGCGACGGCCGTTCAGAAGCGCATCGCCCCCAGGTTCGCCCGATACGCCTCTACCGGCCGAGCGATGTTCTTGACTTTCTGCGCTCCCAATTCCTCGAACACGAAGGCGAGTTTGTCCAGCACCTGATCCCGTACGGCCTTGCTAACGCAGTCCCGTCACGCGAGCGCGAGCTCCGCAGGCGCAGCCTGGGGCGCCGGCGCCAGCGAGCGTCCCATCGCCTGCGCCACCGCGCGAAGCCGCTGCATCAGCGTCGCGAACTCGTCGATCGACAGCGCCTGGTCGGCATCGCACCATGCATCGGCCGGGCACGGGTGCACCTCGATCAGCAATCCATCCGCGCCCGCCGCGATCGCGGCGCAGGAGAGCGCCGGCACCATCCATGCCTTGCCGCCCGCATGCGACGGATCGATGATCACCGGCAGGTGCGTTTCCTTCTTCAGCACCGCGACGGCCGTCACGTCGAGCACGTTGCGATAGGCGGTTTCGAACGTGCGGATGCCGCGCTCGCACAGCATGATGCGGTGATTGCCGCCCGCGGCAATGTATTCGGCGGCCATCAGCCATTCGCTGATCGTCGCGCTCATGCCGCGCTTGAGGATCACCGGCACGTTCACCTTGCCGACCTCCTTCAGCAGATCGAAGTTCTGCATGTTGCGCGTGCCGATCTGGATCACGTCGACGTCGTGCTCGAGGAACGTGTCGAGCATGCGCACGTCCATGAGCTCGGTGACGATCGGCAGGTCGTGACGCGCGGCGGCGTCCTTGAGCATCGTCAGGCCTTCGACACCCTTGCCCTGGAAGGTGTAGGGGCTGGTGCGCGGCTTGAAGGCACCGCCGCGCATCAGCCGCGCACCGGCGGCCGACACGCCGGCCGCCGCCGCCCGCATCTGCGGCACCGTCTCGACCGAGCAGGGTCCCGCGATCACCTGCACCTCGCTGCCGCCGATGCGCGCGCCGTGCACGTCGACGATCGTGCTCGCCTTGTGCCATTCGCGCGCGACCAGCTTGTACGGCTTCAGGATGTGCAGCGAGCGCTCGACGCCTGGCAGCGGATCGAACATTTCCGGATCGAGCCTGCGCTCGTCGCCGATCGCGCCAATCAGCGTGCGCTCGGTGCCGCGGGAAATGTGCACGTCGAGCCCGTGCGCGCGAATCTTCGCGTCGACAGCGGCGATTTCCGGCTCGCCGGCGTCGGGTTGCATGACGATGATCATCTTCCTCTCCATGTCGTGACGTCGAAAAAAATCGGGCGGCCCTTTTGGAGCCGCCCGATCGATTTGGTTCTGTGAAGCTGTTGCTACGGTCGCGTGCGGCCCTCGGCGTGTCCCGAATAAAAATAGACGAAGCCCGACCAGGCACCGGTCAGGGGCGATTGCGACGCGAGACGGAGGATTGCGTTCCTCATGCGTTGCAGTCTAGCACGACAATCCGGAGCGCAGGCAAGGGGCGCGCGGCAAGCACACTGGTCGGGACGCCTTCGCGGGACCAGAATGGTCACGTCTGTCGCAACTCGAAAGGCCGCGATGTCCGCACTCGTGTTTCACATCATCGGCGGTGCGCCGGATCCCGTGGCGCCGTTCAGCCATGCCGTCGAAGCGGACGGCTGGGTGTTCCTGACCGGGCAGATGCCGTTCACCGGCACATCGAGCACGTCGGCGTATCCCGAGACCATCGAGGCGCAGACGCACCAGGTGATGAAGAACCTGGCCGGTGTGCTGGCAGGCTGCGGCCTCGGACTCGAGCACGTAGCGTCGGTGCGCATCTTCCTGCGCCATTTCGACGAGCACTACGCGCCGATGAATGCCGTGTATGCGAGCTACTTTCCCGCCGATCGCCGACCCGCGCGCACCTGCGTGGGCGTGACGGGGCTCGCACGCGGGGCGCTCGTCGAGATCGACATGATCGCGCGACGATGAGAGCAAAGACGCGTTGTGGGATGTACCACGTCGAAGTTCCATCAGCCGTCCCGTAATTGGGGTCAGAGCCGCAATATCTGGCGCTCTCATGGCGTCAAATGCCACGGCTCCGACCCCGATTATTTCGGGTTCTGGTTGCGCCAGCTGTCGATCTCGCGCTCGATTGCCTCGGCGACGTAGCTGCGCACGAGTTCGCCGAGTTCGCGATTGATCGTCTCGATCAGTTGCGCGCTTGCGCGCTCGACGATCGGCGACAATCGCGCGCCGAGCTGGTCGCGCAGGCCGGTGTCGGTGAACAGATCGAGGCGCTGCAGCACCTGCATGCGGATTTCCTCGGCGAGCGCATCCCACTCGCGACTGCCCACCGCAAGCGTCCTCGGGTCGATCACGGGCACTGGCGACGGCGCAACCTCGGCCGCCGCGTTGGGATCGGGCGGCGGAATGTCGAGGATGAAATCGTCGTCGAGGAACGGTACGCGCGGCGCCCCGCCGGCGTTCGAGCCCGGGTCCCGCGGCGCGGCTGCGTTCGTTTCGACCACCTGCGGCTCGGCGGGGCCGGACACGTCGTCCGCCTCCGATTCGAGCACCGCAGGGGGCGGGACTGCTGATGCGGCGGCTTCGGCCTCGGCCGCCGACGCCGGGAACGCATCGCCCAGGTCGTGCTGCGCTTCGCGTTCCGCGGCCCCACCCGGCGCCGAAGTCGGGAGCGCATCGCCCGCGTCGTGCCGCGCCTCGCGTTCCGCGGCTCCATCGACCGCCGCGGCCGGGAATGCGGCGTCAGCGTCGCGCTCCGCCCCGAGCTCAGCGACGCGATCGACGTTTGCGGCGCGCGGGTCGCGGGGTCCGAAAGCACCGGCGTCGAGCGCAGGCGGCCAGTCGAGCACGACATCGGTGAGCACCGGCACGTCACCCAGCGTATCGAGCGGCATCGAATCGATGTCGTCGACCGGCTCGCGCGATGGCGCATCGGTTTCGCGCAACGCGTCGGCCGCGGCCGTTGCATGCAACGCCTCGACGGCGACGGTTGCAGGCAACGCCTCGACGGTGGCGGTTGCATGCGGCGCGTCGACCGCGATCGGATCGGCCGCGCCTTGCATCGGCGGGAGGATCAGCGTAGGTGCGAGCGCCACGTCGCGATCGCTGTCGAGTGCATCGGTCAGCGTGGGCACGTCGGCCAACCGGTCCTTGCCGCGTTTGCGATTGCGGCGCATCAGCGCGTCGGCCTGATCCAGAAGCTCACGAGCCGTTGGCATCAGTCACGTCGCGACCAGTCGTGCTGCTTGAGCTCGTAGCCGCGCTCGCGATAGAAACGGTAACGGGCGCGTCCGGCGAGGAGTTGGTCCTCGTCGGTGCCCACGACTTCGGCAAGCCGCTCGAAGCGGCTGAAGAATGGCGGCGGCTCGTTGCGCAGGTTCAGCAGCACGGCGGCGGGACCGGCGTGCTCGAGCGCCTCGTCGATCCAGATCGGCGTTTCGCTCGCGATCGGGCTCGTCATCCGGCAGTGCGGCAGGAATGCGTTCGGCGGATCGAGCCACAAAAGGCGGTCGAGCGCGCTGGTCGTGTCGGCATCGGGTGTCAGGACGCGCACGTTGCCGTGCACGCGGTAAGCCTTGGCGACGATGCGCGCGGCGAGCTTCAGCGGCGCGGCGACGTTCGTATAGAAATCGATCGTCGTCACGCCCGGCGCCCGCCGCAACCGGACGCCACGGCAACGGCGCTCACGGCAACGCCTCCTGCGCCAGGAGCCACGTGGCGAGCATCGGCACCGGGCGGCCGGTGGCACCCTTTTCCTTGCCTTCCTTCCACGCAATGCCGGCGATGTCGAGATGCGCCCAGTCGTACTTGCGGGCGAAGCGCGACAGGAAGCAGGCGGCGGTGATGCTGCTTCCCGCGCGTCCCGAAACGTTCGCGAAATCCGCGAAGTTGCTCGCGAGCCCTTCCTGGTAGTCGTCCCACAACGGCATCTGCCAGCCGCGGTCGTACGCATCGTCACCGGCGGCAAGGAGCGCGCGCGCGAGCGAATCGCTGTTGCTGAAGACGCCGCTGGTGATGTGCCCAAGCGCGATCACGATGGCGCCGGTGAGCGTTGCCACGTCGACCACGGCCTGCGGCTCGTAGCGCTCGGCGTAGGTGAGCGCATCGGCGAGGATCAGGCGTCCTTCCGCATCGGTGTTCAGCACTTCGACGGTCTGGCCGGACATCGATTTCACGATATCGCCCGGCTTCGTCGCCCGGCCCGACGGCATGTTTTCGCACGTGGGAATCAAGCCGACCAGGTTGAGCTTCGACTTGAGCTCGGCGATCGCGCGAAAGGCGCCGAGCACGGAACCTGCGCCGCACATGTCGAACTTCATCTGGTCCATGTCCGTCGCGGGCTTGATCGAGATGCCGCCGGTGTCGAACGTGATGCCTTTGCCGACGAGCACGATCGGCTTCTGCTTGCGCTGCGACTGTTCGTATTCGAGCACGATGAAGCGCGGCGGCTCGTCGCTGCCGTTCGTGACCGACAGGAACGAGCCCATGCCGAGCGCCTCGATCTGGGGGCGCTCGAGCACGGTGACCTTGACGTCGGGGAACTGCCGGCCGAGTTCCTGCGCACGATCAGCGAGATAGCTCGGCGTGCACACGTTACCCGGCAGGTTGCCGAGATCCTTGGCAAAGTCCATGCCGTGCGCGATCGCGAGCCCGCGCGCGGCCGCCGCTTCGCCGGCGCCAAGGTCGGAGCGCTGCGGCACCGACAGCGTGAGCTTGCGCAGCGGCCGGCGCACTTCGGTGGGCTCGCTTTTCATCTGCTCGAAGCGGTACACGGCGTCCATCGCGACGACGACGGCGTGCTCGACGCGCCAGGCCACTTCGCGCCGCTTGACCTTTTCCTCGGTCAGGTAGAGCACGGCCTCGTACGAGCCGGTTTCGTTCAGCAGCTTGACGGCGCTGCGGATCGCGTGCCGGAATTCCTTGTCGCGGAAATCGCGCTCCTTGCCGAGGCCGAGCAGCAGCACGCGGTCGGCGAGCGTGCCGCGGACGCTATGCAGCAGGAGGGTGGACCCGAGCTTGCCCTCCATGTCGCCGCGCCGGATGATTTCGCTGATGTAGCCGTTCGACGCGCGATCGATCAGTTCAGCCGACAACGAAAGCTTGCGATTGTCGAAAACGCCCACGACGACGCATGCGCTGCGCTGCTTCTCGGGACTTCCGCTTTTTATGGTAAATTCCATCCGATCCCTCGGGTCCGTTCCCCGGCGTTTTTGTGCGACAGGCGCAATACTCGCGCATTATCGTCAAAACGCGCCAAAAAAGTCAAAATTTTCCCGCCGTCATGATTTTCCGGCGCAGCCTGGTCAGCGAGCTGACGGCGACCGCGATCGGGCTGTTCCTGGTCCTGCTCGCAATCCTGTTCACCAATCTCGTGCTGCGGCTGCTGGCGCGCGCCGCCGGCGGCGCGATCGCGCCCGACGGCATCCTCGCGCTGCTCGGGTTCAACGCCTTGTTTTACTTGAATATCCTGCTGTCGGTCGCGCTGTTTCTCACGGTGCTGCTGACACTTTCGCGCTGGTACCGCGACAGCGAGATGATTGTCTGGTTCACGTCGGGGCAATCGCTCACCGCCTGTCTCACGCCGATCGTATGGTTTGCGGCGCCGTTCATCGTGGCGGTGGTCGTGCTGTCGCTTTATCTGTCGCCGTGGGCCGAACAGCGCAAGATCGAGTTTCAGCGGCAGCTCGAGGCGCGCGACGACGTATCGGTCGTGACACCGGGCCTTTTCCGCGAGTTCTCGCGCGCAAACCTGGTCGTGTTCGTCGAAAGCATCAACCCGCTCGACAACACGGTGCGCAACGTTTTCCTGCATTCGGTCGAGGACAACCAGGACGCGACGACGGTCGCGGCGCGCGGCCGCCTCGAGGACATGCCGAACGGCGACCGGTTCATCGTGCTCGAGCATGGACGCCGCTACCAGGGCACGCCGGGGACGCTCGACTACCGCGTCGTCGAGTTCGAGAAGCTCGGCCGGCGCATCGAGCCGTCCGAGGTGCGCGCGATGCCGACGTCGACGAAGGCGATCCCGACGACGGCATTGCTGGCGTCGAACGGGCGCGTCGAACGCGCCGAGCTCTTCTGGCGCATCTCGGTGCCCATCTCGGCGATCGTGCTCACGCTGCTTGCGGTGCCGCTCGCGTACGTGAATCCGCGCGTGGGACGCTCGTTCAACCTGGTCGCCGCCGCGTTCCTCTACATGCTGTACAGCAACTGCCTCAACATCGTGCAAAGCATGATCGCGCAGGGCCGGCTCGAATTATGGGCAGGACTGCTCCTGCCGCACGTGATCGCGCTGCTCGTCGTCGCGCTGCTGTTCCGGCATCAGCTGTCGGTGACGGGGCTGTTCGCCCGTGCGCCGCGTGCCACTACCCCGGCGACGGCATGATCGCTGCGGGCGAATCGCGCGCGCGCCCGCGCGCGAAAGCGGCGTGATGAAGACGCTTTCACGCTACATCGGCCGCGACGTCCTGCTCGCCACGCTGCTCATCTTCGCGGCGCTGCTCGGGCTGTTCGCGTTCTTCGACCTGATCCACGAGCTGGGCGACGTCGGCCGCGGCGACTATACGATCAGCCGCGCGCTGCTGTTCGTCACGCTCAACCTGCCGTCGCGGCTGTACGAGCTGTTTCCCGTCGCTGCGTTGATCGGCACGCTGTTCGCCATCGCGCAGCTCGTCGCCAATTCCGAATACACGGTGATGCGCGCGTCGGGCATGTCGCTCGCGCAGTTGATGTGGTCGGTGTTGCGCGTAGGCATTCCGCTCGCCGCCGCCACGTTCCTCGCCGGCGAATACGTCGCGCCGCCCGCCGAGCGCATCGCGCAGACGGTGCGGACGTCGGGCAACGAGTCGCAAGTGGTCGCGCAGCAGTTCGAGTCGGGGTTCTGGTTCAAGCAGGACCTGACGTTCGTGAACATCCGCACGGTGCTCGCCGACATGTCGCTCGTCGGCATCAGGATGTACGAATTCGGCGACGACCTGCGGCTCAAGACGGTGCGTGTCGCCCAGTCCGGCACGTTCGTGGGCAACGGGCAATGGAAGCTCACGAACGTGCAGTCGACCGAGATCGATGCCGACCGGACCCGCGTGACGAAGGCGCCCGTCTACATGTGGACGACGGTGCTGCGGCCGTCGATCCTCAACGTGTACCAGGTGGCGCCGGAGCGGCTCGAACTCGGCACGCTGTACGACAACATCCGCGTGCTCGGGCGCAACTCGCAGAAGACGTCGCGCTTCGAGATCGCGTTCTGGAACAAGATCTTCTACCCGGCCGCCGTGCTGGTGATGATGGTGCTGGCGCTGCCGTTCGCGCATTTCCAGCGTCGCCAGGGCGGCCTGGGCTTCCGCATCTTCGCCGGGACGATGATCGGGCTGTCGTTCTTCCTGCTCGGACGGCTCTTCTCGAACCTCGGCGTGCTGAACGACTGGCCGCCGCTCTTCTCCGCCGTGTTCCCGCTGGCGCTCTTTACGGCGATCGCGCTCGGGATGCTGCGCTGGATCGAGCGGCGATAAGAAGCGCTACGCGGCTTGCTGCGTCGCCGGTTCCACGTTCGCGTACCGGTGCTGCTGCTCGCCGCGGACGCCGAACGTCACCTTGCCGTCGACCAGCGCGTAGAGCGTGTGGTCCTTGCCCAACCCGACGTTGCGGCCGGCGTGGATGCGCGTGCCGCGCTGGCGAACGATGATGCCGCCCGCACGGATCGCCTCGCCGCCGTAGACCTTGACGCCGAGGCGCTTCGATTCGGAATCGCGGCCGTTGCGCGAACTGCCGCCTGCCTTCTTGTGTGCCATCTCGTGTGCTCCTTCAGCCGACGATTGCTTCGATCCGAAGCTCGGTGTAATTCTGCCGATGCCCCTGATGCTTCTGATAGTGCTTGCGCCGGCGCATCTTGAAGATCCGGACCTTTTCGCCGCGCCCATGCGACACGACGGTGGCCTTCACCGTCGCACCTTGCACGGTGGGCTGGCCGAGGCGAACGTTGTCGCCTTCGCCGACCATCAGCACCTGGTCCAGAACGACTTCCGCGCCCACGTCCGCCGGTATCTGTTCTACCTTGAGTTTTTCGCCGGGGGCAACCTTGTATTGCTTGCCGCCGGTTTTTACGACCGCGTACATGAGTGGAACTCCGTAAATTGCGGCGGAAGCGAAGGCCTCGTCGCGATGTTTGCCGGCAAAGGCGCCAAACGCCACCGGCCCCGTATCGGCTGCCGCGTGCCGCGGGTTGCGCCGATGTCAGGAAAGCCTTGGATTATAACGTCTTTCGGCGGCGCCCGACAACCTGCCGCGCATGCGCTCAGAATCCCGTCCGGCACCGGCGAATGCACCATGCGAAGTCCGGTAGAATCGCTCCTCCGCCGCCGGGTCGCTCGCGTACCGCGCGACTTCTGCTGCCGTACCCGCGATTCCCGCAGAAGCCGATGCAAGCCGCCCGTTCGTGACCCTCGATTTCCTGAATCCCGCCATCGGCGACGACATGGCCGCCGTCGATCGCGTGTTGCGCGACAGCCTGCGCTCGAACGTCGTGCTGATCGGCGAGGTCGCGAACCACATCATCGCCGGTGGCGGCAAGCGGCTGCGCCCGGCGCTCCTGCTGCTCGCCGCGCGGGCATGCGGCTATGCCGGCCACGATCATCACACGCTTGCCGCGGCGATCGAGATGATCCACACGGCGACGCTGTTGCACGACGATGTCGTCGACGAGTCGCAACTGCGCCGCGGCCATGCAACCGCGAATGCGCGCTTCGGCAATCCGGCGTCGGTGCTGGTCGGCGACTTCCTGTATTCGCGCACGTTCCAGTTGATGGTCGGCGTGAACCGGATGCGCGTGCTTTCGATCATCGCCGATGCAACCAACCTGATTGCCGAAGGCGAAGTGCTGCAGTTGATGCACGCCGGCGATCACGCGCTGGACGAGACTGCGTATTTCGCGGTGATCGAGCGCAAGACCGCCAAACTGTTCGAAGCGGCGGGCCGCCTCGGCGCGGTGCTCGGCGATGCGAGCGCCGGCTGCGAGGACGCGCTGGCGCGCTACGGCACGCACCTCGGCATCGCATTCCAGATCATGGACGACGTCCTCGACTATTCGGGCGAGGCCGGCGAAATCGGCAAGAACCTGGGCGATGACCTCGCGGAGGGCAAGATGACGTTGCCGCTGATTCGCGCGCTTGCCGTCGGCACGCCCGCGGAAGCGGACGTGATCCGCCATGCCGTCGCCGGCGGCGGCCGCACCGATTTCGCCCCGGTCATGGCAACGCTCGAGCGTACCGGCGCATTGCGGTACGCACGGTCTCGCGCGGAGGCGGAAGCGGCGGCCGCGGCCACGTGTCTCGACGTGTTGCCGCCGTCCGCGGCGGCAACGAGTCTGCTACAATTGTCCGCTTTCGCGGCGCGGCGAAATTACTGAATTCCCGAGC
>Ga0157369_10011166_pt1 | contig 10211 bp, 7 predicted proteins | sample C25metaG_FD_113461 | JGI IMG/M metagenome (GOLD analysis project Ga0157369, IMG submission 113461) | Corn rhizosphere microbial communities from Kellogg Biological Station, Michigan, USA - C2-5 metaG | ecosystem: Host-associated > Plants > Roots > Rhizosphere > Soil | place: USA: Michigan...
CCGCGCGTCTGGAAAGCCTGTCTCGCCAGATCGGCATGGCTCCCGTCGCCGTCGCCCGTCAGGCCAAGGAAGGTCAGCTGACGGCCCTGAAGCCCGTCCCCGCTCAACCCGCTGCATCTGCTCCCGCAGCCGCGCCGGCGCCCGCCGCCGTCGCCGACGACGCGCCCGTTCCCACGCCATCGCCGGAGCCGGCGCAATGAGCGTTCAGGATCATCGCTATCACCGCCCCGCGCCGGGCGCCGATTTCCAGGAACGGCTGCAAGGCCGCCTGTCGCCCTTCTGGCGCTGGCTGACCGAACTGGTCTGGCGGCTGGAGCACGGCTTCGAGCGCGCCCGCGCCGACGCCCGCCCGGAAGAGGACACGCGCGTCCGCATCTTCCTGATCCTGATCGTCTTCTCCTGCGTCTTCGGCGGCCTGGCCATCGGCGCGTCGTACAAGGCCCTGTTCGCCCCGGCCAACGGCCTGGGGCGCGGCGTCAATCCGAACGCCCTGGTGCGCGGCGACCTAACGGACCGCAATGGCGAGCTGCTGGCCACCAACATCGTCCACTACGGCCTCTACATCGACCCGGCCGAGATCTGGGATCGCGACCTGGCCTATCGCCAGATCCGCCGCGCCCTGCCGCGCATCTCGGCCGAGCGCCTGAAAAAGGTGCTGGGCGGCGACCGTCGCCTGATCGCCCTGACCGGCCTGACGCCGCAGGAAAAGGCCGCCGTCCACGATCTGGCGCTGGGCGGCGTCACCTTCGAACCCGAGGATCGCCGCGCCTACCCGTTGGGAACCTCGGCCGTCCATCTGATCGGCGACGCCGACACGGGCGGGCAGGGCGTTTCGGGCGCCGAACTGGCCTTCAACGACGAGATCCGCGCGGCGGGTCAGCGCGGCGAGGCCTTCCCCCTGTCCATCGACCTGCGCGTCCAGGGCGTGCTGGAAAACGAACTCGCCGCCGCCGCGATCAAGAACCAGGCCAAGGGCGCCGTCGGCATCGTCACCGACGTCCAGACCGGCGAGGTGCTGGGCATGGCGTCCTGGCCGACCTTCAACTCGGCCGACCGCGGCGCAGCGCCCGACGGCGCCACCCTGAACCGCGCCGTCTCGGGCCACTACGAAATGGGCTCGGTGTTCAAGACCTTCACCGTCGCCGCCGGCCTCGACACCGGCCGGGCCGACATGAACACCCTGTTCGACGCCTCCCAGGCCTTCCAGATCGGCGATCGCAAGATCAAGGATTTCCACGCCCAGAACCGGGTGATGACCTTGGAAGAGGTCTATCTGCACTCCTCCAACATCGGCACGTCGCAGCTGGCGGTGCAGATGGGGCCCAACACCATGCGGGACTATTTCCGCCGCCTGGGCCTGCTGGACGCCGCCAAGATCGAGCTGAAGGAATCGGCCAAGCCCGTCGTGCCGCGTCGCTGGGACAACTCGACCCTGGCGTCGCTGTCCTTCGGCTACGGCATCATGATCACCCCGGCCCAGATGGTTCAGGCCATGGGCGCCCTGACCAACGGCGGTCGGATGATCCCGCTGTCGCTGCGCAAGGGCGGCGCCCGCAACGTTCAGCCGCAACAGGTCGTCACCGAAGAGACCTCGCGCGCCATTCTCGACCTGCTGCGTCGCAACGTCGTCAAGGGTTCGGGCGGTTTCGCCGACGCGCCGGGCCTGCGGGTCGGCGGCAAGACGGGCTCGGCCAACAAACTGGTCGGCGGCCGCTATGATCCCAGTCACGCCCTGGGTTCCTTCGCGGCGGTCTTCCCCGTCGACGGCCCGCTGAACGGCAAACGCTACGCCATCCTGATCGTGATGGACGAGCCAGGGACCTATCCCAAGACCGGCGCCTATGTCGCTGCGCCCGCCGTGCACAATATCGCCGACCGCATCGCCGGCTTCCTGGGCGTCGAACGCCGCGACGACCGCTGGCGCACGGCCTCGGGCGAGAAGATCCCGCAATACCAGGATGTGGCGGGGGACGGGCTTTGAGCGCGCTTCACCTGTCCGACCTGCTGCGCCGCGACGTCTCCTCGGACCCTGTCATCACCGGCGTCACCGCCGACAGCCGCAAGGTCTCGCCCGGCGCCCTGTTCGTCGCCCTGCCGGGCACGGCCGCCGATGGCCGCGCCTTCATTCCCCAGGCCCTTGCGCAAGGGGCCGCTGCGGTTCTGGCGCCGACCGACACGCCGGATGGCGCGGCGCCCGTTCTGGTCACCTCGGGCGACGTGCGCCGGGCCTACGCCATCGCCGCGCGCGGCTTCTACGGCGCCCAGCCCAAGACCTGTGTCGCCGTGACCGGCACCAACGGCAAGACCTCGGTCGCCACCTTCTGCCGCCAGATCTGGGCCGGGATCGGCCACAAGTCCGCCAGCATGGGCACGCTGGGCGTCATCGGCCAGAAGGGCGTCAAGACCTACGCCCTGACCGGCCCCGGCCTGACCAGCCCCGACGCCGCCGAGGCCGCGCGCCTGATGGCCGAACTGGCCGCCAAGGACGTGACCCACGTCGCGCTGGAGGCCTCGTCCCACGGCATCGACCAACGCCGCCTGGACGGGGTTGCTCTCAAGGCCGCCGCCTTCACCAACCTGACCCAGGACCACCTCGACTATCACGGCACCATGGCGGACTACCGCTCCGCCAAGATGCGCCTGTTCGAGACCCTGCTGCCGCGCGGCCGCACCGCCGTGCTGAACGCCGATTCCGACGCCTATTCGGTCTTCGCCTCGGCCTCGATCATGGCGGGCCTGGGCGTCATGGGCGTGGGCGAGCGCGGGCGTGACCTGACCCTGATCGGCCGTCGCGCGACGCCGGAGGGCCAGCGTCTAACCATCGACGTGCGCGGCGACATTTGCGAAATTCTGCTGCCGCTGGCCGGCGCGTTTCAGGCGTCCAACGCCCTGGTGGCGGCCGGCCTGTGCATCGCCGCCGGCGATCCGGCCGACGCCGTCATCGGCGCGCTGGAAGGCCTGACCGGGGCGCAAGGCCGCCTGCAACGCATCGACGCAGGCCAAGAGAGTCGCGGCGAGGTCTATGTCGACTACGCCCACACTCCCGACGGGCTCGAGACGGTGCTGAACGCCCTTCGCCCGCACGCGACCGGCCGACTGATCGTCGTCTTCGGCGCCGGCGGCGATCGCGACCGCGGCAAGCGTCCCCTGATGGGCGAGATCGCTGGGCGTCTGGCCGACATCGCCATCGTCACCGACGACAATCCGCGTTCCGAAGACGCCGCCGCCATCCGCGCCCAGGTCCGCGCCGGCTGCCCGGACGGGATCGAGATCGGCGACCGCCGCGCCGCCATCGAGGCCGCCGTCGAAATGATGCGTGACGGGGATGTGGTGGTCATCGCCGGAAAAGGGCATGAACAGGGTCAGATCGTCGCGGGCGTGACCCACCCCTTCGACGACGCCACTGTCGCGTCCGAGGCCCTGTCTCTCTATGCCTGAACACTCCGCCCGCCCGCTCTGGTCGGCCGCCGAAGTCGCCGCCGCCACCGGCGGCGTGCTGCAGGGCGACGACCGCCCGATCACGGGCCTGACCTACAACAGCCGCGAGATCGTCCCCGGCGATCTGTTTCTGGCGCTGAAGGGCGAACGCGACGGGCATCAGTTCGCCAGCGGCGCCTTCGCATCGGGCGCTGCGGCCGCCCTGGTCGAACATCCGGTCAAGGGCGGCCCGTGCGTCGTCGTGCCCGACACCTTGCGCGGCCTCGAAGCCCTGGGCGTCGCCGCCCGCGAGCGCGCGCCGCATGTGAAGCGCGGCGCAGTCACCGGCAGCGTCGGCAAGACCAGCGTCACCCAGGCCATCAAGGCGGGCCTGGACCTCGCCGGTCCCGCGCACGGCTCGATCAAGAGCTACAACAACCACATCGGCGTGCCCCTGACCCTGGCCCGGATGCCGGTCGAGACCCAGCGCGCCGTGTTCGAGATCGGCATGAATGCACCGGGCGAGATCGCGCCCCTGTCGCGTTTCGTCGCCCCGCACGCCGCCTGCGTCACCACGGTCGGCCCGGTCCATATCGAGGCCTTCGCGGACGGCGAGGCGGGCGTCGCGCGTGAAAAGGCGACCATCTTCCAGGGTCTGGTCCCGGGCGGTGCGGCGGTGGCGAACGGCGACGTCGCCTTCTCGGCGGTCCTGTGCGACGCGGCCAAGGCGGTCGGCGCACGCCTGCTGACGTTCGGTTCGGACGTCGGCCATGACGCCCGCCTGCTGGACTTCCGGCCGGACGCCGAGGGCGCGGCGGTGGCCGCCGAACTGTTCGGGCGACGCATCGACTATCGCCTGGCCCAGTCCGGCGCCCATTGGGGCCTGAACAGCCTGTGCGTCCTCTTGATGCTCGACGCCCTGGACGTGTCGCTGGACACGGGTCTCGAAGCCCTCGCGGGGTTCCAGCCTCTGGCCGGACGCGGCCAGACGCGCACGGTCACGACGCCGGACGGCGCCTTCACCCTGATCGACGAAAGCTACAACGCCAATCCGTTGTCCATGGCCGCCGGGTTCAAGACCCTGGGCGCGCGCACGACCTCGGGCCGGCGAGTGGTGGTGCTGACCGACATGCTGGAGCTGGGCGACCAGAGCCGCGACCTGCATGAAGGTCTCGCCGGCCCGATCGACGCCGCCGGCCTCGACCTCGTCCACGCCGCCGGTCCCGAGATGCGCTGGCTTTACGACGCGCTTCCGGTCTCGCGACGCGGCGTCTGGCGCGCCACGGCGGCGGAACTGACGGCCGAGGCGGCCCTGCTGGTCGCGCCCGGCGATATCGTCATGGTCAAGGGTTCGAACGGCTCCAAGGCCTCGCTGGTGGCTAAGGCGCTCGCCGACCTTCAAGGCCGCGACACGCCGCCCGCGACGCGATAGAGGACCGAAATGTTCTACTTGCTCTATCTCTACTACGCCGATGTGGCGCACCAGTATCCACTGCTGAACCTGGTCCAGTACCAGACGGTGCGCGTGGCGCTCGCCATGGCCACCGCCATGATCGTCGCCGTCGCCATGGGCAGCCGCTTCATCAACTGGATCCGCGCCAAACAGGGCCGGGGCCAGCCGATCCGCGACGACGGCCCGGTGTCCCACCTGTCCAAGGTCGGCACCCCGACCATGGGCGGTCTGATGATCCTGGCCGGCATCGGCGTGGCGGTGCTGCTCTGGGGCGACCTGACCAATCCCTACATCTGGATCGTCAGCTTCGTGACGGCGGCCTTCGGCGTGCTGGGCTTCATCGACGACTACGCCAAGGTGACCAAACAGACCTCGGCCGGCCTGACCTCCAAACAGAAGCTCCTGGCCCAGACCGTCGTCGCCGTGGTCGCCGGCGTCCTGACCGTGCTGTGGATGACCGTCTCGCCGACCTCGCCGGGGCTCGAGACGTCGATCGCCTTCCCCTTCTTCAAGGCCGTGCTGCTGAACATCGGCTGGTTCTATGTGGCGTTCGCGGCCTTCACCATCGTCGGCTTCTCCAATGCGGTGAACCTGACGGACGGTCTGGACGGTCTGGCGACCGTGCCGGTGATGATGGCGGCGGGCGCGTTCGGCGTGATCTCCTACCTCGCCGGCAACTTCGTCTTCGCCCAGTATCTTCAGGTCCACCACGTGCCTGGCGCGGGCGAACTGGCCATCTTCTGCGCGGCCATGATCGGCGGCGGCGCGGGCTTCCTCTGGTACAACGCCCCGCCGGCCAAGATCTTCATGGGGGACACCGGTTCGCTGGCTCTGGGCGGGGCGCTGGGCGCCATCGCCGTCACCACCAAGCACGAACTGGTGCTGGGCATCGTCGGCGGCCTGTTCGTCATGGAGGCCGCCTCGGTCATGATCCAGGTCGGCTATTACAAGCTGACCAAGAAGCGCATCTTCCTGATGGCGCCGGTCCACCACCATTTCGAAAAGATGGGCTGGCCGGAGTCCACCGTCGTCATCCGCTTTTGGATCATCGCCGGCGCCCTGGCCCTGCTGGGCCTGTCCACGCTGAAGCTGCGCTGATCCGATGATCCCCGTTCCCGGCTTTGAAGGCAGGCGGGTCGCGGTCTTCGGCCTGGGACGGTCGGGGATCACGGCCGCACGCGCCCTTCGGGCCGGAGGCGCGATCCCGATCCTGTGGGATGACGGCGAGGCCGGCCGGGCGCAGGCGGAAGGCGAGGGCTTCACGGTCGAGGACCTGGCTGCCGCCGACTGGTCCGACTTCGCCGCCCTGGTCCTGTCGCCCGGCGCGCCGCTGACCCATCCCAAGCCCCACTGGACGGTGGACCTGGCCCGCGCGGCCGGCGTTCCCGTCCTCGGCGACGTCGAACTGTTCGCCCGCGCCCTGGCCGCCCGGCCGAAGGATCAGCGGCCGCGCGTTGTCGCCATCACCGGCACGAACGGCAAGTCCACCACCACCGCCTTGATTGGCTGGGTGCTGAAGTCGGCCGGCCTGACGGTCCACGTCGGCGGCAATATCGGCGTCGGGGTCCTGGACCTGCCCGCACCGACGCCCGACGCCGTCTATGTGATCGAGGTCTCCAGCTACCAGCTGGACCTGACCACGACCTTCGCCCCCGATGTCGCCATCCTGACCAACATCAGCCCCGACCACCTGGACCGCCACGGCGGCATGGACGGCTATGTCGCGGCCAAGCGTCGGATATTCGCAGGGCAGGGGGCGGACGGCGTGGCTCTGGTTGGCGTGGATGAGGATTGGGGGCAGGGGATCGCATCTGAACTCTCCCAACGCGTCATCACTATTTCCTCCTCCGCTCATCCCCGCGAAAGCGGGGACCTAGGGCTTTCGTCAGGACACGATGCCGAGGATCAACGTCTTGCCCCACCCTTATCAGTGAAGCGCCCACAGAACTGGGTCCCCGCTTTCGCGGGGATGAGCGGAGTTGCGGCTGTGCCCGGCGCGATCTGGAGCGAAGGTCGTGAACTCGTAAACCTCTCCACCGCCCGCTCGCTCCCCGGCCGTCACAACGCCCAGAACGCAGCCTTCGCCTATGCGACTGCGCGCGCCCTCGGTCTCGATCACGACGCCGCCGTCGCCGGCCTGCTGTCCTTCCCCGGCCTGGCGCACCGCATGGAAGCGGTCGGCCGCCTCGGCTCCGTCCGCTTCATCAATGATTCCAAGGCCACCAACGCCGACGCCGCGCGTCAGGCCCTGGCCTCCTACACCTCCGTGTTCTGGATCGCCGGCGGCGTGCCCAAGGCCGGCGGAATCGCCGACCTCGCCGACCTCTTCCCCCGCATCGCCAAGGCCTATCTGATCGGCGACGCGGCCCCGGCCTTCGCCGCCACACTGGCTGACACGCCCCATGTCATCGCCCGCACCCTCGACGCCGCCGTGGCCGCCGCCGCCGCCGATGCGGCCTCGGCCGGCGGCGACCAGATCGTCCTTCTGTCCCCCGCCTGCGCCAGCTTCGATCAGTTCAAGGACTTCGAGGCGCGCGGCGAGGCCTTCCGCGCCGCCGTCCTGGCCCTCGGCGCCGTCCCGGAAACCGCGTCATGAGCGCTCCCTACACCCCCGCCTTTTCCCGCAACGATCAGAGCCATGTGGCCCAGTGGTTCTGGACCGTGGATCGCGGCCTGCTGGGCGCGGCGCTCGCGCTGATGGCCTTGGGCGTGGCCCTCAGCTTCGCCTCCAGCCCCGCCGCCATCCTTGCCGATGAATCGATCACCGACCCCTTCCACTATTCCTGGCGGATGATGGTCTTCTCGGGCGTGGGGCTTAGCATCATGCTGACGACCTCGCTGATGTCGCCGCGCGGCGTGCGCCGGATCGCGGTCCTGGCCCTCTTCGGCGCCATCGTCGTGATGATGGCCCTGCCCTTCATCGGCGACACGGTGAAGGGGGCCGCCCGCTGGGTGAACTTCGGCCCCTTCAGCCTCCAACCCTCCGAGTTCGCCAAGCCTGGCCTGATCGTCTTCGCCGCCTGGATGTTCGCCGAGGCGCAAAAGGGGCAGGGGGTGCCCGGCGTCACCATCGCGTTTGGTTTCTATGCGCTGACCGTCTCGCTGCTGCTGATCCAGCCCGATATCGGCCAGACGCTTCTGATCACCACCACCTTCATGGCCGTCTTCTTCATGGCGGGCGTGCCGTTCAAATGGATGGCGGTTCTGGCCAGCTTGGGCATGGCGGGGCTGGTGTCGCTGTATTTCGTCTTCGGCCATATGCGCGACCGCCTCAGCCGCTTCTTCTCGCCCGAGACGACCGACACCCACCAGATCGACAGCGCTTCGGAGGCCATCCGCGCCGGCGGACTGCTGGGCCGTGGCATCGGCGAGGGCGTGATGAAGCGCCGCGTGCCCGACCTCCACACCGACTTCATCTATTCCGTCGGCGCCGAGGAGTTCGGCCTGATCCTCAGCCTGATCATGATCGGCCTCTACGCCTTCATCGTCATCCGGGGCATGCGCCGGGCCATGAAGCTGACCGACCCGTTCGAGCAGACGGCGGCGGCGGGCCTGTTCATGCTGATCGGGCTCCAGGCCTGCATCAACGTCGCGGTGAACCTGAACCTGATCCCGACCAAGGGCATGACGTTGCCCTTCATCAGCTATGGCGGCTCCTCCATGCTGGCCATGGGCCTGACCATGGGCTTCGCCCTGGCCCTGACGCGCCGCCGCCCCGGCGCCTACGAACCCGGCGCCAGCCTGACCATGGGCCGGCGGCTCCTTTAACGTCGTCATCCTCCGGCAAGCCGCTTGCGGCGCAGACCGGGGGACCCAGCGGCGCCGAAGGCGATGCGTCCGCCGTACAATGTTGAGGCGCCAAGTTCGCGACAGGTTCGCGCTACCGCGCGCCGCTGGGTCCCCCGATCTCGCTCCGCTCGTCGGAGGATGACGAAAGAATGAGGCATATGACGCATTTGGAAAGTGGCGCCCCAGCAATATCAAACGCCTAGAGCCGACCAGCGATCATCTCCTGCCCACGCCTCAAAACCATGCGATCCTGTCGCCGCACCGTCCCCGCCGACATTGGACAAATTAGACGAACTAGACGGTGTTTTTGCCTGCCCACCGTCTGAACTTCAGACTATTCAGACCCTCTTTTTCGGAGCCTCGCCCATGACCAAGCTCTGCGTCGTCGCCGCCGGCGGGACCGGCGGCCATATGTTCCCGGCCGAGGCCCTGGCGCGCGAGATGGCGGCGCGCGGCTGGCGCGTGGTCCTGGCGACCGATCACCGGGGCGAACAATACGCCCACGCCTTCCCCGCCGAGGAACGGCTGGCGCTGGACGCCGCCACCGGCGCCGGTCCCCTGGGCCTGATCAAGGCGGGCGTCGCCATCTTCAAGGGCGTGGTTCAGGCGCGAACGGCCTTCGACCGGCTGGGCGCCGACGTCGTCGTCGGCTTCGGCGGCTATCCGTCCGCCCCGGCCCTGGTCGCCGCCGTCACGTCCCAGCGACCGACGGTGATCCATGAACAGAACGCGGTCCTGGGCCGCACCAACCGCATCCTGGCCCCCTATGTCGGTCAGGTCGCCTCCTCCTTCCCGACGCTGGAACGCGCGCCGGCCAAGGTTCAGGGCCGCTCGCACGTCGTCGGCTCGCCGGTACGGGCCGAGATCCGCGCCCTGTTTGACCGCCCCTATGTCGCCCCCGCCGCCGACGGTCCGATCCATCTGCTGGTCACCGGCGGCAGCCAGGGCGCCCGCATCCTGTCCGAGACCACGCCCCGCGCCCTGGCCGCCCTGCCTGAGGCCATGCGTCGCCGCCTGAAGGTGCAGCAGCAGTCTCGCCCCGAGACGCTGGAGGCCGCCCGTCAGATCTATCTGGAGGCCGGGATCGAGGCCGAGGTCGCCCCCTTCTTCCGCGACATGGCTGAACGGCTGTCCAAGGCCCATCTGGTGATCGGCCGCTCCGGCGCCTCGACCTGCGCCGAACTGGCGGTCGCAGCCCTGCCGTCCGTCCTGATCCCGCTGAAGATCGCCACCGACGACCACCAGCGCCTGAACGCCAAGGCCCTGACCGATGCGGGCGCGGCCGAGGTCATTCTGGAAGACGACCTGACCGTCGATCGCTTGGCCTCGACCCTGACCGGCGTCCTGTCCGATCCGGCGCGCCTGTCGGCCATGTCCGCCGCCGCCCGCAGCGTCGCCATCCCCGACGCCGCCCAACCCCTGGCCGACCTCGTCGAGGCGACGGCGGGACGTGCATAATGTCTCCTCCCCACGTGTGGGGAGGGGGACCGCGTAGCGGTGGAGGGGTTCTTCGCGCCGAAGGAACCCCTCCGTCACGGCGCGAAGGGCGCGC
>Ga0157369_10011169_pt1 | contig 10206 bp, 10 predicted proteins | sample C25metaG_FD_113461 | JGI IMG/M metagenome (GOLD analysis project Ga0157369, IMG submission 113461) | Corn rhizosphere microbial communities from Kellogg Biological Station, Michigan, USA - C2-5 metaG | ecosystem: Host-associated > Plants > Roots > Rhizosphere > Soil | place: USA: Michigan...
CGCACCTCGCCATTCGCCATGACCATTCCCTTCCCCAACATCGACCCGGTCGCGATCCATATCTATGGACCGATCGCGATCCGCTGGTATGCGCTGTCCTACATTGCCGGCGTGCTGGTGGGATGGTGGTTCGCCATCAGGATGCTGCGCCAGAAATCGCTGTGGACGAATCCGCCCTTCGGCGGCAAGCCGCCCGCGACCGAAGAGGAGATCGGCGACCTCGTCGTCTGGGCCACGCTCGGTGTGATCCTCGGCGGGCGGCTCGGCTGGGACCTGTTCTATGGCGTCCTGCTCTGCAGCCAATCGCCGGACTCCGCCTATTGCCACGGCCTGCCGATGGAGTTCCTCACCAATCCCATCCGGCTGATCGCGGCCTGGGATGGCGGCATGTCGTTTCATGGCGGCGCGATCGGTGTCGTGCTCGCGATCTGGCTGTTCTGCCGCAAGCGCGGGCTCAGCTTCTTCATGATCGGCGATCTGGTCTGCCTTGTGCAGCCCATCGGCCAGTTCTTCGGCCGCATCGCCAATTTCGTGAATGGGGAATTGTGGGGCAAGCCGGCCGATGTGCCCTGGGCGATGATCTTTCCGCGCGCACCCGACAGGCTGCCGCGTCATCCCAGCCAACTCTACGAAGCAGCCCTCGAAGGCATTCTGCTGTTCGTCGTTTTGCAGATCTGCCTGCGCGTATTCCGCATGCATGAGCGGCCGGGACTGATCAGCGCGATCTTTCTGGCGAGCTACGGGCTGCTCAGGTTTGTCGTCGAATTCTTCCGCGAGCCCGATACGCAGTTCATCGGCTGGTTCAGCATGGGACAGGCGCTGTCGGTCGCGTTGCTCGCGGCGGGCTTCTATCTCGCGATCACCGTGCTCAGCAAGCCGAAGGCGGCGTGAACGCGCTTGGCCAGCGCATCGCAGCGCTGATCGCGGCGCAGGGACCGATCTCCGTCGCCGAATTCATGACCTTGGCCAACAGCGCCTATTACGCCGCGCGCGATCCGTTAGGCCGCTCGGGCGATTTCATCACCGCGCCGGAGATCAGCCAGACCTTCGGCGAAATGCTGGGGCTTTGGTGCGTGCAGGTCTGGCACGATCAGGGAAAGCCGAAACGCAAGCGGCTGGTCGAACTCGGACCCGGGCGCGGGACCCTGATGGCGGATGTGCTGCGCGCGGCCCGCGTGATGCCGGATTTTCTCGACGATCTCGAGGTCGTATTGGTCGAAGCCAGCCCAGTGCTTCGCAAGATTCAAGGTGAAACGCTTTCGGCATTCGCGCGGGGAGTGCCGCTTCGCTGGATGGATCGCTTCGATGACACGCTCGCGGACGCGCCGGTGTTTGTCCTCGCGAACGAATTCTTCGACGCTCTGCCAATCCGGCAGCTCGTGAAAACACAGCGCGGCTGGTGCGAGCGTATGATCACACTCGCCTCGAACGGCGAACTCGCATTCGCGCTGTCGCCGGTGCCCGCGCCGGAGTCCTTCATTCCGCCGGATCGCCGCGATGCGCCCGAAGGCGGTATCTACGAAGTGTCCGCGGCCGCGATCTCCATGACGAACGAAATCTCTCGCGCCATCGCGCGGCTGGGCGGCGCGGCATTGATTGTCGACTATGGCTACGATGTCCCCGGATTCGGTGAGACATTGCAGGCGGTGTCCGGCCACGCCTTTGCCGGCATTCTCGAAGCACCGGGCGGAAGCGATCTTTCCGCGCATGTCGACTTTCGTGCATTGACTGTTGCCGCGCGCGAAGCCGGCGCAACCGTCTTCGGTCCGGTCACGCAGGGCGAATTTCTGCAGAGCCTCGGCATCGTGCGCCGCACGGAACAGCTTGTCGCCAGCCGCAAGCCAGCAGATCTGTCGCTCTGGTCGGACGTCGACCGGCTGATCGCGCCCGAACAGATGGGAACGCTGTTCAAGGCGCTCGCGATCCTGCCCGCCTCCGCGCCCCTACCAGCAGGATTCTAATTAATGTCGTCATCCTCCGGCCCGGAGCGAAGCGGAGGATCCGGGGGCCAATTTCAACAAAAAGAAAAATGGGTCGCCCGGACAAGCCGGGCGGTGACGGTGTAGGGTTCGAAGATGCTGATCTCAAAGTCTCGAGCTCTCTCCAGCGACGCCCAGATCGCGCACGGCTTCTTTGGACGTAGAGGCGGCATATCGCGTGGCATTTTTACTTCGCTCAATTGCGGACCGGGCTCCGGCGATGCCCGCGCCGATGTGGTCGAGAACCGCCGCCGCGTGGCGGAGGCGCTGGCGCCGCAGTCCGATCTTCTCACGCTCTATCAGATCCACAGCGGCGAGGCGGTCACGGTCAGGATGCCGTGGAATCTCGGCGAAGGACCGCAGGCGGATGCGATGGTGACGAATGTGCCGAACCTCGCGCTCGGCATTCTCACCGCCGACTGCGCGCCGGTGCTGTTCGCCGATGCCGAAGCAGGCGTGATAGGCGCGGCGCATGCGGGTTGGAAAGGCGCGATCTCCGGCGTCACCGATGCGGCGATTGCCGCGATGGAACGGCTCGGCGCAAAGCGGGAGCGAATCGCATCTGCTATCGGGCCGTGCATCAGCCAGACGAATTACGAAGTCGGCGCGGAATTTCGCGAGCGATTCTTAGAAAGCGATCTGGCGCTCGCGCGATTCTTCATTCCCAGCGACAAGCCTAGACATTTTCGCTTCGACCTAGAGGATTGTGTCGCATCGCGGCTTGCAAGCGCCGGAATCGCGCAGATCGAGCGCGTCTCGCGCTGCACCTATGCAAGCGAAGACGATTTCTTCAGCTATCGCAGGGCCACCCATCGCGGCGAAAAGGATTATGGGCGACAGGTTTCGGCAATCGTTCTGACGGGCTGAATTGCCCGTTTACCGCCGCGACCGCTGTTGCTAAAAGCCCGTCATCGAACCGTCACAGCCGGAGCCCGCGCGAGTATGAGCGATATCAACGAATCGCGTGGCATGAAGCTGCTGGCAGGCAATTCCAACCGCGCGCTGGCCGAGGACATGGCCCGCTACATCAAGCTGCCGCTGGTGAAGGCGGTGGTGCGGCGCTTTGCCGATATGGAAGTGTTCGTCGAGATCCAGGAGAACGTCCGCGGCGAGGACATCTTCGTCATCCAGTCGACGAGCTTTCCCGCCAACGACAATCTGATGGAATTGCTGATCGTGATCGATGCGCTCCGGCGCGCATCGGCGCGCCGCGTCACCGCCGTGATTCCCTATTTCGGCTATGCGCGGCAGGACCGAAAAGTCGGACCGCGCACGCCGATCTCCGCCAAGCTGGTCGCGAACCTCATCACGCGCGCGGGTGCCGACCGCGTGCTCACCGTCGATCTCCACGCCGGCCAGATCCAGGGCTTCTTCGACATCCCGACCGACAACCTCTACGCCATGCCGGTCATGGTGCGGGACATCCAAGACTATATCGGCCACGACAATCTCATGATCGTCTCGCCGGACGTCGGCGGCGTGGTGCGCGCGCGTGCGCTGGCCAAGCGGCTAGGTGCCGATCTCGCCATCGTCGACAAGCGCCGCGAGCGCGCCGGCGAATCCGAGGTCATGAACATCATCGGCGATGTCGAAGGACGCTCCTGCATCCTGATCGACGACATCGTCGATTCCGGCGGCACGATCTGCAACGCCGCCGAGGCGCTGCTGCGCGAGGGCGCGAAGGATGTCTGTGCCTATGCCACGCACGGCGTGCTTTCGGGCGGCGCGGTGGCGCGCATCAAGGGCTCGAAGCTTAAGTCGCTGGTGATTACGGACTCGATCGCGTCCACAGACGAAGTGGCGAAGTGCGCCAACATCCGCCGCATCTCCATCGCCCCCCTGATCGGCGAAGCCATGCGCCGCATCAACAACGAAGAGAGCGTGTCGAGCCTGTTTGATTAGGCGTCGACACAAAAAACTCCTTTCTTTTTCCAACATCGTCATCGCCCGCTTCATGCGGGCGACCCAATTTCGTGTTATAAACGCGGTCGGGGTTGGGCTGTCATGGCGAAACGCTTCTTCGTCTACATTCTCGCAAGCAAACCGTGGGGCACGCTCTACATCGGCGTGACGAATGACATTCAGGCACGCGTCTTTCAGCACAAGCACGGTCTGGTCGAGGGGTTTACGCAAAAATATGGCGTGAAAGCACTCGTCTACGTCGAGGAACACGCTACTGCCGCAGACGCTATTCATCGCGAGAAACGGCTGAAGAAATGGCCGCGCACCTGGAAGATCAACCTTATCCGCACCGACAATCCGGACTGGAACGACTTGGCCGCCGATTGGTATCCCGCCGCTCCCACGAGGGAACAGATAGAAAATTGGGTCGCCCGGACAAGCCGGGCGATGACGGATTTGTAGTTGAGAGGCTTGGCAGAGCGAGATCGATCACTGCCAATCGTAACCTGTTCTAAGCCACCAGCTCGCGCACGTTCGGATATTTGAGATAGTCACGACGAACCGCGATCTTTTTGAGAATACACACGACCTCAGCGACTTCGGCAAACGTGCCGTAGAGCGGCGCGGGGCAGAGGCGGATGATGTCGGGTGGGCGGAAGTCGGGGATCACGCGAGCGTCCTTGAGCGCCTTGCAGATGCGCGCGGCTTCCGCGTGGCGGAGCGCCACGTGTCCGCCCCGCCGTTCGGGTTCGCGCGGCGTGGCGATGGAGAAACCCAGCTCCGCAAGCTCGGTATCGATCAGCGCCATCAGGAATTCCGTCAGCGCGAGCGATTTCGCGCGGATGCGATCGAGGCCCGCTTCATGGATCAGTTCGAAAGCACCGAGCAGCGGCGCCATGCTCAAGATGTGCGGCGTGCCGATCTGGTAGGCGCCGGCACCGTCCGCCGGCGTGAAGTCGTTGCTCATGTCGAACTGCCGGTCTTTTGCTGAGGAGAACCAGCCCGGCAGACCCGGTGCCGTGCCAAGATGCCGCTCGTGCACGAACAGACCCGCGACCGCGCCGGGCCCGCCGTTGCCGTATTTGTAGGTACAGAAGATGCCGCAATCGATATCTTCATCGTGCCAGGCATGCGGCAGCGCGCCGAACGAATGGCAGGCGTCGAAGCACATGACGATGCCTTTCGCCCGCGCCTCTGCCGTCAGCCGTTTGGTGTCGAGGCGCTGACCAGTGCGGTAGAGCACAACGGGCAGAACCGCCATCGCCACCTCGTCGCTCATCGACGTACAGACCGCGCCTTCGTCGAGCCGCGTGCCGCCGCCGCTCGGCACGACGACAAGATGCTGTGCGGGATCGAGGCCGTGCAGCCGCAGGTGACTCTTGACGGCGTAGGCATCCGTCGGAAAAGCCGCTTCTTCGATCAGGATCTTGGTGCGCCTCCCCGCGGGGCGGAAGAACGTCGCCAAAAGCTGATGCAGATTGACGCTCGTCGATCCGGTGATGAGCGTTTCCTTTGCGCGCGCGCCGATCAGCGGTGCTGCGAGCGCGCCGAGTTCTTCGGACAGGTGATACCAGGGATGTGTGCCGCCCAGCCATCCGTCGATGCCGAGTGTCTTCCACGCCTCGAGCGTCTCGTGGAGCGTGCGCTCTGCGCGCTTTGACAGCAGGCCGAGCGAATTGCCGTCCATATAGATCGTGCCGGGCACAAGAAAGAATTCGTCGCGGAAAGCCCGGAGTGCGTCCTCATCGTCCAGCTGGCATGCGCGGTCGTTGGATGTCGGCATGCGCATGAGGCTACGTCATAGGCCGGAATTTGACGAGCGGCCAGGTCTGGCGGCGAAAATCCGCGCGGCCTAGAATTTCGCGATGACGACAGCGTCCGACATCCGCAAACTTGCGCTCGCACTCGATGGCGTCAGCGAGATCGATCACTTCGCTCGGCCGGCGTTCCGCACCAAGAAGCGCATCTTCGCGGTGATCCGGCCCGACGGGCTTTTTCTGCATCTGCCCGATGAACGGAAGGAATTTCTGTTCGAGGCCGATCCCCAGGCCTTCGTCAAATACATGTGGGGCAAGACCGCAAACGTGATCGTGCAGCCCGATCACATCTCCAAGAAGGAACTTGCCGCGCTGATCCAGGAAGCGTGGGAATTCAACCTTCCGCCGCCACCCAGGCCAAAACGAAAATCCGCCACGGCGCGCACGCAGAAGTAGCACCAGAGCTCCGGGGCTGGCGCGAATCGCCGCACTCAGGCACAAACGCCGCATGGAGCATCCGCAACCGCCCCCACAGGACGGCTCGATCATCGACTTCGCCCGCCGGGTGCTCGCGGGCGCGCTGATCATCGCCGTGCTGGTTGCGCTGTGGATGATCAGCCAGGTTCTGGTGCTGGGGTTCGGTGGAATTGTCGTCGCGGTCGTGCTGCGCAACATGTCCGCACCGGTGGCGCGCACGCTGCGTGTCAACGATCAGATCGCCCTCCTCATCACGACGCTGGGGGTTGCCGTTCTGGCAATCGCGTTCTTCGCGGTATTCGGCGCGATGGCGGTCGATCAGTTCTCCGCCCTGCTCAATGAGATTCCAAGCGCCGTGGCCACCAGCCGCAAATGGCTACAGGGCTATACCGAGGGCCGCTGGCTGCTCGCACTCCTCGGTCACACGTCGGTGCCGACAGGAGAAACGCTGTTGCAGGCCCTTCCCATCGCCGGCGGCGTCGTGGGCGCGATGGGCGAAGCTGTCCTGGTCATCCTGATCGGAATCTACCTCGCGGCCGATCCGGCGCCTTATGTGCACGATGTCGTTCGCCTGTTCCCACCGCACCGGCGGCTGCGCATGGCCCATATCATGAACGCGATCGCGACCGCCCTGCAGAAGTGGCTGGTGGGCATGGCGCTCGACATGCTGTTCGTGGGCGTCGTCACGGGATTGGGCCTGTGGATCGTCGGGGTGCCGCTGCCCTTTGCGCTGGGCGTCCTGACCGGGATCTCGGTTTTCGTGCCCTATATTGGGCCCGCGGCCTCGTCGCTCCTTGGCCTGCTGCTGGCGCTTAGCGTCAGCCCGACCCTCGCCCTCTATGCCGCGGCCGTGTACGCGATCGCGCTCACCATCGAGGGCAACGTGACCCAGCCCCTGCTGCAGCGCTGGGCGGTGTCGCTGTCGCCGGTCCTCAATCTGCTGGCAATCGTGGCGTTTGGGATCATTTTCGGGCCCTGGGGCGCGATTCTGGGCACCCCCATGGCGGTCGCGGTGAGCGTTCTTGTCCGCATGGCCTATGTCGAGGACATCCTCGAAGGCCATCACCACGCCAACCATCACCAAAAAGCCTGAAAGCAAGCGGTTGCGCGGCGAGCGGCCATCCGCTAAAAGCCCCGCTTTCCTGCCCTCGTGATGGACAAAAGGGCCGGAATCCAAGGATTTTCCCTATGAGACAGATGCAGGATTTGAGCGCTGAACCGCGTCAGGGCACCGGCAAGGGGCCGGCCTACCAGACCCGCCGCACCGGCCGGATCCCAGCCGTTGTCTATGGCGGTGCGGACACCCCGGAAAACGTGTCGGTGGATGCCCATACGCTCGGCCTGCATGTTGGCGCCGGCGGGTTCCTCACGACCCTCTTCATGCTCGACGTAAGCGGCAAGAAGCAGCGCGTCATTCCGCGCCAGGTCCAGCTCGACCCGGTTACGGACCGTCCGGTTCATGTCGATTTCATGCGGCTCGCGCCGGGGGCCAAGGTGAAGCTCGACATTCCGGTCCGCTTCAAGGGCCATGAGTCCTCGCCGGGCCTGAAGCGCGGCGGCGTGCTCAACATCGTCCGCCACGAGATCGAGATGCTGCTCGATGCCGACCACATTCCCGACTATCTCGAAGGGGATCTGTCCGGCCTCGACATCCACGGCACGCTGCACTTCAACGATTTCAAGCTTCCGGAAGGCGCCAGGACCACGATCCGCGAGGAGAACTTCACGGTCGCCTCGATCGTCGCGCCGACCAGCGTGATCGAAGAGCAGAAAGCCGCTGCCGCTGCGGCTGCCGCCGCCGCGTCTGCTCCGGCCGCCGAGGAAGGTGCTGCCGCCGAAGGCGCCGCACCGGCCGCTGGAGCAGCACCCGCCGCTGCCGCGAAGGCTCCGGAAAAGAAGTAGCCCGTGTCGTCCTTTGGAGCGCCGCATAGCGGCGCTCCTCAGGATGACGCCGGAACGCACGCGCGTCATGGTGAGGTGCGAGCGTGAGCGAGCCCCGAACCATGGATACGCCTCTTCTTATCGCCGGTCTTGGAAACCCGGGCGCGGAATACGCGCGCAACCGCCACAATGCGGGCTTCATGGCGGTCGACACGATCCACGAGAGCTACGATTTCGGCCCGTGGCGTTCGCGCTTTCAGGGCCATATCAGCGAAGGCACGCTGGGCAAGCGCAAGGTCTATCTGCTGAAGCCTGCGACCTACATGAACGACAGCGGTCTTTCGATTGGCCCGGCCATGCGCTTCTTCAAGCTGCCGCTGTCTGCGCTGGTGGTGATGCATGACGAGATCGACCTTGCCGCGGCCAAGCTGAAGGTCAAGACCGGCGGCGGCGACGCGGGCAACAACGGCGCACGCTCCATCACCGCGACGCTCGGGCCGGACTACCGGCGTGTGCGCATCGGCATCGGCCATCCGGGCGAGAAGCATCGCGTGCATGGCCATGTGCTCGGCAATTTCTCGAAAGCCGACGAGGAGTGGCTTGTGCCGATGCTTTCGGCCATCGCAGAGGCGGCGCCGCTGCTTGCGAAAGACGACGACGTCGGCTTCATGAGCAAGGTCGCGCTCTTGACCAAGCCGCCGACAAAAAAAGAAAAGCCGCAAGAGAAGGACGCGTAATGGGATTCAAATGCGGCATCGTGGGACTTCCGAATGTCGGGAAGTCCACGCTCTTCAACGCGCTGACCCAGACGGCGGCCGCGCAGGCCGCGAACTATCCGTTCTGCACCATCGAGCCCAACGTCGGCGACGTCGCGGTGCCGGATCCGCGGCTTGAGAAGCTGGCGACCATCGCAAAATCGGCCGAGATCATTCCCACGCGCATTACCTTCGTGGATATCGCCGGCCTTGTGCGCGGCGCGTCCAAGGGCGAAGGCCTTGGCAACCAGTTCCTCGCCAATATCCGCGAGGTCGATGCCATCGTGCATGTGCTGCGTTGTTTCGAGGACGACGACATCACTCATGTGGAGGGCAAGATCGATCCGGTCGGCGATGCCGAGACGGTCGAAACCGAACTGATGCTGGCCGATCTCGAGAGCCTCGAAAAACGCGTCATTCCGATCGAGAAGAAAGCGAAGTCCGGCGAGAAGGAATCAAAAGAACAGCTCGCACTGATGATGAAGGCGCTGGTGCTTTTACGCGACGGCAAGCCCGCACGGCTGGCCGATCTTACGCCGGAAGAGCGCGGGCCCTATTCGCAGCTGGGCCTGATGACCGCCAAGCCCGTGCTCTATGTCTGCAATGTCGACGAGGGCTCGGCTGCGGCCGGCAACCGGTTCTCCGTCGCCGTCGAAGAAATGGCGAAGCGGCAGGGCGCCAAGGCCGTGGTCATCTCCGCGCGTATCGAGGAAGAAGTCGCGCAACTCCCTCCTGCAGAACGTGAGGAATTTTTGAGCAGCCTCGATCTCACGGAACCCGGCCTCAACCGGCTGATCCGCGCGGGCTATGACTTGCTTGGCCTCATTACGTTCTTCACAGCGGGGCCGAAAGAAGCGCGTGCATGGACCGTGACCAAAGGGTCGAAAGCGCCACAGGGCGCCGGCGTTATCCATACTGATTTCGAAAAAGGATTTATCCGCGCCGAAACCATCGCTTATGACGACTATGTCGCGTGCAATGGTGAAGCCGGTGCACGCGATGCGGGTAAATTTAGACTCGAAGGCAAGGAATATGCGATCGCCGATGGCGATGTGATGCATTTTCGATTCAACAATTGAGACTTTCGATTCTTTGTCAGTGTTAATTGTGTTTCGCCATTCCGGTCCTGCAATTTCAGCCGCGTCACCTATAGTCAATCCATGAGCGATCTCCTTTATTTTGAAGACTTTCCCGTCGGCCGCCGCTTCGATTGCGGGCCGTATCCTGTCTCCAAAGAAGAGATCGTCGAATTCGCGCGCGAATTCGATCCGCAGCCGCATCACATCGACGAAGAAGCCGCGAAACATTCCATGCTGGGCGGGCTCGCCGCATCGGGCTGGCATGTGTGCGCGATGACGATGCGCATGTTCGCCGATCACATGATCCCGCGCGCGGCGGCGCGTGGCGGCGCAGGCTCGCGCGAAGCCCGCTGGATGAAACCCGTGCGTCCCGGCG
>Ga0157369_10011172_pt1 | contig 10204 bp, 8 predicted proteins | sample C25metaG_FD_113461 | JGI IMG/M metagenome (GOLD analysis project Ga0157369, IMG submission 113461) | Corn rhizosphere microbial communities from Kellogg Biological Station, Michigan, USA - C2-5 metaG | ecosystem: Host-associated > Plants > Roots > Rhizosphere > Soil | place: USA: Michigan...
ACGGCGACCTGTGATGCTGCGTGATTCGTGACGAGTTGAGTTCGTGCTGCGAATTTCAAAGTGCGTTCGCACAGCGTTTATCGGGTGTTCCTCACGGTGCCTCAGGATCGGTGCAGAGGTACCAGTTCCCTGGAGGCCCTGCGATGCAGCCGACGACACAGATCACGAGCAGATGGAAGGACGCCGCGGCAGTGGAGCGGTACCAGACCGGCGTGTCGCTGCACAGCCACACGAGCTGTTCGGAAGAGTCGCTGAAGTTCGTGCACATGTTCGTGGGAATGCTGCCGGCGGCCAGCATGGTGCTGCGGCGCTATGAGCGGGCCAGCAAGGAGAAGTACGGGCTGACGCTGGACTTCGAGCGGGCGTTCTGGCGGCCACCGATGCTGCCGAAGATGGCGTTCGAGTTGGAAGCAAAACAGATTCGCGGGATGGGACTGGAGCCGCTGGTCTCAATCACCGACCACGACACGATTGAGGCACCGATGCTGCTGCGCACGGTTCCGAGCGCGCGGCATATTCCGGTGTCCGTGGAGTGGAGCGCGCCGTTTGGCGATACGGAGTTTCATCTTGGCATTCACAACTTGCCAAGCGCGGATGGGCCGGAGTGGATGCGGCGCTTCGCGGAGTACACAGCCGAAGCGACCGAGGCGCGCGAGTGCGAAGAGGAATATGGAGCTCGCGTTGAGACGACGGATGCGAAGCTGATCGCGATGGTGCGCGAGCTGGATGCTACGCCAGGGGTGCTCGTGGTCTTCAACCACCCGGTGTGGGACCTGCACAAAGTAGGCGAGGCGGTCCACCGGCGCGAGGTGGTGCGGTTTATTGCGGCGATGGGCGAGGCGATCCATGCGCTGGAGTTGAACGGCCTGCGGCACGCGAAGGAGAACCGCGAGGTGATGCGGCTGGCGCGTGATACGGGGCACCTGCTGATCTCCGGCGGCGACCGCCATGGGCTGGAGCCGAATGCAAATGTGAACCTGACGAATGCGCGGAGCTTTCGCGAGTTTGTGGATGAGGTTCGCATCGAGCGGCAGAGCCATGTGCTCTTCATGGATCAGTACGAAAAGCCGTGGGAGGGCAGGATTCTGCAATCGACGCTGAATGCCGTGACGGACTTCCCGGAGTTTATCGAGGGCTGGCAGCGCTGGGATGAGCGGGCGTTTCATCCGGACCAGCAGGGAAACATGCGGACGCTGAAAGATCTGTGGGTGCGGGAACGCGCACCGTGGCCGCTGCGTATGGCAATTGAAGTAGTGAAGCTGGGACGGAGCGAAGTTTTCAAGCATGGTTTGAGCGCTACGCTTCGCGTGAGCGATTCGATGCCGCTGGAGATGGAGCTGCAATAACTTTTTGGAGACGCCGTGGGTTGGATTGCTGCAGCAACGATGGCGTGGTTTGGAGTGGATGTGGTGTCGGCGTGGGATGCGATGAGTGTGACACTCAGCGCAGCGACATCACGGATGCTGATACGGCGAGGGCGTCATGCTTCGAACTGCTGATTGAATTCGGGTTCGCGGATATCGATGTGCTCGCGTGTAAAGGGACGCTTGAAGAAGGTAGTCCAGAAATAATTGAGCCCATAACGGAAGGCGATGGTGAGCATGCCTTCGTGCTTGAGGCGGCGCGCGGAGGAGAGCATCTTGAGATCGAAGGTGAAGAGCACTTTGCCGACGGCGTGCAGACGGCGCGCGATGTCGGTGTCTTCGCCGTAGAAGGTGATGGAGGTGTCGTAGCCTCCAATGGCCTCGAGCGCAGCGCGGGAGAGAACGAAGTTGCCGCCTTGGACCATGGAGCCAACGCGGAGAATGTACTTGGTCGCGTAGGTGAGCCAGGCGATGCCATAGAAGACATTCACGAGCCGGCTCTGACGCGGTGTGAGGTCGTAGTAGACGAGCGGACCGGAGAGAGAAACGAGCGGACGGGCTTCGTTTTTGTTATTGCGAGCTTCGTGATCGTGGAACGTGATGAGGACCTGTTCGACCCAGCCGAGAGTCAGGCGGGAGTCGGCGTCAACGTTGGCGATGAGCGAGCCGGTGGAGGCGAGAAAGCCGGCCTGGCGCGCATACGGCAGACCTTTGCGCAACTCGTCGACCACGCGCACGCGCGGTCTGTCGTTCGAGATATAGCTGAGAGCGATCTCGCGAGTGCGGTCAGTGCTAGCGTTGTTAACGACGATGATCTCGGTGATGTGCTCAAGGCCGCGAGTTTGATCGAGGATGGATTCGAGGCAAGCGCCGAGATAGGCCTCTTCGTTGTACGCAGGGACGACGAAGCTAAGCAGCATGAGGCCAAGGTATCGACGTTGTGTTTCAGGAGGTTGAATTTCAGGTAAGAGAATCCAGATGGCTACTGCGGCGACACTCGCCGCTGCACGCAGCACGAATCGATGCTGCGGCTGAATAATAATTCTTTCCGGCACGATCCAGAGGGACTATGAGTCAAATTGCAGTCAAGGCCACCGGCGTTTCGCCGGAGACCAATCGTAGCAATCTGCGTGGTGGGCGCGGACTTTTCGAGCTCGCACTTCTGTTTGCCGGAGCGGCAGCTGTTCTGTTTCTTTTGAGCAACAGGGTTGTGAGCCCCTTTGATGAAGGGATCCTGCTTACCGGTGCGATGCGAACGGCCGCCGGGCAGATCCTGCATAAAGATTTTTATTACGACTACGGTCCGGGGCAATTGTATTTGCTCGCCGGATGGTTCAAGCTGTTTGGCCCTTCGGTCCTCGCAGAGCGTCTCACGAATGCGTTTTTCTGTTCAGGCGTGGTGGTCACGATTTATGTGCTGGCGCGGAGATTCTGCGGCCGCGTTCTTACTGCCGCCGCGATGGTTCTCTGCATAGTGTGGTTGATTGGCCTGATGATGCCGGAGAGCATGATGTATCCGGCACAAAGCCTGCTGGCACTCTGGACGTCATGGCTGGTCATTCCGGTAAGAGACGACGGAGTGCAGCGCCGTCGCGCCCTAGGTGCAGGATTTCTCGCGGCGATGATGTTTTTGTTCCGCTATGACAAGGGGCTGGGAATTGTCGCGGCCAACTTCATGGCTATAGCGATCATGAGATGGATGCAGCCGCCCGCAGTCCGGAGATCGCCGAAAGAGCTCATCGCAAGAGAAATCGGGCCCTATCTAGCGGCCTTTTCGATCATTGTCATTCCGGCCGCAATTGCATATCTCTCTGTGGCGCCGATTTATGACCTTCTCTACGACGTCGTGATTTACATGGCGAAGTACTATCGGGTGGGCCGCGGACAACCGCTTCCAAAGCTACAGCTGGGGCCAATGTTTCGTGAGGACGCCGTCTATCTGTTGCCGATCATTCTTGTGCTGGGCTTCTGGTTGGCAGGCCGGTGGGTAATCACGCGGAGAAGAGCAGCCGCTGATGAGTCAGCAGCTCAGGCACCGGAATGGATGAACCTGCTGGTGTCGCTCGGCATAGCCGCTGTGATGCTTTCGGCGAGAGGGCTTGTTCGCGCCGGCGTTGGCGCCGTGTGCGAATGCATCATGGCCTGCATGCTCATCGTGGCGATTTTGCTTGAGCATCGTGCATTACTGAATGTCTGGCTGCGGGCACTGCTTATAGCAACGACGATTTTGCTGGTTGTCACCGGTATGGTGGCGGCACGGATCCAGCTACTCTATCCGACCCGTATGCACGATCGAATTCATTTGGCGCCGTTGGCAGTCAACTGGATTCTGACCCCGAACCGGCAGCCGCCTCGTGCGGAGTTTCGAAGCTGGTGTCAGGAGGACACTCCTATTACGAGAGGGTTCTGCTTTCTGCTGGACGAGGATCACATGCAGGCGATCCGGTATCTGGACGCACACACCCATCCGGGAGACTACCTGTACACAGGCTTGCCTCATCATGACCGCATCATCATGAACGACAACGTTCTTTACTTTGCGGTTCAGCGGCTTCCGGCGGTTCGGTGGTCGCAGTTCGATCCATTTCTGGAAAATCGAGCGGATATTCAGCAGGAGATGATCGGCAGCCTGGAGCAACGCAAGCCGCCTTATGTCGTGCTCGACAGCGAGTACGACAACGTGTGGGAGCCGAATGGAAGCTCAGTCCACACAGGCGTTCACCTGTTGGACAACTACATTGCGGCTCACTATAAGGCCGTTCAGCAGTATGGCGAATTGACGATTCTGCAACGCCAGGATTGATCTACGGCTGGCGAAGAGGGCTGATCGCAGAAGGAACGCCAATGAAGAGCTCGCGGCGAGCAGGCGGCAGCCAGGTTCGATAGCTCTGTGCCGGAAAGTCTGTGGGGTTGAGGCAGGGTGTCGGATCGGCGGAGATGACGTACCTGATGCGAAGCGAGGGTACGTAACGCAGATAGGGGTAGCCGCAGGGCGGGAGCTGGTCCGGTGTTCCAAGATGGGCGTGATAAGAGTTCGGTGGGTTTGTCAGGTGGGGATCGTTGAGATAGCCGGCGGTATCCACCTCCGTGATTGAGTCGAAATCAAAGCCGCCGCGTATCTGAGTTCGCGGAATACCCGCCTTTTGGAGCTCGCCCACGAGACGAACCTCTGCCCTGTCGATTGCGAACAGGTCATGCACTGCGGCGATGCCGAGGAGCGCGACGATGGTAAGCGCGACGAAGGCTATGGAAGGAACGCGTCCGCCAATGCGGTCCTGGTGGGATCGCAGCATAAAGATGAGAACAACCGCGAGGATAAAGAGGATATAGCGATCGAAAATAACAAGGCGAATCGCGAACGGTAAAAGCAGCGCGGCGTACGCAAGAAGCGTAGGCAGCAGAAGGACCGACATATTGCGCCGGTTTTGACGTTCAGCGAGCTCGGAGCCGCGGCGCGGGAAGGTACGCACGGCGTCGAGCCAGCCGAGTAAGCAGAGCACAAAAATGGCGACAAGAAAGAGTTGCCAACCGATGGGAGCCTGACGCTCAGAGCCGAAGAGCGGAGGATCCTGCATCACACCGTGTGGTGTGATGATGTTGCCGGTAAGCCACGGGTAAGAGATTATGTCGCCCCGTCCCTTGATGCTCAGTACAAAATAGACGGCTGAGAGCGCGGCAAAGACAGCGATCCAACGGATGAGCTTCGATTTGCGCGGAGGCCATACAGCCGCTGCAAATGCAACGAGCACCGGCAACAGGAATAGCAGGGTCGACATCGATGAACGCCAGATCGGCACGACGATGCGATCCAGCGTGTGCAGATTGATCTGCTCCGGAAACATCGGGACCAAAATGGAGTAGGGTTGCCGCGCAAACCACGCCATGAGCCAGTGGATCGAGAGTGCGCCGACGAGCCACGTCACGATGGTTGCCGGAACGATGAAACGGCGGCGGCGAAGCAGCCAGCCACAGCATGGCACCATGACGAGAACGCCGAGCCAGGCGACCTGACGTGCGGTTCCCGTCAGGATGTTCGTGAGTCCGGCGACGACGAGCCACATCGCCGCGTGGCGATCCTCTGCGGCCGCGATCGCTCTCTGGCAAAGGTATAGACAGAGAAGACTGCTGAAGAGCCCAGGCACATCGGTCATGAAGGTGTTTGCGAGGGCCAGGAAGAGCGGGCAGAGCGTGAGTACGAGCGTGCCGAAGATAGCATGCGCCCGGTTGAGACCGAACCGGCGAAGGATCGCATGGTAGAGCAAGGCCGTCGCAAGCCTGATGGGGATGATCGAGAGCCGAATGCTGGTGTGGCTGGGGCCGAAGAGCCCGGCAAAAAGTGCGCCCCAGATAACCTGCCATCCAAGCATTGCCGTCGACCAGGCGTTGTAGACGAAGTGATGAGTCTGAGCGAAGACCTGCGTGGTTCGGATGTAAGACCAGTCGTCGTTGATGCCGATCTCCGCGACAGGCCAGGTGGCCAGGATAGAGAGGCCGACCAGCGCGGCGCAGAGCATGCCGTCCCGCGAGAAGACTCGAGCCCCAGCAGATTTGGCCACGGGCTGTTTTGCGGAATTGGATATCAACACTTGGTCCTCGCGCTACTTTTTCGTGATCTCCATGAACCACTCGGGTTGAGGATTGAGAGGGATCTTCATATAGGTTCCGGGTGGGGCAGCTTCAAATTTTGCGGCGTACTCGGGGAAGTGGAGATCTTCGAGCGCAGGTATGCGCCAGTCACGAATGATTCCCTGAAGCAGTATCAGCGCAAGCAGGATTCCGCCTGTCCTGAACAGGCGTGACCGCGCGTAGAAGGCGCACCACAGCAGCGCCCAGAGAAAAATGAGACTGGGAAAGTACCAGTAGCGAATGCCCGAATAGTGGAGAATCATCTCCCAAAGCGGAAGCGGAGTGGGCGGAACGAGCGGGCTGCGCAGCGATGCAACAAGGATGCCGAAGCAATAGAGGAAAAACAGCCGGACTTCGAGGGGCGCCCGACGCGAGCAGTACGCGATGATTGCGAGACCAACGAGGAAGGAAACAGTGCACACCCACAGGGGTTCTTTGTGGCCGTAGGCCGTGGAACCTCGCAGTGCGCCGAGGAAGGTATTCCCTCCTACAATTCGAATGAATCGAGCTACAGTGGCCCCGAGAAAACGGTAGTAGCGGGCGGTCTGGTAGTGGCGCATGAGGGCAAGCTGAAAGCCGCTGCCCACGAGAAGGATCGAAAAAAGAATCAAGGACCAGCGCTGACGTCGAATCCACCAGAAGACGAACAGGAACGGCATCAGCAGAACGGCGAATGGGCCGCAGACGGTTGCCAGAACAAAGGTGAACACGTCGAAGATGCGGCCGAAGAGCGAGCGCGGCACTGCCGCGAATGCGAGCAGAACCTCAACCACCGCAAGATGCCAATGGCAGTTCGTGCATAGGACGTGGACCTCTCGCGCGTCGGGGATCCCGATGTACACGGCTGCAAAGAGCAGGCGAAATGAAAAGGGAGCCCAGTTGCGGCAACGCGCCGAGAGAAGAACGGGGACGGGAAGCGCCTGAAAAAACAGGCCTTCGAGCAGCATAACCAGCGGAGCCCAACGGAAGGGCACGAGCAGCGCTGCTCCCGCGCCGAGCCGCTGCAGTGTATTGAGATAGCCACCCAGAGGCTGCGTAAGCGAGTGAAGCCAGCCGCCGTCATATGCCTGGACGAACCACACCTTGCCGTCTTCCGCCCAGAACTGTGGGTGCGTGAAAAGTGAAGGGTCGCGAAGAACGATGAGGACGAGGGCGACGGCGAAGCTCGCGATCAGCCAGAAGGTGCTGAGGCCTTCACGGGCATCGAGACGCTGAATGGTGCTTCGTCCGGCCGCAACAAAACGAGAGAGAGCCATCGCACTGCGTGTCGGCGAAGAACTTGCCTCTGTGATGTTGGAGATCGGTGTCGGCATCTGATAGTTCTTCTGACCGATGAGGGCGACCGGGCTAAACAACCCTCAAGCTAGAAATCGAGAACGACCTTCGAGTACGTGGGATCGCAGAAGGTGTTGTTGAGACCGTCCTGCAACGGGGTGGGGCGGACTCCGAAGATAGTCGGCCAGTCGATGAGGTCGTAGATGTCTGGAGTGACAAGAGCTTCGAGCTGGCGCGTGGTGAAGGACGGGTTCTTATCGAAGACCGCGTAGAGCTTGAGCATTGACCAGAAGACGCTGTAAGGAATGCGCACGACGTGAGTAGGTGAACCGGTGGTCTTGTTCACGGCGCGCATGAGATCGATGTAGTCGATCTTCTCAACGCCGGTGATGGGGTACGTGCCGGTCATCTCCTTCTCCAACGCGCTGACGATAACGTTGCAGAAGTCGCCGACATACAGAGGCTGGCGAACGTAGCGGCCACTGCCGGGAACGGGAAAGATGGGCGAACGCTGCATGAATCGTGCCAGCCAACCGATGTGCTTGCGGTCGAACAAGCCATACATCAAAGCGGGGCGAAGGACGATCTGCTTGATGCCCGACTCGCGCAGAATCTTCTCCTGACCCTTCTTGCTTTCGGTGTAGTCGTCATGGGCCGCGGAGGTCACAGCCGAGGAGGAGATGTTCACAGCGTAAGAGACGTTGTTGCGAACGGCGGCTTCGACGACGCGCTCGGTCGCCGTGATGTTGTTGCGAGTGTAAGCAGCCGTGTAGATTCCACCAATCTGCGCGTGACCGTTCATCAGGTGTGTGGCGCCGGCGAACTCATCCTGCCATGCACCGGGTTCGGCAAGATCGGCGTGGATGACGCGCAGGTTTGGGTGGAGACGGCGAAGGGTCTCAGTATTTGTGGGGTGCTTGTCAATCGCGACGATTTCACCGAAGTTCCGCTGTTCGAGCCGCGGGATGAGGTTCTGCCCGACGAGGCCCGCAGCCCCGGTGATCACAATCTTCCTAGATGCCATTGGACTCCACAGAAAAACGAGGTTACACGAAATTATAAAGGCCGAAAGCGACGTATCTGTCGATGTATCTGTTAATGGTAGACATCAAGGCGTCAGGACGATTTTGCCTACCCCGCCCTTCTCTGCGGCAGCCTGGGCGGCAGCCGCATCGCTGAGAGGCATGATGCGATCGATCGGAAGAATGAGCTTGCCATCACGAACGGCTTCGCCATAGTGAATGTAGGTTGCAGGATCAGGCTGCGCCGTGATGGGCTTGATGTTGACCGTGGGATGAAGCGCGGCGTCTTTGGGTGGGCCGAGCACGCTGCCGAAGGCGCCGCCGGGCTTGACCTTGGCGAGAAGCTTTGGTGCGGCGTCGCCGCCAACGGTGTCGGCGACCCCATCGACAGTTCCGAGCTTCGCGATAGCGGAGTCGTCGGAGAGATCGATGGCTTCCATTGCGCCTAGCGATTTCGCTTCGACGATCTGACTCGCGCGCACGCCAGCGATAACGTTTGCGCCGATCTCGCTTGCTGCGAAGAGAGCACAACGCCCGACGCTGCCGACGGCTCCAGTGAGAACGATGGTCTGGCCGGGCTGCACAGCAGTGGCGATGCGGATGAGCTGGTCGCCGGTGACGGAGACGAGCGGGACCGCGGCGGCTACCGTCAAGTCAAGGCCTTCGGGAATCTTCGCGAGTATTTCTGCCTTGACGACGCAGAGCTCGGCATAGGTACCCCATGCGAGTGCGAAGACGCGGTCGCCAACCGCGAAATCTTTAACTCCTTCGCCGAGCTCGCGCACGATGCCCGCGACGTCGCGGCCAAGAATGGCAGGAAACGTAACGGGGAAATGCGCTTTGGCTACGCCGGAGCGCATCTTCCAGTCGATGGGGTTAATGCTGGCCGCACGAACCGCGACGAGGACTTCGCCGGGACCGGGCCTGGGGTTGGGAAAGTCTTCGTACTTGAGTTTCGATGGTGGCCCGTACTCGTGCAGAACGACAGCTTTCATGGGGAGGCACCTCGTCTGTGATTTGTCAGATGCAGGGGCGCCGCCCTAAGGCCACAGATGTTAGAGTCTTGACTAGCATCTTGGCTCATGGAATGGCAGCAGCAGCTACGTAGCAAGGCACGCGCATCCTTCGATGCGCTGTTCTGCTCCCGCTCGGAGAGTGTGCAGCGGATCGGCGACGAGGGAAGCGGGTGGGTGATCGATACGCGCGTGACCTCTGACGTGTGCTATTGCGCCGGGGTAGGCAAGGGTATTTCTTTCGAGCAGGGCGTGGCGAAGATCGCAGCGAAACCAGTTGTGGTGCTCGACCCAACGCCGACTGCGATGCCAACTATGGCGAAAGTGGATCTCAACAATCTCGAGTTTTTCGCCGTGGGACTTGCCGCTCAGGACGGCGTGGTTGAATTCTCTGTTCCTCAGGATCCGGACGAAGGATCATTCTCCGTGCCGCGCGAGGGGATGAATCGCGTGACGTTTGAGTGCTGGAGTTTGTCTACGATCATGCGCCGGAAGGGCGATACGGCGATCGATCTGCTGAAGATGGATATTGAAGGATTCGAGTACGACATCATCGAGCAGATTCTGACAAAGCAGATTCCCGTCCGACAACTATGCGTGGAGTTTCATGACTGGCTTCAGCCGGGACGAACCCTGAAGACGATCTGGCACCTTCATCAGAGCGGATACGAGCTTATCTTCAAACACCGCGGCGACCACACCTTCCTGATGAAGGAAGACCGCTATAAGGCGTTACTCGAGCGTAAGCCCGCGGTTGATAGAACGCCGCCGCTCTCGTCGCCTGCATAAGCAGCACCGCAATATCGGGAATCAATATAGCGCTGCCATTCATTCGTCTCAGCAAGACGTTTGAGGAGATCGAAGCGGCGACGCATGAGCCCGAGAATATACGGGACAAGGATCG
>Ga0157369_10011174_pt1 | contig 10204 bp, 10 predicted proteins | sample C25metaG_FD_113461 | JGI IMG/M metagenome (GOLD analysis project Ga0157369, IMG submission 113461) | Corn rhizosphere microbial communities from Kellogg Biological Station, Michigan, USA - C2-5 metaG | ecosystem: Host-associated > Plants > Roots > Rhizosphere > Soil | place: USA: Michigan...
AACGCTTTAACGCTTTAACGCTTTAACGCTTTAACGCTTTAATTGTAGGAGCGAGCTTGCTCGCGAAGAACGCAAGAGCACCGCGGTCAATCAGAATGTCCGCGTTATCGTTGACGTTCTTCGCGAGCAAGCTCGCTCCTACAGTTGAAACACCTACAGCGATAAAACCCAGGTTTCCCCATGGACATCACCCACCGCGACGTCCTCAACGACGTCGCCATCTCCCTCCCCCCGGTTAGAGATGTAAACGATGTCCCCGGTTTATATCGGTTGCTCCCTCCCACCTTTGGATCTTCATAATGGTTGGGTAATGTGTTCACTCACAGCCCGGAAATGTCTTGTTTCATATGCGGCGCCATCACCCCGACATCAATCATTTTTCCTATGTCATAGAACCGCTTAAGCTATCCGGCGTCTGTTTAATGTCCGTTGCGTTTGGTCGAAGGCATGTCCGAACCGTTATTTTTGATCCGTTACGTGCCAGGAACGGCGCTGGATTTGCTCACGACAGGTTGTGTCTATGCACCGCAGGAATTTGCTTAAAGCATCCATGGCCATTGCGGCTTACACCGGATTGTCAGCCAGTGGCCTGCTGGCCGCGCAGGCCTGGGCCGGGAACCGTGCCGCCGACGGCAAGGCCGTGGCGTTCGATTTCGAAACGCTGAAGGCCCAGGCCAAACAGCTCGCCGGGACCGCATATAAAGACACCAAACAGGTGCTGCCGCCGACACTGGCGACCATGACCCCGCAGAATTTCAATGCCATCGGCTACGACGGCAAGCATTCGCTGTGGAAGGAGTTGAACGGCCAATTGGACGTGCAGTTCTTCCACGTTGGCATGGGCTTCAAGACGCCGGTGCGCATGCACAGTGTCGACCCGAAGACCCGGGAAGCCCGCGAAGTGCATTTCCGCCCTTCGCTGTTCAACTATGAAAAAACCACGGTCGACACTCAGCAACTGACCGGCGACCTGGGCTTCTCTGGCTTCAAGCTGTTCAAGGCACCGGAACTGGATCGCCACGACGTGCTGTCGTTTCTCGGCGCCAGCTACTTCCGCGCGGTGGATTCCACCGGCCAGTACGGCCTTTCCGCACGAGGCCTGGCGATTGATACCTACGCGAAAAAGCGCGAGGAGTTCCCCGACTTTACGCAGTTCTGGTTCGAAACCCCGGACAAGGACGCCACGCGTTTCGTGGTCTACGCCCTGCTCGACTCGCCGAGTGCCACCGGCGCCTATCGCTTTGATATCGACTGCCAGGCCAACCAGGTGGTGATGGCCATCGACGCCAATATCAATGCGCGCACCGCCATCGAACAACTGGGTATCGCGCCGATGACCAGCATGTTCAGTTGCGGCACCCACGAACGGCGCATGTGCGACACCATCCACCCGCAAATCCACGACTCGGACCGCCTGGCGATGTGGCGTGGCAATGGCGAGTGGATTTGCCGCCCATTGAACAACCCGGCCAAGCTGCAATTCAACGCCTTCGCCGACACCGACCCGAAAGGTTTCGGCCTGGTGCAGACCGACCATGAGTTCGCCAGCTACCAGGACACCGTGGACTGGTACAGCAAGCGCCCAAGCCTGTGGGTCGAACCCACCACCGCCTGGGGCGAAGGCTCGATCGACCTGCTGGAAATCCCGACCACCGGCGAAACCCTCGACAATATCGTGGCCTTCTGGACGCCGAAAAAACCCGTGGCGGCCGGCGATTCGCTCAATTATGGCTACAAACTGTACTGGAGCGCCCTGCCGCCGGTGAGCACGCCGCTGGCGCAAGTCGATGCGACTCGTTCCGGCATGGGCGGTTTCACCGAAGGGTGGGCACCGGGCGAGCATTACCCGCCAGTTTGGGCACGCCGTTTCGCCGTGGACTTCAAGGGCGGCGGCCTGGATCGCCTGCCACCCGGCACCGGTATCGAGCCCGTGGTCACCTGTTCCCATGGTGAAGTGAAAGACTTCAGCGTGCTGGTGCTCGACAACATCAAGGGCTACCGCATTCTGTTCGACTGGTACCCGACCAGCGACAGCGTGGAGCCGGTGGAACTGCGCTTGTTTATCCGCACCCAGGACCGCACCTTGAGCGAAACCTGGCTGTACCAGTACTTCCCGCCGGCACCGGACCAGCGTAAGTACACATGATGCGTTGACTTGAACATGGGCGCGGGCTTGCTCACCGCAGCAAGCCCGCCCCCATGTTCAGCGGCGAATCAGAACCGCGACACGCTCTTCATCGCGCCAATCAGATACCGCATCGCCACCTGATCGCTTTCGGTCAGGGCGCGATACTGCGACAGTAATTCAGCTTCATCGGAACTCAACCTTTGGGCGCGCGAGTACACCCTGCGGGTCAGAAAAGACACCACCACACCGGCTACACCATAGGACTTGGCCATGGACTGTTTCTCCTGATATCGATCAAAACTCCGTGTGCCCATTACCCGCCTCCCGTGAAGCGCAATGCTTCGGCAGACAAACCGGCTGACTCCCTGGGCCAGGAATCAGACTTACCCTAAGCGTAGAAACAATCTCGTGACGTGTGGGATTTTTTTAGAGTATTCACTTAAATAATTGGGTCAGGAATAAATACCTACAGCCCTATCCCACAGTTGCGGGCAAAAAAAACCCACCGGGCCAGGGTGGGTTTTGTGAGCGCGGATGAAGGCTCAATCCCTGAGATCAGACTCATGAATCGGCTGGTCCCGATGAGTCGCCCGTTGGTACTGGGCCGGCCAGATTGCCTTGCGCCCACCGAGATCATCGTCGGCATGCAGCGGCCAGTACGGGTCACGCAGCAGTTCACGGGCGAGGAAGATGATATCGGCCTGGCAGGTGCGCAGGATGTGCTCGGCCTGGGCCGGTTCGGTGATCATGCCGACGGTGCCGGTGGCGATGCCCGACTCTTTGCGCACACGCTCGGCGAAGCGTGTCTGGTAGCCCGGCCCCGTGGGGATCTCGGCATTGGCGGCGGTGCCACCGGAGGACACGTCGATCAGGTCCACGCCCAGGTCTTTGAGGCGGCGCGCCAGCTCCACGGTTTCATCCGGGTTCCAGCCGTCTTCCACCCAGTCGGTGGCCGATACCCGCACAAACAACGGCAGCTCCTGGGGCCAGGCTTCGCGCACCGCTTCGGTCACTTGCAGCACCAGGCGGATACGGTTTTCAAAGGACCCGCCGTATTGGTCCTGACGCTGGTTGCTGATGGGCGACAGGAATTGATGTAACAGGTAACCATGCGCCGCGTGGATTTCCACCACCTCGAAACCCGCGGTCAACGCACGCTTGGCGGCGGCGACAAAGTCGCTGATCACTTGCTGGATCTGAGCGTCATCCAGTTGCCGGGGTTGCGTGTGGTTCGGGTCAAAGGCAATCGGCGACGGCCCCACCGGCACCCAGCCGCCGTCTTCCGGCTTGACGCTGCCATGCTTGCCGATCCACGGCCGATGGGTGCTGGCCTTGCGCCCGGCGTGGGCCAGTTGAATGCCGGCCACCGCGCCCTGGGCGGCGATAAAGCGGGTGATGCGTTGCAAGGGTGCGATCTGTTCATCGTTCCACAGGCCCAGGTCTTGGGCGGTGATACGGCCATCGGCGGTGACCGCGGTGGCTTCGGTAAAAATCAGCCCGGCGCCGCCGACGGCACGACTGCCAAGGTGGACGAGATGCCAGTCATTAGCCAGGCCATCGACACAGGAGTATTGGCACATCGGCGACACGGCAATGCGATTGAGCAGGGTCAATTGGCGCAGGGTATAGGGTTCGAGCAGCTGACTCATGGCGCACCTCTTCTTGGCTTTTGGGCACTTCTGTAGGAGCGAGCTGGCTCGCGAAAGCCTCATAGACACCGCGTTTATCGAGGATCGAGGCGTTACCGTTAACGTTTTTCGCGGGCAAGCCCGCTCCTACACAACAGTGCTTAGAGACTAGTCGACAACGCTGGATTGCACAGGGTTCAGAAACGAAAACGGGAGCCGATTGCCGGCTCCCGTGGTGCGGCCTCTTACATTTCGACCTGGGTGCCCAGCTCGATCACCCGGTTGACCGGGAGCTTGAAGAAACGCAGGTTGCCGTTGGCGTTCTTCAACATGAACGCGAACAAGCCCTCGCGCCAGCGCGCCATGCCTTTGATCCGCGAGGCGATGACCGTTTCGCGGCTGAGGAAGTACGTGGTGCGCATCGGGCTGAAATCCAACTCGTCCAGATGGCACAGTTTCAACGCTTCAGGCACGTCCGGCTCATCGGTAAAGCCGAAGTGCAGGATCACGCGGAAGAAACCTTCGCCATAGGCATCCACCTCGAAGCGCCGTGCGGCCGGCACCCGCGGAATATCCTCATAGACCACCGTCAGCAACACCACCTGCTCGTGCAGCACCTGGTTATGCAGCAGGTTGTGCAACAGCGCGTGGGGCACGGCGTCGGGCCGTGCGGTGAGGAACACCGCGGTGCCCTGCACACGATGGGGCGGTTGCACACGGATGCTGCCGATAAAGATCGGCAGTGGCAGGCCGCCTTCGTCGAGGCGATCCATCAGCAGTTCCTTGCCGCGTTTCCACGTCGTCATCAGGATAAACAACACGATCCCCGCCAACACCGGGAACGCACCGCCCTGGACGATTTTCGGCACGTTGGCGGCGAAGAACAGGCCGTCCACCAGCAGGAAACCGATCAATACCGGAATCGCCAGCAGCGGTGGCCACTTCCACAGCAACAGCATCACCGCCGACACCAGGATACTGGTGATCAGCATGGTGCCAGTCACCGCGACACCGTAGGCGGAAGCCAGGGCATTGGAGGACTCGAAGCCCAGTACCAGCAGGATCACGCCCACCATCAACGACCAGTTCACAGCACCAATGTAGATCTGGCCTTGCTCGGCGCTGGAGGTGTGCTGGATGTGCATACGAGGGATGTAGCCCAACTGGATCGCCTGGCGAGTCAGGGAGAACGCACCGGAAATCACGGCCTGGGACGCAATCACCGTCGCCAGGGTCGACAGCACCACCAGCGGAATCAACGCCCAGCTCGGCGCCAGCAGGTAGAACGGGTTGCGCGCCGCTTCGGGGTTTTCCAGCAACAACGCGCCCTGGCCGAAATAGTTGAGCACCAGCGCCGGCAGCACGAGGGCGAACCAGGCACGGGCGATGGGCTTGCGCCCGAAGTGGCCCATGTCAGCGTACAGCGCCTCGGCACCGGTCAAGGCCAGCACCACAGCGCCGAGAATCGCCACGCCCATGCCGGGGTGGACGACAAAGAAGCGCACACCCCAGACCGGGTTCAGCGCGTTGAGCACTTCCGGATGCTGGCTGATGCCATGCACCCCCAGGCCCGCCAGCACCAGGAACCACAACACCATGACCGGGCCGAACAGCTTGCCGATACGGTCGGTGCCGTGTTTCTGGATCAGGAACAGGCCCACCAGCACCACCAGCGACAACGGCACGACCCAGCGCTCAAGCCCATCAAAGGCCAGTTCAAGGCCCTCTACCGCCGAGAGTACCGAGATTGCCGGGGTGATCATGCTATCGCCGTAGAACAGCGCGGCACCGATCAGGCCGAGAATCACCAGCACCGACCGCAACTTGGGATACGGCGACGCCGCCCGCCGCGCCAGCGCCGTCAGGGCCATGATGCCGCCCTCGCCCTGGTTGTCGGCGCGCAGGATAAACAGCACGTACTTGATCGACACCACCCAGACCAGCGACCAGAAAATCAACGCCAGAATGCCGAAGACCCCGTCATGATTGACTGAAACCCCATACCCGCCGGCAAACACCTCTTTAAGGGTATAGAGCGGGCTGGTACCAATATCGCCGTACACCACCCCGACCGCCGCCACCAGCATGCCTATCGGCTTGGCGTTTGAATGCTCGGCACCCGCTGCCTGACTACTTGCCTGACCCATCAACCACTCCTGCCCTTTGACCTGAGGTCTTTTATAAACAACGCGCCTAAGCTGACCCTAGCATGCGCTGTTTTACTTCTCGTAACAGACGTTTTATTGACCCAGGGCTTTCCCCGCGAGCAACGGCGCGAAGCATAGCGCAGCACTCGTCGCATTTCCCTGCATAAAGCTGGTCAAGTGCGTTGCCCGTCGCTAGAATTGCGCACTTTTTGATCAGAGGCGCAGCAAGCGCCCGTCCGCAGCCCTGTCATGCCCGACTGGCGGCGTCATTCAATACCGAGGTTAGACATGTCCACCACCATCGCAAAGGCCAACCCCAAGGTTGGCTTTGTTTCCCTGGGTTGCCCGAAGGCCCTGGTTGACTCCGAACGCATCCTGACCCAACTGCGCATGGAAGGTTATGACGTGGTGTCCACTTACCAGGACGCGGACGTGGTGGTGGTCAATACCTGCGGCTTCATCGACTCGGCCAAGGCAGAGTCGCTGGAAGTGATCGGCGAAGCCATCAAGGAAAACGGCAAGGTCATCGTGACCGGCTGCATGGGTGTGGAAGAAGGCAATATCCGCAATGTGCACCCGAGCGTGTTGGCGGTGACCGGCCCGCAGCAGTACGAACAGGTGGTCAACGCCGTGCACGACGTCGTGCCACCGCGCCAGGACCACAACCCGCTGATCGACCTGGTGCCGCCGCAAGGCATCAAGCTGACCCCGCGTCACTACGCGTACCTGAAGATTTCCGAAGGCTGCAACCACAGCTGCAGCTTCTGCATCATCCCGTCGATGCGCGGCAAGCTGGTCAGCCGTCCCGTGGGTGATGTATTGGACGAAGCCCAGCGCCTGGTCAAATCCGGCGTAAAAGAGCTGCTGGTGATCTCCCAGGACACCAGCGCCTACGGCGTCGACGTGAAGTACCGCACCGGCTTCTGGAACGGCGCGCCGGTGAAAACCCGCATGACCGAACTGTGCGAAGCCTTGAGCAGCCTGGGTGTGTGGGTGCGCCTGCACTACGTTTACCCGTACCCGCACGTGGACGAGTTGATCCCGCTGATGGCCGCCGGCAAGATCCTGCCGTACCTGGACATCCCGTTCCAGCACGCCAGCCCGAAAGTGCTCAAGGCCATGAAACGCCCCGCCTTCGAGGACAAGACCCTGGCGCGCATCAAGAACTGGCGCGAAATCTGCCCGGACCTGATCATCCGTTCGACCTTTATCGTGGGCTTCCCCGGCGAAACCGAAGAAGACTTCCAATACCTGCTCGACTGGCTGACCGAAGCCCAGCTGGACCGCGTCGGCTGCTTCCAGTACTCGCCGGTGGAAGGTGCCCCGGCCAACCTGCTGGACCTGGCCGTGGTGCCGGATGACGTCAAGCAGGACCGTTGGGAGCGCTTCATGGCGCATCAGCAAGCGATCAGCTCGGCGCGCCTGCAACTGCGCATCGGCAAGGAAATCGAAGTGCTGATCGACGAAGTCGATGAACAAGGCGCGGTTGGCCGTTGCTTCTTCGATGCGCCGGAAATCGACGGCAACGTGTTTATCGACGATGCCACGGGCTTGAAGCCAGGTGACAAGGTCTGGTGCACCGTGACCGACGCCGACGAATACGACCTGTGGGCTGAAAAACGCGACTGATCGCTTCCGCCTGTAAATAAAGTGCAAAAGCCCTGCCTCTGGACAAGATGCGGGGCTTTTTTAGGTCTATCGTTTTGCCCATCGACGCCAATTTCGGCAAGGGGCAGCGGGCATGCGTCAGCATTCGGTTATCCATACACCCAGAACCAGCGACTACGCGCAGTTGGCAAGGATCTGGGAGGCCTCGGTGCGGGCCACCCATGATTTCCTGCCGGACAGTTATATCGAGCTGCTGAAAAACCTGGTGCTGACCCGCTACCTGGACTCGGTGATGCTGATCTGCACCAAGGACTCGCGCCAGCGCATTACCGGGTTTGCCGGGGTGGCCGCAGGCAAGGTCGAGATGTTGTTTATCGACCCGCAATACCGTGGCCAGGGGCTGGGCCGGCAATTGCTGCGGTACGCGATCGAATGCATGAATGCCGATGAGCTGGACGTCAACGAACAGAACCCCCAGGCCCTGGGCTTTTACTTCAAACAAGGCTTCGAGGTGATCGGACGCACAGAGCATGATGGCCTGGGGCAGCCTTATCCGTTGCTGCATTTGCGTTTGCGCCAGGCGCCGCAGCAGGCGCGCCAGGGTTAAATGAAATGGAGCCGGGATTAACCGGCTCCAGGCAGGTACAATAGCCGCCCCCTTTTGCTACGGCCCTTGTCATGACTGACCCCATACGCCTCTCCAAACGCCTTATCGAACTGGTCGGTTGCTCCCGTCGGGAGGCTGAGCTGTTTATCGAAGGCGGCTGGGTCTCGGTGGACGGTGAAGTGATCGACGAGCCGCAGTTCAAGGTCACGACTCAAAAGGTCGAATTGGACCCCGACGCCAAGGCCACCGCGCCGGAGCCGGTGACTATCCTGCTGCACGCGCCGGTTGGCGTGGATGCCGAGACGGCCATGGCCTCGATCAGCGCCGAAACGCTGTCCGAAGAGCACCGCTTCAGCAAGCGCCCGCTCAAGGGGCATTTCCTGCGCCTGACCGCCAGCGCCGACTTGCAAGCCAAGGCCAGCGGCCTGCTGGTGTTCACCCAGGACTGGAAGATACTGCGCAAGTTGACCGCCGATGCCGCCAAGATCGAGCAGGAATACGTGGTCGAGGTCGAGGGCGACATGGTTGCCCATGGCCTGAACCGCCTCAACCATGGCCTGACCTACAAAGGCAAAGAGCTGCCGGCGGTGAAAGCCAGCTGGCAGAACGAAAACCGCCTGCGCTTTGCGATGAAAAACCCGCAACCGGGCGTGATCGCCCTGTTCTGCGAAGCGGTTGGCTTGAAGGTCATCGCCATCCGCCGCATCCGCATCGGCGGCGTGTCCATCGGCAAGGTGCCGGTAGGTCAATGGCGTTATCTGTCCGGCAAAGAGAAGTTCTAAGCCACTCCCCCTTTCCAGGCGCCGCCCCACCCGGCGGCGCCCACTGTTGAAAACCAGGATTGCCCACCATGATTCACAATGACGTACTGCGCAGCGTGCGCTACATGCTCGACATCAGCGACAACAAGATGGTCGAGATCATCAAGCTCGGCGGCATGGACGTGACCAAGGAAGACCTGCTGACTTACCTCAAGAAAGACGAGGAAGAGGGCTTCGTGTTCTGCCCGGATGAGGTCATGGCGCATTTCCTCGATGGCCTGGTGATTTTCAAGCGTGGCAAGGACGAAAGCCGTCCGCCACAGCCGATCGAAACCCCGGTGACCAACAACATCATCCTCAAGAAACTGCGCGTGGCCTTCGAACTCAAGGAAGACGACATGCATGCCATCCTCAAGGCCGCCGAGTTCCCGGTGTCCAAGCCGGAGCTGAGCGCGCTGTTCCGCAAGGCCGGCCACACCAACTACCGTCCGTGCGGCGACCAGTTGCTGCGTAACTTCCTCAAGGGCCTGACGCTGCGGGTTCGCGCGTAAACCATGAGTTACCACGTCTCGCCCGTCGGCTTCGTGCGCTCCTGTTTCAAGGAGAAGTTCGCCATTCCGCGCCAGCCGCAACTGGCGCCTGCCGCACGGGGCGTGCTGGAACTGGTCGCGCCGTTCGACCAGGGCGAGGCGGTGCAGGGCCTGGAGCAGGTCAGCCATGTTTGGCTGTTGTTTCTGTTCCACCAGGCCCTGGAAGACAAGCCACGCTTGAAAGTGCGCCCGCCGCGCCTGGGCGGCAACACGTCCATGGGCGTATTTGCCACCCGCGCCACCCATCGGCCCAATGGGATTGGCCAGTCGGTGGTGAAGCTGGACAAGGTGGAGCCGGGGCGACTATGGATTTCCGGGATTGATTTGCTCGATGGCACACCGGTGCTGGATATCAAGCCGTATGTGCCCTACGCCGACATCATCGACACGGCCAGCAACAGCATCGCCAGTGGTGCGCCGCAACTGATTCCGGTGCAATGGCTGAAGACGGCGCTGCAACAGGCACAAGGCCACGCCCAGCGCCTTGGGGAGCCGTTGGTGGAGTTGATCGATCAGTGCCTGGCGCAGGATCCACGGCCGGCGTACCAGACACCTGGGCCTGAGCGCGAATATGGAGCGCAGTTCTGGGATGTGGATGTGCGCTGGCACTATCCCGAGGCTGGGATGATTTGTGTGCTGGAAGTGGTGCCGGCTGGATAAACCGGAAACCCAATGTGGGAGGGGGCTTGCCCCCGATGGCAGTGGGTCTGTCGACATGTAAGTTGACTGAATCAC
>Ga0157369_10011175_pt1 | contig 10204 bp, 9 predicted proteins | sample C25metaG_FD_113461 | JGI IMG/M metagenome (GOLD analysis project Ga0157369, IMG submission 113461) | Corn rhizosphere microbial communities from Kellogg Biological Station, Michigan, USA - C2-5 metaG | ecosystem: Host-associated > Plants > Roots > Rhizosphere > Soil | place: USA: Michigan...
AAGCTTAAAGCAGTATAAAAAAATGAAACTCAAAATATGCGGTATGAAATATCCTGAAAACATTCTCGAAGTAGGTGCACTCCTGCCCGATTATATGGGATTTATTTTCTGGGAAAAATCCGCACGATATTTTAATGGAACCATTCCAGAACTTATAAAAACAGTCAAAAAAGTGGGTGTTTTTGTAAACCAAAGTCTGGAAGAAATTTTAGAAAAAGTCGTAAAACACAATTTACAAGCCGTTCAGCTACACGGAAACGAATCGGTTGAATTTGTATCGGAACTAAAAAAACAATTATCAAAAAAAATCGAAATCATAAAAGTATTTTCAGCTGATGAAAATTTTGATTTTGAAATTATAAAACCTTTCGAACCATTCTGCGATTATTTTCTATTTGATACAAAAGGAAAACTACCAGGCGGCAATGGAACAACTTTCGACTGGAGCATATTAAAAAAATACAATTCGAAAAAGCCTTTCTTTTTAAGCGGCGGTATTGGAATGAAAGAATTAAAAGCCATCGAAGAAATTTCAAAAAGCAGTTTGCCTATTTATGCAGTCGATGTAAATAGTAAATTTGAAATTGAACCAGGGCTTAAAAACAGAAATTTATTTAGCAATTTCAAACGAAAATTTGATGTTGCCAACTTTTAAAATTTAAAAAAATGAGTTTTAACGTTAACGAAAAAGGATATTACGGAGAATTTGGAGGAGCTTACATTCCAGAAATGTTATATCCGAATGTAGAAGAACTACGCCAAAAATACTTAAGTATAATGGACGAACCTGATTTTAAGGCAGAGTTCAACCAATTGCTTAAAGATTATGTAGGACGCCCTAGTCCGCTGTATTTTGCAAAACGCTTATCAGAAAAATACAATACAAAGGTTTATCTAAAAAGAGAAGATTTAAACCATACCGGAGCACATAAAGTCAACAACACAATCGGGCAGATTTTATTAGCAAAACGTTTGGGTAAAAAAAGAATTATTGCCGAAACCGGTGCTGGTCAGCATGGTGTAGCAACAGCAACTGTCTGCGCTTTAATGGGAATCGAATGCATCGTTTATATGGGAGAAATTGACATTGCGCGTCAGGCACCAAACGTTGCGCGTATGAAAATGCTTGGCGCAGAAGTTCGTCCGGCTCTTTCAGGTTCAAGAACCTTAAAAGATGCTACCAACGAAGCAATTCGTGATTGGATTAATAACCCTGTAGATACACATTATATCATTGGATCGGCAATTGGCCCGCATCCTTATCCAGATATGGTAACACGTTTTCAGAGTATTATCTCAGAAGAAATAAAATGGCAGTTAAAAGAAAAAGAAGGACGCGAAAATCCTGATTATGTTGTTGCCTGCATTGGCGGCGGAAGTAACGCCGCAGGAACCTATTATCACTTTCTGCACGAACCGCAAGTTGGAATTATTGCTGTTGAAGCTGCCGGAAAAGGTGTTGACAGCGGACACAGTGCTGCGACCAGTAAATTAGGAAAAGTTGGTGTTATTCACGGTTGTAAAACGCTGTTAATGCAGACTCCAGACGGACAAATTACTGAACCGTATTCGATTTCTGCCGGACTTGATTATCCTGGAGTTGGGCCTTTGCACGCACATTTAGCACAAACCGGGCGCGGCGAATTTTTCTCTGTAACAGATGATGATGCTATGAATGCTGGTTTGCAGCTGACAAAACTTGAAGGAATTATTCCTGCTATTGAAAGCGCTCATGCCTTTGCAGTTTTGGATCAGAAAAAATTCAAACCAGAAGATATTGTAGTGATCAGTCTTTCTGGACGTGGAGATAAAGATTTAGATAATTATATTGATTACTTTAAATTGTAATAAAAATTGTAATTTGGACGTTGGTTTTTAAAATCGCTAACGCAAACAATAACAAGAAAAATCATAATTATGGAACTATTATTTTCATACGGAACTTTAAGATCAAAACAAATTCAAATGCAGATTTTTAATAAAGTTTTAAGCGGAACACCAGACCAAATACTGGGTTTTAAACTTAAGAGTTTACAAATAGAAGAAGAATTTGGAATGGCAGATTATGTTGTTGCAGTACCAAGCGAAAATCTGGAAGACATTATACATGGTGTTGTTTTTGAAGTTTCCAGTCAAGAAATGTTAAAAGTAGATCAATTCGAGTCTAACTCATACAAAAGAGTTCAAGTAAAATTAAAATCAGGAAGAATTGCCTGGGTTTACACAGAAAACAAATAATTAAAAATGATTCTAGCGGCAGCACAGACCAAACCTAAACGAGGCAATATTGCTTCAAATTTATTAGACCATTACAAACTCATTGAATTGGCTGCTCAAAATGGAGCACAATTAATCGCTTTTCCTGAAATGTCAATTACAGGATATGAAAGAGAAAATGCTTTGGAACTGGCTTTCGCCGAAGATGATTACAGAATAGATCACCTGAAAGATTTAGCGACGGACAATAATATTATCATTATTGCCGGCGCTCCAATCTTAATTGAAAATCAGTTATTTATTGGTGAATTTATTATTTCTCCAAATGATTCGGTTTCTATTTACACGAAACAGTTTTTGCATGAAGGCGAAGATGAATTTTTCCAGTCTTCTTTTGACAATAATCCGATGATTACAATTGAAGATCAAAATATTTCATTTGCAATTTGTGCAGATATTGACAATCCGAAGCATCCTGAAAATGCAGAAAAAAATAATGTCGACATTTATATTGCCAGTATTTTCTTTTCTCCAAACGGAATCCCGAATGCTTACAGAGATTTAAAACATTATGCTGAAAAACATAAAATGAATGTTTTGATGTCGAATTTCAGCGGTGAATCTTGGGGTTCACCATCGGCAGGACAAAGTGCTTTCTGGAATAATAAAGGAGAATTGATCGGGCAAATGAATGATTCTGACTCTGGATTATTATTGGTTGAAAAACAAAATGATAATTGGACAAGTAAGGTTTTAAAATTTTAAAAAATTATATCAGAATTGGATAGATTACAAAGGTTTTTCTCGCAGATTTAGCAGATTTTATTAGATTTCATTAAAAAAAATCTGCGCGAATCAGCTTAAATCAATTTAAATCTGCGTGAAATATTTTTCAAATAAACTTAATATACCTACAAGGTTTTGAAAGCCTTGCAGTAGAAAAACATATCAAAATGAACAGAATAACTCAAAAATTACAAGAAGATAAAAAAATCCTTTCGATCTATTTTTCTGCGGGATATCCAAATTTAAATGATACCGTGCAGATTATTCAGGATTTAGAAAAAAACGGAGTTGATTTAATCGAAATCGGACTTCCTTTTAGTGATCCTTTGGCAGACGGACCAACTATTCAGGCGAGTTCTACACAGGCACTTCATAACGGAATGACAACTCAAATTCTTTTTGATCAGCTGCAAAACATCCGCGAAAGCGTAAAAATTCCATTAATCATTATGGGATATTTCAACCCGATGTTACAATACGGAGTTGAAGCTTTCTGTAAAAAATGTGCTGAAATTGGTATTGATGGTCTAATCATCCCAGATCTTCCGGTTGATGTTTATGCTGATGAATACAAAGCCATTTTTGAAAAATACGGTTTAATTAATGTATTCCTAATTACACCTCAAACTTCAGATGAGCGTATTCGTTTTATAGACAGCGTTTCAAACGGATTTATTTATATCGTAAGTTCTGCAAGTGTTACGGGATCACAAAGTGGTTTTGGAGATGTTCAGGAAACGTATTTTGAAAGAATTTCAAATCTAAATTTAAAAAATCCTCAAATTGTTGGTTTCGGAATTTCAAATAAAGAAACTTTTAACCAAGCCACTAAATATGCAAAAGGAGCTATTATTGGAAGTGCTTTTATCAAACATTTAAGCGAAAGCGGCAGTGGGAAAATTGAAGAGTTTGTTGGAGAAATTCGATAAATAGATTTTAAAAAATTAATGAAATATTTTAAAAGCCTCATATTTATAATAGCTCTCTTCTTAAATATGAGTTGTGATTTCAGTTGGGAAATTTCAGAGCTTTTTGTTCAAAAAATTGAAAATTCCTCAAAAGTTATTTATAAATATGATGCTTGGGGAGGACGCGATTCATACAAATTTGGATATGCTATTTTAGATTCAACCAATGTATTTGATATTAACAATGTTGAATCATTACCTTTTCAATATTTTGAAAGCATTCCAACAAAACAAAATATTTTTGGTGCTATCCCAGAAGAACTTGATGATCAAATAAATCCTAAAAAAATCTTTATACCTTTAAAAATTAAGGATAGTGACGAAAAAGGAATTAAAATTAGAGCTAAGATATTTCAAAATGAAGGTTTTGTACATAGAAGTCAAGGTTACAAACAATATCAATTTGAAGCATTTAAAGAATCTCGCGACAGTATTTTCTTTTATAATTTAAATGACATTAAGAGTTTAGAACCTGAACATTTAGACATTTTAAAATTCAAAAAGACAAATATTTTCATCAGGACTAAAACCTCAAATATTGTTTCTGCCATATCGATTGAAGATTTAAAACTATCTCAAAAAGATGAAATTATTTCTAATATCCGATATGACCTAACACCTAAAAACAAAACTAAAATTGAGTCATTTTCCAATATAGGGATTTTCAAACAAGTAAAGCTGCCTAAAGATTAATTGAAATATTAAGCCTGAAAAAATAGAGTTTTCAGGCTTTTTTATTTTAACTAATTAAAGCACGAATTAACATAAATTATCGAAAACGGTTTATGTTAATATTGTGTTAAAACAAAATTAAACAAGCGTTTAAATTAAACAACTGTTTAATTTTGCATTCGATTAGAAACAATACCATGTCACAGATCGAATTAAACGACAAAAAAATTCAAATACTTAACGTTGCAGAAAAGCTGTTTTCTGAGAAGGGATTTGAGGGGACATCTATACGGGACATCTCAAAAGAGGCAAAAATTAACATTGCCATGGTTTCGTATTATTTTGGTTCAAAAGAAAGACTTCTGGAAGCTTTAATTCTTTACAAAACTGTTGATTTAAAATTACAACTCGAAAACTTACTACAAGAAAACATTGAACCTCTTGATAAAGTCAATAAATTAATCGAAATTTACGTTAACAGAATCTGCCTTAACAAAGGGATTTACAGGGTTTTACATTTTGAACTTTACAACAAAAAGAGAGAAAAAAGCCTGCAGGCATTTACTGAACTTAAAAAAGGAAACTTAAAGTCAGTTGAAAGCATTATCAAGCAGGGTCAGGATCAGGGAGTTTTTAGAAAAGATGTTAATATCCAACTTATTACACCAACCATTATCGGTACCTTTTTTCACTTTCATATGAACCGTTCATTCTTTGAAGAATTATTGGGGTTAAAAACAGAAGAAATGTTTAACAATTACATTAACAACGATCTAAAAAAGCACATTCAACAAACTATAAAAGCGCTACTTGTTTATGAAAATTAGTCAATTAATGCTCTTTGGAGTTTTCTTTATCGGAATTTCTTCAATAGAAGCACAAGAAAAAACAAGTTTAACTTTAGATGAAGCCGTAAAAATGGCCTGGGAAAAAAGTAACGAAGTTACGCTTGCCAACACTAAGGTAAACTCGAAAAAATACGAATTACAATCGGTTAAGAATAACCAATATCCTGATTTAAAAATTTCCGGACAATATCAGCGTCTTACAAAAGCTTCGATTGATATGCCAGGTCAGGGTGAAGGTGCTTCTTTGGCATCTCCAGATCGTGCGATGCTGGGAATGGCAAATTTAAGCCTTCCTATTTTTGCCGGATTTAAAATCCAAAGCAGTATAGACGCATACGAAAGTTTATACGAAGCTGAAAGCGTTAACGCAGCAAAAACAAAAGAGGATGTTGCTTTAAAAGTAATTACCTACTATACAGCTTTATACAAAGCACAAAAAACTTTGGACGTTTTAAATGAAAACCAAAAAAGTGCAAAACAGCGTGTTACGGATTTTATTGAATTAGAGAAAAACGGAATTATTCCGAGAAATGATTTATTGAAAGCCCAATTATTGGTTTCAAAAACACAATTATCAATTGATGAAGCTAACAATAATATCAATAACATTAACTTTTATCTAACGACATTACTTAAATTAGAGCCATCTGTAAAAATTCAGGTTAATGAAGATGATTTCTTTAATTTAAAAACAACCAATGCACCAACATCTGATGCTTTGGCACTTGAAAACAGAAAAGATTTAGAGGCTATTCGTTTACAGCAAAGAGCTTCTGAAGCCAATGTTAAAATTGCAAAAGCGGGCTATTATCCAACACTTTCGTTACTTGGAGGCTATACAGCTTTAGATCTTAAAGACATTATTACTGTAAAATATGCTATGAATTTTGGTTTAGGTTTATCTTATGATTTATCTGGTATCCTTAAAAACAGCTCTCATGTAAAAGAAGCAGAAAGCAAAGCTCTTGAAGTAAAAAACACAGAAGCAATTATGACGGATCGCATAAAAGTTGAAGTTCAAAAATCTATTGAAGATTACGACTTAGCGATCAATCAAAGTGTTGTTTATGAAGAAGCATTTCAACAAGCTGCAGAAAATTACAGACTTGTAAAAGATAAATTCGACAATGGTCTTGCCGATACCAATGATTTGGTTGAAGCTGATGTTGAACAATTAAGTGCAAAAATTAATACAGCTGTAGCAAAAGCAACAATTATTCAAAAATATTACGAATTACTTTCAGTATCAGGACAATTATCACAATCATTCAATCTTTCTAAAATATAATCGATAGCTCTCATGGAAAAGAAAAAGACAAATAAAAAATTCATCATCATACTTGCAGTTCTGATTTTAGGAGGCGGAACTTATGGAATCACTAAATATTTACATTCACAAGCTCACGAAGAAACAGATGATGCTCAAATTGAGAAAAGAATGAACCCAATTATCCCGAGAGTTTCTGGATATATTAGTAAAGTGTATGTGAAAGATAATGACTATGTAAAAAAAGGAGATACTTTATTTACTATCGATAAGAGAGATTATCAATTAAAAATTGATGAAGCAAATGCTGCATTGTTAGGAGCTGAAGGTCAATTTGAAGCAGCAAAAGCTGATATTGGAAGTGCAAATGCAAGCATTTCAGTATCTGACGCTCAAATGAGATCTGCATCTGGTTCTATCGAAAGTGCAAAAATCAGATTAAGACAGCTTACAAACGATTTTAACCGTTACAACAATTTATACAAAACTCATACAATTACAAAACAGCAATTCGAACAGGCTCAGGCTGCAAAAGATGAAGCTGAAAATCAAGTACGTGTTTTAGAACAGCAGCAAAGAGCAAGCTCTTACCAAAAATCAGTTATTCAGTCAAAATCTAAAGTTTCTGATAAGCAGACAGAAGTTGCGGCAGCAAACATCAAAAAAGCAAAAACAATGCTTGATGTTGCTCACTTAAACCTTTCTTACACAGTAGTTACAGCTGCTATCGACGGTCAGGTTTCTAAAGTAGACATTCAGCCGGGACAATTGGTACAGCCAGGACAATCATTATTCTATATCATTAATAATAATGAAGCTTGGGTTGTAGCTAACTTTAAAGAAACACAATTAAACAAAATGGTTGTGGGACAAAAAGTAGGTTTAAAAGTTGATGCTTATCCAAACTATGAGTTCAAAGGAACTGTATCTTCTTTCTCTCCTGCAACAGGATCTCGTTTTTCATTATTACCTCCTGATAATGCAACAGGAAACTTCGTAAAAACAATTCAGAGATTACCAGTAAAAATTACTATAGACGAATCTAACGATCCTGAGAAAGTAAAACTTTTAAGACCAGGAATGAACGTTGACGTTGATGTACATTTAAAATAAAACATGGCAGGAGCAGTACAAGCAGACGACGATTTAGTAGAATACGGTTTCAGACGTGTTATCATTACGATTACAGCAGTGCTTTGTGCACTGTTGGAAATTGTAGATACTACGATTGTAAACGTAGCGCTGACAGACATGCGCGGAAGTCTTGGTGCTACCTTGACTGATGTGGCATGGGTTATTACAGCATACGCAATTGCGAATGTTATTGTAATTCCGATGACGAGCTGGCTATCACAGCAATTTGGAAGACGTAATTATTTTGTGGCTTCCATTATAATATTTACGGTCTGTTCTTTTTTGTGTGGTAATGCCACAAATATTTGGGAACTTGTAGCCTTCCGATTCGTACAAGGTATGGGCGGTGGAGCATTACTGGTAACAGCCCAAACGATTATTACAGAAAGTTATCCTGTAGCAAAACGTGGAATGGCACAGGCTATTTACGGAATGGGTGTAATTGTAGGTCCAACTTTAGGTCCGCCTTTGGGAGGATATTTAGTAGATAATTATTCTTGGCCTTATATATTTTATATCAATATCCCATTGGGAATTATTGCTACTATTTTGGCTTTAACGTTTGTTAGAAGTCCGAAATATGGAGAAAAATTAAAAGCCAATCAGGTTGACTGGTGGGGAATTATTCTGTTGAGTACCTTTATTGGTTCTTTACAATTCGTATTAGAACATGGGCAGCAAGACGACTGGTTTAACGATTCATTAATCGTAACCTTAAGTGTTGTTACCGTTCTTGGATTGGTTTTATTTATCTGGAGAGAGCTTACTTATAAACATCCAATCGTAAACTTAAGTGTTTTAAAAGACGGAAACTTAAGAATTGGAACCATAATGTGTTTTATTCTTGGTTTCGGTTTGTATGGTTCAACATTAATTATCCCGATTTATACACAGTCTATTTTAGGATGGACAGCTACTGATGCCGGTTTATTATTAATTCCGGGGTCTATCACAACGGCAATTATGATGCCTTTTGTTGGAAATATGATTCAGAAAGGTGTACCGCAAGGATATATGGTGGGAGTAGGATTTTTAATTTTCTTCTTCTTTACCTTTATGATGTACAGCCGTATGACACCTGATACTGGAGTTGAACATATGTACTGGCCTTTAATTTTAAGAGGAATTGGTTTAGGATTACTTTTCGTGCCTATTACGACACTTTCCCTTTCAACTTTAAAAGGAAAACAAATTGGTGAAGGAGCAGCATTTACAGGAATGATGCGTCAGTTAGGCGGATCTTTCGGTATTGCTATTATTACCACTTTTATCACACGTTTCAGCCAGTCACACAGAGTGGATTTAATTAATAATTTAGATCCAGCCAAATTTGAAGTACAACAGCGAATTGCAGGAATTCAGCACGCATTCATGGCAAAAGGATATAGCGCAGATGTTGCTTTGAAAAAAGCATATCAGGCTATAGAGTATTCTGTAATGAAACAAAGTACTGTGATGGCTTATATGGATATTTTCCTTTATCTGGGAATCATGTTTTTATGTTGCATACCGATTATTCTCTTTATCAAAAAAGGGAAGAACAAAATTAATGCAGCCGACGCAATGCATTAATAATAATAATTTTATAATACGCAGAAACGCCGAATTCATCATTTAGAATTCGGCGTTTATTTTTTTATAGTCGCAGTGTGCAGTGGCAGTATTCAGTTTATAAACTTTACGAACTTTGCTTAAATCTTTGTGCTCTTCGCAATTAAAAAACTTAGAACCTTAGCATCTTAGTACCTCAGCACCTTAAAAGTTATCTCGTAAAAACTAAATGACTTCCCTTAGAAAGATTAGCGTCAAACTGATATCCTTCGTAATTAAAGCCTTTTAAGTCGTCAATAGTTTCTGCATTCGTATCAATAATATAACGCACCATCATCCCTCTCGCCTTTTTGGCAAAGAAACTAATCATTTTTAATTTCCCGTCTTTATAATCTTTAAAATCAGGAGTAATAACTGGAACTTTCAATGCTTTTACGTCTACAGCAGAAAAATATTCATTACTCGCTAAATTCACGAATAATTCATCCTTTTTCAATTCTTTATTTAAAGCTTTGGTGACAGTGGGTTTCCAAAACTCATGCAAGTTTTTAGATTCACCAACCGGCATTTTAGTTCCCATTTCTAAACGATATGCCTGCATTAAATCAAGCGGTTTTAAAAGACCATAAAGTCCCGATAAGATTCTTAATTTATCTTGTAAAGCATCTAATTTTTCTAACGGAATCGTATAAGCGTCTAAACCTGTATAAACATCACCGTCAAAAGTATAAACTGCCGGACGTGCATTTTCTGGAGTAAAC
>Ga0157369_10011176_pt1 | contig 10203 bp, 9 predicted proteins | sample C25metaG_FD_113461 | JGI IMG/M metagenome (GOLD analysis project Ga0157369, IMG submission 113461) | Corn rhizosphere microbial communities from Kellogg Biological Station, Michigan, USA - C2-5 metaG | ecosystem: Host-associated > Plants > Roots > Rhizosphere > Soil | place: USA: Michigan...
CTCCGTGATCTCCCAGCAGTGGAGTTTCAGGCGTCGAGATGCTGTGCCAGCAACGGCAGTAGCGCTTCGCATGATCCTTCAATCTTCAAATCGAGCAGATCATCGGCGCGGGTCTTGCCCAGGTTTATCGCAATCAGCGGCTTGCCCCGTTCGGCGATGACCCGGCACAGGCGAAATGCCGAATACGCCATCAACGACGACCCCACCACCAGCAACCCCGCCGCATTCTCGGCAGCCGCCATCGCCCGTGCCGCCGTCGGCTGCGCCACGTTTTCGCCGAAGAACACTACATCCGGCTTCATCCGCACACCCGCACAGTGAGGACACTGCGGCACCTTGAAGCGCGCTTCGAACGCCGGATCAAGCAAGGTATCGCCATCCGGCGCCTGCACCGCGTCAACTCCGGTCAGGTAGGGATTTTGTGCTTCCATCTGGTGCTGGATCACATCGCGCTGGCTGCGCTGCCCGCAATCCAGACACAGCACACGATCCAGCCTGCCATGCAGTTCGATGACATCGTGGCTACCGGCCTGATCGTGCAGGGTGTCGACGTTCTGCGTGATCAGAGTGCTGATCCGGCCACGCTGTTGCAATTTCGCCAACGCCTCATGCGCGGCGTTCGGCCGGGCCTGGCGCACGCGCGGCCAGCCGAGCATGGCCCGCGCCCAATAGCGACGGCGTGATTGCGGGGTAGCGAGGAATTCCTGATACATCATTGGCTGCCGCCCGCGACGTACGCCGTCGCTGTCGCGGTAGTCCGGAATTCCCGATGGTGTGCTGATACCGGCGCCCGTCAGCACCAGAAATTGATCCTCGGCCATGGCCTGCAACAGCGTGTCGAAATGTTCGCGGATCGGGCTGTCGAGCATGCTCAGCACTCCAGAATGGGCAGTGCACGCAGGTTAGCACGCGATCCGCATTGGTTACTTGCGCGCCTCCAGTATCAGGTTGAACGGCGTCTGCGTAGCGCGGCGGAATTGCTTGAACCCGGCCTCGGCGAAGACTTTGCGCAGGCGCATTTCCCCGGCTTGCGCACCGAGCCCGAGGCCGACTTCCTGAGACAGCGAGTTGGGCGTGCAGATAAACGTCGAGGCGGCGTAGAACAGACGTCCGACCGCGTTGAGATTGTCGTCCAGTTTGTCGTTGGCAAACGGCTCGACCAGCAATACCGTGCCATCGTCTTTCAGCGACTCATATGCATGGCGAGCCGCCCCTACCGGGTCGCCCATGTCGTGCAGGCAGTCGAAAAAGCAGATCAGGTCATAGTCGCCGCCGGGGTAGTTTTTTGCCGTGCCCTCGAAAAATCTGGCTCGGTTGCCGACGCCGCCTTCTTCGGCGCGTTGCGTGGCCACCGTGATCGACGGCGCGTGAAAATCAAAGCCGACGAACTGCGACTTGGGAAATGCCTGGGCCATGATCACCGTCGACGCTCCGTGGCCGCAGCCGATGTCGGCAACCCTGGCGCCGCGTTCCAGTCTGGCCACCACACCGTCCAGCGCCGGCAGCCATTCAGCGATCAGATGGCCTTTATAGCCTGGGCGGAAGAAACGTTCGGTGCCGCTGAACATACACGGGTGGTGATCGCCCCAGGACAGACCACCATTGCCGCGCATGGCCTTGACCAGTTTGTCCTTGTCATGGAAAAACGATGCCACCACGCCGAGCCCGCCGGCGACGTACACCGGCGAATCCTCCACGGCCAGCGCCAGTGCCTGTTCTTCCGGCAAGCGAAACTGGCCGTCAAGGTGCTCCATGTAGCCGGAAGCTGCGTGAGCGCTGAGCCATTCGCGCACCAGGCGCGGGTTGCAGGTAGTTTTTTCCGCGAGGGCTTCGGGGCTGATCGGTTGGCTGTCGGCCATCGCCCGGTACAGCCCAAGCTCTTCGCCGACGATGACATTGGCCAGCATCGCCGCGCCGCCCATGTCATTGACCAGTTTGCCCATGAATTCGTTGAGTTTCGCCTCATTCATCACGTGTGCTCCTGAAACAGGATCACGGTCCGGCGGCGTTGAATGTCGAGGCAGGCGCCACCGGGCGGTGGTCACGGATAGGGGCAGGGCACAGCAGACGTCCTGCGGCCCCCTCGACTGGGTAATGAATGAGTCTAGACTCCTTTTACTCGATCCGTGCCCAGCCATCGGGGCGGGAACGGGTGTTGACCATAGAAACTGCGCAGCTGTGTCAGGTCGTGCTCATACCAGCAGCGCAGCCATCGCTGATACTGTGCTTGTGCGAGGGGGCGCAGTAACGGCCGGGACCAGCCGTCATGAATGGCTTGAGCTGCCTGCATGCCGCTCATCAACGCCTTGAGCACGCCGTGCGATGAAGCCGGGTCGAGCCGGCTTGCAGCATCGCCCACAAGAAAGTAGCCATCACCGGCAACAACCTCGCTTATGCGCCAGCTCACGTCAGCACCCCGTATCGGGCCTGCCTGCGCTAATGCTTGCAGGTTTGCGGGCAATATTCGCAGGGAAGGATTTGCCCCCGGCGCAGCCTCGGTTTCCAGCGTCAGGTGCGTCCAGTGCAGCAACTGTGCCTTGACCTGAGCGATCCAGGTCCAGCCATCAGGGGTCGCCAGCAAATGCGGATGGCTTGCGTAGGGCTCGCAGCGACCCTGCAAATAACCATAGCGAGCCACTAACGCGGGAGAATCGATCTGCACCCTCAGGTGCAGTTTGCGGCCAAGCCAGCCGGTAGCTCCACTGGCGTCGATCAAATACGCGGCGCAAAGGCAGCCGCTGTCGGTCTCCACCCCGATCACTCGACGCCCCTGGGTGAGCACCTGCTGCGCCCGACATGGCTGGTGCACCTCGACCCCCGCAGAAGCCGCTTGCTGCAACAATGCGCCGTCCAGTTGCACGCGGCTGATCTGGAAGCCGCGCCATGGGCCATTTGTATCCGCGCCGAAAGCGTTGAAACAGGCCGGGCCGTTCCAGTGCACCCATTGACCTTCAAAGCGCAGAGTCGACGAGGCACGGAGCAGATCGGCAATGCCGAGTTGCCGCAATAACGGTTCGATCCCCGGGTGCAGGCTTTCGCCGGGGCGGAATCGCGGAAACGCTTGCCGTTCGAGCAATGCCACGCGCAACCCTCGGCGGGCACAGCTGATGGCACTGGCGCAGCCCGCAGGGCCTGCACCAATCACCACAACATCAAAGTGCCTCATCAGCGATCTGCCACGCCCCTGCATCCTGTTTCATCAGGATGGCATCGGCGCTGACGAACAACATGACCTGTCGCTCCACTTCGACGTGACGCAATTTGAAATCATCATCGGCAGTGCTGACAGCCCCGCGCTTGTACATCGAAAAACGCTGCACCCAGCCCTCAAGGACAACGCCGGCTTCCTGCTGGGCCGTATCGAGTTCGTTGTCCGGTTGCTGCACCTCGAGAAACGACAGCAGCGGCCAGGCATTGCGCTGGGCGTTGTCATCGTCAGCGCCAAGCACCTGATAAACCCGATGCATCGAAACGACCCGCCGCTCATACGCGGGTTGTGATGTGCGGCCGGTCAGGCTCAGGGAAAAATGCCCGTCCAGGGCGACCTGGGTGTAATCGGCGTGGGCATAGGCGTGGTACTGGGCGAACAGGCGGTTGTCTTGAGCGATGAGTTGCGGACCCGGCTGATCGTCCCAGGCAATGGCACCGTCCTGGCCGATTTCCTGATCGGTCAACGGGATGATGGTGTGCAGACTTGAACGTGGTTCGAAAACGCGCACCGAGTCCGGTGCCACCCCGGGCCAGAAGGAGCCCAGAGCCGCGCAGATTTTCGCATCTTCGGGAAACGGGCTTGCCATCTGATAGCCGGCCAACACGTTGATCCATTGCGCATCGGGAGTTTTCTGTCGAATCCAGCCTACTTCCCAGCCCGGACCGAAAACCCCGGCAGCGCCGTCGGGCAGCGAGGAAGGTCGCGAACGCTGAGCGAGCGGCATTTGCGACGACGCGCGCAGGCGCGGTTCAGCCGAAGCGACAATCGCCGTCACCCCTCGATCCTTGTCAGAAAACAACTGATCCTTGAGATTCAGGTTGGCGCAATATCGCACGTTGGAAAGCGCTTCGAGGCGGGCGTGCCAAATGTCGGGATCGGGGAAAAGCGGCTCCTCGCGGACCCAGCGCAGCAGTTTGCGCTGACTGCACAGTGGGTAAAAATCCGGAGGGCCTATAATCGAATAGGCAGCCACCGTCGGCAGCAGGTCGCTCAGCGCCGCGCAGTGTGGCCGGACCCATCCGTCAGCGGTCGCGTCCTGATAGTGCAGGGCCTCATAACCGCCCTCACGCACCAGCGCTTCGACATCGGGGTGGTTGTTCAAATCGTCGATGCTGCCGTCTGCGTCAACCTTGTGTCGGCCATGCACCATGCCGCCGGTGTTGGCTGGCATCAGAAACGATAGCGGTCGGCCCTCGAGTCTGGCGGGCTCGACCAGCCGTGCCTTCGGCTCTGGCAACAGCAGCCCGGTGCCGAAATCCTCAACAGTTGCCCAGGCAGCCAGATCATCGGTCACGACAAAGGGCGGCTGGCTGATCTGCGGTTCCGCCCAGCCGGTGCCACTGTGACGTAAATGGATGTGCCGCAACTTCTCGTTGATCTGATGATTTTCCAGTGTCACCGCCAGTTGCAGGCCCGCCAGACACTGGTCGCCATCGAACAGTTTGTGCAGCGGCACCCAGAAATCCAGCCCCGGATCGACTTCAGCCTGAAAATCCATCGGCCCGAAGCGCTGCGCATCACCGCGCAGTTGCATGGCAATGTACGCGCTGTAGCGCACCGGCATGACCCGGATGCCATGCACGTCGCCGTCGACAAAGGGCAGGAAGCATCGTTGTCTGGCGTCATACCGGGCAGGCACAGTACCGACGCGGGCAATGCCGGTGCGCGAAAAACACAGATCGGCGTGTCGGCCGTGTACGGTGTCGGCCGCGCAGCGATATTCACTGGCATAGGCCACCACCGCCAGGGGCGCGCCAGCGGCGGTCAGCCGTAGTTGATCGAGGGTGGGCGGGGCAATGCTGTAGACATAGTTCAGAACGGTTTCGATCTCGCCCGGAGTCGGAAACAGCCGCAGATCCGTTCCGGTTTCGTCGACGGTCACTTGCGGTGATGCCAGGGCGTGATACAGCAAGCTGCGCGAGGGCGCCGCCGCTTCGATTGCGCAGACTCCGTCGGGGTCGAAATCTTCGAATCCGTTCATGCAGCGATCAACCGTCAGTGGCCGTCGCAGCTCGGCTGCCAGTGGCTCTGCCAACAGATCAAGGCCGTGGGCCAACATCAGCGAACGCCAGCCGCCGAGCGCCAGCCGATGGCATACCTGGGTGACGGATTCGAGCAGAGTCATGGCTGATCCTCGTTACGGTTCGCGAGCCGTCATCAGACGACACAAGACTGACGCCTCGCTACTGTCAGGTCTGACAGTAGCGAGGCGTCAGCAGATGCATAACCATAGGGGTCTTCGCCTGGGCGCAACAGTCGGGAGATTCCGGTGAGGTTGTAGGCAGATGCCTGCTGTTCGGATGGAAACAGCAGGGGGGCAGGAGGGAAATTTAAACAGTGGCTGTCAGCCGTGCAGCGGCAACTTCAGTTCAGCGCACAACCCACCGCCTTCACGGTTGCTCAACATCAGCGAACCACCCAGCGCCATCGCTAACTGTTGGGCGATCGCCAGACCGAGCCCGGTACCGCCGGTGTCGCGATTGCGCGAGTTTTCCACGCGGTAGAACGGTTCCAGCACCTGCGCCAGTTCGGCCTCGGCGATGCCCGGGCCGCGATCAAGGACTTTCACCGACAGGCTGTTGCCCTGCGCTTCGACCTGCAATTGCGCGGCGCCGGCGAATTTGAGGGCGTTGTCGGTCAGGTTCACCAGGACCCGGCGCAGCGCTTGCGGGCGGGTTTCGATCACCGCTTTGCTTTTGCCGCCGAGCTGCACGTCCTTGCCCATGTCCTGATAGTCGAAGACCAGGCTGTCGAGGAACGAGTCGAGATCGGTACGGCGGCTTTCTTCGGTGGCGCCATGAATGCTGCGAGCGTAGGCCACGCCTTCGCGCACCAGATGTTCGATCTCACCGAGGTCGCTGCTCAGTTTGTCTTTCTCGACCGAGTCGTCCATGAATTCCGCGCGCAACTTCATCCGGGTGATCGGCGTTTGCAGGTCATGGGAAATCGCCGCCAGCAGTTGCATGCGCTCTTTCAGGTAAACGGCGATGCGCGTCTGCATGGCGTTGAAAGCCCGCGCCGCGTGGACCACTTCGGTCGGCCCTTGCTCGTCGAGTTTGATCGGGTGGGCGTTGGGGTCGAGAGTCTCCACGGCATTGGCGAGGCGGGTGAGGGGACGGATGGCAATGCGCACGGCCAGCCAGGTGCAGAGAATCAGCAGCGCCAATTGGCCGAGCAACACCACTGGCAACCACGGCGACAACGGCACCATCGCCGGGCGGATATCGATGGTCACCGGGCTGCCGTCGCTCAAGCGCAGGTGGCCCTGGAAATGTCGTCTCGGCCCACCGGGAACCTCGGTAAACACGATGGGATAAGTGTCGCCGATGGCCGCGGTGATCGAGGCAATGGCCACGGACTCTTCGGCCGAGGTCACCGGCATGCCCGGTTCGCCCTCGTTGAGCAGATAGCCGTAGTTGCGCCGGGCCAGGCGTGGGAGCCAGGCCTCGCGTTCGGCGGCCGGCAGGCGATCGAGGATCGCCATCGAAGTCGAGACGTCGGTTTCGAGGTTGCCGAGCATGGTGCTTTTCGCGCTCTGGTAACGCTCGTAATACTGCGCGCCGAACGACAGACCCTGCGCCAGAATCAGCCCGATCAGAAAGATCAGCGACAGGCGCGAGGCGAGGGTACGCGGCCATTGCAGCTTGAGTTTCATGCCGACGCCCCGAGCAGTTCGACCGGCAGCGAAAACACATAACCTTCACTGCGCACGGTCTTGATATAGGCCGGCTCGCGGGCATCGTCGAGCAGACGTTGGCGCAAGCGGCTGACCAGCAGATCGATGGAGCGATCGAACAGATCGGCCTCGCGGCCCTGGGTCAGGTTGAGCAGTTGATCGCGGCTGAGCACTCGTTGCGGGTGGTCGAGAAAAACCCGCAACAAGCGGTATTCAGCGCCGCTGAGAGCAACCATGGTGCCGTCGCTGTCGAGCAGGTGCCGCGCCGAGGTGTCCAGCTGCCAACGACCGAACGCCAGCAGGCGTCCGGCTTCGGTGACCACCAGATTCGGCGGCAACATGCGTGTGCGGCGCAACACGGCGTTGATCCGCGCCAGCAATTCACGGGCGGCGAAGGGTTTGGTCAGGTAATCGTCGGCGCCCATTTCCAGGCCGATGATGCGATCGGTCTCATCGTTGCGCGCGGTGAGCATCAGCACCGGCGTCGCCTTGTGTTTGCCGACTCGCAATTCGCGGCACAACTGCAGGCCATCGTCGCCGGGCATCATGATGTCGAGCACGATCAGATCGACAGTATTGGCATCGAGAAAACTGCGCATCTGCCGGCCATCGGCGACGACTGTCGTGCGCAGACCGTTTTTCTTCAGGTAATTGCCAACCAGTTCACGGATCTCGCGGTCGTCGTCGACGATGAGAATGTGATCGACATGTTCCATCGGTTCAAGCCTCTTTAAAGGGGAATGCCGTGCAGTCTATAGCGCCGTTGACCGCACGCCTGCCTGCCTTTGTATTGCAGTGTATCTGCCGCGACGGCGGATACACGCCGACGCAAAAACGCGATTTTCTACGGGTTTTGTATCGCTGTGTATCTACACACGGCGTGGATACACAACGAGTGATTCTCGTCCTTTCCTGACACAGACGCGATACCTCGAAGGCCTCAAATAGGCTCCATCGAGGCACACACAGAGCGCCTCGGCTCAAACCCACTGAAGCCTTGAGGACTACACCATGAACAACAAATCCGTAATCGCCGCCTGCCTTTTCGCCGCTCTGAACATCTGCACCCTGTCGGCCCACGCCGAAGCTGACGTCAGCCGGCAAACCTACACCTACGGCACCCATCTGGATATCCAGAAAGTGCTGTCGATGACCGAGGACACTTCGGTGACCTGCGGCATCACCGAGGCGCGCATGACCTACCTCGATTCCGCCGGCAAAACCCGCGAGCTGGATTACAGCAAATTCGCTGACGGCTGCAACAACCAGAACTGAGTCACCCCCACTTTTTCTGCAAGGAGTTTTGCCATGAACAACGTCTCGCGCTTTCTGACCGCAGCAGCCTTCGCCTTCACCGGTGCCGCCGCCCACGCCAACAGTGCTGTAGAACAAAGCAGTTGCGCCAGCAGCACCTGCTTCCAGCTGACCACCGTGGCGAAGGAGGGCAGCGATGCGTTGATCGCCGCTGACGGCTCGAGCCGTACACCGCAGGGACAGACGCTTGCCGCTGACGGCTCCAGCCGCACACCGCAAGGGCAGACGCTTGCCGCTGACGGCTCCAGCCGCACACCGCAAGGGCAGACGCTTGCCGCTGACGGCTCCAGCCGCACTCCGCAAGGCCAGATGGTTGCCGCTGATGGTTCCAGCCGTACACCGCAGGGCCAACTGGTTGCGGAGAACGGTGCCAGCCGCACACCGCAAGGGCAGCTGCTCGACGGCCAGACCGCATGAGGCACGGCTTAGACAAAGCAGGCTAGCGAGGGGGCGTTTCCCTCGCTGCCCGGTTGCGTGCCCAGCCCCCCTTTCAATGTGACCCCTATGTACCTCATCGCATTTCTCGGCGGTCTGCTGACCGTCCTCAGTCCGTGCATCCTGCCGGTTGTACCGTTTCTGTTCGCTGGCGCCAACCGAACACGTTCCTCGATCTTGCTGACTCTCGGCGGCATGGCGTTGACCTTTGCGCTGATCTCCAGCCTCGCCGTGGTCAGCAGCGAGTGGGTGATTCAGGCCAGCAACACCGGCCGCCACGTTGCCCTGTTCGTCATGGCGCTGTTCGCCCTGTCGCTGATCTCTGCCCGCGTTGGTGACTGGCTGACCCGGCCCTTTGTCGCGCTGGGCAATCGCCTCGATCAGGACACCCGTAAACGTGCGGGGCCGATGGGCTCGATCATGCTCGGTGTCGCCACCGGCCTGTTGTGGGCGCCTTGTGCCGGGCCGATCCTTGGAGTGATTCTCACCGGCGCGATGTTGCAAGGCGCCAATGCCCAGACCAGCCTGTTGCTGCTGGCTTACGGCGTCGGCAGTGCCTTGTCGCTCGGTACGTTGATCTTCGCCGGGCGCGGGTTGGTCAATCGTCTGAAACCGTCGATCCCGTTCAGTGGCTGGTTGCGTCGCGGTGCCGGCGTTGCAGTGCTTGCTACGGTCGCGGTGATTGCGACGGGCGCCGACAAAACCCTGCTCGCCAGCACCTCTTCGGAAGGCGTGGCCAGCGTCGAGAAAAACGTTCTGGAGAACGTGCCGAAAGTGGTCGACTACTTCGTCAGCAAGGTCCGCGCCGATTCGATGATGGACGAAGCCCAGGGCGCGATGCCGTCGCTGTCGGGCGCCGTGCAGTGGCTCAATTCACCAGAGCTCAGTGCCCAATCCCTGCGCGGCAAAGTGGTGCTGGTGGACTTCTGGACCTACGACTGCATCAACTGCCAGCACACCCTGCCGTACGTCAAAGACTGGGCGAAGAAATACGAGAAGGACGGCCTGGTGGTGATCGGCGTGCATACGCATGAATACGGCTACGAGCGCATCATCGACAACGTCAAGGATCAGGTGAAAAAGCTCGGCATTACCTACCCGGTAGCGATCGACAACGACTATGCGATCTGGCGCAACTTCGACAATCAATACTGGCCGGCGCATTACCTGATCGACGCCAAGGGCCAGGTGCGTTACAGCCACTTCGGCGAAGGTCGCTATGCAGAGCAGGAGCAGATGATCAAGCAGTTGCTGGAGGAGGCCAAGGCACCGGCCGCCTGATCAAAACAACGCAATGGCTCATAGGTCGCGGACCATGAGCCATTTGGCTTTTTCCTGATTAGCTGCGTCGGCATGCGTCTGAAGCTCGTTGCGCGGATCAACCTGTTTCAGCACCTTGACAGATTTCCGCCGCTCATCGGCAAAGTGCCCGGTTTACGGGGTTGCCGGACGATTGACAGGGACGCCGGGCAGCCTCGGCGCGATAGTGAGCAAGCACGGTCCGCGTCGCAGCCTGTGCATTCTCTCTGCCACGGAGCTCGCTGTCATGAGTACCCCGATTGATCTC